>Ga0214474_1000903_pt1 | contig 14112 bp, 15 predicted proteins | sample RVTome_2_FD_187335 | JGI IMG/M metagenome (GOLD analysis project Ga0214474, IMG submission 187335) | Soil microbial communities from uranium-contaminated site in the Upper Colorado River Basin, Wyoming, United States - RVT95D214 HiSeq ...
CGGCAATCTACACGAACCAGATAACCAACTGGAAAGAAGTCGGTGGAAACGATGCTCCCATAGTGGTGCTCTCCCGTGATACCAACTCCGGCACTCATGTTTTCTTCAAAGAGCATGTCGTGCAAATGCTGGGCCTACCAACTGAGAATAAGACACTCGAATATGGTTCTGAAGTCCTCTTCCTGCCCTCGACCGAAGCAGGTGTAACAGAGGTTGCCCGAAACCCCAACGCTATTTTCTATCCGGGCCTGGGCTATATCACCAACCAGCTGAAGCTCGTGGCCATAAAGAAGACGGCCAGCGACCCGGCCGTACTGCCCAGCGAGGAGACAGTTCTTGACGGCACCTACCCCATTTCTCGCCCACTCCTCTACTACACCGATGGCGAACCCACTGGTGCAATCAAGACATTCATTGACTATTGCTTATCGCCAGAGGGACAGGCGAAGGTGACTGAAGTAGGCTACGTGCCGTTAGCCGAATAGTGCCGAAATGTGAAACTGCCATCGGAAGAAAAATGCTGAAGCCAGGGACTTCAACTGTAGTCGCTGCCTCTAACACCGGAGATAGCCTGAGGCGGCGGCTGCGCCTGGGTGAGAGATTCATAGAAGGGTGGATATTTCTAGCCGGACTGTTTGCCATAATTGTCCTGGTAGGCATCATCGCTGTTCTCATCAAGGAAGGGCTGCCGATATTTGCCCACTCTTCACCATGGCAATTCCTGTTCGGCACCAAGTGGTATCCTGTTTCCGAGCCGCCCACTTTCGGCATATTGCCCTTCTTTGTATCCACACTGATGATTACCTTGATAGCCACGGCGGCGGCCGTGCCCATTGGGGTCGCCTGTGCCGCTTATCTGTCAGAGGTAGCGCCCCCACGAGTCAGGGAAACCGTGAAGCCTATCATTGAGCTACTGGCAGGCATCCCATCGGTGATGATGGGATTTATCGGGTTGATACTCCTCTCTCCGCTGGTTCAAAGTATCTTTCACCTGAATACAGGTTTATGCGGGCTTACGGCTGCGATAATGCTGTCTCTAATGAGCCTGCCCATTATCGTCAGCGTCTCTGAAGATGCCCTACACGCCGTCCCTAAAGAGTTTAAGGAAGCATCCTACGCCCTGGGTGCCACTAAATGGGAAACGATACGGCATGTGTGCATTCCGGCGGCTCTTTCGGGAATCGCTGCCGCTACAATGTTAGGTGTAGGGCGTGCCATTGGTGAAACCATGACGGTGCTAATGGTGGCTGGCGGAGCTCTGGCTGTGCCATTGTCACCAACCGACCCGATGACGCCGATGACATCGGCCATTGCCTCCGGAATCGGCAATGCTGTACGTGGTGGACTGCAGTACCAGGCACTATTCGCTATTGGCTTGATTTTGTTTGTCATGACTCTGGCAGTAAATCTGATTGCGGGGAGGGTACTCGAACGCCAGAAGAGGAAGTTTGCGAGGTAGATAGCAATGGATGAAGGAATCTCAGTGTCCATCGCCTTTCTTATCTATGCCTTGGCTAGCATCGCGGTAGTTATCTTAGCGGTAATCAAAGCCAAGATGACGCGCAAGACTTCAGAACGCACCGCCTTCGTTTTCCTTGGATTAGCTACCGCTCTTGCTGCACTACCAGTCTTGTTTATCATCGTCTATACCATTATCAACGGTGCCGGTGCCATAAGCTGGAGCTTCCTGACGCAAGCTCCCTCGCAGGCAGGTAAGGCGGGAGGTATTTTGCCAGTCATTATCGGCACTTTCTACCTTATGCTTGGTACCTTAGTCTTTGCGTTACCGATAGGGGTAATGGCTGGCATCTACCTCACTGAATATGCCAGGGATAACTGGCTGACCAGACTCATCAATATGGCTATTCTGAACTTGGCTGGTGTACCCAGCATCGTCTTCGGGCTTTTCGGACTCGGTGTATTCGTGTTAGCGTTCCATTTTGGTTTATCTCTACTTGCCGCCAGCCTCACGCTAGCCTGTCAAGCGCTGGCGATGGTCATTACTACTTCAAGAGAGGCAATACTGGCCGTACCGAGAGAATATAGGGAAGGTAGCCTTGCTGTTGGGGCAACAAAATGGCAAACGGTGAGGCATGTAGTCTTACCGCAAGCTCTTCCTGGGATAATCACCGGGGCTGTACTAGCAATAAGCCGCGCTGCTGGGGAGACGGCCCCGATATTGGTCACCGGAGCTGCCTTTCTGGTTGCCAGACTTCCCGGTTCTCCCTTGGACCAGTTTATGGCCTTACCTTATCACCTCTATACGGTAGCCGCGCATGTGCCCGGTATGTCTAGAACTACGATGTGGGGGGTTGCCTTGGTCTTGCTGGTGGTTGTGCTCTCTTTTGATGTTATCGCGGCTGTTGTAAGATTTCGGTCGCGACAAAGGATTTAGATGGATGAATAGAAACCACACATTATTAGACAACAAGACACTAAGTGCACAGGCATGCGCCACGAAACTCAGAACCGAAAAGGTAAATCTCTATTACGGCTCTTTCCAGGCCTTGAGAAATGTGACTTTAGACATACCTGCATGTGCTATTACGGCTATAATAGGTCCATCAGGCTGTGGCAAATCATCCTTGCTCCGTCTCTTCAATCGAATGAATGACCTTATCACAGGGGCCAGAGTAGAAGGGCGAATTGAGCTTGATGACATTGACATCTACCATAAGTCCATTGACGTGGTGGAACTGCGCAAGAGGGTAGGCATGGTTTTCCAGAAGCCCAACCCCTTCCCTATGTCAGCATTCGAGAACGTCGCTTTCGGACCAAAGCGACATGGTATTAGTAATCGTGTTGAGCTGGAGGAAATAGTTGAAAAGAGTCTGCGCCAGGCAGCCCTATGGGATGAAGTAAAAGACAAGCTGGAGCAGTCAGGGCTGGCCTTATCCGGTGGGCAGCAGCAGAGGCTATGCATTGCTCGAGTACTGGCAGTGGAGCCAGAGGTCATCTTGATGGATGAACCATGTAGTGCCTTGGACCCGGTAGCCACCCTCAAAATCGAAGATTTGATGAAAAATCTGGCTCAGCAGTACACTATTATCATTGTTACCCACAACATGCAGCAGGCAGCACGCGTATCAGACACAGCTGCTTTCATGATGATGGAGGAAGACCGAGCTGGAGTACTTGTCGAATATGGTACGACCTCTCAACTCTTCACCAACCCTAAGGACAAACGCACTGAAGACTATATCACCGGTCGATTTGGATAGGTATTTCTGGAGGACACACACATGGAAATGAGGACAGCCTTTCATAAGAGACTGAGGGAAATTCAAGACGATATTCTGGCTATGGGAAGCATGGTGGGTAAAGCTAACCTTCGCTCCGTTGAAGCTCTTAGGAACCGAGACCCGGAGCTTGCCCACCAGATAATAACTTTTGACCAGAAGATAAATAGTAAGAGATTTGAGGTTGAAGAAAAGTGCATTCAATTGATAGCTACCCAACAACCTATGGCCAGCGACCTGCGCACCATTATTGCTATTCTCAATATTACGACTGAGATTGAACGGATAGGTGACTACGCGGTAGGTATTGCCCGTATCGTAATCATGATTGGCGATGAGCCACCCCTTAAACCATTGATTGATATTCCAAGAATGGCGGAACAAACGGTGGACATGCTTCGCCGCAGCTTGGACGCTTTCATAAACAGGGATGCCGAGGCCGCGAGAAAAATCGCTACTGAGGATGACCTGATAGATCATCTTTACGACCAGGTTTTCCGCGAACTCCTTATCTTTATGGCTGAAGACCCGAAGACGATTACGCGGGCAACCCATCTTATGTGGGTAGCCCATAATCTGGAACGTGCTGCCGACAGAGTCACCAACATCTGTGAGCGGGTGGTCTTTGTTGTCACCGGCAAGATGGAAGAGATAGACGCTTCAAAGTACTGAATCGCTCATTTAAGCCCGAATACCCGTTTGGCGTTGTCACAGAGGAACAGTTTCTTCACGTCATCGCCGAGTTCGAGGGCATCGAGGTCTTTCAGACACCTTGCTGCTGTAACCATCGGGTAATTAGTTCCGAACATGACCTTCTTCTTGCCGTTCTTCTTCATGTAATCCACTAATTCCACCGGATATCTTTTAGCGATATAGGCCGAGGTATCTATGTAGACATTTTCGTGTTTCGTTGCCACCGCTATCATTTCCACTGTCCAGGGATACCCGATGTGCCCCCCCACGATCTTGAGTTCGGGGAACTCAATAGCTACTTCATCAATATAAGGGATAGGCCGTCCCGGTTCGGAAGGACAAAGAGGACCGGTATGGCCGACCTGGCAACAGAATGGAATCCCCAGCTCGATACACTCGGCGTATAGGGGATAGTAACGCCTGTCAGTCGGGGGTAGGTTCCAGTACCACTGGACAATTCTCAAGCCCTTAAAGCCAAGCTGACGCACGCAGCGCCTCAGTTCTCGGATGCCATCCATAGGCCGGTACAAATCGACCGACGCGATACCCACAAAGCGGTCAGGATGCTTTTTGACAATTGCTGCCACCTCGTCGTTGGAGATGGTCGGTCCCTGGGGACCCCACCACGCGCATATCAGTCCCAACTGAACACCCGCTTCATCCATGGCGCCGATGGTGAACTCTACTGGAATATCCCCGGTCAGTCTCTCCTGGCCTGTCCATTTGCGCAGAGAGTCAAAAATAGGCTGGTTTATGTGCTTAGGCGTCGGGTGCTGCACCCAGACATCAACGATTCCATAATCTCCTGCCATGATATCCTCCGATTGGGACCACCTTAAATCTTATGCTTTGGACATATTACAACTATAATAGAGAAGTCGCAACTTGGCCTGGTTCTTAGTGCTCTGTGATAAACCCTGGCTGCCGACCGAGGTGAGATGAATAAGATTAACGAGGTGGTGGGCCATTGTGGATTCGAACCACAGACCCCGGTCTTATCAGGACCGAGGTAATCCTCTTAATACTACAACCAAAATATCTCATGAAGCCTTCACCTCGCTCCTATCGAAATTTGTTATGTTTCCCGCACGTCGGACACTCCAACACAAGGTCCTTAATCTGTCCTAGTTCCATCTTCTCTGCTAGAACAGCTTCGCAGTGACCGCATATGTAGTCAACCTCTCCCTTACCCCTCAAAATAGGAGCAGCTTTAGGCCCTTTTGGCAGACCATTCTCCTTAGAACCTCCGGGAACAATCTCTAACTTTATTCTCATCATATTCTGCAACCTCCTATCCTAATTCTTGTTATACCTCTGTCATTTAATCATCTTACACCCCACTAAAAACTTCAGATACCACCGAAACTTTCGCACCCCAAATTCCTCCAATCTGGAGTAATAGTCAAGATATAGTATTAATACTATAGTATTATTATATATATCTTCTTTCTCTTGCCTCTTCTCTTTCTTCTCTCTCGGTGGCTTGTCGCAAGCGACCGCCACCGCCTCTCGCTTTGCACCACAATGCCCTCACAGACATTTTTTAGCCCTGTGCAAGCCTATTAGCCATCCCATCTATATCTTTCTCCCCCAGTTCACTCCCCAAACTGCGTTTTTCCCGCTCTCTGGACCACAAAACCACAATTCCATTCATATCTTCACAATTATATCCGTCATTAACCTCAGTCTAGACAAGAACGTGGTTCACCAGCTACTAATGGGAACGCAAAGCATTCCCACAAGAAAATTTTGCCCAATAATGGGAATGTCAAGGGACGCTTCGTAATGTTACACATCCTAGCTTAGCTCGGACCAGAGACCTGCCCTATGACATTTGAGCAAAACCGGACACTGCCGAACCACACCTATGACCCTTCCAGCAGTTCGTTTATCCTCTCCTGAACTCTCGAAACTTTTGTAGCATTCTCCCTCATCACCTCTTTTGCCTGACGTATTGCCTGATTTCTTATCTCACTATTCTCACTATCCCCAACCGCATTCAGAAAGCTGTACGCTGACTGATAGGCCAAATAAATCCCATGCACCTCAACCTTCAGCTTGTGGTCATACTGCATGTGCAACGTCCTGTACAACTCTCCACCCCAAACACAGGCATCCCATGCCTCGACGGCCTTAGCAAGCATCTCTCCCATCCCCTCTGGTTTCTTGCCCATCTCCATCCTGCGCGTAAACTGCGTCGCCAAGTCAATGGCAGACTCCGAAATCTGTGCCATCCTTGCCAACTCTCCCCTCAACCGCAGGAGAGGCTCACTTCTCACATTCCAATTCCTCTCATGTTTGTCCACTTCCCTTTGAGCCTGCAGCTGCTTCTCAAGCTGCTCGCTTGAATGCTTTAATTCCTTCCTCACCATCAAGTAGTTGCCCAACAACATGATGCCATTCGAACCAAGTACCAAAAACAAAGTCGCCCACCATTCCATCTATCTCTTAACCTCCTTTCTCTTTCCCTACTAATATCTGACCTACTTACTTTTCTTCTCCCTAATCCCCCTAACTGCACTCACAACTTTTTCCCAAGGCGCTTCCTCCTTCAGCACCCCACCCAACATCTCTAACGACTTCCACATCCCATAGATCATTGCCAAAGCGCCTACATAGAATGTCACACCATATATAACTACCATAATCCACTCTAGTGCCACACTCCCGGTAAACATCCCCGCCTTGTCTGCCGCTTGATAAAATCCGAACACTACAAACATTATCGCCGACAAAAGATATACCCAACCTATCACTTTTAGCTTCTTTTTCACCCCCTCATCACCTAATTTCTCGCCATACCCAGCCACAAGCGGGAATCCGCCCAGCAACCCAGCCGCAGTTGCCAACTGGAAAGGTTGAAAAACTCCCACCCTAGACTCCGCAACCAAATATAACGCCGTCCCACCCAATACAACTGCAAAGAATACTATCCATAACGCAGGCCTCAACCACTCAGCCCAACTCTCCTTCTCCTTCGCCTTTTCTTTTGCTTCCTTACCTTCACTTCTCATGATTCCCTTCTCACCTTTTTTCTCCATATTTCCCTCCTTATATATATGACGTTTTCTTCGCATAAAACTCACTACCACCATTACGAAGCATAATCCTCAATCATTTACGACTATCTCCTAAGATATACCACAACCACCTCATTTCGCAAACTCGCTTTTCTCTGTTTGCTGGACTTAGGACCCTTCAAACATTTGCCGACCAAGCAGACAGGAAAGGATGAACCTCAAAAATACTCTTGTCTATCTTATCCTGCTCGCACCTGGCATAAATGACCAGCATGCCAAATTCACCTTTCAGGCTAACGTCGGACCACCTCATAAACCTGACAATATTGAGAGCCGAGACATCACGCAGAGCAAGCTCAGTAGCCAAGGCACGCCTGATTGAATGCCACCCGTAACCCCTATTCACTTCCACACCGACCTTGCTCATAATACGTTGAAACACCCTAGTCATATACCTCACATCTCTGCACGCCCGATACCCCTTCATGTAATCGTTGATTCCATCCGGGATTATCTGAAAAATTGACTCCCCACCTTTGGCCCCATTCACCTTGACTACGCCATCACGCACTTCCAACGTTCCTATCTCCTCACGTCTCAGACCATATACAGACGAAGCAGCAAGGAAACTTAACTCACGCTCATTACAGACCCCTCTTGCTCTGCTTATGATGTGAACCACCTGGTCCGTAGTAAACAAAGGACGGTTTACCTCACTCTTCTTGACCTTTGGCATAGCCAACCCGGGAAAACCGCCATCCCAATTCTGAATCTGGCACAACAACCGCAGCGCTTTTAACCGGGCATTGATAGAGTTTTGCTTCATACCCTCTTGCCGAAGCTCAGCAACAAACTTCACAACATCCGCTCTATCATACGAGTCCTTGATACCACAGCAGCCTTCAAACCTCTGGACCAGTGCACGCCACCGCTTGGCAGTCTCAACCCGCCTGCCCCTGGCTATCAGGTCGTCATAAACTAGCTGTGCATTACTGGAAATAGAAAATGGGCCATTGTGGATTCGAACCACAGACCCCGGTCTTATCAGGACCGTGCTCTAACCAACTGAGCTAATGGCCCTCGGCAGGCAAAATATAGCTTTTGCGGAAGGGACTGTCAAGCTATCTGGACCGCGGACATAGCCAGGTTATTTCACTAGCATGCCGTATAGTATTCCGGTCACCACTGCGGTGCCTATAACACCAGCGGTGTTGGGACCCATGGCGTGCATCAGCAGAAAATTCCTGGGATTGGCTTTCTGTCCCATTCTCTGAACCACCCTTGCCGACATCGGGACAGCCGAGACACCGGCAGCGCCTATCATCGGGTTAATCTTCTCTTTCAGGAACAGGTTGACCAGCTTCGCTCCCAGCAATCCCCCAACGGTGGAGAAGACAAAAGCGACAGCCGCCAGACCGATGATAGCCAGGGTTTGGGGCCTTAGAAACGCCTCAGCGGTCATCAACCCGCCCACTGTTAACGCCAATAGAAAAGTGAGAACGTCAATGAACACAGTACCAGCCGACTGAGCCAGCCTGTCGGTGACCCCCGTGACGCGGAGCAAGTTGCCAAACATAAGCATGCCAATGATGGGCACACATTTGGGGACAAATAGGGCCGCCACGATGAAGATAATGATAGGGAAAAGGATAAGCTCGAGCCTGGATACCTCGCGTACCTTTGGGTTCATATATATGGCCCGCTCTTTTTTGGTGGTAAGCAGCCTTATGACAGGAGGTTGGATGAGGGGCACCAGCGCCATATAGGAGTAGGCGGCCAGAGCAATGGGGCCAAGAAGGTGAGGGGCCAGAGCAACGGTAAGGTAGACCGTAGGCGGGCCGTCGGAGCCGCCAATGATACCGATGCAGGCAGCCTCGTTCACCGTGAACAGGCCAGAGCCGTAGGCAATCGAGAAGGCGACGAAAACACCCAGTTGGGCGGTAGCCCCGAAGAAGAGGGATATGGGACGGGCAATGGTGGGGCTGAAGTCAATCAAAGCACCTAAACCCACGAAGATGAGGAGAGGAATTATCTCAGTCTTGATCCCATAGGCAAATAGAACATTCAGCAGACCGACCTTGCCATCACCGATATCCTGCAACAACTGACCCAAGGTTGTTGACTCGGCCGGGAAACCGTCAGGGGAATAGACCATCAAACCGCCGAAAGGGATGTTAACCAGAATCATACCGAAGCCGATGGGCACTAACAAGAGAGGTTCGAAATCCCTGGCGATGCCCAAGTAAATCATGATCCCGCCCAGCAGGATCATTATGATATTGCCCCAGGTTAGTGAGCCGAAAGCCATCTCATACAAGCCAAACATTGTCTTATCCTTTCTTTGAACCTTCTTTGCCTTTAACCTGTGACCTCTGTATCACCAGCCCGATGACCCAGGCAACAAGCAGCAGAATAATCAGGACGATGATGTTTACGCCATAAGCACTCCATATTCTGGCAACTGTAGCCAAATCAATCATATTTATCCTCCCGCAGATTGGAGTCTATGCTGCTATCTGGCCTGATCTGCTTTGTATCATGAGTTCTATCAGCCAGATTACAGAACATATTAGCCTTGTTCCTTTTCCTGCCAGAGAATGGACGCGGTGCGCTTTATGACTTCGTAATTGAAGCCACGGTAAGCAAGATAACTTGACAGGCGGCGGTAAAAGTCCGGATAATCTAGATGGGCAAAGGACGACAGCCGGTTAGAGCCTAGCTTATAGGCAATTTCTTCGTCGTCTATGTCCCTGGTCACCTGTTCAATGATTTCTGCAGCTACTTTTTTGTCTCTTAATTCCCTTTTTATCAACCTTTTGCTCTTAGGTCTGAAGGACAGGCGGTTGTCCTTCCAGAATTGGGCGAAGGCGAAATCATCGCTCAAGTTTTGCTCCTTGAGTCTGGCGATTGCTGTCTCTGCCACTTCATCGGCAAAACCGCGCTTGTGAAGCCACTGTCTGATTTCTCCCTCGCTGCGCGGGCGATAACTGAGATAATAATAAGCTGCATCGAGGCAATCTTGTAAGGAACTACTGTCTGTCAAGTGGCTTCTTTCTGAGTTGCATCAAGCTTCTTGAGAGAAGGTTTCTGAACCTTCTCCGAGAGAGATGCTGGGGATAGCTGTTGAAGCTCTTATTGCGCTTTCCAGTTTTGAAGCTAGTTCGGAGTGTTGCCTCAGGTAATCCTTGGCATTTTCCCTGCCCTGCCCCAGCTTCGTATCACCGTAAGTAAAGAAAGCACCAGCTTTCTTTATCAAGCCTGTTGCTACTCCAAGGTCAACCAGATTTCCCTCTTTGCTTATCCCATGATTAAACATAATATCAAATTCAGCGCTGCGAAAGGGAGGAGCTACCTTATTCTTAACCACCCTGGCCTTTACCCTTGCGCCTACCATTTCTGTGCCCTGTTTGATGGATTCACCACGCCTCAAATCTATCCTCACCGAACTATAGAACTTAAGCGCCCTGCCCCCGGGAGTTACCTCGGGATTACCGAAAACAATGCCCACCTTTTCCCGCAACTGGTTGATAAAAATAACCGCTGTTTTAGACTTACTGATAGCAGCACTCAATTTTCTCAGTGCCTGGGACATCAATCGTGCCTGCAAACCAACATGGGCATCGCCCATCTCGCCTTCTATCTCAGCTCTGGGCGCGAGGGCAGCTACACTGTCGATAATTACTACATCTACACCACTGCTTCTCACCAGGGTTTCAGTAATTTCCAGAGCTTGCTCGCCAGTGTCAGGTTGGGAGATAAGTAAATCGCGCAGGTTGACACCGCAGTTAGCGGCATATCTGGGGTCGAAGGCATGCTCAACATCAATATATGCAGCAATGCCGCCGGTTTTTTGAGCTTCAGCGATTATATGCTGGGCGAGTGTAGTTTTACCTGAAGCCTCAGAACCAAATATCTCGGTAACTCGCCCTCTGGGTATGCCACCTATTCCTAAAGCCAGATCAAGAGCCAATGCCCCGGTGGGAATGGCATCTCCAGCTACTCTGGCTGGAACTTCGCCTAACTTCATAATCGAACCTTTGCCATATTGCCTCTCGATTTGCTCTATGGCCAATTCGACTGCTTTCTCTTTCTCAGTAGCCACTCTGTGGATATTATATCATGGGGACTATAACCCAATCAATGGAGAAATAATACGGAGTCTACGCTTTTTAGCGTGAAAATTTGCCTGAGGTTAACACTGTCGCTAAAAAGCAAAGCTTTCCTATTTATAGCCCAGGATCTCCTCTAAGCCTTTAGCCTGTTCCACGTGATAAGGGCCCACTCTAGTGCGGCGAACTTCTACTACAGTAGCGCCCACCCCGAGTTTCTTTCCGATATCATGAGCAAGGCTTCTAACGTAAAATCCCGAAGACACCTCGCAAGCAAGAGTGAAATAGGGAAACTGGAACTCCTTGAGCTCCAAAGAATAAATGCTTACCTTTTTAGGCGGTATGTCTACGCTGACGCCCTTTCTGGCTAGTTGATAAGCTTTTTGGCCCGCCATTTTTTTAGCTGAAAACGATGGAGGTGTCTGCCAGATATCACCGGAAAATTCCTTCAAGACCCTTTCCAATTCCTCTCTGGTTACTTCGTTATCGCATTGCCGCAAAACCGTTCCCTCAGAGTCAAAGGTATCTGTCTCGATACCGAAAACAGCCCTAACCTCGTAAGCCTTGTCCAGCTTGAGGAATGAGGATGCGTTTTTCGTGAACTTACCGGTGAGAACAATCAAAAGCCCTGTAGCCAGGGGGTCCAAGGTCCCCGTGTGACCAACCTTCACGTTGAATTTCTTTTTTATCCGCTCTACCACCCGGGAGGAGGTAAGCCCTTTAGGCTTGTCCACAAGGAACATTTTGTCCATCTCCGTAAGTATACTGGAAAACCTCGCACTTATCACTCCCCATTTCTTAGGCCAGCAGGTGTAAAATAGAAAAGAACCATAGGACAGACCTTGCAGTCAACACTGTGCCTGTTGAACTCACTCCCGTTGTTCAGGCGTTTTTGACGCGGACTATGATTGGTGCAGAGTCTTCTTTGAAAGAAGCTGGAAACATACGGGCCTTGTGAATCTGGTTGCTGCCGCTCTCGTGAAGAAGGGAATGGAAAGAATTAGATTTGACTGGACTGTAATGGCGTCAGTCAATGGCAGGGAGATTTAGATGCCTAACCGACTGATAACCGAGGCTTCCCCTTATTTGCGTCAACATGCGCATAACCCAGTGGACTGGTTCCCATGGGGCGCAGAGGCATTTGAGAAAGCTCAAAGTGAAGATAAACCCATTTTTCTGTCTATAGGGTATTCGACATGCCACTGGTGCCACGTAATGGCGCATGAGTCTTTCGAGGATTCTGAAGTGGCCAGGCTCATGAATGAAGCTTTTGTGTCCGTTAAGGTAGATCGTGAAGAGCGTCCCGATATAGACAGTGTTTACATGAGCGCCTGTCAAGTGATGACAGGTGTCGGAGGCTGGCCTCTCAGCATCATCATGACGCCGGATAAAAGACCCTTCTTCGCCGCCACTTATATCCCCAGGGAAAGTCGATTTGGGCTAATTGGAATGCTGGAGCTAATCCCGCGCATTAGAGAGCTGTGGGCAAGGCGGCGGGGCGAGGCGCTAGGCCTTTCCCGCAAAGTCTCCGCCGTACTGCAACAAACCTCGCAGGACACACCTGGTGAAGAACTGGATGAAACGACGCTGGAGATCGCATATGAACAGCTTGCCAAACGCTTCGATGGGCAGCATGCTGGTTTCAGCAGCGCCCCGAAGTTTCCCACCCCGCATAATCTGCTTTTCTTGCTCCGGTACTGGAAACGTCGTGGCAACAAGGAAGCGCTGGATATGGTGGAGAGAACTCTTCAGGCAATTCGGCGTGGGGGCATCTATGACCACATCGGGTTTGGATTCCACCGCTATTCTACAGATTCACAATGGCTTGTACCCCACTTTGAGAAAATGCTTTACGATCAAGCTATGTTGGCCATGGCTTACACCGAGGCATATCAGGCAACCGGAAAAGAAGACTATGGAAAGACGGCACGGGAGATTTTCACCTACGTTCTGCGGGATATGACAGCGCCAGGAGGGGGGTTCTACTCCGCTGAAGATGCTGATAGCGAGGGAGAGGAAGGGAAGTTTTACGTTTGGACGCAGGAAGAGGTTCGACAAGCCCTTGGGAATGAGGAACTGGATTTCATGGCCGTGGTATTCAACGTTGAAGAAGGCGGCAATTTCACTGAGCAAACCACTGGCAGGAGAAGCGGCGCTAACATTTTGCATGTAAGAAAGTCACGCGAAGAGCTTGCTTCCGATTTGAATCTGTCTCAACACGACCTGCAGAACGATCTGGAAGCAATACGGCAGAGATTATTTGCTCACCGCGAAAAACGTGTTCATCCTGTTAAGGACGACAAGATTCTGACTGATTGGAACGGGCTTATGATTGCTGCACTGGCGAAAGGGGCCCAAGCTTTTGATGAGCCTGAGTATGCTGAAGCGGCCGGGGATGCTGCGAATTTTGTCCTCGGGAATATGCGCAGACCAGATGGTCGCCTTTGGCACCGCTATCGGGATGGTCAAGTGGGCGTGCAGGCAAATCTGGATGACTATGTTTTTCTAGTCTGGGGTTTGATAGAACTGTACGAGGCCATTTTCGACGCAAAGTATCTCAAAGTTGCTGTTGAGCTGACTGGCGACATGCTAAGGCATTTCTGGGACGGAGATAGTGGTGGGCTCTATCTCACACCTGAAGATGGCGAGAGCCCGTTGGTCAGGAAAAAGGAGATTTATGACGGTGCTATTCCATCAGGAAATGCCGTGGCCATGCTAAACTTGCTTCGTCTAGGGCGTATGACTGCGACACCCGATTGGGAAGAGAAGGCGGCGGCAATCGGTCGTGCTTTTTCCAGAAGCGTCGATCAATCACCATCGGCGCATACTCAACTCATGGTCGCTCTGGACTTCGGACTTGGGCCTTGTTATGAAGTGGTTATCGCCGGCAGTGTGCATGCCGAAGACACCAAAGCTATGGTAAAAGCATTGAGAACACGTTTCTTGCCGAACAAGGTGGTGCTTCTCACTCCAGGTGAACAATACTCCCCTGAAATAGCTCAACTTGCTGCATTCACCAGAAACCAATCGAGCATAGGGGGTAAAGCTACG
>Ga0214474_1000905_pt1 | contig 14092 bp, 10 predicted proteins | sample RVTome_2_FD_187335 | JGI IMG/M metagenome (GOLD analysis project Ga0214474, IMG submission 187335) | Soil microbial communities from uranium-contaminated site in the Upper Colorado River Basin, Wyoming, United States - RVT95D214 HiSeq ...
TTACAAATATCTTTATAATCAGGGCGCAACAGATACTCTGAAAAAAGGACTGGAGCTCGAAGCCAAGAGCGAGTTTGATATTAAGGATACAGAGGAGAGGCTGGCAAAGTTCAGGAAGAAAGACTAGGCCGAGCGCTTTACTTCTCAATAATAAATCTAGCCAGGCAGCCGAAGGCGTCTGTAAGACATGGCGCATCGTTAAAACACAACCTGGCAATTGATGCCCTCTTTTTCAAAAGCTGCGGCAATTTCCTTACCTGTTCGGGAAAAGAAATCATCGCTCATTGCAACGTCTAGATTATATCTCTGATAAACCCAGTCGCTGTGGTGGTAGTTCATTTTGTCGATTAATACGTAATCTACCTTTCCTGAGAGCATGGCAGCTAATTCTCCAGCCCCGGGAAGCATAGGCGCAATCATAGCAAAAGTCCTGATTCCCGCCTGATGTAGTTCATCCAGCGCTTTTATTCGTTCTTTAATTGGCGGTGCACAGGGTTCAAAAAGTCGCCTCGTATTATCATCTGCCGTGGTGATTGTAAGTCCCACTTCGATATCCCGGGCCTTTCTAAGCACGTTTATGTCGCGTAGCACAAGCGGAGATTTGGTCTGGAGAGTGATTGGCCAATCATGTTCAACCAAGATTTCAATACATTTTCTGGTCAGTTCGTATTTTGCTTCTATCGGCTGATAGGCATCGCAGACTCCGCTTATCCACACCCTGCCGTGTGGCTTCTTGTTTATCTCTTTCCGCAGCAGTTCCGGCGCATTAATCTTAACATCAACAAATTCGCCCCAAGGTTCAATATGACCCGTGGTCCTTTTCATAAACCGGGCATAACAGTAAGTACAGCCGTGCTGACAGCCGGTATAGGCATTGATGGTATAGTCGTAAACTTTTGATTTGGACAGGATACTTTTAGCGTAAATTTCTCTTACAATCATGGATACAAAACTCTCAACGATGAATAGACTTTAGCCTATTAATGGTTGTTATAAGGGTGGTGAACTGAAGCTATTTTTGCCGAATTGGGTGCCGATTCTATAAAGGTTAAACAGGGCTTTGATGGTATCTCTGAGCGTGGGGAATACCGGAAATCGCTCGTCCTCAAAAGCCTTTTTTACCATCAGATGATATCTTCTATCCTCTTCGTCTTCTGAAAAGGCATCGAGTGAAATACATATCATCACGGGTTTGCCAATTTCATTCCGTGCATATCGGCAGCCATTGACCAGGAGTTCAGTAAGCTCCCTAAGGTGTCCTTCGAAAGCTCCACCTAACACATGCCTTAGGTAATTAATTTCATCGAAGTGCAGTATAACTGAATGTACATTCTTATCGTACGCTATAGTCTTAATGATATTGGCAAGATTCCCCGATGTTCCGGATAAATTATAAAATATAGGCCAGGCATCCAGAGGATTCCCGATACTGGTTCCGGCTACTGGAACCATCTTTCTAAGTTCGGTAATGGTTTCCTTTTGGAATTGGGGGACTTCCAATCCGGCCTTCACACAGGTGTCGGTTTCGAGCACGCTGAAACCCCCGGAGTTGGTAATAATAGTGGTGCCTTTTCCTGATGGAAACGGTGCACAAGTGAGCGCCAGGGATGCATTTAGCAATTCGTCGAAGTCCTCTACTTGAGCCACGCCGGTCTGTTTGAAAATCGAGCTCCAGATTTCCGGGGAGCCAGCAAGTGAACCTGTGTGAGAAGACGCAGCCCGGCTACCGTGCTCGGTTACTCCGCCCTTTAGAGCCAAGACCGGTTTTTTGCTGGCAGCGTTGGCCAGTGCTGCTTTAAGCCGTTCACCATTTCTCGTTCCCTCCATGTATAAGGCTATAATTTTAGTATCGGGGTCATCTGCAAGATATTCTAGAAAATCGGGGCAGTCAAGGTCTACGGCATTCCCATAGCTGATTACCTTGCTGAATTTCAGGTTCCTAACCTTGCCGATGTTCAGGAATTCCACACCAAAAGTGCCGCTTTGCGAAATAACTCCGACGGGACCTTCTTCAAACGAAGCATCGAGAGTGAAACTTAACCCTGATTTGGAACAGTAGATTCCCATGCAGTTGGGACCGATTAGTCTGATCTTGCCTTTAGCAACGTCTTTTACCTCGTTCTCTAACCTTTTTCTTTCTTCCAGCCCGGTCTCACTGAAGCCCGCTGTATAAATGTGTACCGTCTTGATACCTTTTTCTATGCACGCGGCCAATATTTTAGGAACCTGCAAGGCCGGTGCCGCGATTATAACGTAGTCAATAGTCTCTTTGATGTCCAGGATGCTAGCGTAGCATTTTTTACCGGAGAGTTCGCTGTATTTCGGGTTCACCAGATACAGCTTCTCCCTCATCTTCGGATTCATCAAAGCTTGTGAGAAGCCATCGTCCATAGATGCGCCTATTACGGCAACCGCTCGAGGATTAAAGATATATTCAAATTCGACGGCATCCTGTGTTTTCATTATTGCCTCCGATACATGTATCGTAAATAAAACGTGACTGGACCGCAGCAGGTACAGCCAAAAAAAGCGACATATTATTATAGTCCTGATTTCGAATTCATACAATTTGACAGTAATAACAATAAGCTTGACTCTCCATCGTAGCATTGATAAAATGCGACTATTAAGGCCGGTTAGCTTGACGATAGGGGACCTTTCCAGTACTGTTTTGTTACTGCCAATTAGTTTACGAGCATTTTTGGTCCGTGATTGACCTCTCGCTGACAAATGGCGCGAGGTTTTTGTTTGGTTTGATGTAGAAATTAGGAATGGTCATGGAAGAGAAAGAAGTCATAGTGGAAAAGATGCGGCATTCGGCTGCACACGTAATGGCTGAAGCAGTCCAGGCTCTTTTTCCGGATGCTAAATTTGGCATTGGTCCGGCTATTGAGGATGGTTTTTACTATGATTTTGAGCTTCCACGTTCTCTTGTGCCAGAGGATTTGGTAGCAATTGAAGCCAAAATGAGAGAGGTAATTAACGGAAATTTCTCTTTCGCCAAAGAAGAGATCAGCAAGACGAAAGCACGCAAGTTGTTTGCTCAGCAGCCTTACAAGTTGGAACTGATTGATGAGCTCCCGGATAAAACGATGACAATATATCGCCAGGGCTCTTTTGTCGACTTATGCCGGGGTCCCCACGTGAATTCAACCGGCGAAATTAAAGCTTTTAAGCTTACAAGCATTGCCGGAGCCTACTGGCGAGGTGATGAAAAGCGCCCCATGTTGCAGAGGATTTACGGGGTTGCCTTCGAAACCGAGGCTGAGCTAGAGGGTTACCTGGCTCGGTTGGCTGAGGCGGCCAAGAGAGACCACAGGAAGCTGGGCAAGGAACTCGACCTATTTAGCCTTCACGAAGAATTTGGCCCGGGATTAGTCCATTGGCACCCTAAAGGTGCTCTGGTGCGTCAGATTATCGAGGATTTCTGGAAAGCGGAGCACAGGAAACGAGGTTACGAAATAGTATACACGCCACATATAGCAAAATTGAATTTGTGGAGAACCAGTGGGCACTGGGATTTTTATCGGGAGAATCTCTATTCACCGATGGATGTCGAGGGACAGGAGTACATCGTCAAACCGATGAACTGCCTGGGGCATATTATGATATTTAAGACACAGTTGCGGAGCTATCGTAATCTGCCGCTCCGCTATGCTGAACTGGGTACGGTATATCGGTACGAGCGGTCTGGGGTATTGCACGGGCTGGCAAGGGTGCGTGGTTTCACGCAGGATGATGCTCATATCTTCTGTCGTCCTGACCAGATTGAAGCTGAAGTAGCTGGGGCGGTGCAATTGGCTCGCTATATGATGAAGACCTTTGGTTTCAATGAGTATGAGCTTCTTCTATCTACACGTCCTGACCACTATGCCGGCACTATTCAGATTTGGGAAGAAGCCACAGAAGCTCTGCGAAAGGTACTGGAAAGCCTTGGCCTTAAGTATTCCATAGACCCCGGTGAAGGCGTCTTTTACGGGCCAAAAATCGATGTTAAGCTCAGGGATGCTTTAGACCGGCTGTGGCAGGGACCAACAATTCAAGTCGATTTTAATCTGCCTCAGCGATTCGATGTCAACTATATCGGTGAGGATGGCCTGGAGCATCAAGTGGTTATGGTACATCGAACAGTTTTGGGAAGTATGGAACGTTTTATGGCCTGCCTGGTCGAAAATTATGCCGGCGCTTTCCCCGTTTGGTTGGCTCCGGTTCAAGTTGCTATTATACCTATCGCCGACCGTCATCTTAGCTATGCGCATAAGGTGGCGGATGAACTCAGAGAATGTGGCATCCGCGTTCAGGTTGATGACCGCTCGGAGAGAATGAACTTAAAAATAAGAGAAGCGCAACTAATGAAAATCCCTTATATGTTTGTTGTTGGTGATAAGGAAATGGAGGCTTCTCAAGTTTCTCTTCGGCTAAGGAACGGGGAAGACATGGGCTTGCTATCGATATCCAGGTTCCTAGACAGAGTCAAACCGATTATTGAAACTAAAGCGCCGGATAAACTTTGATTTCATCTCGTGAATATGGTATATTTTTGCTCGATGGTTCCCTTCGTGTAAGGAGGTGAGGAGAAACATAGTCAAGGAATTACGCGTTAATCGACAAATTAGGGCTAAGGAGGTTCGACTTATAGGGGAGACAGGCGCACAGATGGGAGTATTTCCTATTGAGAAGGCGTTGCAGATGGCCAGTGAACGCAGTCTTGACCTCGTAGAGGTAGCATCAAATTCAGTTCCCCCTGTATGTCGAATTCTTGACTATGGAAGGTATAGATACGAGCAGACTAAAAAGGAGCGTAAGGCGCGTAAAGGTCAGAGAGGTATAGTACTCAAGGAAATCAGAATCAGGCCTCGGGTAAAGGAACATGACCTCGAGACAAAAATTAAAATAGCCCGGAAATTGTTGGAGGAGGGCGATAAGGTAAAGGTATTTGTTGTTTTTCGAGGGCGCGAGTTTACACATCCTGAACTTGGTTTGAAACTTCTCAAGAAAGTGGCGGAGGATTTGAAAGATATAGCATTGTTCGATGGCGCTCCGTCTTCGGAGGACCGTTTTATGAGCCTGGTGCTGTCACCTAGTTCAAGTAAACATATTAAGAAACCAGCTATAGAGGAGAAAGTTTAATTGCCGAAGCTTAAGACACATAAAGGGGCCAAGAGCCGATTGCACGTCACCGGTACGGGAAAAATAATGCGAGTTAAAGTTGGTAAAAGCCATTTAAGGCGTAAGAAACCGGCTAGAACCAAGCGTCTTTATGACGAGATGATTCCAGTTCAACCTGCTGATAAGGCTAGGTTGAAGAGGCTAATGCCCTACGGCATAAAATAGATTAGGAGGAAGTGATTGCCACGAGTTAAAGGCGGAATAGTCACTCATCGTCGACATAAAAAAGTATTGAAGTTAACAAAAGGGCATAAGGCTACCAGACACTCTTTGTTTCGGCGTGCTCATGAATCAATGATGCATGCTTTGTTTTATGCCTATAGGCATCGCCGAGAGCGAAAGGGTGATATGAGGCGGTTGTGGATTGTCAGGATAAATGCTGCTGCCCGCGCTGAAGGGCTTTCTTATAGCCAATTTATGGACGGGTTGAGGAAGGCCAATGTGGAAATCAACCGTAAAGCATTGGCAGATATGGCAGTAAATGACCCGTCCAGCTTTTCCACGTTACTTTCGCTAGCTTCATCCAAAATTAAAAGCTAAAATCACCCTCACATAGTGAGAATATGCTAAATCAAGTTGAAGAGCTTGCCTCTAAAGCTCTTGATGAGCTAGTCAAAGTCACCAATGTCAATGATCTTGAAGCGTGGCGAATCCGTTATTTAGGCAGAAAAAGTAATTTAATACAGATTCTACGTTCGTTGGCCTCTGTGTCATTAAATGAAAGGCGTGAAGTCGGAGCTCGAGCCAACGATCTTAAGAAATCTCTGGAAACCGCTTTTAAAGAGAAGAAGACTGATTTAGAAAGCGATTCAGCCATTCTTGCCGGGCGCCAGACCTTAGACGTAACTTTACCCGGTCAGCGAATTCCCCTTGGCCGTCTCCATCCAACAACCCAGACTGTTGACGAGATCTGTGATATTTTCAGCAGCATGGGTTTTCAAGTAGTGGAAGGGCCGGAGGTAGAATGGGACTATTATAATTTCGAAGCTCTCAACATGCCAGCAGACCATCCGGCACGTGATATGTTTGCTACATTGTGGATGGATTTCGAGACTAAAACGGGTGACAGACCTATGCTATTGAGGACTCACACCTCTCCGGTCCAGATAAGAGTTATGGAGAAATTACCGCCACCCATAAGAATAATAGCGCCCGGGCGAGTCTACAGATATGAAGCTACGGATGCCACGCACGAGTGGATGTTTTATCAAGTTGAAGGATTGGCAGTCGATAGAAATATAACACTAGCTGATTTGAAAGGGACATTGTTTGAATTTGCCCGTCGTCTTTTTGGCGCTGACAGGAAATGCCGTTTTCGCTGCGACTACTTTCCTTTTGTGGAGCCGGGTGTCGAGGTGGCCATAGATTGTTTGGTGTGCCATGGTGCCGGATGCAGGTTGTGCGGTAATAGTGGGTGGATTGAAATTCTGGGTGCCGGGATGGTGCATCCCGAAGTTCTTCGACGTCTTGATATTGACCCTCAGATTTATTCAGGTTTCGCCTTCGGTATGGGGGTGGAGCGTATTCCCATTCTTCGCTACGGCATAGATGACATTCGTCTCTTTTATAGTAATGACCTCAGGTTTCTAAAGCAGTTCTGAGTCCATAGTAACCCGAGAGCTTAATATGAAAGTTACACTACGTTGGCTAAAAGAATACGTCGACTTTTCAATGCCGATTGAGGAGCTATCTGAACAGCTGACCATGGCTGGATTAGAAGTTGGGGAAATAGAGGTGATTGGTGGAAGTTGGAATAGTATAGTGGTTGGCAAAATAATGGACGTTAATCCACATCCCAATGCCGACCGGCTGAAGTTAGTAACCGTTGATTTGGGGAAACAACATTTTACAGTGGTCTGCGGCGCGCCTAATGTGGCAGTTGGTGAAAAGGTGGCTTTTGCCCAAGTCGGTGCTCAACTTAGAGATGGTCATAGCGGAGAAATGGTGCAATTAAAGCCAGCCAAGATTCGTGGCATCGTTTCTGAGGGGATGGTCTGCTCTGAGAAAGAATTGGGAATTTCTGACAGCCATGAAGGCATTATGGTTCTTTCCGAGGAAGCGATTGTTGGTACTCCTTTGGCCGAATATCTCGGCGATACGGTTCTTGGACTTGACATAACGCCGAATCGTCCCGATTGTCTGTCAGTGATTGGCATTGCCAGGGAGATAGCGGCTCTAACGGGAAGTAAGGTACACATTCCCGAAATTCACTATAGTGAATTGGAAAAAGCCATGGATTCCTATGCCGCTGTACGAATAGACGAACCGAATTTATGTCCCAGGTATTGTGCCAGCATGTTAACTGGTGTCAAGATCATTGAATCACCGCAGTGGCTGCAGAGAAGGCTATTAGCTTGCGGTATGCGCCCTATCAATAATGTCGTTGATGTTACAAACTATGTAATGCTGGAATATGGCCAGCCGCTTCATGCCTTCGACTACAATGAGATACGCGGCAAACAGATTATCGTGCGTAGAGCTGCCAATAATGAAGCTATGACTACGCTGGATGGGGTACAGAGGACACTCAACTCGGATATATTAGTGATTGCAGATAAAGAGAGAGCCATAGCCGTTGCCGGTATTATGGGGGGTGGCGATGCGGAGGTTAGGGAGAACACAACAACTGTTCTGATAGAGTCAGCGAATTTCAATCAGGCTGTCATCCATCGAGGAAGCCTTGGTCTTCGATTGAGTAGCGAAGCATCGCTGCGTTTTGAGAAAGGTCTTAGCCGGGAGTTACCGCTATTAGCGTTGAAGCGGGCTACACAATTGTTGGCGGAGCTCGCTGATGGTAAAGTGGCGAAAGGTATCATCGATGTTTATCCTGGTAAACAGCAGAAGGAGCCTATATTGTTCACGGTCTCTGATGTTAGACGTCTTCTCGGCGTGGAGTTAAAAGTAGGCGAGATATGCAAGAATTTAGAGCTACTCGGATTTGCTTGTAGACAGGTGGAATCTAATTCACAGATTCAAGTAGAGGTGCCGTGGTGGCGCACTGATGTAAATTGCGCTGCCGATTTGGTCGAAGAGATAGCTCGCATTATAGGCTATGATAAAATCCCAACTACCATGTTGAGTGCATCGTTGCCAAGGTATGAGCCAGTGCCGATGCTTTGTCTCAGACGACAACTGCGTAATATCCTTGTCAGCTGTGGTTTTCAGGAAGTACTTACCTATTCCCTGACCAGCCTAGAGATGTTGGGGATGCTCTCGCCGAAGCTTCGTTTGATAGGTCCGAATCCAATGAAGGTGGCCAATCCTATGTCCAGAGAGCAAGAATATCTTAGAACCAGTCTACGGGCTGGCCCGTTATCAGTTCTGGCTCGGAATGAGAGATATGAAGAAAACGGCATCAGACTTTTTGAGATCGGTAAGATATTTATACCCAGGAAAAGAGATTTGCCTGAAGAGCACGAGATGCTTTGCGCTGTAATAAGTGGTTCGCAGCGTAGGTTCTCCTGGCGTGGTGAAGAAGAGCCGGTTGATTTCTTTGTTGCCAAGGGAGTAATAGAAACCATTTTATCGCGGTTGGGAGTAGAGGCGATATTTGAAGTCAGTGAAGACGAAAGCTTATTCCCGGGCAGAACCGCCAATGTAATCGCCGGGAGCGATAAATTGGGCACAGTTGGGGAACTACACCCTAAAGTGTCGAAATCCTTTGGACTCTCGGGGACTGCTCATCTTATTGAAATCGATTTGGATAAATTGTCATCTTTTACTAGCACTCTCAAAACATTTCAAGCAATCCCTCGATATCCGAGCACAAGTAGAGATATTGCGCTTTTAGTAGATGAGAAAGTAACCTATCAACAGATTTGTTTTATTATTCGGAGCTTTTCTCTGGTAAACTCGGTTGTCCTTTTTGACTTCTATTTAGGGGAACAGGTGCCAACAGGTAAGAAGTCACTGGCGTTCAGAATCATGTACCAATCGTCGACGCATACCTTGACGGATAGTGAAGTCGACGAAGTTCAGCAGCTAATTATCGATAAACTACAGCGCGAACTAGGAGCTGTTTTAAGGAGCTGATATAGCGTTGAGAAAAATCTTTAGAAAATTCCTCGAATAAGCGAAAATTTTGATTAAATTTGCGTTATAATTGGATGTGATTATTTACAGGAAGGGGGTAGACAAACGTGAGAATTAAAGTTTTCACTCCGGTTTTATGCTCAGCTCTGCTTTTGACTCTTTGTTTTGTAAGTCCTGTCCAGGCTGCGGGAATGGCTCCAACTGAAGGTGTAGTTGGGGCGACGGTAACCATATCCGGACTGGCATCCGGTTCTTATTCTATTAAATGGGATGGAGTTGGAGTCAAACAGGGGACGCTGCCAGGAGGCGGTAGTGTTACCTTTACTGTGCCTGATACCAGCGGAGGTGATCATACTGTCACAGTAGATAATCCGACTGGTACTCAGGTTTTGTCTTCCACCTTCTACGTTCTTCCGTCCATAAGTATTAGTGCAGACTCAGGTATTGTTGGTGATGAAGTCACCGTTGGGGGTAAGGGCTTCGCTGCCAGTGAGAGCAGCATTGTAGTTACCTACGATGGAACAAATATGAAGACTGGAATTGTAGCCGGCGGTACCGGCTCGTGGGAAGCAACTTTTTCCTTGCCAAGTTCCGCAGAAGGAAGTCACACGGTCGATGCGTCGGGGCAAACTACAAAGGCAAGTGATGTTCCCGATGCCACCGTGACCATAAATCCCGAAATCAACATGAACCCGACATCAGGTAACGTTGGAACTTCAGTTACGATCAGTGGTACTGGCTTTGGCAAGAGCGAAGGGAGCATTAAAGTTACCTATGACAATACCAGTGTGAAGACCGGGCTCAGTGCAGACACTAAAGGGTCCTGGAGTGTTGTCTTTGTCATTCCTAACTCAACCAAAGGCGGACATACAATAGACGCTTCAGGCGCTTCCACAGAGGCTGATGAAGTTCCGGATCTCACTTTTATTGTGTCTTCGGCCGTGACTGTTAAACCTACTTCCGGATATGTAGCTGATGCTATCACCGTGACCGGCTGCGGTTTCGGCGGGAGTGAAAGCGGAGTTACAATTACATTGGATGGTAATATCATCAAGAACGATATCGTAGCTAATAGCGAAGGTTGCTGGAACTCATCTATAACAGTACCAACAACTACCGCAGGCAATCATATAGTAGATGCCTATGGTGCTTCGACCACAGCCTCTGAAGTTGCTGATACTAAGTTGGTTGTTTTATCGAAGGTGACCTTGGAGCCCGCTGAGGGACATGTGGGCAGTAATGTAGCGATAAACGGGGCCGGTTTTGGAGCAAATAAAGAGGTGACTCTTAAATATGACACCACTGCCCTGGTTACCGAATACATCACCGACGATAAAGGTAACTTTCAAGCGAGCCTGGTGGCTCCAAAAAGTCCTGGTGGTAAGCATAATGTAACTGCTACTGATGCCGGCGGCGCCTCAGCCACAGCGGTTTTTAGTATGGAAACAACTCCCCCTTCGGTGCCACAAATTGTGTCACCGAAGGAAGGCAGCAGGGTAGGTCTTTTTGATCGTATTACTGCTACTTTTGAATGGGGCGCTGTTGCTGATCCCAGCGGTGTCATCTACAGTTTACAGATATCTACTCAATCCGATTTTGCAACTACTCTACTGAGTAAAGAAAACCTGGTTGAATCTAAGTATACACTGACTGATGAGGAGGCTTTATCTCGAGCAAAGTATTATTGGCGAGTCAAAGCTATAGATGGCGCCAGTAATGATAGCGGCTGGACTCAGTCGATAGAATTTAAGGCCGGGCTAATGCCGCTATGGCTGTTCATAGTCCTTGTCGTTGTTGCCGCCTTTATCTTAATTCGATTGGTTTTCTTTTTACGTAATAAGATGAAGGAACACTAGAGATCACTTTTTAGAGCGTCTGGGCGGCGTGCTGATATTTAGAAGTGCTTGGCTTCAGCGGCATGTAAGAAGGGGCGTGCCTTAATTCTCTCTTGCATCGCAGAGTAACTTATTTATTGTCCGGGCAATCGCTTTCAAAGGAAGTAGTTCAGTTTGTTTTTCTTTGCGCCATTTTAGCTCTATACACTGGCTCTGCAGAGTGCGGGGGCTTACAGTTAAGCGCAGTGGTATTCCCAGAAGGTCGGCGTCGTTGAATTTAACACCTGGGGAATCGTCTCGGTCGTCGTAGAGAACTTCAATGTTCTGTTTGGTTAGGTCCTGATAAACTTTCTCAGCGGTTTCAGCAACATCTTTATTTTCCAGTCGGAGCGGGCATAGGTAAACCTGATAAGGGGCAATACTTAAAGGCCAGATAATGCCCTTATCATCGTGATTCTGTTCTATTGCTGCTGCCAGCAGCCTGCCGAGCCCAATGCCGTACGTACCCATGATAATTGGGCGCGATACGCCATTTTGATCAAGAAAGAAGGCACCAAGTTTCTCACTTAAAAATGTTCCCAGTTTAAAAACATGGCCTACCTCGATCCCGAGGCTGGAAAAGAGTTTGCCGCTGCATTTTGGGCAACCATCCTCGGGCCGAGCCGTGGCAATATCAGCTATTAGGCTGACTTCGAAATCACGGGGATAGTTAACGTTTTTAAGGTGAGTGTCGGGTTTATTGGCACCGGCAACGAAATTGGAGCCTAGGGTTATGGAGTCATCGGCTACAATCTTTATTCCCTTCAAGCCAACTGGCGAAGCTGCGCCGGCAACCAGTCCGGCTGCATTAACTTCAGTTTCAGTAGCCAGGCGTAATTCAGAGGACTTCAGTAGATTTCGGAGTTTCGTCTCGTTGACTTCTATATCACCCCTGATGACTACGAAGATGAGCTCACCGTCAGCAGAATAAAAGACGGCTTTTAGCGTCTGATACGGCGCCACACCAACGAAATTAGCAACCTCTTCGATGGTTCTTATATTGGGGGTCGATATTTCCTCCACCGGCAAAGCGGCTTTCATCTTAAATTTTGGTTTTTCGCTCTGAGCTTTTTCCAGGTTGGCGGCATAGTCGCAATTTGCACAATGGACGATTCCGTCTTCGCCGTTTTCAGCAATGAGCATAAACTCGTGGGATTCTTTACCACCTATGGCACCGCTGTCAGCTTCCACTATTACTGCCGGCAAGCCACAACGTGAATAAACGTTCTTATAGGCTTGTATCATTTCCTGATACGTTCTGTCTAAATCTGCCTCATCAGTATGGAAGCTATAGAGGTCTTTCATAATGAATTCACGAACACGTAGCAGTCCGCCTCGAGGTCGAGGTTCATCGCGAAACTTATTTTGGATTTGGTACAGCAGGAGTGGTAAGTCGCGGTAGCTCTGCACAAAATGTCCGACAAGGTCTGTAATGACCTCCTCGTGGGTAGGCCCCAAGACTAAGGTGTGTTCTCGCCGGTCGGTAATAGTAAACAGCGTTTTGCCGAAAGCAGGATATCTACCTGACTTCTCCCATAGCTCGAAGGGCTGGAGTGAAGGTAACATCAACTCTTGCCCTCCCGCTTTATCCATTTCCTCTCGAATTATTTGCTCAATTTTCTTGAGCACCCGCCAACCTAACGGCAAGTATGAATAAACACCAGCTGCTACCTGTTGAATCATACCAGCCCTGAGTAACAACTGATGACTGGCGGTATCAGCTTCTGACGGTATTTCCTTTAGCGTTTTACCAAAGAGACTGGAGAATCGCATATATTTTTATCCATAATAGCGTTAAAGAAAGTTACGAATCAAGTCCTTGCGAAAGCTTCTCTGAATAACTTATGCCGACGGTTATGGGGTATTCCACTTTATTCTCCTTGTTTGTTGGCGTGTTCTATAAATGCATTCAAATTTTATATGACTTTAGTTTAACTATGGGGACATCTCCATTTAATTCAGCATGTTTTTTACTTCTGCCATGAGTGCCTCTAAGAAGTCTTTTTCAGCTACAGTGCTGACGACTTTACCTTTTCTGAAAATAGCACCTTTGCTTTTGCCACAGGCAATGCCGACATCAGCTTCTTTCGCTTCACCGGGGCCATTGACAACGCAACCCATGACAGCAACTTTGATGGGCTTCTTTATATCTCTTAAGCTCCTGTCCACGGATTCAGCAAGGCTGATAATATCGACCTCAGCCCGCCCACATGAGGGACAACTAATCAAGGTAGGGCCGTGTTGGCGAAGACCAAGAGTTTTTAAAATCTCGTAGGCAGTGTCTACCTCTTCACATGGATGGGCACTAAGAGAAACTCTTATGGTATCACCGATGCCTTCATAAAGGAGTATGCCAATGCCGACAGCACTCCGGACAGCACCGGCTCTGGGGAGTCCTGCTTCAGTTATACCCAGGTGTAGTGGGTAGGATATTTTGGCAGCCATTGTCCTGTAAGCTTCAATAGTCGTAAGCACGTCAAATGCTTTAAGCGATACTTTAATCAAATCAAAGTCTAAACTTTCTAACAGCTTGATTTGCTGCATAGCTATGTTCACCATGTGCTCAGAAGTAGATACGGATGGCTTCGACACAGGCGGAAGGCTTCCTGCATTGACGCCAATGCGGATGGGTACCTGCCTTTGCCGGGCTTCCTTTACCACTTTGGCAACTTGTTCCGGCTCTCTTATGTTGCCCGGATTAAGACGCAGCCCATCGACACCTGCTTCTAAAGACTTGAGGGCAAGTCGATAGTCGAAATGTATGTCAGCAACAAGGGGGATAGTTGTTTTTTTCTTGATGGTTGAAATTGCCTGTGCAGCTTCAAAATCTGGTACAGCTACTCTGGCTATCTCGCAACCACAATCTGTGAGCTCACAGATTTGATTTACAGTAGCTTGAATATCTCTGGTGTCGGTTTTGGCCATTGATTGAACTACAACAGGAGCATCACCACCTATGGTTACTCCCCCAATTCTGATTGGTTTTGATTGTCTGCGTTCTATCAAGGTAAGATGCT
>Ga0214474_1000908_pt1 | contig 14044 bp, 10 predicted proteins | sample RVTome_2_FD_187335 | JGI IMG/M metagenome (GOLD analysis project Ga0214474, IMG submission 187335) | Soil microbial communities from uranium-contaminated site in the Upper Colorado River Basin, Wyoming, United States - RVT95D214 HiSeq ...
GCCTTGAAGGCACCGTGGTTACCTGTCCACTACATGGCTCCCAGTTTGACTTAATTGACGGACATGTTGTCCGTTGGCTGAAAGGCTCCGGTGTTCTCTCCGCAGTAGGCAAGGCTCTTAAGTCGCCGAGGTCTACTAATACCTATAAGGTTAAGGTTGAAGGCGACAAAGTGTCGATTGAAGTTTAGTGGTGGATGGTGTGGAGTCAAAGGTGGCCGCTGGTTTCTCTGTTTTTGATTTTGGAGCTGGCTATGGCTTGGTTCCAGGGCAGACATGTAGCTAACATAGCCAAGAAGCTTACAGGGGGGTAGAAATGAAAAGGACATTCAGCAATGTCATCATTTTGGTTGTGTTTCTTTTATTGATTTTAGCAAGTGGCTTCGCTTGTGCAGGAGATAAACCTGTGGGCGAGCCAGGCAAACTGCAGCCTGTGGAAATAAGAGACTATCAAGGCGAAAAGCTTTCCTCGATAAATGAATTCAGGGAAAACTCCATAAAAGGTCCACAACATGTGGATGCCGAGAATTACAGGCTCGAAATAACCGGACTGGTAACGAATCCCAAGACCTATACTTATGATGAAGTCGTGAACAGCTATCAGAATTACGAGAAGGTTGTAACTCTGGATTGTGTTGAGGGATGGAGCGTAACTATTCTTTGGAAAGGCATACTGGTGAGAGACTTGCTAGCAGAAGCAGGGCTATCACCAGATGCTAAGGTAGTTATATTTCATGCCTACGATGGGTACACTACCTCATTGCCCGTAGATTACATAATCAGTGATGACATATTGATAGCCTACGAGATGAACGGTGTTACTCTTCCCCCAGAACGGGGATTTCCTTTCCAGCTCGTAGCCGAAAGTAAGTGGGGATATAAGTGGATAAAATGGATAACTAAAATTGAGCTATCTGGCGATGTCGATTATAAAGGTTATTGGGAGAAGCGAGGTTATTCGAACAGCGCCGACCTTGATGAGGGTTTCTTTGAGAGATGAGAAACGTACTGAAGCAGAAATTAGCTAAACGAATAGTGCAATGGTTGTTGCTGGCCGTAATAATTCTCTACGGTATAACCGGCTTCGGCATTACGGAATATCGGACTGTTGAGCTTTTGACATTCGGCTTATTGAGCAAATCATTGTCTTTCGAGATTCATAACAATCTGCTAATTCCGTTTATAGTCCTGCTAGGCTTACATATCTATCAGCGAACCAGAAAGGTATCTGAGGTTTGACCATTTGCGTAATCGAGATGTCCAGTCATTACGTTAGCTGATAGAAGTCGTTTTCTTGTTTCCTGGGGCGAGAGATGAAGCCGATGACGGTGAGGGGACTGAACACGAAGGCGGTGAGCAATCTGGCTAGCGTGTTGATATTAAAACGCAGCATGAAGTCAGGGTATCTATTCAAGTTCTCGATGAAATCAATGTACAAATTTGCCAGTGGTACTAGCTGGTCACTAGGCACGCGTTCAAGTGTGTCAGCGGCATCGAAAAGGTAAACCGGGCCGCTTATGTAGCTGACCACTGGAAATCCCTCACGGCTGAGTGGGCCGGCATCAGTAGGAACGCCAAGCGGGGTTACTGTTGGGAACAGAAGTGTGCCATAAAGACCGTAGTGCTGGAGCAAGCCGGCATAAAGGCTGATAGCCACGGGGTTCTCCTTAAAAAACACGCCCCTTGCCTCCACAGAACTGCTATAAGGCCAGTTGTCGGCGATGTGCTCAATGCTGAGAGTGAAAAGGTTATGTGACAGAATTCCCGTCTTGTGCCTCTCGATAAAATCTTCATTGGATGGTTCTCCGACAAAATGGGAGCCGGTGAGCAAAAAGACCATCGTCCGTTGGCGCCCTTCCGGCGTAAACTGGGCATAATAACGGGCGAGAGCCATAACCATGCCCACTCCTGAGCTGTCTTCGACACCGCTGGGCCATGGAGAGTCGAAATGCGAGGAGATGATGAAGTTACTACCGCTTTTGCCCGGAAGTATGCTGTAAATGTTGACCGATTCTCCACCACCTCTGGATATGTTTGCATCAAGGACTAGATTTATCTCCATCGGCCTTTCCTGTAGTCTCTTTTTTAGCATCTCACCGTCTTCTTCCCGTATATACAGGCTGGGCACTGAGCGGATTTGGCCATCATAGGGAGCGTAATAGGTGAGCGGGCCCATGTTGGGATAATCTTCTAAGATGTAAACTGCGCCAATGGCACCGGCTTGTTCAAGCCTCGGGTAGATTTGATATAAATGTAGTATCCAGCCGATTGGATATGGATGGCTGTTATCGGCAGCGAGATTGTCAGGGTCATAAGCCATGTAGGAGAATAGTTTCAGTTCGTTCCAGCCGATATTTATGGGTGGCAAAGATATCAGCGCCACCTTTCCTTTAACATCGGCATCCTGAAAGTCTACTTCCGTACCCTGGCCCAAATAGACAAGCTGTGTAGTAATACCTTCAGATGGTGTCTGGCCGCTGTAGGGCCAGAAATAACATTCCACTTCAGTCGAATTGTCTCCGTTAGGCTCCACGACAAGTTGCCATTTCTTCTCCTCCCAGTAGTCGAATGTTGTGCTCTCTATAGTGACCGGAGGGGCTGAGCTTTTGAGCCATGCGGTCAATTTAGCAGCTGCGGCTTGGTATGATTCTGAACCCGGACGACGCGGGCCAAAATTATAAACATCCTTTATGTTGCCATAAATTTCATCTTCGGAGGGCATAGCGGCGACTTCAACGAAATTGCCTGTGGTAGGCTTGGATATGGCGTAAATCGATAGAGGTATTGCCACCAACAAGACCACCAGGAGGACAGTTGAGACCACAAAGGCGGGCTTGGTGTTACTGTTGTTTGTCGCCCGCCCGTAGGTTTCACTTCTGAGGAGATAGCCGAAAATGTACAGAGCTAACCCGCCGAGAAGGAAGGCGATGATGCCTGCTACCAGTCCCCATCCGGAGAAGTAAGCTACGTAGCCGACGGGGTGCCTTACCAGGAGCCCTCCGGCAAATTTAGCCGGCAGGGATAGTAGCGACAGCAGTGGGGAAATTGTGGTCAAGGATTCCAGGACTAGCTGCAATAGAAACCAGGTGCCTACTCCCATCCAGGCTCTACCCAGAAAAGCCAACCAGTTTACCTCATTGCGGTAAAGGATATAGGCCAGGAGCAATAATACTATGGGCGGTAGCAGTCCATACCATATATTGAAAAGAGCCTGTCCATAGCTGGATGTATTCCCGAATATTGCCAACAGGACAGGTATAAGGGAGAAGAACAACGAGAGCAGCAGAAAAGCCACAAGCTGGCGAAGCAAGCGTCTTGGATGGTTGACCAATGTATCTTCCTCAGCCGGGGAATTGTGCCAGATTAAGGTCTATTGTAAATCTTTCTGCCGAACTTGTCACCTTGCCCCATCGCCTGAAATCGGTGCCGGAAAATAACGGCAGGTCTTTAGCGGTTTGGTGTTTTCGAAAAACCACTTGACATGTGCATTGGAAGAGAGTAGAAATAGCAAGTATAATTGAATCTGGGTGGTGGGTGGTAACATTTATTCCTCTTTAAGGAGGTGGGCGATGAAGGCCGCTGCAAAGACAAAGGAGCAACTACTAAAAGAACTGGACTCCCTGCATCAACGTGTTGCTGAACTGGAGGCATTGGAAGCCGAACACAAGCACGTAGAGCAAGAATTGAAGCTGCGAGACCAGATTTTAGGGAAAACTGTCCAGGTTCTGGAAACTGCAGTTGACCCTATTTTTCTTCATGACGCTAAAGGTCGTTTTGTTTATGTTAATGAAGCAGCTGCTCGGTCGCATGGCTACACGAAAGAAGAATTACTGAAAATGAACCTCCATAAGCTGGAGGTCCCCGAGTCTTCAAAACTGTTCGAGACGCACATGAAGAAAACTATGGAAGAGGGGGAAGCAATTTTCGAGTTAGGGCATTATCATAAAGATGGCTCGGAATTGTCATTTGAAATGCATACCAGGGCTGTTGAAATAGATGGTAACCTCGTCTTTTTCAGCGTCGCACGTGATATAGCCGAGCGCAAGCAACTCGAGGAGGCACTGCAAAAATCGGAGATGCACTATCGGACTATAGTCGATAACGCCATTGAGGGCATTGTGGTAACTCAGGACGGGAAAATAAAGTTCGCAAATCCCATTGTTGCTGTTGTGAGTGGATACTCAATAGAAGAACTGCAATCTATGTCCCTTAAAGACCTCGTCTATCCAGATAATGAAAAAGCCATTATAGAATCGCTTGATAAAGCGGCTGTTCTTGGCACTTTACAAATCGCGCCTCCTTTCAGATTCCGGACAAAAGCGGGCGAAAGTCGTTGGATTGAAGCCACTGTTGTCTCCGTTATCTGGGACGATAAGGCTGCAAACCTAAACTTGCTCAGGGACCACACCGAGAGCAAGCGAACTGAAGAAGCGTTGCGAGATAGGGAAGCGAGATACAGCTACCTTTTTGAGCATAGCCAGGTAGCTAATGCCTTAGTCGGGTTAGATGGGAAAATCATCGACGCAAATGAGGCAGCTGCACAGCTTTATGGATATGATAAGAGCGAGATAATCGGGAAAGATCTGCTGGAATTTATCGCCCCGGAGAGTATAGCGAAAGTAGCCGAGGCCTTTGCTCAAGGTTTACAGCATACCTACGCTGAACCTGTGGAGATTGATGCCATTACCAAAGGAGGCATCCGAACCTTCTTCTACCCGGGAGGCTACCATTTGGTGGCTGAAGGGGGTAAGGAGATAGGATTCCTGATTAGCGCAGTCGATATAACCGAGCTCAAGAGAGCAGAGGGGGCATTAAGGCATTCGGAGGAGAGATATCGGACTATACTGGACGAGATGGAGGATAGTTACTTTGAGGTTGACCTTGCCGGCAATTTTACCTTCGTGAATGATGCCAACTGCCGCCAGCTCAATTATCCCAGAGAAGAGCTGATAGGTATGAACTACCGGACTATTACAGCCAGCGACGATGTTGAAAATGTTTACAAGACCTTTAATCTGGTCTATCGGGAGGGCAAGCCAGTCCTGGACTTTAACTTCAAAACCGTTCGAAAAGATGGCAGCAGCGGGCGTGGTGAACTCTCGGTTTTCCCGATACGAAATGAGAAGGGCGAGATAGTGAGCTTTCGAGGAATCGGCCGTGATATTGCCGAACGCATGCAGATGATTGAATCTTTAAGACAGTCAGAGGAGAGATATCGAACCGTTCTGGAGGAAATGGAAGAGGCCTACTATGAACTGGACATTGCCGGCAATCTTGCCTTTTTCAATGACGCTCTAATTCGTAAAGCAGGCCGTCCCAGAGAGGAGTTGATGGGGATAGCATATAAGGATTATATACCTGCAAAGGATGTGGAGCGTGTTTTTAAGGCATTCAATCAGGTCTACAAGACGGGCAAGCCACTCAAAGGCATTCCACTGCGTGTTATCAGGAATGATGGGACACTGATATCCAGCGAGGATACGGTTTTGCCCTTGAGAAACAAGGCGGGTGAGATTATCGGATTCCGTGGCGTTAGTCACGATGTCACCGAGCGCCTGCAGATGATGGAAGCTTTACGGCAATCGGAAGAGAGATACCGCACGATGCTTGACGAAATGGAAGAGGCCTACTATGAGGTGGACCTTGTTGGTAATTTCACTTTTTTCAGTGATGCGCTGTGTCGCCAGCTGGGCTACTCCAGAGAAGAGATCATGGGGATGAGCTATCGGAGTTACATACCTCCTGAGAGCGTCAAAAAAGTGTTCGAGTCCTATAATCGTGTGTATCGTACAGGTGAGCCACTTAAATTGTTTCCTTCGGCACAAATTAAAAAGGACGGAACGCGGGTATTTACCGAGGACTCGATTTTCCCCCTGCGAAACGAGGACGGCGAAATCACAGGATTTCGGGGGATTAGCCGCGATGTAACAGAGCGCAGGCGGGCGGAGGAAGAAAGGGGGCAACTGGAACAGAAGGCTCAGTTTGCCAGTCGATTGGCTTCTGTTGGTGAGTTGGCATCAGGTGTCGCCCACGAGATAAATAACCCTCTTACCGCAGTGATAGGTTATGCCCACTTGCTATTAGAGAGAAAAGATGTCCCTGACGATATCAGACGCGACGTGGAGGTTATCAATGAAGGCGCTCAGCGGGTAGCTGGCATTATCAAAAAATTACTTGTCTTTGCCCGCCAGACCAGGCCGGAACGGACATATGTGGACATTAACGAAATCATAAGCACCACGCTTGAACTGAGGGCTTATTCTTTGCAGGGCAATAATGTAAAGGTTGTCCTCCAGTTTGACCCCGACTTGCCCATGACTGTCGCTGACCCCGGCCAACTCCAGCAGGTGTTTCTCAATTTAATCATAAATGCCGAAACAGAGGTCAAATTGGCCCATGGCGGCGGCAAGCTGGCAATCAAGACAGAACAGGTAGATAACAATATATGGGTGTCCTTTAAAGATAATGGTCTGGGGATAGCCAAAGAAAACCTTGAGAGGATATTTAATCCCTTCTTTACTACGAGAAAGGTAGGTCAGGGGACAGGGCTTGGCTTGAGTGTCTGCCACGGTATAGCGACCGCACATAAAGGCAGGATATGGGCTGAAAGCCAGCTAGGCAAAGGAGCTAAATTCATTGTGGAGTTGCCCATACTTACTGAAGACAAGCAGTTAGAGCTCCCTGAGCCTGTCGTTCAAAAGCCTGGTAAGGTGACTGGGGCCAGGATACTGGTGGTAGATGATGAGGAGGTGATAAGGAAGTTCGTAAGCCAGATGCTGATTGATGAAGGGCATGAGGTGGAAGCTGTAGATAGTGCTGAAGGTGCCTTAGGGGAGATTAAGAGTAAGGAGTACCAGGTTATCATGTTGGATATCAAGATGCCGGGCATGAGTGGCATAGAATTGTACAGGCATTTTCAAAAGGAATCCCCATCTCTTGCCGATAGGGTGGTTTTCATCACCGGCGATGTTATGGGACCAAGCACTATGGCTTTTCTTTCCAAGACCAAAGTGCCTTACATTATCAAGCCGTTTGATGCTAAGCAGTTGAAGGCAGAGATAAACCACGTATTAGCCAGGGGGTGATTTGCTTAAACTTACCCTCTCTCCTACTCTCTCATGTCAAGGGCGAGGCAATGTTTGGCTCTACGTGTGGTGAATTTCCCGCTTTAGCTTATCCAGCCAGGCTGTTGATTTGAGTTGCTTGTCAAGTAAATACTTGATGTACTCCCGCATGATCTGTTCCAGCTCTGTGGCTAGCTCTGGACTTATTTTTACTCGCCTTGCGGTTGCGTAGTCGCAGTTCTGCCACAGGCGCAGCACCTTTAATGCGTTTAGGGAAATAGGATGTGCCGCTGGCTCATGAAAACCGCAATTATGGCAGAGAACGCCACCGTGGTTGGGGCTGAAGAAATTTGCCTCTGGCTTCAGAGACAAATTGCATTCTGTGCATTGTTGTAGCTGGGGACGATAGCCGAGATGGTCGAGCAGGTGAAGTTCAAAATAGCGCAGTACAAGCTCGAAATCATTGAACTGGGACAACTGTTGTAAAACTTCCAGCACCAGGTCGAAGAGGCGGCGGTCTTCGCTATGCTCGCCGGTGAAGGAGTCCACCAGTTCTGCGATATAGAGGCCGCGCGAAATGCGTTCAAGGTTATCCTTTATAGGCAGAAAGTTATTGATGGTTTGGGCTTGAGTAATGATGTCGAGGTTGCGTCCCCGAGCCAGCATCAGGCGGCTGTGGGTGAGAAGCTCTACATGGCCGCCAAGCTTACTTTGGGGGCGGCGAGTCCCTTTAGCTACTGCTTTTAGTTTTCCCAGTTCGGGTGTATAAAGGGTAAGGATTCTATCAGCTTCGCCCAGCTTAATTCGCTTTATGATAATAGCTTCTGTTTGGTAAACGCGAGGTGCCGTCATAGTATACGTGGTTACATTTCCTGTCTTCCTTCTAAGGCGCGGCTAATAGTGACATCATCAGCATATTCCAAGTCACCACCGTAGGGCAGACCGCGAGCCAGCCGTGTAACTCGGATACCAAGCGGGGCAATCAGGCGCTGGATGTACATGGCGGTGGCTTCCCCTTCTAAGTTGGGATTGGTTGCCAGTATTATCTCTGTCACCATACCGTCGTTGAGGCGTGATAGCAGCTCTTTAATTTTCAGTTCATCGGGCCCTATACCATCTGTTGGGGCGATTACGCCGTGAAGCACGTGATAAAGTCCCTTATATTTCTTTGTGCGTTCCAGGGGGATGATATCTATAGGCTCTTCGACGATACAGATTTTGGTATGGTCGCGTTCTTCATCGCGGCAGATAGCGCATGGGTCGGAATCAGTAATATTGAGACAACTGGAACACAAGGTCAGTTTTTCTTTTAAGTTTCTAATAGCGTCAGCTAAGGCACCAACTTCATTTGCAGGCGCTCGAAGTAGATAATAGGTCAGCCGCTGGGCACTTTTTGGCCCAATGCCTGGCAACTTGTTAAATTCTTCTATTAGCCTGGCTATCGGCTCGGCTGTGGTTATTAAATTGGTGCTCAAATATCTTATCTCCTAAAATAGCCCCGGAATTTTTAGGCCACCGGTTATACTGCTCAAGTGGCTGGCAGCGAGTTCCTGTGATTTCTGAATAGCTTCATTCACTGCTGCCATAACCAGGTCTTCGAGCATCTCAGCATCTTCAGCATTTATAACTTCTGGCGATATACTCACTGAGCGAATTTTTTGCTGGCCATCAACCACTATCTTGATAGCTCCGCCTCCGGAGCTTACTTCAGCAGTCATGTCAGCTAGCTCTTGTTGAGCCTTGGCCAGCTTAGCCTGTAATTCCTGTGCCTGGCGAAAAACAAACTTGTTCATTCCTCCTCCGTTCTGGGCTTCCTGCCGATGACTTTAGCTCCATAGTTTTCTTTAGCCGCTTTTACCAGGGGGCTCTCTGTTTCCGCTTTGGCTCTGGCTTGCTCGCTGGGGCTGGTCAGAACGCAACGCACCTGATATGAATGTCCAAAGACCTCTTGTAGCTTCTTTTCTACCAGATGCTTATACTTCGGGTCTTCAATATATTCTTTGTGAAATTTGTGATAGAAACCCAATACTAAAGTGTTATTTTCAATAGCTAGAGGTTCGCAAGAGCTCCGCAAAAAGGCATCCAGGTTGCCTTTGGAGCCCTCACCGCGCATGGCATTAACGAAGTCTTTCCATCGGCTGCGCAGAAGGTCGATTTCGGGAGAAGGCGCCATCGTCTCTGGAGTTTCTTTCAGTTTGCTTGGTTCTGCTTCAATCTCAGCATTTTCGGCTGGCGCCTGGGTTTTAGTCTTTGGGGCTGACTTGGTTGATTTGGTGGGTCGGCTGGGTACCGTGGCTAGCTCTTCGGGCTCGGGCTGTTTAGGCTTGGCTGGTTGCTTGTCTCCGGTCACGGACAATATGCAATCAACGAGGGCTAGTTCTAAGGGCAGCGAGGAATAGTTGTCCAGGCGAAGGTCTATCTCGCCGAAGCGTTTGACTGCTGTCAACAGGTAATCGAGGCTGGCGCTAGTTGCCAGCTCTTTAATCTCGATTAAGTCGTCGCTGGTAACATCTAGTACTTCTTCCGAGCCGGACTTAACCAGAAGCAACTCTCGGAGATAGTCCACCAGCTCACGATTGAATTGGCGGAGGTCGAGTCCATCACTGGCGACACTGTTAATGGTCTTAAGACCAGCGGTGATGTCCTTATTTACAATATGTCTGGCTAACTCTCTAATACGCATGTCTCCACTGATGCCCAGCATCTCTTGCACCTGGTGAAGCTCGATTTCGTGCCCATAATAGGTAGCCAGCTGCTCCAGTAGATTTTCGGCGTCGCGTAGGCTGCCGGTAGTTACTTTGGCAATAAGCCTTAAAGCTTCAGGCACGATATTAACGCCCTCTTTTTCACAGACAAGATTGAGCTTGGAGGTAACCGATGATTGGGAAAGGCGGTGGAAATCAAACCGCTGGCAGCGTGATAGTATGGTTGACATGACTTTGTGTGGTTCCGTAGTTGCTAGAATGAATATGGCGTGCGGAGGGGGCTCTTCCAGGGTCTTAAGAAAAGCATTTGCTGCATCCGTGGTTATCATGTGGGCTTCGTCTATAATGTAAACCTTGTAACGGGCGAGATTTGGGGAGTAGTTCACTCTCTCCCTGAGCTTGCGAATATCTTCAATGCCCCTGTTGCTGGCCGCGTCTATTTCTATAATATCGGGAGCGCTGGACTCGTTAATTGCCTTGCACAAGTCGCACCTGTTACACGGCTCGCCCTGCTCGGGGTTTAGGCAGTTTACTGCTTTAGCCAGTATTCGCCCGGTGCTGGTCTTACCGGTGCCTCGTGGGCCACAGAAAAGATAGGCATGGGCTACTCGCCCGCCAGCTACGGCGTGACGTAATGTTTGGGTAACATGCTCTTGTCCCACTACTTCAGACAGGTTTTGGGGGCGCCATTTTCGATAGAAGACTTGCGAGGTCATGCCGCCCTTATTATACTCCATGTGTGCTGATTGCTGAAAGGTTCAATGTTTTTTGGACCCTAAAATAGATGAGAAAACATTTGAGGTGTAGCCTTTCTCATAAAGTCTCCTCTGTATTATTGAGAGGAGCAAGTGGTTATTAGGGTGCAAAGCAATTGTGCATTGATTTTGAACCTATGTTATAATTGTGCGTTATAGATGGACATAGAAGGAGTATAAGTTTGGATAAAGAGAAGAAGGGAGCCGTAATTTCCGATTTTAAAGTTCACGAAGGTGATACTGGTTCTTCTGAAGTTCAGGTGGCATTGCTCACCGAGAGGATAAACCAACTGGCTGAGCATTTGAAAGTACATCCTCATGACCAGCACACTCGTCGTGGGCTTCTGAAGCTGATAGGGCAGCGAAGGCGCTTGCTCGCTTATGTTTCAAAGGGCGATGTCAAACGTTATCGTAGTCTTATCACCAGATTAGGTTTGAGGAAATAAGTTACAAGGTATTGAGGGTGCGCTATGTCTGAGTCTGACCAGTGTGAAATCGGTGGCAGGTTTTTAACTATTGAGACAGGCAAGTTAGCCACGCAGGCTGACAGCGCCGTTACTGTTCGATACGGCGATACCATTGTTTTAGTCACTGCCTGTGTTAGTGATGAGCCCCGCGGAAATGGTGATTTCGTTCACCTAACTATAGATTATGAGGAAAGGCATTATGCTGTCGGCAAGATTCCCGGGAGCTTCATAAGAAGAGAGGGACGCCCCAGTCAAGAGGCAACGCTAGCTGCACGACTAACCGACCGCAGTCTACGTCCGCTTTTTGACAAAAATTTACATAACGATGTTCAGGTTGTGGTTACTGTCCTTTCCACCGACCAGGAAAATGACCCTGATATACTAGCGGTCAATGGAGCTTCAGCCGCGCTGACCCTTTCTTCAATCCCGTTCTATGGTCCGATAGGTGCGGTGCGTGTCGGCTATATCGACGGCAACCTTGTGTTAAACCCAACATTGCCTCAGTTGAACGATAGCCTGTTGGACCTTGTTGTTGTCAGTACCAGAGAAGCCATAGTCATGGTGGAAGCAGGAGCCAAGGAGGTTTCTGAGGAAATAGTTCTTGAAGCGATTAAGTTTGGGCACGAGGCTAATCAGGAGATTATAAGATTCCAGGAGAATTTGCGGCAGGTTCATGGCAAGCATAAGATGGAGGTCAAAACTTCTGAAACTGCCTCCGAAGTGCTCGCCGCCGTCTCTTCGGAGTTTGGGCATAGATTGACTGAGGCAGTTAGACGAACAAAGCGGGCTGAGCGGGAAAGTGCGTTTGAGGCAGTCAAACAGGAAGCCATTGAGAAGCTTAAGGAGACATTTTCTGAAGCTGATATTAATGCTGCTCTCGAGGCCCAAGTTAAAAAAGCAGCCAGAGCGGGTATTTTGGAAAAGAAACAGCACCTTGATGGCCGCCAACCCAAGGAGATACGTCCCATTGCTGGTGAAGTCGGTTTCCTGCCGCGCACTCACGGTTCAGGTCTTTTCAGCAGAGGGCTAACTCAGGTATTGACTATAACCACTTTAGGTTCTCTGCGTCAAGAGCAATTGATTGATGGCTTGGGATTAGAGGCAACAAAGCGTTTCATGCACCACTATAATTTTCCACCCTTCTCTAATGGTGAGGTAAAGCGCCTCGGCTCGCCAGGACGACGTGAAATAGGACATGGTGCTCTGGCGGAAAGAGCTCTGGCACCGGTGATACCGAGTGAAGACGAGTTTACTTATACTATACGCCTGGTTTCTGAGGTCCTTAGCTCTAATGGTAGCACTTCTATGGCAAGTGTCTGCAGCTCGACTCTAGCTTTGATGGATGCTGGTGTGCCCATTAAGGCTTCAGTGGCGGGGATAGCTATGGGGCTGGTTACCGGCGGGGATAATGATTATGTCATCCTTACTGATATTGAGGGTGTGGAGGATGCCTACGGCGATATGGACTTCAAGGTGGCTGGCACCGTCCAGGGGATTACAGCTCTACAATTGGACATTAAGCTCCGGGGCATAAGATACGAGATTTTGGCTGAAGCCATAAATCAAGCTCGCGAAGCCTATTCGGAAATCCTTGGCAAACTAAAGCAGACTATCAGCACCAGCCGGTCTGAACTTAGTCTTTATGCGCCCCGAATGTATAAGATGACTATTGACCCGAGCAAGATCGGCGCCGTGATCGGACCTGGCGGCAAAACTATTCGGTCTATAATTGATGAAGCGAAGGTGACCATAGACGTTGAAAATGATGGGACGGTGATTATCGGCTCACCCAGTCAGGAAGCAACTCAGAAAGCAATCGAAAGGATAGAGAGCCTGACTCGGGAGGTTGAGGCTGGCGGTGTCTATACTGGAAAGGTGACCCGTTTGACAAACTTCGGCGCTTTTGTCGAGATTTTGCCCGGAAAAGAAGGATTAGTTCATATAAGTGAGCTGGCTGATTATCACGTGGACAAGGTGGAGGATGTGGTGAAGGTAGGCGATGAGGTTATGGTTAAAGTTACCGAAATTGACCATCTGGGCAGAGTCAATCTGTCACGACGGGCAGTTTTTTCAGATTCGTCAGAAGGTTCAGGGGCTAAAGCCGTGGACTCTACTGCAACAACAGGCCGTCAGCCCTATAAGCAGCAAAACTACCGCCCTGGTGCTCGACAGCCGGATAAGCGGGATAACCGAGATAGCCGCCGTCGCCGTTACTAGGCGGCGTAAAAAATCTTAGCCTATATAAAAGCGTTGATGGGTGGGAAATGGAACCGATAGCAGTATTGGTACATGGAGCCTTGGGCAAAATGGGGAGGGAGGTCACGGCTGCGATATGTCGAGACCCTGAACTGGAGTTGGTTGGTGGTGTTGACGTTAAGGCGACGCAGGAGCATCTTGTTTTGCCCGATGGCTCAAAGAAGGTGCCTTTTTCTTCCGATTTGAGTTCGATTCTTGAAATCTGCCATCCAAAGGTGCTGCTGGATTTCACCATTGCTGAAGCTTCTATATCGGCGGTTCGCACTGCCCTTAAGCGGGGTATTAACGTTGTTATAGGCACATCAGGACTGTCCGATGAAAATCTCAAAGAGATTTCCCAACTATCTGAAGCTAATAAGGTAGGTGCCGTAGTAGCCCCTAACTTTACCATCGGGGCAGCGGTGCTATTAAATGCGGTTAAGGCCGCAGCCAAATTCTTTGACTATGTTGATATAATTGAGATGCATCATCATGAGAAGGCTGATGCACCATCGGGGACTGCACTGGCTACCGCAAAGGCTATGCTGCAGTCGCGGGGCAAGCCCTTCCTTTATTCTAAAACCAAAAAAGAAACCCTTAGCGGCACTCGTGGTGGGGAGGTTGACGGTATAGCCATCCATAGCGTAAGATTACCTGGATTTGTTGCCAGTCAGGAGGTTGTGTTTGGAGGGCAGGGACAAACGCTGAGCATTCGCCATGATACCATAGGGCGGGAGTGTTATATGCCGGGCGTTATTATGGCTATAAAAGAGGTGGTTAATCGGCAAGGATTGGTTTACGGATTGGATACCCTATTGAAT
>Ga0214474_1000909_pt1 | contig 14040 bp, 11 predicted proteins | sample RVTome_2_FD_187335 | JGI IMG/M metagenome (GOLD analysis project Ga0214474, IMG submission 187335) | Soil microbial communities from uranium-contaminated site in the Upper Colorado River Basin, Wyoming, United States - RVT95D214 HiSeq ...
TCAGGCGATCTCTATGGGGCGAAATTGGTTGAGGCAATGGCATCGTTAGCGCCTCAGGTGGAATTTTACGGCATCGGGGGGAGCGAGATGGAAAAGAGAAAGGTGAAGCTTCTTTTTTCTTCCTCTGAGCTCGCCGTGGTAGGCGCTACCGAGGTCTTGGAAAAGATAGGCCATATCTGGAGGGCATGGAGGCGCATGAAGCGTTTTATCAGGGATAACAGGCCCCACCTGGCTGTCCTGATCGATTACCCGGGATTCAATCTGCGGTTGGCCAAGGTCTTCAAGGCGAATGCAGTGCCTGTCCTCTACTACGTGAGCCCTCAGGTCTGGGCGTGGCGAGCCGGCCGCATAAAAAAGATCGCCCAGAGGGTCGCGAAGATGGCGGTCATCTTACCCTTCGAGGCACCTCTCTATGAACAAGCCGGGGTCGATGTGGAGTTCGTCGGCCACCCGCTCCTCGATATCCTTGATCAGGGCCTCACCCGTGAGAAGGCTCGCAGGCAATTGGGAATCGCTGCCGATGCCCTCTTCATCGGCCTGTTGCCCGGCAGCAGGGGGAGGGAAGTAAAGAGCTTGTTGCCGCCCCTCCTGGGTGCTGCGGAGATCCTGGCGGCAGATTTTCCCGGTTCCCGCTTCATGATCCCCCTTGCCTCCACTATCGGCAGCGATATGGTTCAGGGGTATATTGCTGAGAGCGGGCTTCCTATCGAGATTGTGGAGGGGAGGACCTTCGAGGTGATGAAGGCAGCGGATCTCTTGTTAATGGCCTCGGGCACCGCTACCCTGGAAGGGGCCATTGCCGGATGCCCCATGGTCATCATCTATCGGCTCAGCCCCTTGAGCTATCTCATCGGCAGGATGCTGGTAAAGATAAAGTGCTTCGGCCTGGCCAATATCGTCGTGGGGAAAAAGGTGGTGCCGGAGTTGCTTCAAGGTGAGGTGACGCCCCAGAGGATTGCCCTCGAGGCGAAGAAGATCCTTCAGGACCATGTCAGAAGAAAAGAAATCGAGGATGAGTTTAAGTTCATTACAGATAAGCTGGGTGGCAAGGGGGCCTCGCACAGGGTGGCCAGGATCGCCCTGCAGATGATGGGAGTAGCATGAAGCGTAAAGATGTCCATAGCGGATCCAAGGGCGGCCCGAATCGCCCTGCAGATGATGGGACGGCAATAAAAGGCAAGGATATTTATATCCGTGTGCTGAAGTTCGTCCGGCCCTATTGGCCCAGGCTCCTCGTGGCCATGCTCTTTATGGGAGTGGTGTCGGCCATTACCGCCGTCTTCGCCCTGCTCACCAAAAATGTCCTGGACGACATCTTCATTAATAAAGACAAATTCATGTTGACCGTCATCCCTCTCGCGTTTATGGTCCTCGGTGTGATCAAGGGGTTCGTCGGCTTTGGGGAGGGTTACCTGATGAATTATGTGGGTCAGCGGGTCGTGGCGAATATACGATATCAGCTCTATAGCCATTTGCAAACCCTCTCCCTCTCCTTTTTTGATCGGACCCCGACGGGTGTGTTGATGGCCCGCATCACCAACGATGTAAACTCTATCCAGGGTGCCGTCTCCGATGCGGTAACCGGTATGGTGAAGGATCTCTTTACCGCCGTCGGCTTGATCTGTGTCATTTTCTACCGCGACTGGCAGCTTGCCCTTGTGGCCATTTTTGTCTTTCCCTTAGCAGCCTTCCCTTTTATTCAGTTCAGCAGAAAACTGCGCAAGATCAGCAAGAGGGCCTTGGAGACCATGGCCTACATCAGTACGTTTCTCCAGGAGACCATCTTCGGCCACCGTATCGTCAAGGCCTTTAATATGGAGGCATATGAGAACAGGCGTTTCAGCGATGCCAACGAGCGATACTTCAAGTATCTCATGAAACGGGTGAAGATAAGGTCCCTCTCCAACCCGGTGATGGAGTGGATGGCGTATCTTGGCATCGGTTCCTTTGTGTGGGTCGGTGGATATAGGGTCATCAGTGGGGGAATGTCCGTGGGAGATTTTTTCTCCTTTATGACGGCCATGGCCATGCTCTACGATCCCCTGAGGGGATTGAGCAAGGTCAACCTCGTCATCCAGGAGGGGATCGTGGCTGCCCGCCGGGTTTTTGCAATCTTAGACCTCAAACCGGAGGTGACCGATGCCCCCGATGCCCAGCCCCTGCCCGCCTTTTCCCGCGAGATCGAGTACCACGATGTCTCCTTCCGCTATGCCGATGAGATGGTCCTGAAGCGCATCAGCTTCGCGGTGAAGCGCGGTGAGAAGGTGGCCTTGGTAGGCTCCAGTGGGGCAGGGAAGACCACCTTGGTAAACATTCTGCCGAGGTTTTACGATGTGGCCAAAGGAACAGTTACGATCGATGGGATGGAGATTCGTAAGGCGACCTTGCAGTCCCTGCGCGAGCAGATCGGCGTGGTGGGCCAGCAGACACTTTTATTTAATGATACAGTACGTAACAACATCGCCTACGGCAGACCGGACATCCCTGAAGCGGAGGTAATCAAGGCAGCCAAGATGGCCGATGCGCATCATTTTATCCTCAAACTCCCCCAGGGATATGATACCATCATCGGTGAACAGGGTGTCAGGCTTTCCGGGGGCCAGCGGCAGAGGATCTCTATCGCCAGGGCCTTGTTGAAGAATGCCCCTATCTTGATCCTGGATGAAGCTACCTCCTCGCTGGACACCGAATCGGAGCGCGAGGTGCAGACGGCCTTGGACCGATTGATGGAGAAAAGGACCGTCTTGGTCATTGCCCACCGCCTCTCAACAGTAAGGAATGTCGACAGAATCATCGTCCTGTCCGGGGGAGAGATCATTGAGGAGGGGGTGCATAGAGAGCTCATGGCCATTGGCGGTGAATACAAAAAGCTCTACGAGCTCCAATTCCAAGATCAGGACCGCCCCTTACAGGAAGTGGCATAACACCGGTATGCGAATAAGAAAGATCTGGCACCGAATAATGTTGTCGCTTGGGCCCGGGGTGGCCTTTTTTCTTATCAAGTGCCTCCAGTGGACTATGCGGATCGAGGAGCTAAACGGCGAGCGCATCAGGGGCATCTGGGCGCGAGGGGGTAATGTCATCGGTGCCTTTTGGCATGGAAGGCTCTTGATGACGCCCTTGGCATATGGGGGATCTGGATTAAAGATTCTCATCAGCCGTCACCGGGATGGAGAGCTGATCACGAGGACCGTCCGCCACTTCGGCTTGGAGACGGTCCGGGGCTCGAGCACGAGAGGCGGCATCGCCGGAATCAAGGGGCTCGCCCGCGCATTACAAGAGGGATATGATGTGTGCATAGCCCCTGACGGACCCCGGGGGCCGCGCTGCAAGGTCCAGCCAGGGGTGATTCAATTGGCGCGGATCACCGGCTTCCCTGTTTTCCCCTTCACCTTCAGCGCCTTTCCGCGGAAGGTATTATCTAGCTGGGATCGCTTTATCATCCCCTACCCCTTTTCCCGCGGCGTCTTTGTCTTTGGTGAACCCATCTCCGTCGACCGCGCGGCAACGGAGGAGGAGATAGAAGCAAAGACCTTGCTCTTAGAAGAGAGACTACAGGAGATTACCAAGGTGGCCGACCGTTATTGTGAGAAAAAGAAGTAAGTCCTTTCCCGGATGAAGAACCGTGATCGCCTTAAGCTATCTCTTCTATAATCTTATCTTCCTCGTTTTTTCCTTGTTCTTCATTCCCTTTTCGCTGCTAAAGATCCTCCTTTCCAAGGAATCTGTCCATAGAGAACGCTGGGGCTTTTATTCGGACGCCGTGCTCCGGCAGCTGGGGAAGAAACCCCATATCTGGTTTCACGCCGCTTCCGTGGGAGAGGTGGCAATTGCCCTTTCCCTCTTGACCCAGATGAAGCGGGCCTATCCCCGCCATGGTTTTGTGATCTCCACTACCACCCCCCAGGGCAGGGCCGTCGCCTCCCGGGCGCAGGGCGTCGACGCCGCCTTCTTAGCCCCTTTAGACTTGCCTTGGATCGTGAGGAGGGCGGTGAAACGCATCAAGCCGAGCCTCCTCCTGGTGGTGGAGACAGAGCTATGGCCCAACCTTTTGAGGGGGGTAAAGAGAGCAGGTATCCCCGTCATCCTTTTTAATGGGAGGATATCACAACGATCCTACCGGTTTTATCTCCTCCTGCGCTTCTTTTTCCGGGGCGTGCTCGCGAACTTCGACGCCTTGTGCCTCAAGTCCAGCGTCGACAGGAAACGGATGGTAAGTCTGGGGGCAGCCCCGAAGGCCATCCACATTACCGGCGATATCAAGTTCCATCAGATCGTGCAACCGTCCGAGATTGCAGGGACGCGGTTAAGACGGAAGTTGAGGCTGCCCAAGAATCTCCCTGTCCTGATCGCCGGCAGCACGCATGAAGGAGAGGAGGCGTTGATCCTGCAGGTATTTAAGGAGTTACAAATTGATTTTCCCCGCCTCATCTTGATCCTGGCCCCGAGACATCTGCAGAGGATCCCCCGCGTGGAAAAACTCTTGGGATCTCGGCGGGTTCGATTTGTGAAGCGGACGATGATCAGCGATGAACGCCGGCCGGAAGAGGTCATCCTGCTGGACACCGTCGGTGAGCTCGCTGCCCTCTATGGCCTGGGAACGGCCATATTTGTGGGAGGCAGCTTCCCGCGCGTGGGGGGGCATAACATCCTGGAGGTCTTGGCCCATGGCAAGGGGGTGATCTTCGGCCCTCACATGGAAAACTTTATGGACATCGCCCGGCTGGTCGTGGAGAGGGGGGCGGGGATACAGGTGAGGACACCGGAAGAGCTGACAAAGGCCGTGAGGAGACTTATCATGAATCCCTCGCTCAGCAAGGAGATGGGGAAGAAAGGTCTGGCCCTGCTCCGAGAACATCAGGGTGCCCTGGAGAAGACAGTAAAGATAGTAAGGCGATTTTTTAAAGTCGGATGAAAAAGGGTCTGCTAAAAAGAAAGCGGCTGGATCTGTTCCTCCAAGAAGAGGGATGCCGGAGCCGAGGCCGAAGCCGAAGCCGAAGCCGCAGGTGGCCCTTTGGCCAGTGGCTGGATCTACTTCTCTTCCCCCTGGTTTGCGTCTCCTGGATATACGGGGTTGTTATCTGGGTCAGACAAATGCTCTATAGGAGAGGCTTGTTCAAAACACGCCAGCTCCCCTGCAAGGTCATGAGCGTGGGCAACATAACCCTGGGAGGGACAGGAAAGACCCCTTTGGTAATCACCCTGGCCAGGGAGTTGCTGAAGAGGGGGATCTCCGTCGGGATCTTGAGCAGGGGATATAAGGGGACGAGAGAAAGACACGGAGGGGTCGTCTCCGACGGCACGCGCATACACCTGACCCCTGTTGAAGCCGGGGATGAACCCTTTATGTTGGCCCGGCTGTTACCAGGCGTTCCTGTCTTGGTCGGTAAGAAAAGATACACCATGGGGATCTATGCCCATGAGCATTTTGGCATGGATTGCCTGATACTCGATGACGGCTTTCAACATCTCGGCATTAAGCGGGATCTGGATATCGTCCTTATTGACGGCAGGCGGGGATTCGGCAATGGCCGTCTCTTCCCCCGGGGTCCCTTGAGGGAGCCGCTGCGATGCCTTCGCCGCGCCTCCATGCTGGTCCTCACCAAGACAGGGCCCTCTACAACCCTGGCAGCGCTAGAGGACGTAGTGCGCCATCATGCCCCCACAGCCCCCCTCTATCACACCAGATATAAACCGGCCTTTCTCCGTGAGGCATCCACGGGGAAGCGAGTTTCTCTCCAGGCGGTTTGCGGCAAGCGCGTCTTCGCCTTCGCCGGGATAGCGGATCCAGCGTACTTTGTCTATCTCTTGAAGGAGTTAGGGGCAGATGTCGTTAAGGAAATCCGCTTCCCTGACCATTATAACTATGAACTCGCGGATTTGATGATGATGCGCGAACAGGGCAAAAGAGTTGACCTTTCTGTCACGACGGAGAAAGATTTTGTTAAGTTGCAAAGACTCCCTCTGGAGAATATCCCCCTCTATATTCTCGGCATCGAGCAGGAGATTGTAGAAGCGCAATTTTATCAAGAGGTCATGTCTACCATTTCATCGTAAGATTCTCCTTCTCTTTCTGTGACAATATAGTTGAATAATTCAGGCTGATATCGTACACTGAACACAGGTGGTGTAAAGGATGAGCGGACCGTATATCTTAGTTGTCGATGAAGGGGGAGAGCTGCTCTATGCCGACGACATCTTAAAGGATGCCTTTGAATCTAAATCACCTGGCCACTATCGATTTGAAAAGATACCCTTGACGGGCAAGGGAGGGGCAGCCGCGTATCTTGTTAAGGTCTTTCCGCCGGAAGAGGACCTCATCAAATTTTTTTCCGTTTTTATCCATGAGTTTAAAAACCCCTTAGGAGCCATCAGGGCCTTGGCCCAATCCCTGGAAGCAAAATTTAAGTCTGACGCAGCGCAGAAGGATAAAATCAATGCCTATACGGGAAGGATCATCAATGAGATCGACCGTCTCAATTCGCTGTTGGGCTCGGTTAAATATATCTCCCGGCCAGCCATCAGGTTTATGGTTAACTTTAGCCTGTCGGATGTAGCCCAGGAGGCTGTTGATCTCTATCGAGAAGAGCTGCATCAAAAGGGGATTGATATACAGTTGGAGTTACAGGAAAAAGACATAACCTTTAGAGGAAATCCCGATAGTTTTCATCAAATACTTTCCAACCTTATTAAAAACGCCCAGGAGGCCTTGATCGGCAGAAGGGGGGGGAAGATAAGAGTTCGCCTGGCTATGCATAATAACTCCGTGGAGATAGAGGTGCTGGACAATGGGCGGGGTATTCCTGAAGGCGTTGTGGCCTCCCTCGGCAAGAAGCCCTTTATCACCACCAAGCCCTATGGTATGGGCTTGGGACTGTTCGTCGTAGAGACACTCACGAAGGGATGCAACGGTTCTTTGGAATTCGGACAAGGGCTCGATGGCAGTGGTACAAAGATCAAGATATCCCTTCCCTTATTGAGGATCGATGAGGTGTAGGGGTATGGATGTGTTATTGATAGAAGATGACGAGGCCTTTGCCTTTTCCCTGGCCGAATATCTGGCGGATAGAGGGTATCACCTGACTGCCGTCAGCGAGGGGTTTAAGGGGCTGGATGAAGCGCGGAAGGGATATGGGTCTATCCTCTTGGATCTGGGACTTCCCGATGTCGATGGGATTCAATTGATACCGAGATTGAAAGAGCTCGCGATCAACGCGCCCATCATTGTCTTGACCGGCAGGGATGACGCCACCACGGCCGTGGAGGCCATGAAGTCGGGGGCCTATGACTATATCACGAAGCCCGTGGACCTCGAAGAGCTCTTTCTCACCTTGAAACGGGTAGATGAGATGATCTCCCTCCAGGATAAAATCGCTTATTTGGAGGCGAAAGAAGAATTCGTCCTCATCGGTAAGTCTAAGCCCCTTGAGGAAATTCGCAGTCTGATCGATAAGGTCTCGCCCCACCCTACCCCCGTGCTCATCGTGGGTGAGACAGGGGTAGGCAAAGAGGTGGTAGCCAGGTTGATTCACAAGGCCTCGCATCGCCATGGTAACTTTGTTGACATAAACTGCAGCGCCATCCCGCGGGATCTCTTTGAAGGGGAGTTATTCGGCTTTAAGGCAGGGTCTTTCACCGGCGCCACAAAAAATAAAAGGGGTCTTGCCCAATGGGCAGATAGTGGCACCCTCTTTTTCGATGAAATTGGCGACCTCCCCTTAGAGTTGCAGCCGAAATTGCTCCGCGTCTTGGAACGGGGAGAGGTGCGGGCGCTCGGAGAGGGCAAAAATGTCCAGATAGACGCACGGATCATAGCGGCGACCAACAGCGAGCCCGAGGTTATGCTAGCAGGTGGCAGATTACGGCAAGACCTCTATTTTCGTCTCTCCGCCTTTCTTATTACCATCCCGCCTTTGAGAGAGCGCAAGGAAGATATCCTTATCTTGGCTGACTATTTTCTCCGCAATTTCGCCCAGAGGATGAGGAGAGGTATCGAGGGATTCACACCGGAGGTACACGATATCTTCCTCCACTATCCCTGGCCGGGAAACGTGAGAGAGCTCAAGAACATGATCGAGAGGGGAGTGATCATGTGCGACGGCTCAATCATCGAGAAGCGACACCTTCCCCTGGAGCTCACGTACAAGCCCCAAGAAACTGTCCCCCTGGAGGAGATAGAAAAGGAACATATCATCACGGCCCTGCAACGCTTCCAAGGAAACATCTCCCGCACTGCCAAGGCCCTGCAGATCCCCCGCACCACCCTGCGCGACAAGATCAGGGATTTGGGGATCCAATATAAGCCATAACCGAGATTTAAGCTTCTTTCGCGATAAACATTGACACGTCTCCTTTATTCTATTTAAGATGTTACCAACTCTAGACTAAGGGAGAAGGGGGAACCATGTACACCACTAGATGGCATCTAAAAATTTTGGCAATCATTTTGACGGTGGTAATTGTGCTGCCCGTTGTCGGTTTCGGGGCAAATCCAAGCAGACCTGGAGAAGTAACGGCATCGGGCATCATAAAAAAGCAAGGGATTACGACGTATATGTACGGAACGCACGTCTTGCTCGATGAGAAGGGAAAAACATTGTATGCCCTCAGAAGTGACAACATCGACCTCAACAAATATATCAATCGCAAGGTGACGGTAAAGGGCTATTTGGTCACCGGCTATCCCATCGATTCTGGACCGAATTATCTCAATATAAAATTCATAGAATAAGCATCGCAGAACTCGTAGAGCGGCAAATCAATTGCACGCAAAACTGTGCCAAGTAGTTGCGAATTATTGGATAGATTTCTGTCTTCTCCCCTCAAGTGGCGGTATCCGCCATACGGTACAACTGCCCAAATCGTCATCATTAAAACTCAATAATATTATATACTTATCATAATCTAATATTGGCACGCTCCTTGCTTTTAGTTAATAGAGAGCGAGGAGCATATGACAACTCAAGGCCCCAAGATACTCATCGTGGATGATGAAGAGTCGATGGTCTTCAGCATTCAGGACTATCTCAGCTCTAATGCCGAATGCCTGGGCGCTACCAGCTATGACGAGGCCGTCTCCGCCCTGGTAAGGAACACAGGTATTGCCGCGGTCATCTCCGATATCAGGATGCCGGACAAAGATGGTTTCGATCTCTTGATGTGGCTGCGCGAGAACCGTCCGCAGATCAAGGTGATCATGATCACGGCCTATGGTTCTCCTTCGGTGAGGTCGCTGGCAAAACAAAAAGGGGCGGTCAGGTACCTGGAAAAACCTCTCGACCTCGAGCAACTCTCACAGGTGGTCAATCAGCTCCTGGAGCACAAGGGGTTTTCTGTAGCCTTAAAGGATATGGAACTCGCTGATGTTCTCCAATTTCTCTCCTTCGCCAATAAGGCAGCGAAGGTTCGGATATTCAATCCCCTGGGTGAAGAAGGAGAGGTCGGCCTCGATGGAGAGGAAATATTATGGATCCGAACCCGGACGAAAGAGGGGGAGGAAGCCTTTTATGAGATCATGAGCTGGCAGGGCGGCAGTTTTGAGGTCTTCCCCTTGGAAAAGGGGGTGAGGATGTCAGGAGCGAAAAAAATAGCCGTCCCCCTCTCCTTTCTCCTCCTCGAGGAGGCCAGAAGGAGGGATGAGGCAGCTATCTCTAGATGGACGGAAAAAAAAGAAACCATCCCGGAGCAGAAAAAAGATGCCACTCGCGATATAGTGAAAGAAGTGGCGAAATGGCAGGGCGGAGAGGACGGCTTTTTGGAATTAACCATATCCAATAAGGACTCCACCGCCGAGGAGAAAAAAGCTCCCGAGGCAAAATGGCAACGGCCCGTTATGCTCGACGCAACCAAGCAAGACATGAAGGCCGCCATCTCCTTGGAACAACCCCTGGAGGTGCAATCGTTGCTCCGGGACATCAAGCGGGAATCTCTTGACCTCGATGGCTTCCTCGCTGAAATCCAAGGAAAGAAATACTCGGGAGAGGCCAGGATCACTGCGCCGGGATTACGCAATGAGGTGCTCTTCTACCAGGGTCTGCCGCTTCTCTCCGCAGACCGAAAGACACCTACGATGCGGGATGTCCATGCGCTAATGGATACTTCCGATGCAACGCTGAATTTCTACCACTTGGGTGACGAACTGGCGCACGCATTTTTATCCGTTTTCCAGGGCGAGAAGGTGTGGGAGGGGCTTTCCGTCTCTATGTTCCAGCTCGACAAGATGCTGAGCAAACTTATGGAAAAGAATCCCACCGGTCATCTGTGCATACACAAGGAGAATGGCGGTCTGCATTACTTCTTTTTCTTTCAGGGAACCCCGCTCGGTGTTTATGACCTCGAAAAGCATTGGCGGTTGATGAACATCTCCACGATGTGGGAAGATACGCAGTACGTTGATTATTACCTGTCAGGAAAAATTGAATCTTTTGCCTCCACCGCCGTGGCAATGCGCTCATCAGAGGATTTTGTGGGGTTTATCTCTTTGTGGAACGAACTGGTAGAGGGGATTGCAAAAAAATTAGGTAAAAAACCTGTGGAGAAATCCCTGAAAAAAAACTTCGCAGAACTGCCTTTCTTTCTCGTGGAGCGGACCAAGCTACGGTTGGCTGGAGAGGGAAATCAGAGCACCTACGATGCCCTCAAGGTCTTCAGGGAAAAGGTCCCCGGCTTTCTGAAAGAGATGGTGATTATCGTCGGCCGACACTGGCTTAACGACCGTCTGCGAGAGTTCCGGCAGGGGCACAGTGATATCATCGTTCGGTTGTCCTTAATCGAGGTATTCTCTGAACTCCAAGGCTAGACTATGGGCCGGTTACGGGTATTGCCGGCAACCAATGCAAGGATCGTGCGCAAAGCCTTCCTTGCATCTACCAGGGGTTTACGTCAATCATGGTGATCCGCAAACCTGTAGGGCACGTTTTATTGTCAGGCGCTCCTATTTATGGTAAGGAAAATGAAATCCGTGAAATGATATCCATGGCGTTCTGCAATCGTTGGCAGCCGTTTGGTTCAGAGAGATTGTTCCGCCGGCTTAGAAACTTCATGAAGGCGATATCATAGAGGGATGACCTATTATTTAGCCTCGGCAATAAGTATCTCTTCCAAGAGAGAGTCAAGGAATGCCCAAGAAGCGGCCAATTATACTTGTGGTAGATAATGACACGGTGACGGTCTCCAGCATCAGTGACCATTTGATCTCATATGCCGACTGTCTAGCCGCCACCAGTTATAATGAGGCCCTCTCCGCGCTGGAGAAGGAAGAGGGTATCTCATTGGTCATCTCTGAGATCAGGATGCCGGGTAGAGATGGGTTTGATCTGTTGATGTGGCTGCGCGAGAACCGTCCCAAGGTAAAGGTGATCATGACCACGGCCTATGGTTCTGCCCTGGTGAAGTCTTTAGCCAAGCAAAAAGGCGCGGTGATGTATTTGGAAAAGCCCCTCGATCTTAAACAAGTGATGGATACGGTACGGCTGATCGTGGAGCGCAAGGGATTCTCCGTGGCCATTCAGGAGATGGAGTTTACCGATCTCCTCCAATTTCTTTCCTTTGCGGGCAGGGCGGTAAAGGTCCTCGTGACCAATAACCTGGGAGAAGAGGGTGAAATCGGCTTGGAAGGTGATACTGTTTTGTGGGTGAAAACGCGTGCCCATTTCGGCGAGGGGGCCTTTTTCGAGATCGTGGGGTGGGAAGGCGGGGGGTTTGAAATGCGGCCTCTCGCTAAGGAAGAAGGAGACAGAAAGGGAGAAGTGCTCTCCCTCTCGTACCTCCTGCTTGAAGGGGCGCGGCGAAAAGATGAAGATCGTCTCTCGGAAACTGCGGGAGAAGCAGCAGGCAAAGAGACGCAAGAAGAATCTGAGGCTCCTCGGAGCGCAATCAGTGCTATCAAGGTAGTACTGGAGGAATTGACTCGTGAAATTCCAAACGTTATCGCCGCAGAAGTGGTCTGCATCGATGACGGGACACCCCTCGTCGCAATCTCTCAGGATCCATCCTTTGACCCCGAAATAGCTGCGGCCTATTTTGCTGAGGTAGTAAAAATCAATGAAAAGGCCCTTGAAGCCTTAAAAAAGGGGCGTCGGTTTGAAGAAGTCCTCTTAACTACCGATGAATTTTACCTCGTCGTAAGGATCTTACCTGATACCCGCTTCTACCTGGGTTTGGCCATAGCCAAAGATGGTAATATAGGGATGGCACGGATGGTTATGAAGACGTATGAAAAGAGATTCATGGAGACCTTGCCCGCGGATTAGAACACATCTCCCTCACCGCGCACGCGCACGGTATTCGAGCGAACTACCTCCCCCTTGAGTGCTGCCCCTGAATAGTATTGCCGCCTGGGTAAAGAGGAAGAATTGTCAAAATTCTCTATCTGTGGTAAGAACAGATAACTCCTCGGGGAGCGCCGCGTCGTGACGACCTTCCGAACCTTCATCATAATGACGGTGCCGGGAGAGAGAGGAACGCCTGCATGAGAGGGAAAAAGGAGAACTCGTTGAAGGAAACAGTACTGCAGCTGGCACAGGAAAGCCTGAAGGTAAAGGAGCGTTTTTTTCAGGAGAATGTGGATGCCATCGTGGAGATCGTTCAGCTCATAGGAGAAACGTTTCGCCACGGCAATAAAATTCTCATCTTCGGCAACGGCGGCAGTGCCGCCGATGCCCAACATATCGCCGCCGAGTTCGTCAACCGCTTTCTCCTCGATAGGGCGCCGCTGCCGGCCATCGCCCTGACCACGGATACCTCCATTCTGACCAGCATCGGCAACGACGCAGATTTTTCCTGCATCTTCTCCCGACAGATTGAGGCCCTCGGACGCAAGGGGGATATCGCCTGGGGCATAACTACGAGCGGGAAATCTCCCAATGTTATCGAGGGGTTTCGCACGGCCAAGGAGATAGGGATAACAACCATCGCCTTCACCGGCAAGAATGGCGGTGAGGCCCTGCGCATGGCGGATCATGGTTTAAATGTAGCCTCCACCAGCACCCCCCGGATCCAGGAGGCCCATATCACCGCAGGCCACATCATCTGTGAACTGGTGGAGAGGGAGCTTTTCCCCTCGGGAGGAGGTCGATGAAACGCAGATCTGATTGGCGACCATTGGAACTCAAGGGAATCAAGACCTCCTCTTTGCAAAAGAGGAAGAGCAAGGTAGGGGTCGATTCCTTCGCCTCGCCCCTGCGCCCGGCCTCATCCTTTAAGGAATTTCTCCATTCCCTCCCTAAAATCTTAGCAGCCGAGGATTTCCAAAAGGTTGTCTCCCGCATCGTCGAGGCTGTCAGGGGCGATAAGATGGTCCTCCTCGGCATGGGGGCACACCCCATCAAGGTGGGACTTAACCCCATTATTATTAATCTCATGGAGCGAGGTATTATTCGGGGATTGGCCCTTAATGGTGCCGGCATAGTGCACGATGTGGAGATAGCCTTGGCGGGTAAGACCTCTGAGGAGGTGGAAGAAGGTTTGGGTACGGGTGCCTTCGGCGTGACCAAAGAAACTGCCGAACTCATAAACAACGCCCTGCAGGCAGGTCACAAAGAGGGCTGGGGAATCGGTGAGTCCATGGGCAGGGCCCTTCAAAAGGAGAGCGGACTTCAGCATCGGGAGATGAGCCTCTGCGCTGCGGCCTTTCGCTTGGAGATCCCCCTCACCGTCCATGTCGCCATCGGCACCGACGTGGTGCATATACACCCCTCTACGGATGGCGCGATTATCGGGGAACTGACCTATCTGGATTTTCGGCTCTTTGCTGCCTTGGTGTCATCTCTGGAAGGCGGGATCTATATCAATCTGGGCTCCGCCGTGATCATGCCCGAGGTCTTTCTGAAGGCGCTGAGCGCCGCGAGGAATCTGGGGCACCGAGTGAAAGACTTTTCCACTCTCAACATGGACTTTATCCAGCATTACCGCCCCACCCAGAATGTCGTTTGCCGCCCCACGATCCAGGGTGGCAAAGGGTTTGCCCTAACCGGCCACCACGAGATCATGTTCCCCCTCTTGGCCGCCGCCGTCATAGAGGGGCTGGAAGACAAGGGCTAA
>Ga0214474_1000910_pt1 | contig 14036 bp, 12 predicted proteins | sample RVTome_2_FD_187335 | JGI IMG/M metagenome (GOLD analysis project Ga0214474, IMG submission 187335) | Soil microbial communities from uranium-contaminated site in the Upper Colorado River Basin, Wyoming, United States - RVT95D214 HiSeq ...
ATCCAGATCCTGGAAGATCTTCTGTTTCAGAGCCAAATTCTCAGAGACAGCTTCGATAATAAATTGGGCGTTAGAAACAGCTTCTTTCAGATCCAAAGTCGTTTTTATTCTCCGAAGGGTGGGCCCGATGTCTTTGTTCTTGCCCATCCCTCGTTGAGCCAAGAAAGAGAGGTTTGAACGGATATTTTCAATCGCTTTGGAAAGAAGATCTTGCTGAACATCGAGCAAGGTCACATTGTAGTTTTGGGCTGCAAAAACCTGCGCAATTCCATGCCCCATCATTCCACTGCCAATGACCGAAATATTCTTAATCTCTCTTCGTTCCATATCCGTTTGTCCTTTGGTTCAACCGGCAGTGCTTCCTCCATCTACATAGAGGATGTCGCCTGTAATAAATTCAGAAGCCTCCGAGGCGAGAAAGACCAGAGCTCCGATGAAATCCTCCGGCTCTGCTGCTCTCCCCCAAGGAATTCTGGACATAAAGATGTTATACATTTTTTCGTCGCTCAGAATGGGTTCAGTCAGAGGGGTCCAGAAAATGCATGGAGCAATGGAATTAACATTGATTTTATACTTAGCCCATTCAGTCGCCAGTTGCCGGGTCAGGAGATGAACCGCTCCTTTGCTGGTGCCGTAAGCAGCATAACCGCCAGGATGGCCCAAAAGCCCGCGGATAGAGGATACCGTAATGATTTTTCCGCCTCCGCCCTGTTTGATCATCACCCTGCCTGCTGCCTGACAGCAGAGAAAGGTCCCCTTCACATTGGTATCCATGACCTTTTGCCAGTCTTCTATCGGAAAATCTTCGGCTGGTGAGCGCATGGCAATCCCTGCGCTGGTGACCAAAACATTGATCTTCCCGAATTCCTTCACGGTTTGGTTCACCATCTGCTCGACACTTTTCGGATCGGTTACATCGCAAGAGATCGGCAAGGCTTTTTTCCCTTGTTTCCGGATCTCGCCGGCAGTCTCCTCAAGGCTTGAAAGGGTTCGACTCGTCACGGCCACGTTCGCTCCATGAACTGCCAGCCCGATGGCGGCAGCCCTCCCGAATCCTCCGGATCCACCGGTCACGATCGCCACCTTACCCTTCAGATCAAAAAGATTCTTGATCTCTTCAATCCCCTTTTTAACTCTCATTTTCCACCTCCCTTAAATGATCCATCTTCTGAAACTTCTACTGAAAGCCATCTCAGTTAGGATAGTTGATCACCACGAGCATGCTTGCAGGAACTTTGCCCGGGTTGATAACAGACCGCCCCTCGTTCGGAGCCAGGTAAACGGAATCGAGGGGGTTGAGTGTCATTTCTTCCTTTTCCGTTTTCACTGTAACTTGTCCGCTTATTACAATATAGACCTTTTCGGTAGGGGAGGCATCAAATTCTGCCCCTCCGCCCGGTAGAAAATGGGAGAGTCCCACCCAGAATTTCTGAATGCCTGTCTCTTCCTTTCCCTGGAGCCGCATGGCAACCATCTTGAAGTGCTTGGGTGCTTGATATTCCTTTAAGTCATTGAGTCTCATCACTTTCATCGCTCTTCCTCCTTTTAATAATTTCTTATCGTATCTGGGAGAAATCCACCCAAAGATAATCCTGCCACACTGAATTAATTTCTGTCACGCCACTCCATTTGAACCTTGCCCCTCTATTTCATGGCCTCGTGCAAAAGAGTTCTTCCATTCTATCCTGCTAAAATTAACTCTACTGGTCCCCTTTATCCAAGATGGCGACAATCCTGACAATAGACCCATCGCCCTTCGTCCAGCGAATAGGGAAGCCGGCAAAGGTACATCTCCTACCGGTTACCTTGTCCAGGTCACCACCAACGTTCTCATAGCCCATGATGCCGTTACGGAGCAGCAAGTTATGGCAAGGCTCCCACTCGGGGAAGTCTTGCAGCACATCGTGCCCAGTCACTTTCTTGTACTCGGCGCAGACATCCGGTCTCAGCGGGCCGGGCCCATGAGGACCAATGGCAGTGGCCAAAGGGTGGTCCAGGGCCTGCTGGTCAACACCAACACACTTCACTCCCTTTGCCACTAACCACTCTCCGGCCTCTTTGTAAAGACCGGGGGAGTAGCAGAAGTACTCGACGCTGTCAGAGTATTTGTGGTGCCAGCCGGTATTAATCATGACGATGTCATCCTTTTCAATCTTGGGACGTGCCTTCTCCAGGTCTTCCGGCATAATCTTTTCCCACTTTTTCTTGGGAATAGACACGGCGACTCCGGTGCCGTAGTACTTTTCCAGTGGAATCTCATCGGTGAACCATCCGCCCTCAAACACGTGGGCGGGTGAATCAGCATGGGTCGTGCAGTGCATCGTGGTTGTAATGACCTGAGAGAGTACACCGGATTTGGCATGATAGTGCATACGCTCAATCTTGACATCGGCAAAATACGGCCATAGAGGAACCTTGTCACCAAAAGGATGACTCAGATCATAAAGTTTTACTTTTGCCATAACAATGACCTCCTTTGTTTATAAAAGTGATTACCAATTTTCATCAGTAAAGAACCCCGCCCACAGGGCGGGGCTTTAAAACCAAATTCCAAACCCAAAACCGAGATCCCGAAATCGTAGATCCTGAATTAAGTTCAGGACCTGGTTCGGGATGACAAAAGAGACGAAAACCAAACTATCTTGTCATGCTGAACCTTGTGCTGAACTTGTTTCAGTATTGTTTCAGCATCTGGTTTGCTTTTCTCTGCCTTCGGTAGACGCACCTTTCATCCCCGTCCACAGGACGGGGTTTTCAGATACGAGTTTAATAAATGAGGAAGTCTTACCTTCGAGACGCCATGATGCTTAATAAAACGTTATTTACATCGTTTACATCGGAACCGTTTCCCTTGGATTCAATAGATTTGATAGCTGTGGCAACAACTGCAGTTTTTCCAAGATAAGCGTGTAAAAAATAAGTGAGAAGTTTTTTCAGCTTTTACAAAGTGTCCAAACAATTTTGCATCCATGACACCATCTTAATCTGGTGTCAGATCTTTTACAATACCTCACAAGTTAAAACTTGTCTTCCTTCTCTGGTCCCTCAAATCATACTTCATCAGCTTACAGATGATCACTTAATCCCACGTAACTCATGGATGGAGATCAGCTTAGCGTCCGTAGGGAGCGTCCTGTAATTTCCATTGGAGACAAGCGCGCAATGGAATGGGAACTTTTTCCCCTTGACCCATTGAAGCCCCCCTGAAGGCACAATGGAAATGTTCTTCTCGTTGAATTTGATTGGCCCCTGTAACGTACTTAAATTAGTTGCAGCAAAGGCTTTCCGCACAGTTTCCTTATCAAGAGTCTGGGCCCGTTTAAGGACATCTGCCACAATTTCATAACCCCCATAGCATCCACCCAGAGGTGCGGTCCATTGTTTACCGGAACCAGATTCATAGGTATCGGCCAATTCTTTTGCGGTCTCACCCGTCAGAGAAGACTTGAAGGGATAGGAGGGGTGCCATATGGCTTCCGTTGAAGTCCCTAATCCCAAATCACCGCCAATGGCTTCGACTGCAGTGGGGAACATGAGTGCTCTTCCAACAGTGCAGATTTTTGGGATGAAATTCTCACGGAAAGCCTGCCTCCAGACCCTGGTGAAATCAGGGGGTGACATGTTTGCGAACATGATTTCCACATTCTCTTTCTTCCACCCACTAATGATCGTACCGTAATCCATGGTTCCGGCTGGAAATCGACCTATATCAATGACCTTATACCCTGCGGTTCCGAGGGCACGGTTTGCCCCGTCCGCCCAAGCGACTCCGTCGGGATCGTTCTGAGCCAAGAGGCCAACGATCTTGTTGGTCTTAACAGCATCCCACATCTGCAAGAAAGAGGCCATATAATCCCTCACGCTAAAGGAGGCATCGAAAGCCCAAGTGAAAGGTCCCCCCAGTAAAAACATTTCGACGGGCATCATGGTACTGACGCACGGTATCTTAAACCTTTCGCAAACAGCGGCAACGGGGCTCACCGTTGCTGGTGTAGCAGAAACGTACATGATGTCTACATTGTCATTAAGAACAAACTTGGAAGCAATATCAGCCGCCTTCGTGGGATCACTTTCGGTATCCATAATCTTCACTCTCACCGGAAGCTTTTTCCCAGCTTCTTTGATGTAGATACCACCCTCCTTGTTAATATCAGCGATCGCCTTGTTGTCAATCCATGGCGACACTGTGGTAAATGCGGACACAGGTCCTGTGATCGGCAGGGGCCGCCCGATGAGGATGTGGTCTCTAACGGCTGCTCGTGCCGGCTTGAGGAATTTGGGAACGGTTGATGAGACCCCCACCGCTGCGGCTGTATAGCCTACCTTCTTAATAAAATCCCTACGACTGATATCCCGTTTCTTTTTCATATTCAACCTCCTCTTATTAATTTTTTAAAAATGGCCTTTTCATAATAATCTCTCCTTTTGACCGGAACCATTCTCCCCGCGGATCCCTTTCACGATCAGAGCCTTTACAATGTTTTGCTTCAAGATTTACCGTCCCGCTGTCTCCTTAACATAAAGTTTGGGTAACAGGTCAGCAAGATTACCCATTTCCTCAATACAATGCCGCATAAGTCCAGAACCGAGCTTCTCATCGGCTTCGAAAAGCCAGAATCGGCTGCGCATTTCGCAACCGAAATCCGTATCTCGGACAAAATGAATCAGGTTACCTATTTGTTTATTCTCTTCAAGTAACCCAACATTTCCACAAATGGCTGCTCCGACCTTGGCCGCTTTGAACCTTGATGTGTCAAAGAATTCAGACGGTTCACGAAATGTGATCTTTAATTTGGCAAGCTCACCCCCGATGTATTCGTGGACAAGGTGACTTGCACCAATATAGTGGCCGGGGCTCCAGTGCTCGTCCCAGTCTCCAATGATGTGGTCCTTGGAATGCCACATCTTGTATTTTTTTGTGTCTCCCACATATCCAAACCACCAGTCTACCATTTTTCCAGCGCAATGGGGCATCCGGGTCAAGACGGCTATGTAAATGTGACCGTTCGCCAGTCGCATATACCCCGTCTCAAGCGGCAGATACCCAGGTTCCAAAAGTTTATTGACCTCTTTAAGTAACATGGCTTTCCTCCTGATCCATGTTTAATGGCGTAAAAATAGAACTCATTTTAAACTTCTTTTCCTTCATGGAATGATCATATGGCAATAACTAATATTATTATGTGAAAATTTTGTCAAGAAAAATTAACTGGACTTTGTAATCTCTCAGTTATGGACGCTGAAAGATAGCGTCTCCTGTAACTCAGCCCTTTAGGGCTGATGAATCAGGGCTAAAGCCCTGAGTTACACACTCGAAACTGAGGGGTAACTGGACTTTTCCCAAAATTTTTATGAGAGCTTTACATCAAAAGGCGGTAATTGCTTATTTACAAAACTACTATATAATATTACATGGGCAGGAGAAATAAGAGTCAAAATGTTTCATTAAACTATGGAACCTCGCCCCATATATCAGGAAAGCACCATAGATTAAAAAAGAAGAAAGGAGTTAAAGATGAAAAGGTATGCCGGGGGATATACTGGGAAAATCCTTCGAGTTAATCTCACCGATAAAACAACCAAAGAAGAAAAATTGCCTGTCGAAATAGCCAGAGATTTTATTGGAGGAGCAGGGTTTGGCGTAAAGTTTCTTTATGACGAAGTGAAGGCGGGTACAAATCCCTTAGGCCCGGAGAACAAGCTCATTTTTGCTCCTGGCCCTTTTACTGGGACGACTGTTCCTTGTGCCAGTCGGATCGCCATTACTGGTAAATCTCCTTTGACCAATGCTGTAGGAATGTGTCTGTCTGGTGGACATTTCCCTGCTGAATTGAAACATGCAGGGTATGATGTCTTAATCATTGAAGGGAAATCTGAAAAGCCCACTTATATCTGGATCAAAGATGGGGAGGTTCGGTTTCGCGATGCGAGCAGGGTCTGGGGAACTCAAACCTCAGATTGTCAACAGATCATCAAGGATGAGCTCAATGATCAGAACATACGAGTCTCTTGTATTGGCCCTGCTGGCGAACATTTGAGCAAAATCTCTTGTATCATCAATGAAAGAAGGGCTGCGGGGCGTAAGGGACTTGGAGCGGTTATGGGGTCAAAAAATCTTAAAGCCATAGCTGGTCTGGGAAGTGGTTCTTTAAATATTGCCTCTAAAGAAAAATTTAAGGTGGCAAGGGGTCAGATGTTAAAAGCCATGAAGGAGAGCGAAGTCCTCTATCCTCAATTTGCCAATACGGGTACTCCGTCAAATGTTGATAATACCTGTGCCTTAGGTATTTTCCCGGCCAAGAACTGGTCAGCCACAGGGAAGTTCGCACCTGTGGATCAAATTGGGGTAGAGGCTCTGGAGACTCGGCGGATCGGAAAGGAACATTGTTATGATTGCCCGGTTGGTTGTAGCCAGTTAAGATTGGCTCGAACAGGACCCTATGCTGGGATTTTGGCTGAAGGACCAGAATTTGAGACGCTTTACTCCTTTGGTGGGCAAACCGGTGTTGACAACATGGATAGCATCATTGCTGCTGACCGTCTATGTGACGAGTTAGGATTAGACACCATCTCAGCGGGGGTAACCATTGGCTTTGCCATGGAGTTGTTTGAGAAGGGAATCCTGACCCTTGCTGATACAGGAGGCTTAGAGCTCAACTTTGGCAATCATCAGGCTATGAACACATTGATTCGACTTATCGCTTTTCGTGAAGGAATGGGTGACCTCCTGTCCGACGGGGTAAAGATTGCATCAACAAGAATAGGAAAAGGAGCAGAGAGGTTTGCTATGCATATCAAAGGTCTCGAGCTCCCTGGCTATGATGTACGGGGTGCTAAGGCTCATGGATTGGGTTATGCAACGGCCTTTACAGGAGCAGATCATAATCGTGGTTATGCCTTCCAAGAGATATTCGGAGTCCCTGTTCCCTACGCCGTAGATAGATTGGGCATCGAAGGCAAAGGGAAGCTGACCAAGTGGAACCAGGATGTAAGGACAGCTACCTGTGACTGTCCTACGATGTGTGTCTTTCTTCTGGATACAGCCATGGCCCCTACTGCAACCGAAAACACCGCAGCTTTGATGGAGGCTGTTACAGGTCTTACTCTTACGCCCGAGGAAGTTACCCAGGTTGGTGAACGGATAAATAATTTAGCAAGAGGATTTAATGTTCGAGAAGGTTTTACAAGGGCAGATGATACGTTTCCCGATAGGCTTATGACAGAGCCTTTGCAGAGTGGTGCGTCCAAAGGCCAATTAATCAGCAAAGAAGATCTCAATGCGATGTTGGATGAATATTATACGTTGAGGGGTTGGGATCTGAATACAGGTATCCCAACGAGAAAAAAACTTATTGAACTTAGCCTCGACTATGTAGCCGATCAGTTAGGCGTGTAATGATTCAGGTCCTCAGTGATTAAGGTCAAGGTCTATACCATCTTAGCATTAAAAAAAATCCTCGGTCAGAGGGAATTTGAGGTTTCCATTGCGCCGGGCAGTACAGTAAAGGACCTCCTCTCCTGGATGGTAAACAGGTGGGGAGATAAATTGTCCTCCCACTTGTTTCAATCGGGAAGTGATCGTCTCCTTCCTCATATCCGATTAATGGTGAATGGGCGTGGGATAGAATTCCTAAATGGTATGGAGACCGTCCTCCAGGATGGAGATGAATTCTTAATGCTTCCCCTTGTAACCGGTGGATAAAGATAAGTAAAGAACCCCGCCCACAGGGCGGGGCTTTAAAACCCAAATTCTAAACCCAAAATCGAGATCCCGAAATCGTAGATCCTGAATTAAGTTCAGGACCTGGTTCGGGATGACAAAAAGGCGAGTACCAAACTATCTTGTCATGCTGAACTTGTTTCAGCATCTGGTTTGCTTTTCTCTGCCTTCGGCAGACGCATCTTTCATCCCCGTCCACAGGACGGGGTTTTCAGATGCGCTTTTAATAAATTACCCCAAACTCTGAATGCCACTTCGAACCTTGCTCTGAAACAAATCATGTCATCCTGAACCCTGCCCTGAATCAAGTAATGTCATCCTGAACCTGTTTCAGGATCAGGGTCTATCGATTTCAGGATCAGGGTCTTCAATTTCAGGATCTCCTTTTTCAAGGATGAAATTTTTATGAAATTTTTATTGACAATGTAATAGGTTTTGATGTAGTTATAAGCAGGCGGTAAGAAGTTTCATTAACAAGACATACGATTTATAAATTACGAAAATCGAAAGGAGGAAGGATAATATGTCAGAAAAGAAGAGCATGAGTCGAAGGGAATTTATTAAGAAAGCGGGTAGCGTAGGAGCAACGGTGGCCATTACAGGAGGTTTAGGTACCCTGGCCAGACCCGCCTGGGCGCAGAAAAGGGACTTTATACTGATCGGTCACCCCAATCCCTCAACAGGTCCCATTGCTTCGTTTGGCGAGGCCTCCCCTTGGGCAGACGAACTGGCCATCGAAGAAATCAACAAACAAGGAGGAATCTTTATCAAGGAAGCCGGAAAGAAGCTTCCTCTCAAACTGAAATTGGTGGATACCGCCAGTGATCCCACCAAAGCTGCAGATGTTGCCGTTAAACTGATTCTAAATGATAAAATCGATATCATGGTGGCCCTTCATACTCCAGATACAGTCAATCCTGTAACCAGTATGTGTGAACGGTACCAGGTTCCTTGCGTTGCCTTAGATGCTCCTCTCGAACCCTGGCTGGAAGGCGGACCCTATAAGTGGTCATTCCATGCGTTCTGGTCAGTGAAAGAAGACATTGTGCCTGTCTATATCGGAATGTGGGATCAGGTCCCGACAAACAAAATTGTAGGATTGCTGATGGGCAATGATCCTGACGGGGTTTCCTGGTCAAAGGTTTTCCATGAGGTACTGCCTACCAGGGGCTACAAGGTCATTGATATGGGGAGGTTCCCTTACGGAGTCCAGGATTTCGGCACATTCATCAATGCATGGAAGAAGGAAAAAGTGGAGATCATACTTGGTAACTTGATACCCCCTGACTGGGCAAATGCCTGGAGACAGTGCCATCAACAAGGGTTCGTTCCCAAGGTAGTTACTATTGGAAAGGCTATCCTCTTCCCATCTGCTGTGGAGGCGCTTGGAGGTAATCTCCCTAACGGCCTAACTTCGGAGATCTGGTGGAGTCCAAGCCATCCTTTCAAGTCCTCTTTGACCGGCAAGACATCCAAAGAGCTTTGCGACGCCTGGACTGCCAAGACCAAAAAGCAATGGACTCAGCCCATTGGGTACAAGTATGCGGCTTTCGAGATTGTGGCAGATGTTTTAAAGAGAGCTCAAACATTAGACAAGGCCAAGGTTCGGGAGGCCATTGCCGCGACCAACATGAACACCATGGTCGGCCCGATCAAGTACAATGAAAAGAACTACTCAAAGACCCCTCTCGTGGGTGGACAATGGGTAAAAGGGAAGAAGTGGCCTTGGGAGATAATCATTACCTATAATAAAGAGCAACCTAATATTCCAGCCGCTGGGAAGACGAAGCCTATTACAAAATAACCCATTTGAGGCCTTCTGCTCACAGGCAGGAGGCCTCACTTCTTTATACCTCTCTTCATCCTTTCAAAATCCATTATGAGATCTCTTAAAAAGTCACTTTCTGTCACCCTGAACCATGCCCTGAATCAAGTAATGTCATCCTGAACTTGTTTCAGGATCAAGGTCTAACGATTTCAGGGTCTCAGAGATGCTGAAGTAAAGAACCCCGCCCACAGGGCGGGGCTTTAAAACCTAAATTCTAAATCCAAAACCGAGATCCCGAAATCGTAGATCCTGAATTAAGTTCAGGACCTGGTTCGGGATGACAAAAAGACCAGAACCAAACCCTCTTGTCATGCTGAATCCCGCCGATGGCGGGACATCTGGTTGGCTTTTTTCTGCTTTCAGCAGACGCATCTTTCATCCCCGTCCACAGGAAGGGGTTTTCAGATGCGATCTTAATAAATTCAGCATGACACTTTCAGGGTTCATGACATTTTGGGTCGTTGCAAGGGTTTTTCAGAGATCTCATTATTTTTTCTTGACAAGAAGTTAAATGCTATTTTATAGATTTATGTTAATGTAAATATTGTTAAAAATTTCAATAACCTATTATCTTAACTGAAACTGAATCTTTTATGCTTGAGATTCTTACCGTTCAAAACCTGACCAAGACCTTTGGAAACCTCACCGCCGTCGGCGACCTCACCTTTGACGTCCAGCAGGGGGAGATCCTGGGTATGATGGGTCCCAATGGGGCGGGAAAGACAACCGTCTTCAATCTGATCACCGGCGTTTATAAACCCAACGGAGGAAAGATTATCTACAAAGGCAGGGATGTCACCTATATCTCCGCTTCCCACCGGTGTCGGTTGGGTATCGGCCGGACCTATCAGATTCCGCGCCCCTTTGTGGACATGACAGTCTTTGAAAATCTTTTAGTCGGTGCTGAATATGGAGCTAACCTGACAGGAAGACAGGCCTATATGGAATCAACCGAGATTCTTGAATTTACTGGCCTCCTGCCTAAGAAAGATCTCTTTGCCGGAAAACTCTCCCTCCTCGATCGGAAGAGGCTGGAACTGGCCCGGGCGCTGGCGACCAGGCCGGACCTGCTGCTCATCGATGAAGTCGCTGCAGGATTGACCGAAGCCGAAGTGGAACAACTGCTCCACATCGTCAAAGCCATCCAGCAAAAAGGGGTCACCATCATCTGGGTGGAACATATCCTGATGATGATGAATAAGGGAGTGGACCGGCTTCTCGTGATCAACGGTGGAAAGTGGCTTATCTGCGGAGACCCGAAGGAATGCATGGAATCGAAAGAGGTTCAGGAAGTTTATCTGGGGATGGAGGAAGAGTAGGAGGTATCCCTCTTCTCCGAGTTCAACACATCGATGCCTATTACGGCGACTTCCACGCCCTCTGGGATGTATCCCTTGAGGTGGGGGAATCTCTGGTCGTCTCCATCATCGGTGCCAATGGAGCAGGCAAGTCCACCCTGCTGAATACCATTGCAGGTGTATTGAGCCCTTCCAAAGGGACCATCGAATTCCATGGCAAAAGGATCAACGGTTTGATGCCCTATCAAACTGTGGCAGAAGGGATCTCCATGGTCCCAGAGGGTCGGAGAATGTTTCCCCGATTGACTGTACTGGAGAATCTGGAAATGGGATGCTATATCCCCAAAGCCAGGAAAAGGAAGAATGAGGTTCTCCAGAAGATCTACGAACTCTTCCCGATTCTCGAGGAGAGGAAGAATCAGCTTTCCAGCACACTCAGTGGAGGGGAACAGCAGATGCTGGCCATCGGTCGGGCTCTTATGTGCGAACCCAAGCTCATCTTATTCGATGAGATCTCTCTGGGATTAGCCCCTCTGGTCATCAAAAACATCTATCAGAGGGTAAAGCAGATCAACATGGAGGGGATCACTGCACTTCTGGTGGAACAGGATATCCAGAGGAGTTTGAAGGCGGCACACAAGTTCTATATTATGCAGTCTGGAAGAATCCGCCTTGAGGGCCGACCAGGGGAACTGTCCCAAGAGGATATTCGCAAGGCATACTTCGGATTATAAGTCGATGCTCTCCATATTAAGCGATTTAAAAGGTCCGATCATGAATGGCCTTCTACTGGGGGGCCTTTATGGAATTGTCGGCATTGGAATGTCCATGATCTTTGGTATCGTGCGACTGGTCAACCTGGCCCATGGTGATCTGATTATTCTGGCCAGCTATCTTAGCCTCGTCACCATGACCTTCTTCCCGGTCAGCCCATTATTCACTTTGATCATTGTCATACCGGTAATGTGTCTCATTGGGTTTGTGGTTCAATATTACCTCCTGAACCAGGTTCTGGGAAAGGGAATGAACCCCCCCCTTTTAATAGCCTTTGGCCTCTCCATCATCTTACAAAATCTTTTGATGCTGATCTTTACACCCGATGCACGGACGCTTCTCACCTCCATCTCCGTCAAAACGATTCCCCTTGGAAGTTTTCTTAACATTCCATTGGTCTATCTGGTGGATTTCATCTGTTCACTCATCGCTATCGTTCTACTGAGTCGCTTTTTTAACAGGACTTATATGGGAAAGGCGATCCGGGCGGCCTCAGATGATGAAGGAGCAGCACAACTCATGGGGATCAATACAAAAACCATCTATGCCGTTGCAATGGCCCTTGCCTCGGGGACAGCGGCTATTGCCGGAATACTGGTGGGAATGACCTTTACCTTCTATCCCCACACCGGCCCGGAATACCTCATCATCTCCTTTGGCGTGGTCATCATCGGTGGATTGGGAAGCCTTCTGGGGACTTTTCTTGGAGGGTTGATCCTCGGCCTGTCTCAAATTCTGGGTGCCCACTTCCTGGGCCCCGGGTTTCAACTGCTTTCTGGCTACTTGATCCTCTTGATCGTCCTGACCTTCAAACCAACAGGCCTTTTTGCAAAGGGATAAGGGAGACATGGAACTTCTTCGATCACGTCGGCTTTATGGAATCGTCCTCATCGTGCTTGCACTGATCACGCTCCCTTACTGGGCATCTCGTTATTGGGTCCTGGTCATGCTCCTCTTCTCCCTCAATCTCGCCCTCTCTCAGATGTGGAATCTCCTCGCCGGTTACTCCGGCCTCATCTCCCTCGGCCAGCAGTCCTTTATCGGCTTGGGCGGCTATGCCCTCGGGGTCTTCTCGATTTACTATGGTTTTCCTATCTGGCTGAGCATTATCATCGGAGGAACTGTTTCCGTCTTCTTCGCCCTCCTGATCTCTGCCCCTATCTTTAGAATGAGGGGCGTTTACTTTGCCATCGGAACATGGACCGTTGCTGAAGTGCTTCGAATCCTCTTCAGCAATTGGAAGTATGTGGGTTATGGTATGGGCCTTTTCATCAAACCCGCATATAAACTTACTTTCAACACCATCTACTTCACTGCTCTGGGGGTTGGCATTGGTTCGGTCGCACTCGTCTATTTCATCCTTCGGTCCAAGCTCGGTCTGGGGTTGATGGCCATAAGGGATGAGGAAACGGCATCTGAAACCTTGGGGGTGGATATCTTTCGCTGCAAGCTCAGCTGTTTTTTAATCAGCGCTGGCGTGACCGGCGTAGTTTCAGGCGTCCTTTACCTCCATAACATCTTCATTCAGCCCTATAGTGCCTTTGGAATCGATTGGACGATCCGATTGGTCTTCATCACGATCATTGGAGGAATCGGTACGATCGAGGGACCGATCATCGGCTCTTTACTCTATGTCTTTCTCCACCAATGGCTCTCAGAGTTTCCGAGCGTCAGTCTATTGATTCTGGGCAGTATTGCCATCTTTGTGATACTGGTTGCGCCCAAGGGGATCATGGGAACCATCCAAGAAAAGCTTGGGGTCGAAATCCTCTCCCCTCGCCGGAAATAGCCCTGGGCGGAGATGAGAACGGAAAGGAGAACATCCATGAATGAGAAGGAAAAACAATTGGAACGTTACAAAAAAACCTTCGAAAGCACCTCTGTGGGAAGACTAAAAGAAAAACTCTGGAACCTGTCTGAGAAAGAGATCGACAATCTTCTAAAGGACTACGAAATCCCCTCCCCCGGGGAAAGGGAAAAACCGGGTTCATATATCCAGAACACCCTCCGGACGAAGCTGGTGGAGACAAGGAGGAGGAATGACATTGTGTTGATCCCCATCGGATCAACAGAGAATCACGGTGCCCATACGGTCAGCGGCTTTGATACACTGCTGGTAACCAGAATTGCAGAGGCGGTCCGGAGGAAGACAAAGAAGATGGGACGACCCATTCACATCGCCTCTCCCATCGAATATGGTGTTCATCCTCCATGGCACCAGGGAATGTTTGGGACGGTCATGGTAAGCGACGATGCCTTCGAGCAAAGCATTATGCACATCATGTATGGACTCTGGAACGATGGCTTCCGGAAACAGATCCTTCTCAACAATCACGCCCAGCAGAATGAGATCGAGAAGGCAGTCAAACGATTCATGAATACCTTTCAACTGCCAGGGTTTTATCTGGCTCTGGAA
>Ga0214474_1000911_pt1 | contig 14032 bp, 9 predicted proteins | sample RVTome_2_FD_187335 | JGI IMG/M metagenome (GOLD analysis project Ga0214474, IMG submission 187335) | Soil microbial communities from uranium-contaminated site in the Upper Colorado River Basin, Wyoming, United States - RVT95D214 HiSeq ...
AGATTTGCCGAGAGAGGTTTTTCCTGTACCGGGTGGGCCTGAAAAACAGAGGATTGAGCCCTTTGACGAAATAGTGGACAGCTTTTTCTTGAGTGCCTGTTTGACAACAGACCGTACCTCATCAAGCCTAAATGGCTTTGCAATATAATGGAAGGCGCCTCTTTTTATTGCCTCTATGGCTGATTCGACTGATGCAAAGGCTGTAACTATAATAACTTTAGTGTTGGGGTATTTGGCCTTCGTCTTTTCAAGGACCTCAATTCCGTTAACCTTTCCCATCTTAAGGTCAGTCAGGACGACATCAAATTCAGTGACCTCCAGTTTTTTAAGTGCTTCAAGACCACTGGCAGCCGTGACTACAGTATAGTTCTCTTTTTTTAATACATAATCCAGGTTTTTTCTGACAGGTTCTTCGTCATCCACAACCAGTATGCGGGGTTTTTTATTCGTCATAAAAATCTTTTCATCCAGATGCTCCAGGACTCTTTCCTTGCCCTCGCTTAACCCATAATGTCTCTCATTTAAAATCCTCTCAGCACGCTCAAGATCAAGATTGTCTGAGGTCTTTTTGTGCCAAGGGAGGCTTACAAGGTACTCGATGTATGTAAGTCCAATCGTGTATTCGGCGGCAGCAGGGTTTGTTTTGGAAAGCATTTCAAGCTCCCTCTCGGCTATCTGCTGGACATTAGATGGCATTTGTGCTGAGGCAATCCCCTGTCGGAAATCCTCTACGGTAGCACGATGCTTTTTGTTATCTGATTTCTTAAAGATAGTCATCCTCCTCTTACCGAGTTTCTTATAAATTTTTGATACAAACTTAGTAGATATGGTATCGATGTAACAGAGATCATTATTTTTTCAATACCATACCGTCGCAAACGAGATACGCTATTACCTTTTTATCCCAGGGGCCCTTAACACCTTGCGGGGCATCGGGGTAGTGATATACGGTCCTGTTTTTGGGGCCTCTCTTCCTCCCTGAGAATTTCCCTTGCCATGCCATATTCTCCTGCCTCTGCAAAGGCAGATGCTGTGAAGATCCTTTCCAATTTCTTTGATAGACTTTTCATCTTCTACATCTCATATAGAGCATCTTTCATGCCAGACTAAATTAATTTTCTAACCAATTGTTTTATCTGTATATTTTTATTTTTGGTTGTATAACATCTATTATCCCCTTCGTTTCATAATGCAACATTGAAATGAACATCGACAAGCCTTGGGTTCCCGCATGAGAAGGGTTACGTTCTGATGAGGGCAGGTGTTGCAAAGGGATCATGTGGTATTGCTTTTTGCAATAAGAGCTTATAAAATAAACCATGTTTAATTTCAAACCAAGTATCAGACAAAAGACCATCTTTGGTTATTATGTCGGAGTCGCGGTAATCGCCAGCCTTCTCATGTTCACCTTTTTCAGCTTCAGGTTAATAGAAAAAAAGATACTGTTTGGGGAAGTGGTATCAGAACTCTTTGATACAACACTTGAAATCAGAAGATTCGAGAAGAACTATTTTCTCTATGAACAAGAATCAGACTTCCATAAAAACATTGAATATATTAAAAAAGCTCAGAATATACTCGATAGTAACACCGAAAAATACAAAACGCTTGAAATTTATCCCCAGCTTAAAACAATGACCGAAGACCTTCAGCGTTATCGAGAACTGATGGAGCAGTTTACAGCACTGAGAGCAAAAAACAGCGTGGAGAAACAACAACAAGAGGAAAATATAAGGGAAACCGGTAAAAACATAGTGACCGTAGCTGAAAATGTTTCAAAAATAGAAATAAGAATCATTAAGTCATTTCTCAATAAGACGATGATGCATCTCACCCTTGCGATTATTCTTCTATCTATCGGAGGTATCGCTGTCGGTCAAATCCTATCAAGAATGATAGTAAAGCCCCTTAAATCACTTGAAGAGAAAATGAGGCATATAGCAGAAGGAAAGCTCGAAAAAGTTGTTATTGATTCAAAAGACAAGGAGATTGTCTCTCTGACAAATGCTTTTAACAAAATGCTCAAAGAACTTGACCTCAAACAGAAACATCTTGTCCAATCAGAAAAACTTGCTTCCCTTGGAACGCTTTTATCAGGGGTTGCCCATGAACTAAATAACCCGTTATCAAATATATCGACTTCCTGCCAGATACTGATTGAAGATTTCGATGATGCTGACGTGGAACATAAGCAAGAATTGCTCTCACAGATCGACCAGCAAACAGAACGTGCACGAAATATCGTCAGGGCCCTTTTAGAATTTTCACGATGCAGTGAATTTAAAAAAGAGCCCCTGCAACTGAACAGTCTGCTTCAAGAGACAATCAAATTTATTAGAGGTGAAAAATATTCGGGAGTCCAGATCAATCTCTATATTCCAGACGAGGTAATTATTTTAGCTGACAAACAGAGGCTCCAGCAGGTACTTCTGAATCTGATAAAAAACGGCATAGACTCCATTCCCGGCGAAGGCACGGTATCCATCAGAGCACGAGAACGTTTGCTCATTGACAAAAATGAACCATGCGACGATAAAAGATTTCGCGGTAAATGTACGGGCGAATGTCTTCTTGGAAAGGATACTGTTGATATTGAGATTGAAGACACGGGCATCGGCATACCACCAGAGGTCCTGCCTAAAATATTCGATCCATTCTTTACCACAAAAGATACTGGAAAGAGTTCTGACCGCGGACTTTTTGTTGGAAAAGGCTCAGGGCTCGGGCTCTATATTGTTGAGGAAATTATTAAAGAACACGGAGGCTGTATAGCATTCGACAGCACTGTCGGCAAAGGAACATGTTTTCTTATAAGACTGCCTTTAAGGGAGTAACGATGTATAAAACCGGGAAGATATTACTTATTGACGATGAGAAGATAACCCTTAAAAACCTTGAGTATGTGATGAAAAAAGAGGGCTATGAGGTGGCTGCGACAGATCGCGGACCACATGCCCTTAAGCTCCTCGAAGAACAGCACTTTGATGTTGTGCTTACAGACCTCAAGATGGAAAAAGTTGACGGGATACAGATACTAAAGAGATGCCGCGAACTCCATCCGGACACAGAAGTAATAATGATAACAGGGTATGCAACACTTGACTCTGCGGTGGATACCATGAAACAGGGCGCATTTTATTATATTTCAAAGCCCTTCAAATTAGACCTGGTTAGAAAAGTTGTCAAGGAAGCGCTTGAAAAAGTAAGACTAAAGATGGAGAACAGGGAATTGAGGGGGCAGATAGAAAAATATGAAGGTAAGGTTAAAATAATTACCCAGGACACACATATGCAAAGGCTCCTTGAAACAGCACGACAGATAGCACCAACCGACTGTAACATCATCTTAACTGGTGAAAGTGGGACAGGGAAAGAATTGTTTTCGAGGTACATACATTTAAATAGTATTCGTGCCGATGGTCCATTTTTGGCAATAAATTGTGGTGCGTTCACAGAGGAGCTCCTGTCTAATGAACTCTTTGGACACGAGAAGGGTGCATTTACGGGAGCACTATCAATGAAAAAGGGATTAATTGAAATGGCATCAAAAGGAACGTTGTTCCTTGATGAAATAACCGAGATGCCCTCTTCCATGCAGGTAAAACTTCTGAGGGTTATTCAGGAAAAGGAAGTTCTAAGGGTTGGCGGCACAGAACCTTTCGGAGTGGATGTCAGATTTATTGCCGCAACAAACAGAGACATCCATGATACAATGAAAAGCGGGCGATTTAGACAAGATCTTTATTTCAGATTAAATGTTGTTTCTTTGCACATGCCACCACTTTCAGAAAGAAGGGATGATATCCCACTTTTAAGCTATTATTTTTTGAAAAAGTGTGCAGCCCTTATGAAAAAGGAAGTTACTGAAATATCGACAGATGCAATGAGTATCTTAATGAATTATGACTTTCCGGGCAATGTCAGGGAGCTTGAAAATATTATCGAAAGAGGTGTTGCACTGGCGAACGGGAACATCATAGAAATAGTCCATCTTCCCGAAGACTTGAGAGAATTAAGTATAAGGACCTTCAGGAAAAAAGAAGGCAAGATGCCATCACTCGAAGATCAGGAACTGTCATATATTCGGTGGGTTCTCAGTGAAGTTGGTGGGAACAAGACACTTGCTGCACAGACACTCGGGATAGACAGGGTGTCACTCTGGAGGAAGTTGAAGAAGGATGGATTGGAAGAATGAAGCACATGAGGCACACCTTTCCTGATTAAAGTTTCCACACCAGGACAGCACACCCTGCATGCCCTATTACCCTTTCCGTCACGCTGCCCATTAGTAGTTTTGTTATGCCTGTTCTGCCATGGCTTCCAATAACTATGAGACCAGTATCTTTCTGTACCGCTGTATTAACTATAACCTCATGAGGCACACCTTTCCTGATTAAGGCTTCCACCTCTAAGCCTTCGTTTTCTGCAAACTTCTTTACCATATCAACATTTTCCTTTACCACTGTGAGGTCTTCATCTCTTTTGGCAACGGAAAGGACGATCAGAGTACTCCCGCAGCTTTTTGCAATTTCTATGGCCTCATGGGATGCAAACTCGCTATGCATTGAACCGTCTGTAGCGATAAGTATTTTTTCAAAGGTGAGTTTCGCATCTTTAGGTACAACCAGAACCTTGCAGAGTGTATGGCCTATGACCTTAGCAGTCACACTCCCCATAAGAACCCTTTCAAACCTGCCCATACTCTTTCTGCCCAAAATTATCAGGTCACATTTTTCAGCCTCTGCGAGGTCAACAATTCCCTCATATGGCTCTCCCTCAACACAGACAGTCTTTATCAACATCCTTTCCGCCTTCGCCATCTTTTCAGCTTCTGAAAGGGCTTTTTCACAGGGCTCTCTGAGAGCCTTGTGAATATTGCCTATGGCTGTAGTCGCCAGGTCTCCTTCATAAGGAGGAATAACGGATACCACAGTTATCCAGCTCTCCTCCTTCGTAGCAAGCGTGAAGGATTCCCTTAACGCATGCAAGCTGGATTCTGAACCGTCAATCGCAACGAGTATCTTCTTATATCTTCCCATGTTTACCCAAATGTTGCATAAACAGGGTCTCCCAGTAGTCAACCCGGCTATTTATCCCCTTTTAAAGAATTAAGTTCCCTTTTCATCTCTTTCCATTCTAATGCCCTATTAATAGCAATCAGTATCTGCTCTTTACGGAAGGGCTTGGTGATGTAGTCATAGGCGCCTTTATGTATAGCCTCTTCTGCCGATTCTATAGAGCCATATGCGGTAATGATAAGTATGGGGATAGATTTATCTATCTTTCTAACCTCATCAATGAGTTCTATGCCATCCATACCCGGCATCTTGAGATCAGCAATCAGTAAATCGAAAGCCCCTTCTTTAATCAACTTAGGTACCTCCAAAGGATTATTAGTGGTTGTTGCCTTGTGATTAGTCTTTTCAGTAATGATCATAGCAAGAAGGGCGAGCATATCCACTTCATCGTCCACAATTAAAATCTGTGCCATCTTACCTCCCTTTCAAAGCCCCCTTCAACGCTTTGCCAAAGGGGGGATTATATAAATTAAGCTTAAATAGAGATTTGTTCACTTCCCGAAGGAACAACAGGCAGAGACACAATAAAGGTAGTACCTTTCTTCTCCCTGTCCTCCTCTTCAGCCACTGTCTCGAAGGTTATTTCTCCACCATATTTGGTCACTATGCCATGACTGACCAAAAGTCCTAATCCAGTACCTTCTCCCATTCTTTTGGTGGTAAAAAAGGCCTCAAATATCTTGTCTCTGTATTCCCTTTTGATGCCTTGTCCTGTGTCCTTGAAACGTATCTCAACTCTGTTGCCGGATTCATTAAGTGTGGTAGAAATAGTCAAAACCCCTTTTCCTTCCATTGCGGCAACAGCGTTGGTGATTAAATTCATAAAGACCTGCTGTAAATGTCCTGAATTCCCCCTAACTTTTGGTAAATCTTTTGCAAGGTTCTTCTCTAAAGTTACATTTTCTGTAAACAGAATGTTCTCAACTACGGAAACCACCCTTTCGAGGTTTTCATTAACGTCAGTAGAATACTCGGTTTTTTCATGATATCTGGCAAAGCCCAGAAGGCTTTCAAGAATCCTTTTACAGTTAAGCGCCTGTTTTTCTATGGTTTCGAGAACCTCATGATTTTTGCTACTATGTTCCGTCTTCTCTAAGAGGAGGTCGGTAAACCCAAGTATTATCGCCATCGGGTTATTGAGCTCATGGGCAACACCGGCAGCCAACTTTCCGATGGACGCCAACTTTTCTGTATTGTACATCTGTTCATCTTCCATCTTTTTTCTCTCTGTAATATCCCTTGAAATCCCCAGGACAGCAAACACCTTGCCACTTTCATTCTTAATGCCCACGAAGTTGCTGGTAAACCAGTACTCACGTTTGTCAACTTCTACCGGATATTTTACGTTTACGTTTATTCCTGTATTGAATACCTGCTTGATAAAACCCATCTCCAATTCCGCACTCTCTTTAGAAAAAAGATCACTCACATTTTTGCCGATCAGATTCTCCGGATATCCTCCAAAGAAACGGGTGGCACATCTATTCATGGATAAGTAATCTCCTTTTTCATCCACGGTAAAGATCAAGTCCTCTGCACTTTCTATAAGTGTTCTGTATTTTTCTTCTGATTTTTCCAGTTTGTCGAGTGATTTTTTCAGAGCTTCCGTTTTCTTTGTTACTTCGTCTTCCAGTGACAAGGCCCAGCGTTTCTCAAAACTTATGACATATATGCTGCCAAAAATAATAACAAGGATAATGATCCCTTGAATATAAAACTGGCGGATGTAAACAGAATGAATTACTCCCTCTACCTCGCTTAAGGGCGCTGCCACAGCTATCGACCAATTAAGATCCTGGCCGGGGGTCAGATGAACAGGTGCATAGGCAATCAATTTTTTCATCTCTTTTTTTACATCCCCATGCCAGCCGGAGATATACCAACTGATTCCTTCCTCACCTTTAAGCATCTTTTCCTTTTGAATTATGTTAATCTGTTCAAAGGAAATCTTGGGTTTTCTGGCAGCACGCGCCTTAAAGGCATCCTCTCCGATTAAGTCCTTTTCCGGATGATATAGAAATATACCTCTGTTATCTATAGCCCAGGCATATCCGGTTTTACCTGATTTGATATCTTCGACAGCCTTTCTTACCAAATGTGTAACATCTACAGTAAATAAAATCACTCCGGATAAACGTCCTGAAGGCATTGGATGGGCCTCATCTGTTGATTCCTCATAAGTTTGTGTGGCTAAGATCATGACGAGTTTCTCAGGAGATTGCTCGCTCTCCCTTGTAATCTTACCCGTATAAATTCTGTTCTTATTTTCCTTTAGAAAAGCCCATTTAAAATATTCCGTATCCCGAAAATTACCTTTTATAATACGGGGAATCCCCAGATTATCAACGACATAGGCCGTCTCTCCATTCTTGTCTATAAGTCTTATCTCTGTTACCCCTTCTTTCTTAACGCCTGATAAGGAGATGTTCATCCTATTAGCCCAGAATACTTCCAGATACTGAATTGATGGAGAAAGACTCAATAGTGAAAGATCCCTCTTAATGAATTCCAGACTGTCTTCTATCCGATGTGTAGCATACTTGGCTAATATCAATTGCTGCTTGTTAAAATCCTCACGGATAATTTCTTTCATATTTCTTGCAGAAAGCAAGCCCAGATACAAAGCGCTTATGAGCAGCACTATCATGAGAATGCCTAAAAAGATGATAGCCTTTCTTACATTATAGTATTTCTCTCTAGGAAAACTTTCTTTTCTATTCACCTTATGCATAACCTCAGAGTGATTTTGCCTCCATCGAGCAATAATTCCCAATGAATTCTTGTAAGTAGCAGTCCACAAAGGCGTCGCTGAACATTATCATATCCAACTGCTTTGTATAAACTGCGAGGCGACCTAATATACTTAGTTTCTCCTCAATAGTTGACCTTTGACATCTGTTTATCCTGGCGTTCAGCATATCTCCTACCCTATCAACCTCGAAATCCAGCTTTTCCAGGATCTCTTTTATAAGCTGTGTTCTTCTGAGACGTCTCTCAATAGATGCGCCGCCGCCCTTAAAATGAAAGCGAATATAGTTATGGTCTATGTTATCGCCTGCGTATGCTTCCACCGTAGATAAATGATACCCTAACCTGATACTAAAGTTCATGTACTCTCCGGATATCAAGGCGCAGCTCTTTCCCCATCCCCTATCTTGATATAGTGACGGCTCAAGCGCAATGTTAGCAACAACAGAGGCAAAACCCAATGCATTTTTAGGCCTGGGTCCCGGCCATTTCATGGACATCATGCCTTTCAGGAAGGCATTCATAGGGACAGAAAGGATATTATTAACGGTTATTCTCTTTGCAGCAGTTTCAATACCGCCGTTCAGGTCTATTATGTATATCTTAAGGGGTATCTTTAAAACTAATCTTACAGCTTCTCCTTTTTTTACATCAGGCCTATTGCTGATTTTAAACATCTCGTCCAGAGATACCTCATTGGCAAAATGTGTTATATCATGAAATGTTTTACAAAGTTCGGGTTTGAAAGTATCAACTCTAAGATAAATTAAGTTTAAAGGAACTATCTTTTTAAGCACTTCTTCTAATATCTTAAAGACATGGGTATTAATAAACAGGTTTTCCCTTTTTTGTCCCAATTCAATAACTTCATCAACACGGCCTTCATAAACATTACCGTTAACAGCATCTACAGTTATTTCCATGCCGCTTGTTATGAGCTTTGTGGCAATTTTTGTATTCAGGATAGCAGGCACATGTAATTCCCTGGCAATGGATGCCATATATCCGGTAGCGCTCCCGACATCCGTTACAATAGCAGCGGTCTTGTTCAAAAATTTTACAAACTTAGGTGAGATATGCCTGGCTATAAGGACGGCCCTATCCGGAAAATTGTTCAAATCCTCCTCTTTATTGACTAAATAAGCATTTCCGGTGCCGATACCCTTACAGGCAATAACACCGCTGTCAATCAAAACCTTATGGCCTTTCAGTGGCGTTGGTCTCTTAACCTTAACAAGATCGGCATCCTTCCCGTTCAGCATACTCATTTTGCCTTCGGTGACGCTTCCAATCTCTCTTTTCTTAGTAAGGATTTTCTGAATCTCTGAATCAGCCCTCTTGAATATATTGTATAACTCTGAATATTTCCCATCCGAGATTTTATCGAGGGAATCTATGATAATGGGCATCTTATTAGATAGGATGTTTAAATTTGATCTTATATAATGCATGTCAAAGAGATAGTCCCCTGAAAGTTTTTCTTCCATATCCGCCATTATCATACGGACGACGTTGGTTTCAGAAAGCATTTTCAGGAAATAAAGATATTTTTTTTGAAGCTGTTCCCTCGACGGGGATAATTCATTAGTGAATTTCAGCCTTCTTATTTTACCTAATAAATCACTCATTTAAACCTTATCTGTAGCCTTTTACCAATTATTAAACATAACGACATTAATTCCATGTCATTCCCGCAAGCGAAGCGCGTCGGGAATCCTTCTTTTTACGGAAAGATTCCGGACAAGCCGGAATGACAAAATGTAGCGGACTTATGTCGCTTAGTATAATGGCGTTGTCTATAAACATGTCTTGCCTGTAACATTTCTTTGCACTATCACTGCGAGATTCCTATCCCGTCCCGAAAGCTTTCGGGATAATCTGGCATCCAGCATCTTTCTGGATTCCTGCTTTCGCAGGAATGACAACCTCGGGATTGCTTCACCCGCAATGACACTGTATTTAATGTATTTGTATTAATAGTCAGAGACTTACCAATAACTTTTGACGTTTCCTATAAATTAGGCTTGACCATATATTTATTCATTTTCCGAAGGAACAGGAAGGGACAAAATAAAGGTAGTGCCTTTCCTATCCCTGTCTTCTTCTTCAAATACTGTTTCGAAGGTTATTTCTCCACCATACTTGATCACTATGCCGTGACAGACCGAAAGTCCTAATCCTGTCCCCTCTCCCGTTTTTCTCGTGGTGAAAAAGGGATCAAATATCTTGTCTCTGTCTTCCTTTCTAATACCATGTCCTGTATCCTCAAAGCGTATGTTTATCCTGTCACCAGTCTCATTAAGTCTGGTAGAAATAGTCATAACCCCTCCTTCTTCTTGATCTATTGCAGTAATAGCGTTGGTGATTAAATTCATAAAGACCTGCTGTAAATGTCCTGAATTCCCTCTTACTTTTGGTAAATCTTCTGCAAGGTCCATATCTAAAGTGATATTTTTTGTAACCAATATATTTTCAATAACGGAAAACACACTATCGAGGCTTGCATTGACGTCAGTGGAATGCTCGGCTGTCTCCTGATAACTGGCAAGGCTTAAAAAGCTTTCAATAATCCTTTTACAATTAAGCCCTTGCCTCTCTATGGCTTTAAGCATTTCATACTCTTTGCTGCCCGGCTTTACCTTTTCCAGGAAAAGATCGGCAAAACCGAGGATTATAGCCATTGGGTTATTGAGCTCATGGGCAATGCCGGCAGCCAACTTTCCCATGGACGCCAGCTTTTGTACGGAGTACATCTGTTCTCCGGCTTTTTTCCATCTTGTAACATCCCTTGCCATTTCAATCACGTGGGTAACGACGCCCTGATCATTAAATATTGGATAGGCAATAACCCTGTAATATGAAACTTCACGGCTTTTTAGATGTGTATGCAGGACTTCGGAAGTTTTGCCTGTTTGTAATGTCTCCTGTACAGGGCAGGGATGATTTGGTATATAGCAAGGTCTATCCAGATTATGAAGAACCTGATAACAATGTTCACCAATAAGCTCATGCTTGGGTTTGCCGACCCTTCTTGTCAGTAATTCATTTACTTCCCTTATCCTGTAATCCCTGTCAACAACCATGATCTGATCTTTGATACCGTCAATAATGGCCTGTAAAAATCTCACGGTTTCTAACAACCCTCTAATATTTGACTCTGAAATATTTTCCATATCAATCTGAGGCCGGATGTCAATAGTGTACACCAATCAGCCTTTGGCAAAAGCTTAACTAACCGCCTGCCTTCATTTTCAACTTTAGCGGGCAGTCAACCGAAGCCAGGGACAAAAGCACCTTGTCGAAGGTGGACGCCCAAACCTGTTTTATGCTCCAGCGAGCTTTTTTAAGACAACGATAGTAAAAACCATCACCAGAAGCGCCACAGTTTCGGTCATACCGAGGACGGTAATATAGTTGCCGAACCCCTTACCAGTCTCTCCCATCGAATCGCAAGCGCAGGCAGCGCATTTGCCCTGCCAGAATGCAGAGAGTCCTATGGCTAATCCGGCAAAAGCTCCCACGCCCCAGAGGAATTGCCCTTTAATTGCGATCGCCCCCACCATATTCTGCATAAGGATGAAGCCGTAAATTGTCTGGGTAAGAGGCGCAGCAGTCATGGCTACCAATAAGAACGAAGGCGGTTTATTCTGGATAAAGTTCTTTTTCCACGCTCCAATGGCGCCCATACCGGCAATCCCGGTGCCAAAGGCAGAACCACAGGCTGCTAATGCCAAAGCCATAATTGCTCCTAAATCCCGAAGCTGTTCTATTATTCCTAAGCTCTCCATATCTTCCCTCTCCTTTTCTTATTCTTATTCTTATTCTTGTTCTTTTAAAGGCTGATATTTTACGCCGCTCCAACTTACGCCGATATGGCTGGAAAATTCCAGCACATTCAGCCTTACTCCATGCACCAGCACTCCTACAGGCCCGAGCACAAAATTTATTGTATGCCCTACCAAAAGAATCGGCACTGAAATTAGCCAGTGTACTTCTCCGGCACTTGCAGCAAGGGTATTCACCGTATCGGCAATCGCCACGGCTGCCAGGCCGATAGCAAAAAGACGTATATAGGAAACCACATCGGTAAAATTATTCACCAGGCTCAATGCCACGCTTGCCAATCCTTTGCCAATGGTCTTCAGGATATTCCTTTGAGGGCTGGAAAAGAAAATAACCAGAGTGACGCCGCCGATAACCAGCCACTTCCCGAAAAAAGGGAACGTATCACCAAGGATCAGCGTCTTAGCCAGAAAGAAAGATGCCCATAATACGGCAACCCAGCCGATTTCTGCGCCGACAGTAAGAGATGGTAACTGACGGAGTGCCCGCCATAAGTGCGCCAGTGTCAGTTGAAGTGCACCAATGAAAAAGCAAAAAGCTTGTAAAACTTTTGTATTAGTAAGCGCCGGGAGTAGCGGCTTTAACCCAGCCTTCAGATACCATTCCTGGCCAAAAATAGTACCTGTAAGCAGCCCCCACAGAATAGTGCAGGAACTTAATAAGTAAAAAAGAAAAAAGACGGTCTTGTCAGAAATTTTTTTGCCCATCTTCTTATGTGCAAAGACAGTAAGGGCAAAAAATATCAAGCCATAGCCGGCATCACCGATAATCATCGCAAAAAATAGACTGAAAAAGATCAGAACCAAAGGGCTGACGTCCAGCTCCCTGTAGCCGGGGATGACATCAAGGAATTTAAACAGCGGGCTGATCGTGGTAATCCATCGCTTATTGCGAATAAGGGTAGGCACTAAATCCTCTTCGGATGGATCAGTAATGTAGATTCCCCAGCTCTCTTTTTTGGCTGAATCCGATAAAGATTGGGCAGCATCAACAGGAATATAACCGGTGACATAAGCCAATTCACCAGCCTCACCCATTCCTCTCATCGCCTCCTGCATCTCGAGTTCTTTTTCTAATTTTTTCTTTATTTTAATGAGCCTCTGGTAATAGTTACAGGACCTGCGCAAATCTTCCTTAAGTCCCTTTATGACTTCCTGGTCTTCAAGCAGCCTTTTACGCATCGCCTCAATTCCCATCTGAGGCAGGCTTATCTCTTTAAAAGAAAGGCTGAATTCCTTTTGTCCGACGGCTAAACAATGGGCAATCCCCTTTTCAATGAATATTGTCTTGATTGCTAAATCCCCGGGCAGCTCCTTCATATTCTTATAAGGAACCTGATAAAGCTTTATAAATATGCCTTTTTCTCTTAACTTTTTAATCTCTTCAGGGTCAAAGTCTCCCCATGGTTCCCACTGGGCCATCTGGATAGTTAGGTTCCTCCCATATTCCTCGGCCTGCTCGATTCTTTTACGTATATCAATAATATACCGGGCGATATGTTTCCAATCGTCAACTTTTACTTCTGCATCTTCTGCCAGCGAAGGACAGGAAGGGTCTGTCTGCAAAAGAATGCCAAGTGCATCGTTAAGAAGAACAATCTCATCTTTAAGAATAGTTATATCTTTGCCTTGCGGCACCCGATGATGTTGAATATGCAAAACCCCCAGCCTTCTTAATTCCTTCAGGGAATTTTGCGTATCCTTAGCAAGGATTATAACAGAGGTTTTTTTCATAGGCACAATCATACCGGCACCTCTTCTAAAACCGTCTGCCCAATCTTATTCTTGGCAATCTTTGCCAGTCCCACAGCATTAGCCATCTGGTCTCCGATGAATATCTTAATCAGGCGTATCGCGTCTCTGGTTTCCGGTATTTTTACCTTCTCAAAAAGGTTAACCCGTTGGGTAGTGATGCGCAATTCCTGTTTTAAAATCTCAACCCCTCTTTGAATCACGCTGATTTCTTCGCGTAAGGTTGCCAGATCCTTAAGCATGTCTAAAGCTGAATCCAGCCATAAAGGCATAAGAAAGAGGTCATACTCAACAAAAGGAAATTCAACGCTGCTAAAAACCGGCAAATCCACTCCCGCAATATTCCTGCCGGAGGTAATCACATTTTTCGGAGTGAGCCAGGCTTTTAAATCTTGCGGTGCTTCTCCAAGAAGTCCTGCCCAATTTAAGATGACTTCTCTCTTTTTTGCATAAAGGTGTTCTTTTTCCTTTAAAAGATTTATCTGATGCAGGATCTCCATCTGTAACTGCTGTTTCTTAAGCTGAAGGGTAGGCAGGAACCTTTCATACTGCCGCAAGGCGTCTCGCTTTTTCTTTAATTCTTCTTTATTCAATTTAAATTTAGCCATTTCT
>Ga0214474_1000912_pt1 | contig 14018 bp, 11 predicted proteins | sample RVTome_2_FD_187335 | JGI IMG/M metagenome (GOLD analysis project Ga0214474, IMG submission 187335) | Soil microbial communities from uranium-contaminated site in the Upper Colorado River Basin, Wyoming, United States - RVT95D214 HiSeq ...
TTTAGAAAGGCTATTTTCGTTGTCCCCAAAACCATTCCAGGACCAACTGCCTACTATAATAGGCAGTCCAATCAAAAGTTGATCATAAAATGAGGTAAATGCTTGATTTAAAAAAGAAATTACAAACTGCCTATAAAAATAGGCAATTTATAAAAAAATAAACAATTGAATCCGTCTTTTTGGGGTGGTTGGAGGGTCAGGTCTTTACTTTTGACATTTTTATTTTTAATTCAGCTTCCTTGATCAATCTGCTCACGGTAGAATAATGAAGTCCAATATAATCGGCCACCTCCCTTTCACTATACCCCCATCTCTCAACTGCATCTGAAATTCCTCTATTCCTGGCTCGTCTTTTTTCTTCCGTATCTTTGAAAATCTCTTTAAGAGTTGGCCGGTTAACATACCTCTGACTTTTCGGAATCTCTTTTACCTCTTCATATATTTCCACATAATCGATTAATTGATCCACAAAATCCTCATCCCCAAGAATGCTTTGGCCTTTGACATCACTCCAAATTGTCTGTTGATCTATCCCGTCACGCACAAAGGTCCTATACTTTTTCTCTGCCTCTCCTCTCTTTGCCCCAAATTGCCCTAATACCCAGTCTATTGTGAGACAGGGATGGGGTTTCTCAATGCCTACTATACCCCGATAGCTGCTCCACTTCCATCGCTCAGGGGTCTTAACTGCTTTGGACCGGACAGGATTCAACACCACATATCGGCAGACTTCAAGTAGATGGCTTTCTTTCTGAATAAGAATGGCTTTATATCTCCCTTGAAAGACATGCCCTACGCTATCATGACGTTTGTTGAAACGCATAGTATATATACCGTTTAACTGCCGCATCCCTTTCGAAAGATTTCCATCTGGTGTTTCGATGATCAGATGATAATGATTATCCATAAAACAATATGTATGACAGAGCCAATGATACCGATCATTCACCCTTTCCAAAAGATTGAGCAATTCCGCGCGATCCTCATCATCCTTAAAAATGGGCTTCCTTCCATTCCCTCTCGATGTCACATGATATACGGCCCCAGTATATTCGATCCTTAATGGCCTGGTCATATAATCCACTCAATCATTTTCCAAAAAATTTATTTTTTGAGGAGGATGCCGAGTTGCTTTGCTTTTTGTATGAGGGTATTTCGATTGATCTTCAAGATTTTAGCGGCTTCTGATTGGTTCCATTCAGTGGACTCAAGGACATTGGTAACAATCCGCTTTTCAATAACCCTCCTGATTCTCACGAGCCCTGATTTCTTAATGTCTGAATTCTGAATTTCAGAATTTGGGCCTGTCAAGATCTCAAGGGGCATCTCTTTCAAGTCAATCTGCTCCTCGCTGGCGGAAAGGACGATGAGCCTTTCGATGAGGTTCTCAAGTTCTCGGATGTTTCCCGGCCAATAGTATTTGGTGAGGGCATTCAAAGCTTTTCCTGTAAATCCCGGAACTTTTTTATTAAAAGCTGTGTTGAATTTATTGATGAAGTGTCTGGCCAACATAGGAATATCTCCCTTTCTCTCTCGAAGGGGAGGGATAGAGATGGGGATGACATTGAGCCTAAAGTAGAGGTCTTGGCGGAATTTGCCTTGTGTCACGGCACTCTCTAAATTGGTATTGGTGGCTGAAATTACTCTGATATCGACCTTAATGGGCATGTTCGAACCAATCCGCTCGATCTCCCTTTCCTGGAGAACCCGGAGGAGTTTAGCCTGAAGATCAGACCTCAAGACAGAGATTTCGTCGAGGAAAAGAGTCCCTCCATTGGCATACTCGAATTTCCCAATAGTTCGTGAATGGGCCCCTGTAAAAGCCCCCCTTTCGTGACCAAACATCTCGCTTTCCATCAATTCAGAGGGAATGGCAGCACAATTAATGGCCACAAAGGGTCCCTCTTGCCGATTCCCTGTCCGGTGAATAGAGCGAGCGATCAGCTCCTTGCCTGTCCCGCTTTCGCCTGTAATCATAATATTGGTGGAGGTGAAAGCAACTTTTTTGATGAGTTGAAAGATTTCGAGCATCTTCTCGTTCTGACTGATAATCTGGTCGAATCCTCGAGATTCTTCAACCTGTTTCCGGAGGTAGTCCAATTCTCTATAGAGATTCCGCCTTTCCATCACCTGAGCCGCTGTAGACAGGATTTCTTCTGGTTCGTAAGGTTTAGTAATATAATCATAAGCGCCAAATTTAATGGCATCGACTGCCTTCCGAGCCGTATTGAGCGCGGAAACCATGACGACATCGATCTCCTCATCCAGGACTTTGACTTTCTTGAGCACTTCAATCCCATCCATTTCAGGCATATTGACGTCTAAAAGGACGAGGTCTATTGGTACTTTTTTCAGGATCTCCAATGCCTCTTTGCCACTCGCCACACTTACGACCTGATAATCATCCTCGAGAATGACTGCGAGAGACTCCCTTGCTCCTAATTCGTCGTCTACAATGAGTATGGTCCGCTTGATTTCCATCGAATGCCAATATAAAGGAAAATAATCTCTCCCGTCAAGAAGAACCGCAGACCGAATCCTTGTATAGAAATTGAAATGTCAAATTAAGCGCCTCCTCACTTACTAATCATTCCATAATTGTATGGAAACTGGAGACTGAATTTTCTAGCCGTTCGTGCTGAGCTTGTCGAAGCATGAACGGCGTTGCGACTCACCCTTCGACAGGCTCAGGGTGAACGGGGAAAGCCTAACTGAACAGTATTGGGATTAAAGCCTCCTCTACCCATTGAACAACGGAAAGTGAGGGAATACGGCTAAAATCAATGTTTTGTTGACATTTGATAGAAGGGATGTTAGGTGAACTATCACAGGAGAGGAGGATGTATTTTTCTATCCAAAAGGAGTTATTCGATATCCTGCCTGATCTCACTATCGGAATGGTGGTGGCAATAGGTGTGGACAATACCTATCTCTCCAAGGAAATTAATGACCTTCTCACTCAGGGTATCGAAGAGTTGAGAAGAAATTTAACAGTTGACAGGGTACAGGAACATCCTCGGATCAAACCCTGGAGAACGACTTTTTCAAAAATAGGCATCTCGGGAAGCAAATTTCCAAGCTCCATCGAATCCATGGCAAGAAGAATTTTCAAAGGAGATCCTTTCCCAGAAATTAATCCTCTTGTTGATCTTTATAACAGCATCTCTTTAAAGTACGTGGTCCCTATGGGGGGGCATGACCTGGATACTTTAGAGGGAAATATTCATCTTCGATTTGCTGAAGGTTGGGAACCCTTTACACCCATGGGAGGAGGGGAAACGGTGATTGTACCCAAAGGGGAATTGGTCTATTGTGATTACAAAGAGGTACTGACTCGAAATTGGGTATGGCGCCAATGTGAAAAAGATAAAGCGACCGACAAAACAAAAAATGTCTTCATTCCCATTGATGTATTGGGTGAAGTGGGGAAAGAAAGGGCTGATGAAATCATATCTGAACTTTCTATAGGAATCCCAAAATATTTAGGTGGAACAATCTATTCAGCTACCCTGAATAAAGAAAACCCTTCGGTTGACGTTCAATTCTAAATAAAAAAGGGAAGAGTGTTTCCCTTCCCTTCTTTAATCTTTCCTCTTTCCTCCAGGGCGTTAGTTTATTCAATCAATTAAGATTAGATCCCTTTCTTCTGCAGCTCCTGCATTCCTTCATCAATTGTGAAGACTGCACCGCATTTTGGACACTTTACTTTTGTGTCTTTTGCTACACCAGCACACCCAAAGGAAAAAACTGCTAACATCGCTAATGCTAAGAAGATGCTCACCCATTTCCTCATTACCCTTCACCTCCTTTCCTCAATGAATATAAATATTGGCTATTGTAAAAATGGCTTTAAAAGTTGATATAAGTGAAGAATTAACAAAAACTCCCTTTGTTGTCAAGAAAAAAATATATAAAATGTAGTCCCTCACTTATCCGGTGAAAAATGGGTAGGGAATGACTCCACCTCTCTTTTTGAAGAGCGACTAAACTCGACCACCCCGCTTAAGTGAAGCATTAATATAGAATTCTTTTTTTCAGCTTACTTCTTCTTCGATGTAGCTTTCTTCGTCGTCTTCTTGGCTTTTGGATGTTTCATTCCGCATGCCATAACCTTCTCACCTCCCTCGATTTTTAGTTCCACTATAAAATTTCGAAACCACTCCAAGAGAACTATCCGTCTGTCATTACGATTCTAACTTGAGTGCAGCCGATATGCTTACTCTGCCTTTATTGGGAGTTACTATAATATGTTGATTTATTTATCCCTTTTAATTTACTATTTGTCAAGAATTTTCTTAGATTAATCGAAATGCCTCAGTTATGGTCAGACATCATATCCCCAGAATCGGGGTGTTAAGGGGCCTGTCATCTATTTCCAATAACGGTCGTTGGAGAGCCGTTCTTCAATATTGACCTTATAAAATTGCTGAATGGGTATCAACGCCTCCCTATCCTTTACATAAACCTCTTTGAGGGCATTTCTTACGACCTCCACACCTTTCGGCGTCATCTTCCCGAGGGGTGAACGACATGGTCCGGATGGCATGCCAAGCCCCTTCATCATCGTTTTGATCGCCACTGGATTTCTGAATTTAGCTGGAACCTCAAATCCTTCATAAGACTCTATCGTATTGACCGTCACCACCTTAAAGAGAGGATCCAAGACATCTTTCATCCGATTAGACTTCTCAATATTCCCTTTTTGTATCGCCTTTACCATTTCATTGATAGGCCCTGGAATAATATTTGACATCACCGAAACAACTCCAGAGGCACGAATGTCACTCCGGGTCATCATCTCAAAAGTCTTATCATCATCTCCGGAGAGGATATCGAAATCTTCTCCACAAAGGATTCTCGTTTTAGCCATCCGATCAAGATCCGCAGTTGCCTCTTTCACGGACCTCACATTCTTAAACTTTCGATGAAGAATAGCCAAGTCCTCCACCTCTAACTTCGTCCCTGTCCTTCCGGGGATCACGTAGGGCATGATGAATGCCTTACGGAACGCCTTTGCAATCACTTCGTAGTACTGGGTCCTCAGTTCAAGGGAAGATGGCCCATTATAATAACAATCTACAAGCAGGGCTCCCTGAGCTCCAACCTCAATGGCATGTTTTGTTCCCCGAAGCGCCTCTTTGGTTGAATTCGAACCTGTCCCTGCCATTACGAAGACCTTACCCTTTGCTAACTTAGCCGTCTTCGTAATGACCCGGTCATGCTCCCTCCAATCCAAAGTAGGAGATTCTCCAGTCGTGCCAGTGGGGACAAGATGAGCTCCATACTCTATCTGAAACCGGATGTTCTTCTCCAAGCCTTCAAAATCGATCTCTCCTTTTCGATTAAATGGTGTCACCATGGCAGTCCAACAACCCTCAAATCTCTCAAGTTCCATCTTAATCTCTCCTCCTCCCTATATTTGAGCATATGAAACAATCGGTCACTTTTGGGAAATCTGTTTGGTTTCTCAACCTAACCCTTAACCTTACCCTCTTCTTTCTATTATGAAGCAATTAAAAAAAATTTCAAGAAGAAATTATTTACAAATTTATTTTTTCTGAACCCCTTCTGCTCTTGGGGTAAAAGCTCCGTATTCTCCCCTACGGGTCACGCTGAAGAATTATGTTGATTTTCTTAACTTGTGGTATTATAATTACCACATGGTAAATGAATTACCACGAATCCAACATATGATCTCATAGAAGGGAGGGATAGTGATGTTTGGAGAATTCATAAAGGAAAGAAGGCTTGCTAAGGGCATAAGCCTAAGAGAATTCTGCAAACGAATGGAAATAGATGCCAGTAACTGGAGTAAAGTTGAACGTAGTTTGCTTGCACCTCCTCAGGATGAAGAAAAATTGAGAAAGATAGCACGCCTGTTGGATATCAAAATCGGCTCTCCCTTATGGAAAGAAATGAAAGACAAGTCGAATATTGATGCTGGCATCATACCAGAAGATATTTTGTCTGACGAAAAGGTATTGAACTCGCTGCCCATATTCTTCCGAACCATAAGGAGCGAAAAACCCACTCTTGAAGACCTGGATAAATTAATCAACATGATAAGGAAGGGGTAGGCTTTTGGATTACAGCGAGTTTAAGTGTAAGTGGATTGAGCCGGCATCCCTTTGGAATATTGCTGACGAAGCTCGGAAAAAATACTGGCCCGAACCAAAGCTGCCTGTCAACACAGAGGAGATTGTCGAGTTTAGACTCAGGCTCAATATTGAGCCAGTGAAATATCTCTTATCAACCATTGACATAGATGCCTATCTTAAAAGGGACCTGTCTGGAATCGTAGTCGATTATGATTGTTACATGAATGATAAATTTGTTAACCGTATGCGTTTCTCATTCGCACATGAACTCGGCCACTTCTTTCTGCACAAAGATCTATACATCAAATTTGGGATTGTCTCCCCGGAAGGTTGGAAGGACTTCATCCTTAACGTACCTGAGAACGAATACAGAAGCTTTGAGTGGCAGGCCAACGAGTTTGCCGGTCGCCTATTAGTGCCTTATCCAGAACTGGAGGCCGAGATGGAAAAGGTAGGTGAAATTCTTAGAGAGAACAATTTGATCCCTTTTCTTAAGATGGATCCTGATGCGGTTCTGTCAAGAATTTCTCCGATGTTATGCAAACCCTTTGGAGTTTCAACAGAAGTTGTAGAAAGAAGGGTCAAAAGAGAAGGGTTATGGCCCCCGGATATCTGAAATGGGGCCAACAGGTTTATCTGGGTCTTAGCCTTATTATTGATTGATCTTTGCCCGAATCGACTCCAGGTCATCCACCCCTTTCGGCATAATAAAGAGGCACCTGCCGCCACTTCGTTCTTCCCAAAGCTCACCTAAATTCCTTTTCTCAGTTGAGTCCTCGTTACTCCAGTCTCTGACATTTTTGTACTCTACTACGAACTGTCTCCCGTCTGTCAATTGACAAACGAAATCGGGGTAGAATTTGTCTGTCGACGTCTGCAGCCAGAACGATGAATCTTCCCTTCCTGGACCGGGGAGATTTCTGACCCAGTATTTCACTTCTGAATGGTTATCTATGAATTTTGCACATTCAAATTCTTCACCTTCGTCTTTAAGTTCGCCAACCGTAGGATAATAGTGCTTCCTGAAACTATACCGTCCATCATATCGGGTATTGTATGGGTAAACTTCGGGTTGAAACCGGAACTGAACTTCAGGGGTTACACTCAAGGGCGTTGCATATTCGGGCAAGAGAAATGTCTCGAATATTTTTTTCTGCTCCCTGACACGTAGGTCATTGATTTTTCTCTGTATTACCTGACTAAGTTTATATCGATGGTCTGTAAGCTGATCAATGGAAAGGTTGCGTATTTCAATCAAATAGGTAACAAGCCGCGTTAAGAAAATTCCCGTCTCCTCGACAGACAAATCGGGATGGGCAAAGCTCCGATCGAGCCAGTTGACAAGTCGAGCAACATTCCACCCAGAGTGTTTCATAAAAAGCATCATCTGTTTTTCCAGCTCGGGCAGAAAACGGGCCTCCAGCTTTCCATTTTTTCGTATGTCCACTTCACCTATTTGAGGTATGTCCGTGACCAGCGAGAATTCGCTTTCAACCAGAGTAGCGTCATCAAGCGATAAAGACCATCCGACATTGTCAATGTGGACCTTCTCAAACGGTTCGAACAGGTCCCCCTGCTTGATTGAAAGGACGGGTATCGAGAATGACACGCCTCTTTCGGCAGGAGAAATCCTCTCGTATTGACCCGTTTCGCGTACGTAGATGCAAAGTCGGGATATTTCCTTTTTGCTCTCTTCGGTGGAAAAGCATTCTTTGAGTTGTTCCTCCTCTTCAGGACTCAAATACTCTTTGAGTTCGATGCTCCCTACTTTAGGATCATAAAGGATTTTATCAGACAGAGATTGGGGAACTGGTTTATGGGGAACCTCAAATACCTTTGCGACCGTAGAAGATTCAACAGATTTCGCAAAACCGAAAAACTCCATTTGCCGCTCGGATAATGGGGCCACAAGATCTTTCACTTCCTGCCGTTCAAACCCATTCTGAACAAGACCATCCTGAAGTGTTGTCGCCGCCTCGTCAAAGCTTCTTGAGGCTGTAAATGCGTAGGCAATATTCAGCTCCTGGCGTCTTTTTCTCCGCACCTTTGGCAAACGCATGATCCTGCCAAGAATCTGCTCCACAGCAGTTTTTGAGGACTGCTCTGGCACGGTACAAAGCACATAAGCAAACGGACAATCCCATCCCTCTTTCAGGGCCTGCACAGTAATAATATATCGAATCTGGCAATCCTTCGAAAGCACATCAACCCCTTCAAGGCCACGATCCTCCCCCGTCGCCCTAACTACTTGTTCCTCGGGTATTTTAAACTCCGTCAGGAGGCATTCTTCAATGACATCGACCGTAATGGTTTCACGTTCCTTGCTTCTTGGCTGAGCCTGCAAGAGCATGATGGGCCGAATATATTCGCTTGTCTCGACCTGTTCAAGTTGAGCACTCTTTTCCAAGGTGTTTCTCAATCTGATCGCTTCTCCCAGCAGTTCTCTCCAGTTCGTTCGCGTTTTCAGACGAATGGGAAGTTTGATCATCTCCTCGGATTTGAGCTCCGCCGCAGAGACACTGTAAAGAACGTTGCTCGGTGGATTCTCTTCGTCGCCCCGGGTGTTCGGTGTAGCTGTCAATTCCAGAATACATGACGGTCTGAAGCGCGCAAGGGTAGTAAATGAAAGTGGTGTTCGGGCGTTGTGGGCTTCATCAACAATCACAAGCGGTTTGCGGATACGAAAAACATTCACCAGTGAGTGTACCGGAGTCCCATCCTCAAGCCGTTCCGCCTCTGTCAGCGCCTCACCTGTCAATCCAGAGAAATGACTCATGAGAGAGCCGCTCATGCGATACACTTGAAGATCCTCGGTACCCTCCCGGCGGAAGGCTTGAGTCGTTGCCACAATGATGACTGTGTCGGTGTCTAAAACGGATCTTTGGATTGAAAGGGCCTCGCCAATATCCAGAACAGTCACATTATCCAGAGATGTATCCAGTGCCTGCCGGTATGGATGTTCGCGATTTCGCAATGCGGTGAGTGTTTGCTCACGGATCGCGTCGGAAGGTGTCAACCAGACCACCAGGGAGCACTCCGAGTGAAGGAGATAGTTATTGGCAATCGCAACAGCATAACTGGCCACCAGTGTCTTACCCCCTCCTGTTGGTATTCACAAACAGACATAGGGTAAGCCTGGAAGTTCACGCACGGGGCGATAAGACAACCCGTAGCCACCATAAATTTCTGAGGTCGTTTCGTAAAAGGCTGTACTGGCGCTGTTCAGGCGGTGACAATTCTCAAAATATCGCTGGAGCCAATGAAGTGCGCGCTGTTGATAATCTTTGGCTTGTATCATAGAGGGATCAACTCACCCTGATTTCATAAGGGATCTGCCGAAAGATGACCCCCTCTCGTTTTAGACGGTTCGGGCTCAGACGACATGCGGTTCCATAGACTACCCGCAATCCTTTATTGGGTGGAAGGATTTTTAGAACCTCGCTGGTCAGAACATTCCCTCCTCTGGGGGTCCTATCTCCCAGAATTCCATTGTAAAGCAGATAAACCGCTGTTTCCTTAGAAACACCTATGAGAGGCGATTTTCCAGTAACCTCTAAAGAGAGTGGTTCTCCGGTTTCCGTAAAGAAAACATGCCTCGCCAAGTCAGGAAAACTAACCTCTTTCCTAATGCTTCCGTCCGCAGCAAACAGGGGTTCTCCCAGTTCGCAATATCTAAACCCTCCTCCAAGTCCCTCAACTCGCTCACTATTGGGCTTTGTGTAACCATTACACACTCTCTTCAACCGTTCTGCCGTTACACTTCGGCAGATATTCTCATCCATTTCCACAAGGATAAATCGGCGATTTCCACCATCCTCTTTGTTTAGATGCAAGACGGCATGACCAGTTGTGCCAGAACCCGCGAATGAATCCATTATAATGTTGTTCTCATTACATGCGACTTGTCCGACTAACTGTTGAATCAATGATCGTGGCTTGGGGAAGATAAAACCTGCCGATCCCAAAATCTCCTGGACCTCTTCGGTGCCCTCATTCGTATTGCCGCACTCGATAAATGATGAGAATCCTGTAAACTCACTTTCTAAATCGCTTAAAAATTTCTTATGCCTTGGCCTACCCAAAGGATTTTTGGGCCATATAATCCGATCTTCTGCAATTTTTCGTGCCATTGTCTCTTGAGAAAATCGCCATCCTTTCCCAGAACATTTATAAACGATTCCAGTTTGTGGATTCACAAGATCATAATGTAGATTGGGACGACGGTCTTTCGTCGCTAAACCTACAAGATTGTCTGACATCCAGGGGCCACGCGGATCGTTATCTGGGTTGCTATACTTGGACATATCTTTTGTCGCACCCCTGAAACGCCCCCCTTCCATCTTAAATGCCACAACATACTCATGATCTATGGAAACATTATGTTTGCTTCTGCTGTCCAAATTTCTCCGGCTTTTCCAAATTAGAGCAGAAACAAAAGAACTTGGTGGAAGGATTTCTTCCATCATGAGCTTAAATCGATAAATTTCTGCATCATCAAGACAAACGAACATAACTCCATCCAAGCGCAGAAACTGAACCAACAATTTCATGCGAGGATACATCATACAAAGCCATTTATCATGACGGCTTAAGTCTTCTGATTCTTTCCCGACGGTCTTGCCAAGCCATCTTGAAATCTCAGGGCTGCTCACGTTGTCATTATATGTCCAGGTTTGTTCACCGGTGTTATATGGTGGGTCAATGAAAATGCACTTCACCTTTCCGGCGTAATAGGGAAGCAGAGCTTTGAGTGCAATAAGGTTATCGCCCTGTACGAGCAGGTTTCCACTACCCGATTCTCCGACAGATAAGTCCTTGTTGCTTCTGAGGAGATGGAAAGGCACCTCTATGTGATGGCCAACAACCGTTTTCTTTCCTATCCAATCAAGTGAAGGCATCTAAACTTACCCTCTAAAATCAAGACCCTTAGCTCTAATATCTTCGAGGCAATAAGGAAGTTATTGATTTCCAAACTTGAATCTTTTCTTAAGGCTGTTTCCCTGATTAAAAGGAATAACTTTCTCATGCTGGAGGCGACCAACGACAATTCCCGGAGTAATGCCGAGATTTGCTGCAAATCTTTGGATTGATGTCAGATTAAATCGTCGGTCTTCGAGAAAAGTGTGATATTCCTTCGGAGGAATTAAGAAATCCCGTGAGAATTGATCAGCTTCTTGTTCTTTCTCTATTCCATCTCTTCGAGTGCCATCTTGATCCGTGGTTTCGATAAATACCTCATCTTTTCGATGCAGAAGAATGTGACCGGCTTCATGGAAGAAACTAAACCAGAAATGGTCATCCGATTTCCCTCTGAGACTCAATTGTATAAGCGGCTTGGTTGCTTTCAACCAGCGGGTTGCACCATAGACATGGGTACCGGGGATCTCGGGTTTGAAAACAACCGCTACTCCTGCGTCGGCGGAGATTTTCCTCATCTCGGGTTCAAAAATCTCTGGCGGCTTAGCTGTCAGCGAACGAATCGCTCTGAGCGCAGAATTGAACAAACGTCTGCTGTAGACTCTTGTTTCAATCCTTGCCGCTTCGGCTTCTCCTTTTCTCAGCCATGCTGCAACGGCATAATGATTCGACTGATAAGCAGTCGATTTCCGGTAAGCAGCTTCTGGATTTTCCCAGAGAAGTTTCCACTCATGAATGCGCGCAACTCCAAAAAAATTCAACACCGCCCTTACCTTACCAATTTTAGAATTCTCTTTTGGAATCAATCCCATTTTTGCCATGGCATCAATTGGAAAATTATTCGCCCACTCTTCCTGTTTCTGTAATTCTTCTTCTTCTTTCAAACGCGCAAGGGCTTCTCGATAATTCCGCTCAAGATTATTCCAGAACGATGCAGGAATTCCAAGAACCCTTTCAAGCTGAAGTGCTGTTTCCGCTGTAATAGCCGCTTTTCCTGTTATAATTTCATTGATTGTCTTCTTCGGGCGCCCAGTGCGGTCCGCAAGCTCCGCCTGGGTCATGCCGATGGTTTCAAGAGTTTCTCGCAGGGTTTCGCCAGGTGCAATGGCGTAGTTCGGCTGGCAGGAAGTACTGTTCATTTTAGCCATGGGTGTCCTCCACTCCAAAAACCTTTACTTTATTTATTTTCTGCCAATCCAGTCCGCCGTCTTGCTTCCGTGGTATTTCCTCGTGGTCAGGTTCAATCAAAAGCCGGTAGGGATGTATAATGTCGAGAGAAATTTGTCCAGCCCGATTTCCTTTTAATTCATGGGCCCTTAGCTGAGGTAAGGTTCTCAGAACCTGAAGATTATCCGCTGCTTTGAGTTGTTCCAGCCGCCTTGCGATTAAGCTGGCTTGCTCTTCCCCCCAGCGGCGCTTTAGGAGTCTTATATCGCAGAATTCTTTTTCGAGTTTCTTGTTCTTATAAGAAAGTAACATGGTGATTCCGGGATGTCAAGAAAAAAATTAACCCATTGGGTTAATTTTTCATATTATTCTTGCAAACAAAAATGATACGGTCCTTTGGGCCAACATACCTTAGCGCGAAAGGTATCTACAAAGATTTCCCGGGCGTGGACCTGTTTTCCGTGATTCCTGACGCATTTTGTTTAAAAATGAATTTTAGTAAATTAAATGTATTTCTATCAAAAATTGCGGAGGGGGTCAAACGAAATTGAATACAAAGAAATCAACTGTGGTGAGGTCTGAAGCTAAGGGGCTAAGCTCCTTCTATGATGCGGCGGCTTTCAAGGCGGGAGAGAATCTCGATTAGTTTTGTTTTTCGGGCGTTGGCCTGGCGGAGTTTAAATAGATAATTTTCCCACTCATTTTCTCTCTTCAGCTTTTTCAGGAGACTGTAGACTTTCCTTAAGTAGATAGCTGCTGCTTCATAGGCCTTTGGCTTCGTTAAGGCAATCTGCTTTTCGGCAACACTCTTCCATATGGCAAGAGCCCGATCAGGATAGTGATCTGCCACTACTTCAGCAACTTGATCCTCTTGATAACCATCCCATCCCCAGAAGAACTGCTTCTTTGATTTGGGTTGGTCATACCATCTTAGAACATCATCAGGCCGCTTCTCCTCAATGGCGATGTCAATCAGTACATTGATCATTGGGAATTCACTCTTCCTGGTCTCTCGATCCTCCTTCACGCCCGTCTCAGGCAAAGGCCATGTGGGATCTGATTGAGGAGGCTTACTGGTCTCTAAATAAAGGAGGGCTGCTGCCCGGACCTCTGGCCACACTTTTGCCTTATCTGCTGCTTTCTTCATATCCTGGTATGTATGGAGTGAGGGCGATTGAAGAAAATCTTCAGTCCGAAAAGCTGCAACTTTAAGCCAATTCCCTTCCCTTTCTCTCATCTCACGCAAAGTATCTTTCAATTGTTTGGCAATGCCGGGCCATTGTTTCTGAGTGGTTTTAATACCTTTATGAATCCATTGTTCAGTTTCTTCAAAACGTTTGGCTTTTCTTAGTGCTTCGACGAGACGCGTGTAGCTTCCAGTGACTGCCGCCTCTCTCTCACATATGGATATAACTTCCTCTTGGCGACCAGAATTCTCAAAAGCTCGTATAATCCAATTTGTCAGGTTATCCCTATGATAATTTCGCGAAAAACTATTCTCACCTTTCACCGGCTGGAATTTATTCAATCGCTCAAGAAGTCTATCGGCCACAGTATTCCAATCTGAAGCCTTTTGTTTCTTCTTCCAGAAGGAGTCGGCACCATAGCAAAGTTCATGCTCATCTTCCAGTTCCGCATCAATCACCCAAAGCATCTGTTCAACAGGAGGAAAGGTAGATTGAGGAAGGGCTTGAAATACAATATCCAGACAGGAGGAGATTTCAATGCCTGTTTCTCCTTCATCATCACTCATTTCCAACTGCCTTACCCCTGCTTCTAAAAGCTCTTTCCCTAAAGCAACGACTTCATCTGCGTGTCCATTTGCTAAAAGGGATT
>Ga0214474_1000913_pt1 | contig 14015 bp, 16 predicted proteins | sample RVTome_2_FD_187335 | JGI IMG/M metagenome (GOLD analysis project Ga0214474, IMG submission 187335) | Soil microbial communities from uranium-contaminated site in the Upper Colorado River Basin, Wyoming, United States - RVT95D214 HiSeq ...
CCGTTTTTCCCGCCGGCCTCGATAGCCATGTTGGCCATGGTGAATCTTCCGGACATATCCAGGCTACTGATGGTCTCACCGGTGATTTCCATGGACTTATACAGGGCCCCATCCACCCCGATGGTCCCGATGGTGTGGAGGATCAAGTCCTTGCCGCCGACCCACGGTTGGAGCTTTCCTGTGTATATGAACTTGATTTGCTCCGGCACCCGGAGCCAGATCTCTCCGGTGGCCATGGCTGCGGCCAGGTCCGTGCTTCCCACGCCCGTGGCAAAGGCCCCGAGGGCGCCGTAGGTGCAGGTATGGCTGTCCGCCCCGATGACGAGATAACCGGGCCCCACCAAACCCATTTCGGGCAACAGGGCGTGTTCAATGCCCATGCGCCCCACCTCGAGGTAGTGCACGAGCCCCTGCTCTCGCGCGAACTCCCGCATCAGCCGGCACTGCTCGGCTGACTGGATGTCCTTATTGGGGGTGAAGTGGTCCGGCACCAGGATTACCTTTGCCTTATCGAATACAGTGGCAGCCCCCATCTCCCTGAAAGCCTGAATGGCCAAGGGGGCGGTGATATCGTTACCCAAGGCCACATCCACCCGGCAGTTGATAATCTGACCGGGAGCGACCTGCTTGAGGCCGGCGTGTGTTGCCAGGATCTTCTCGGTAATAGTCATCCCCATCTTATAATCCGCGCAGCTCTGTCTTTCGATACTCCAACTTGTTCAGGGCATTGATATAGGCCTTGGCGCTGGCCACCAGCACGTCCGTATCGGCACCCTGGCCGATCACGGCCCGACCTTTTTCTTCCAGCCGAACAGTCACCTCTCCCTGCGCCTCTGTGCCGCCGGTGATCGCGTTGATGGCGAACTGGAGGAGCTTTGATCGCGTGCGGGTGATCTTCTTGATCGTCTTGAAGGTGGCATCCACCGGCCCGTCGCCGAAACCAGCCTCCTGGATGACTTGCCCATCCACCTCCATCTTGACCGTAGCCGTGGGGACGGTGACGTTTCCGGAAATGACATTGAGATAGATGAGCTTAAAGCGGTCGGGCATACGGATGATCTCCTCGGCCACGATCGACTCAATATCCTCATCATAGATCTCGCGCTTTTTGTCTGCCAGCTCTTTGAACCGGGTGAAGGCCAGCTCAAAATCCTTTTCTGAGAGCCGAAACCCTACTTCCTTCAACCTCTCTTTAAAGGCGTGTCTGCCGGAGAGTTTTCCCAGCACCAGAGAGGATTTGGAAATCCCCACCGATTCAGGGGTCATGATCTCATACGTCTGTTTCTTCTTGAGCACGCCGTCCTGATGGATGCCGGATTCATGGGAAAAGGCGTTGGCGCCCACCACGGCCTTGTTGGGTTGCACTACCATGCCCGTGATCTTGGAGACAAGGCGGCTCGTCGCGAAGATATGTTTGGGAACGATCCGCGTCGTGAAAGGGAATAGATCCTTCCGCGTGTGGATGGCCATGACCACCTCTTCGAGCGAGGTGTTGCCCGCCCTTTCCCCGATGCCGTTGATCGTACATTCCACCTGTCTGACGCCGTTCTGGATTGCAGCGAGGGAATTGGCAACCGCCAGGCCAAGATCATTGTGGCAGTGAACGCTCAGGGTGACCTTTTCGATCCCCTTGACCGTGTTCCGCAGGGTTCGAATCAGCTCCCCAAACTCCGTGGGGATGGCATAGCCCACGGTATCGGGGATATTGATCCTGGTTGCCCCCGCTTGTATGGCTGCTTCAATCACAGCCGCAAGAAACTTGACCTCACTGCGGGTGGCGTCCATGGCTGAGAATTCGACATCAAGGGTATGCTTCTTGGCCCTGGCAACGGATTTTGCGGCAATGCGAATCACTTCCTCCTTGGATTTCTTCAACTGGTGCTCGAGATGGATATCGGAGGTCGAGATAAAGGTATGGATCAGGGGGGATTTAGCCTCCTTGATCGCCTCCCAGGCCCGATCGATATCCGGGGTATTCGTCCTGGCCAAGGCAGCCACCTGCGAACGGGTGATCGCCTTGGCAATGGTCCTGACCGCATCAAAGTCCCCCTGGGATGTAATGGGAAAACCCGCTTCGATGACATCGACCCCTAGTTTCTCCAACTGCTGGGCGAGCCGCACCTTTTCCGCCACATTCATCGTGGCTCCGGGTGACTGCTCCCCGTCCCGCAAGGTGGTGTCGAAGATGACGATCTTTTCTGCCATCGAAATTCTCCTTTCTTTCCCCTATTGTAGAGAAATGTGCGGCTCTGCGCAAGAGGGGTCTTTTACGCTCTGTATCGCTTCTTTTTTTAGCCTTGACAAAAAAAGGGAGATATATATACTTATGTGCTTAAATTCGGTGGCCATGCAAATCTTGCCGGGGAAGCATTAACTAACGGGAGTTCCCACCATCCATATGAAAGTTAGATGGGAAGACATCCCTCCCGAAGGGAGGAAGATATCTGTGGATCAACTGTCCCTTGTCGGCCTGCAAGGCCCTCAGGGGGAGGAGGAGCAGGCAGTGCGACTGGCCTCGGCGCCAGTGGGGCACCTGTTTCTCCAGCGCACCTCCCAGGGTATCGAGGTCAGGGGGAGCATCAGGGCAACGGTTGCTCTTCCCTGCGCACGATGTCTGAAGGAATGTATCGTGCCCATCGTATCGGAGTTTAAGGAATATTTTATCCTGCCGAGATATGCCCCCCAAGAGGAGGATACAGAGCTCTTGCACGACGACCTGGATATCAGTTTTTTGCCGGAGGAGGGGATCGAGCTCAGGGATGTCGCAGAGGAGCAGATATGGCTCAACATCCCCATGAAGCCCCTGTGCCATGATAGCTGTAAGGGGTTGTGCAGCATATGCGGGGCGGATCTTAATAGCAGAGAATGCGGGTGTGATCGCCGATACAGCGATCCCCGGTTTGCCGCGTTAAAAAGTTTCAAGCCGAACCTAACCCAGGGGAGAAGATAATGGGCGTTCCTAAGAAAAAAACTTCCAAGACGAGGCGCGATAAGAGGAGAAGCCATGACAGCTTGACTTCTCGCAGCCTGTCGCTCTGTCCTCAATGTCATGAGCCAAAGCTGCCCCACCGTGTCTGTCCCCATTGCGGTACCTATAAGGGCAAGGAGATCGTAGAGGTAGAGGAAGTTTAACGCTGCCTCGTGATTCATGAAAGGGATGACGCCGATGAAGGTTGCGGTTGATGCCATGGGTGGTGATCACGCCCCGCAGGCCATTGTCGAAGGGGCTATGCAGGCGGCCAAAAAGCAGGACCTGGATGAGGTGATCTTGGTTGGTGATCAGGTGTTGATAGAAGGGGAGTTGACCAAACACCGCTGGTCGGGGTCGAACGTGACCATCGTCCATACGCCTCAAGCGGTGCAGATGCATGAGTCGCCTTCACGGGTCCTCCGCGCCAAGCACGACACATCGATCAGCGTGGCGATGGACCTGATGAAGGATGGAAAGTGCGACGCGGTGGTGACGGCCGGCAACTCCGGGGCGGCCATGGCCGTCAGCATGTGGAAGATGAAGAAGTTGGAGGGGGTGGAACGACCGGCCTTGGCCGGCATTCATCCCACCCTCAACGGGGCTTCCGTCCTGATAGATGCCGGTGGCAATGTGGACTGCAAGCCGATCCATCTGGTGCAGTTCGCCATCATGGGTGAGATCTACGCCCGGTTTGTCTTGAGCAAGGATCGCCCGCACGTTGGTCTCTTGAGCAACGGCAGGGAGGACAGCAAAGGGAATGAGCTCACCAAGAAGGTCCACGCCATCTTGAAGAAGAGCAGTCTGAACTATTTCGGGTATGTCGAGGGGACAGACATCTCCAGCGGCATAGTCGATGTCATCGTGTGCGACGGCTTTGTGGGCAATGTCGCCTTGAAGAGCAGCGAGGGGATCGCAGACTCCATGAGCGCCATGTTAAGGGCAGCAACCCGTAAGAGCCTGTGGGCCAGGATAGGGTATTTCTTTATGAGACAGGTCCAGGAGGGCATTAGGCGCCGGATCGATTACTCCGAATATGGAGGGGTTCCGCTCTTGGGCATCAACGGGACCTGCTTTATCTGTCACGGCCACTCCTCCGCCAAGGCCATCAAAAACGCCATCAGGGCCGCCTCCGAGTACGTGCGCAGTGATATCAACCGGCTTTTGATCGATGCCCTGCGCGAGAGTCAAGACCTGAAGCGGTTTGGCACGGAGACTGCCTCCCGGCTATGGGCCGAGCCCAAGGGAAAGGTGATGAACTGAGATGTGTGGTGAGGGGGTGTATACGTGGACTATTTTTTGACCGAAGAACAGCGGATGCTCAAGGAACTCGCCCGCAAGATAGCCGACGAAAAGGTGATGCCGGTTAGGGCGGAGTTGGATGAGAAGGAAGAATTTCCGTGGGCAATGATGCATATCTGCGCGGAGGCGGGGCTCTTCGGGGTCTCGCTGCCCGAGGAATACGGCGGCTTTGGCGGAGGGGTCTTTGAAAACTGCGTGGTGATAGAGGAGCTGAGCCGTGCCTGTATCGGCGTATCGGTCAGCTTTGCCGGCAGCGGGTTGGGGGCCTATCCCATCGTGCTCTACGGCACCGAGGAGCAGAAGAAAAGGTATCTGCCGGAGATAGCCAGCGGGAAAAGGCTAGCCGCCTTTGGCGCTACCGAGGCCAATGCCGGCAGTGACGTGGCCGGTATGCAGACCACGGCGCAAAAGGATGGCGACGGATATATCCTCAACGGGACCAAACAGTGGATCACCAACGGCGGGGAGGCGGAGATCTACTCCGTCTTCGCCGTTACGGATAAGAAAAGGGGGCCGCGGGGAATCAGCAGTTTTATCGTGGAAAAAGGTACCAAGGGGTTCTCGTTCGGCAAGAAGGAAAAGAAGTTGGGGATTCGCACCTCGGCTACCCGGGAATTGGTCTTTGAGGATTGCCGGATTCCCAAGGAAAACCTTATTGGGGGACGAGAGGGCATCGGCTTGATCATGATCCTGAAGACCTTTGACATGTCCCGACCGAGTATCGGTTCCCAGGCCGTGGGGCTTGCCCAAGGCGCCTTCGAGACGGCGGCCCGCTACACCCGGGAGCGCGTCCAGTTCGGCCAGAAGATCATCTCCTTCCAGGCTGTCCAGCACATCCTCGCCGATATGGCCACCCAGATCGAGGCGGCCCGCGCTTTGGTATATGCCGTGGCCCGGTATATCGACAGCGACCCCCGCAGTTTCAGCAAGGAGTCGGCCATGGCCAAGCTCTTCCCCAGCGATATGGCCATGCGGGTGACGGTTGATGCCGTGCAGGTCCTGGGAGGATATGGCTATATGAGGGATTTCCCGGTGGAGAAGATGATGCGGGATGCCAAGATCCTCCAGATCTACGAGGGGACCAACCAGATCCAGCGCAACAACATTGCCATGGAGCTCATCAAGGAGATCGCCAGCAGAAGGATCTAATGGGTAAGACGGCCTTCATCTTTCCAGGGCAGGGTTCCCAATATGTGGGGATGGGCAAGGAGCTCGCCGAGCGCTTCCCCGTCGCGCAGGAGACCTTTGCCGAGGCCAATGAGGCCGTGGGAATTGACCTCCAGCGCCTCTGCTTTAACGGGCCGGAGGAAGAGCTCAAGCTGACGGCCAATACACAGCCCTGTATCCTGACGGTGAGCATCGCTGCTTTTAGGGTTTTGCAGGCGGAAGTGGGGTGGAAGGCCGACTATCTCGCTGGTCACAGCCTCGGGGAATTCAGCGCTTTGGTGGCTGCCGAGGCCATGGGCTTTGGTGATGCCGTCAGGATGGTGAGGATGCGCGGGGAGTTTATGCAGGAGGCGGTCCCGGTGGGCGCAGGGGGGATGGCGGCTGTCTTAGGGCTCGAGCGTGAGCAGGTGGAGGAGCTTTGCCGGCAGGCACGCCAGGCGGCGCAGGGAGAGGTCCTTACCCCTGCCAATTTCAATTCACCCGGCCAAATCGTGATCTCCGGCAGCCTGAAGGCTGTTGAGCGCGCGATCGCCCTGGCACCGGGCATGGGGGCGAAGAGGGCCGTACCCCTGCCGGTAAGCGCCCCGTTTCATTCCCCCCTCATGGAGCCGGCTGGTCAACGGCTGGGGGCGGAGCTGTCCAGGATAGAGATCCATGACCTTACGGCCCCGGTGGTGACCAATGTCGAGGCCGAGCCAAACATCTCGAAGGAGCGGGTGCGGGATCTTTTAATCAGGCAGGTGAGCAGCCCGGTGAGGTGGGAGGACTCGATGAAGCGGATGATCGAGCTGGGCGTCACGCGGTTTGTGGAGATAGGGCCCGGCAAGGTGTTGGTGGGCTTGCTGCGCCGCATCGATGGGACCAGGGAGGCGTTTAATCTGGAAGACCTGGCGAGCCTGGGGCAGTTAAAAGGTGCTTGAAAACACGCGCCGCACCTGCTAGGTTAGGGAAGAGAAAATTAACAAGAAAAAGGAGGTAGAACTCAATGTCTCTTGAGGCAAAGTTGAAAGAACTGATTGTGCAGCAGCTCGGGGTGGGCGAGAGCGAGGTTGTTCCCGAGGCCAAGTTTATCGATGATTTGGGTGCCGATTCTCTGGACCTGGTGGAACTGGTCATGGCATTGGAGGATGAGTACGGGATAGAGATATCCGACGAGGATGCCGAGAAAATCGTGACGGTCGGCGATGCCTTAAAGTACATCCAGGAGCGTGTTTAAGCGAGAGGGGGAAGCTATTTCCCCCTCCCTTATCTCCGCTGCTCTTTTGTACAGTTCCACAACAGGTTCTTACCCTCCTTTGAGATTCGAGGGAGGAAACCACTGAGATTGAGGTGATAGCTTGAGCAGACGGGTAGTTGTTACGGGGGTTGGCCTCGTGATTCCGCTCGGGATCGGCATTGATCCTGTCTGGGCGAAGGTTTGCGAGGGGGTCTCCGGTGTCGGCCTCATCACAAAGTTCGATGTCACGTATTATGAGACCAAGATCGCTGCCGAGGTGAAGGGCTTTCGGTCCGAGGACTACCTCGAGCCGAAGGATGTCAAGAAGATGGATATCTTCATCCATTATGCCCTGGCGGCGGCGCGCATCGCCATGGATGATGCAGGCCTGGAGATATCCGAGAAGAATACCGACCGGATCGGGGTCATCGTCGGCACCGGTTTGGGGGGGTTGTCGAGCATTGAGAAGTATCACTCGGTCCTCTTGGACAGGGGACCGCAGCGGGTTACCCCCTTCTTTATCCCCATGCTGATAGCCAACGAGGCCTCGGGGCAGATTGCCATTGAGTATGGCGCCAAAGGCCCCAATCTCTGCGTGGTGACGGCCTGTGCCACCGGCGCCCATTCCATCGGCGAGGCCTGCCGCTGCATCCAGCACGGCGATGCCGATGCCATCATCGCCGGCGGGGTGGAGGCGACCATTACCCCCCTGGCCTTGGCTGGTTTTAACGCCATGAAGGCCATTTCCACCAGGAACGCAGAGCCTGAGCGGGCCAGCCGCCCCTTTGACCGGGACCGGGACGGCTTCGTGATGGGGGAGGGTGGTGCCGTCACGATCCTGGAGGAGCTGGAACATGCCCGCGCGCGGGGGGCAAAGATCTATGCGGAGCTCGTGGGCTACGGGTATACCGGCGATGCCTATCACCTGGCAGCCCCTGATCCCGACGGGGATGGGGCGGCCCGATGCATGCAGATGGCCCTGCGTGATGCCCGGCTCTCCCCGGAAGATGTCGACTACATCAACGCCCATGGGACCTCCACGGAGCTCAACGATATAACCGAAACGGTGGCCATCAAGCGGGTCTTCGGTGCATATGCCCAAAAACTGCCAATCAGCTCCACCAAGTCGATGACCGGCCACCTCTTGGGAGCTGCCGGAAGTACCGAGGCCATTTTTTCCGTCCTTGCTATCAGGGATAAGATCATCCCCCCCACCATCAACTATGAAAACCCCGATCCCCGCTGTGATCTGGACTATGTTCCCAATGTGGCTCGGGAGGCAAAGGTGCGGGTGGCCCTCTCCAATGCCTTCGGCTTCGGCGGCACCAACGCGACCTTGATCTTCAAGAGATTCGAGGGCTGAGATGCTGACAGCCATGGCGAGCGATCACCGGGGGTTCCGCCTTAAAGCGGAGCTGGCGGCCTTCGTGCGGGAGCTGGGGCACGAGGTCGAGGATCTAGGCTGCTTCGACGAAGCATCGGTGGACTATCCGGACCTCGGCCAGGCAGTAGCCCAAAAGGTCTCGCGAGGAGAGGCCCAAAGGGGTATACTGATTTGTGGCAGCGGCATAGGGATGAGCATTGTCGCCAACAAATTCCCCGGGGTCAGGGCGGCCCTTGTCAACGACGTCTATTCGGCCCGCCTGGCAAAGGAGCACAACAACGCGAATATCCTGGTCCTGGGGGGTATGATCGTAGGGCCGGGGCTGGCTTGTGAGATGGTCAAGGCGTGGTTGGAGGCCGAGTTTCAAGGGGGTAGACACCTCAAGAGGCTCGAAAAGATCGAGGCCGTCGAGAGGAGGAATTTCCGGGGGTGAACAAACTGAAGTCGACCCTCCGAGAGGTTGACCCGGAGATGGCGGATGCCATCGCGCGAGAGATCCTTCGCCAAGAAAACAAGATCGAATTGATCGCCTCGGAGAACTACACCAGCAACGCCGTTCTGGAGGCCCAGGGCGGGGTCCTCACCAATAAGTATGCCGAAGGGTATCCCGGCAAGAGATACTACGGCGGTTGTGAGTATGTGGACGTGGTGGAGCGGTTTGCCATCGAGCGGGCCATGGAGCTCTTCGGCGCCGATCACGCCAATGTCCAGCCCCTCTCAGGGACAGCGGCCAATATGGCTGTCTGTTTCGCTTTTTTGCGCCCCGGCGCAACCATCCTCGGGATGGACCTCTCTCATGGCGGACATCTGAGCCACGGCTCTCCTGCCAGCTTTTCGGGCAAGCTCTATAAGACGGCCTTTTACGGTGTGTCCAGGGAGACAGAGTGCCTCGACTATGACGAGGTCCTCTCTGTGGCAAAAAAGGTAGAGCCCCAGCTGATCATCGCCGGAGCGAGCTCCTACCCCCGGGTCATCGACTTTAAGCGCTTTCGGGAGATCGCCGACGAGGTCGGGGCATACCTGATGGCGGACATGGCCCACATCGCCGGGCTCATCGCCGCGGGCATCCACCCCTCGCCGGTCCCCCACGCCCAATTTGTGACCTCCACGACGCATAAGACCCTGCGTGGTCCTCGCGGCGGCTTTATCCTCTGTCAGGAGGAGTTCAGCGACCGCATCGACGAGAGCGTCTTCCCCGGCGTCCAGGGAGGACCCCTCATGCACGTGATAGCTGCCAAGGGGGTCTGCTTCAGCGAGGCCATGACCAAAGAGTTCAAGGCCTACCAGAGGCAGGTGGTGCGCAATGTCAAGGTCCTGGCCAAGGAGCTGCAAAAGCATAGCTTCAAGGTCGTCTCCGGGGGGACCGACAACCATCTCATCCTCATCGACCTGATCAGCAAGGGGATTACCGGCAAAGAGGCGGAGGAGGCGCTGGGCAGGGCGGGTATCACCGTGAACAAGAATATGATCCCCTTTGACCAGCGTACCCCCATGGTTACCAGCGGCATCAGGATCGGCACCCCCATCGTGACCACCCGGGGGATGCGGGACAAAGAGATGGTCCAGATCGCCGCCTTTGTCGCCGAGGTCCTCGACAACCATGCAGACCCCGACGTGCAGACCCGTGTGGCCCAGCAGGCAGAGGAGCTCTGCCGGAGGTTCCCCTTTTTTCAGGATAGGATCTCCAAGGATTAGATGGCGCGTCCAAGCTGGGATGAGTACTTTATGGAGATCACCCGGCTGGTGGTCAGCAGGTCCACTTGTCTCAGGCGGCAGGTGGGGGCAGTCATCGTTAAGGAGAAGAAGATCCTGGCCACGGGGTACAACGGCGCCCCCTCGGGCCTGCCCCACTGCTTGGAGGTGGGCTGCCTGCGGGACGAGATGGGGATACCATCAGGCGAGCGCCACGAACTCTGCCGGGGATTGCACGCCGAGCAGAACGCCATCATTCAAGCCGCCTATTACGGGGTCTCCATCAATGGCGCTACCCTCTACTGCACCAACCTTCCGTGTATCATCTGCACCAAGATGCTTATCAACGCCGGTATAGCGCGCGTCGTCTATGAGCAGGGGTATGCCGACCCCCTGGCTTATCAGATGTGGGAGGGATCCAAGGTGGTTATAGAGCAGTTTCAGCCGAAACAGGTTCAGAAGGATACATAGATGCGGTGTCCCTACTGTGCCAGTCTGAGCAATCGGGTGATCGATAGCCGCCTGAGCAAGGAGGGGAATGAGATACGGAGGCGGCGTGTCTGCGACGACTGCCATCGCAGGTTCACCACCTACGAGCGGGTGGCAGAAGCGCTGCCGGTGGTGGTAAAGCAGGACGACCGTCGGGAGCCCTTTGACCGTGCAAAGATCATGGCCGGTCTCAGAAAGGCCTGCGAGAAGAGGCCGGTGAGCATGGACATGCTGGAACGGGTGGTGGAGCGGATCGAGAGCTGGGCCCAGGAGCGGGGAGGAAAGGAGATCCCGGCCAGCGATATCGGAGAGCGGGTCATGGAGGAGCTGCATGAGCTCGATGAGGTTGCCTATGTAAGGTTCGCTTCGGTGTACCGCCAGTTCAAGGACATCAATCAATTTATGAGCGAGCTCAAGGGGCTTCTCCAACGCAGGGGGCGCAAGGATGTTCACCGGGATCATTGAGGTGATGGGAAGGGTGACGGCGGTGCAGCGCCGGGGGGATCTGCTGCTGTTGAGCATCGCCCCCCAGGCTGCGTTGACAGATATGGTGGTGGGTGATAGTATTTGTGTCAACGGTGTCTGTCTGACGGTGACTGCCCTGAGCCATGGGTCTTTTCAGGCCGATTGCTCACCCGAGACCCACAAGCGGACAAACCTGGGGTCGATGAAACCCCAGGATGAGGTCAACCTGGAACGGGCCTTGCGGATCAGCGACCGGCTGGGCGGGCACCTGGTGACAGGGCACGTGGACGCAACAGGATATGTCGGCGAGGTCACGAGGGGCACTGGGTCCTTAACCATGACCATCAGGATTCCCCATGAGCTCTCCCCCTACGTCGTGGAGAAGGGCTCGGTGGCAGTGGAGGGGGTGAGCCTGACTGTCAGTGGTATCGCCGGTGACGAGTTGCAAGTCGCTGTCATCCCCTATACCGTTGCTCACACCAGCTTGGGGCGGAAGCGGGCCGGTGATCGCGTGAATATCGAGGTTGACATCATCGGGAAATACGTGAAGCGGCTCCTGCAGCAGGGGGCAGGGGGGATTGATAAAGGTTTTCTTGCTGGACACGGATTCGGTCGCGAGTGAGTGTGGTTTGCTTCGGGAAGGGGGAGAATCCCTCGTCTTGAGGCGGAAACGTTGTAGAAAAAGGGTTCCATCCCGCCAAAGGCGGGGAAAATATTATTAGCTCCCTCTCCCGTTGTCCCCCTCCACTTTATCACAAATATGGCGGTGGGGATGTCGCACAGCGACACGGAAGAGGGGTGGGGTGAGGCCGAAGGTGGCCCTTTGGCCAGTGGATATGATTTCATATGGTTGCCCCTCACCTCTGTCCTCTCCCCAATAGGGGAAGAGGAAGTTAGGATTAATTTTTTAGGGTAAGGAATAATAGAAGAGAGCTGAAAACAATGCTCAACACCATTGATAAGGCCATAGATGATATCAAGGCTGGGCGCATGGTCATCCTCGTGGACGACGAGACGAGGGAGAATGAGGGCGATCTGACCATGGCTGCCGAGCTCATCACCCCCGAGGCCATCAACTTTATGGCCAAGTACGGAAGGGGTCTCATCTGCCTCTCGCTGATGGAGGAACAGGTGGAGCAACTCAAGCTCCCCATGATGGTCCATGAGAACACGGCGACCTTCGGCACGGCCTTTACCGTTTCCGTCGATGCACGCCATGGGGTGACCACGGGCATCTCGGCTGCCGATCGTGCATCGACCATCCTTGCGGCCATTGCCGAGGACGCCCGGCCCGAGGACCTGGTCCGTCCCGGCCATGTCTTTCCCCTCCGGGCGAAGAAGGGCGGGGTGCTGGTGCGGACCGGGCAGACCGAGGGATCGGTGGATCTGGCCCGCCTGGCAGGCTTAAAGCCCGCCGGCGTGATCTGCGAGATCATGAACGAAGACGGCACCATGGCCCGGATGCCCGATCTGGAGGCGTTTTCCAAGGAGCACGGCCTTGCGATCGTGACCATCGCCGATCTCATCAAGTACCGGCTGCAGAAGGAATCACTGGTGCGGAGGGTGGCTCAGGTGCAGCTGCCCACCGAATACGGCGGGGAGTTCACGGGCATCCTCTACGAGAACGATGTGGATCCCTATCAGCACCTCGCCCTGGTCAAGGGTGAGATCACGCCCGACGACCTGGTCCTGGTGCGGGTCCACTCCGAATGTCTGACCGGCGATGTCTTCGGCTCGCTGCGCTGCGACTGCGGGGAACAGCTGCACGCCGCCATGCGGATGATCGATCATGAGGGCAAAGGGGTCCTGCTCTACATGCGCCAGGAGGGCAGGGGCATCGGGCTGGCCAACAAGCTCAAGGCCTACTGCCTCCAGGAGCACGGCAAGGACACCGTGGAAGCAAACGAGGAGCTGGGTTTCGCGCCTGATCTGCGGGACTACGGCATCGGGGCCCAGATCTTGGTCGATCTCGGACTGCACAAGATCCGGCTCATGACCAATAACCCCAAGAAGATCATCGGGCTGGAGGGGTACGGCATTCACGTAGTGGAGCGGGTGCCCATCGAGATTGAGCCGCGCGAGGAGAATATCAGCTATTTGAAGACCAAGAAGAAGAAGTTGGGGCATGTCTTGAAGATAGAAGGAGCGTGACTATGGCGAAGATTGTCGAGGGGAAGATCAAGGCAGAGGGCCTGCGCTTCGGGATCGTGGTGAGCCGCTTCAACAGCTTCATCACCGAACGGCTCTTAGAGGGAGCGCTCGACGCCCTGCGCAGGAACGGCGCAAAAGAGGACGCTATCGAGATATACCGGACCCCGGGTTCCTTTGAGATGCCTGCGGTGGTCAAGAGGCTGGTGGAGAGGAATTCATACGATGCCATCATCTGCCTCGGGGCGGTGATCAGGGGGGCCACCCCCCATTTCACCTATATCAGCGCCGAGGTGAGCAAGGGGATTGCCCAACTCGCCCTGGAGAGTGCGATCCCCATCGCCTTCGGGGTGATCACGGCCGATACCATCGAGCAGGCCATCGAGCGCGCAGGCACCAAGGCGGGCAACAAGGGATGGGATGCGGCCCTGTCGGCCATCGAGATGGCGAATCTCTACGGTGAGTTGAGCGGCAAAAAGGGATGACGCCTGCCGGGCTGAGAAGGACCTCCATTGGGTGCGAGACGAAGGGCCAGGGAAATAGCATTGCAGATGCTCTATCAGATGGAGGTCAATCCCGTTGATCCCTGCGAGGCCCTGGAGCTCTTGTGGCGGAACCTTGCGGCATCTCAGTCGACCAAGGAGTTCGTGAACAGGATCGTCGCGGGGGTCCACGGGAAGCGGGCCGAAATCGATAAGCTGATCAAAAAGCACTCCGAGCACTGGCGCCTGGATCGGATGGATTTGGTGGATAAGAGTATCCTGCGCATGGGGGTTTTCGAGATCCTGTTTTGCGACGATATCCCGGTCAAGGTGGCTATGAACGAGGCCGTGGACCTCGGCAAGAAGTTCGGCGCGGAGGAATCGGGCGCCTTCATCAACGGCATCCTGGACAAGATCAGCAAGACCGAAGGAAAGGTTCAACCTTAGAGTAGGAGGAAGGGTATAGTTATGGGCGCGGTAGAGAAGCTGGATAAAATCTGGATGGATGGTGAGCTTATCCGCTGGGATGAGGCGAAGGTGCATATCCTCACCCATACCCTGCACTACGGCATGGGTGTCTTTGAGGGGATTCGCTGCTACCTGTGCCGCGACAACCGCTCCGGCGTCTTCCGCCTTGCGGAGCACATCGATCGGCTCTTCGACTCGGCCCACATCGCCGAGCTCGAGATCCCCTTTTCCCCG
>Ga0214474_1000914_pt1 | contig 14004 bp, 11 predicted proteins | sample RVTome_2_FD_187335 | JGI IMG/M metagenome (GOLD analysis project Ga0214474, IMG submission 187335) | Soil microbial communities from uranium-contaminated site in the Upper Colorado River Basin, Wyoming, United States - RVT95D214 HiSeq ...
TATCTTGTACTTACAGACTCAGGAGGTTTGCAGGAAGAGGCTCCAAGTCTCGGAAAGCCTGTTTTAGTATTAAGAGAGGTAACGGAACGCCCAGAAGCCGTGGAGGCAGGAGCGGCGCGAATAGTGGGGACTCGAACGGAAGAAATCATAGCTATGACAATACAATTATTGGAGGGTAAAGGAGGGTATGAGCGCATGTCAAAGGCTGTGAATCCTTATGGGGATGGGAGAGCAAGTGAAAGAATCGTAGCGCGCCTTTTGAAGGAGGCACACTAGAAATGAGTGAAGTTCGTGAAAAGGTTAGCATCGTCCTGCCTACCTATAATGGTGCAAAATACCTGCGGCAGTCCATTGATAGTTGTTTAAACCAAACGTACAAAAATATTGAGCTGATCATTGTTGATGATGGTTCCATGGATGAGACTCCCCAGATTATAAGGTCCTACCAGGATGAAAGGATAAAATATATCAGGCATGACAAGAACAAGTGTTTACCACATGCGCTTAATGCAGGTTTTGCAATGGCTACTGGTGAATACTTGACATGGACATCGGATGATAATTATTACGCCAAGGATGCGATAGAATCGATGGTTGCTTTGCTTCATATAAATAAGACGATTGATTTCGTATATGCGAATTATTACGCAATCAATGATAATGGTGCAGTGCTGCAATCCATCAGTGTAGGACCAAGTGGAAGTCTAAAGGAATATAATTGTATCGGACCATGTTTTTTGTATCGAAGAAAGATCTATGAGGTTATTGGTGAATATAATCCCAATGCCTTTCTTGCAGAGGATTATGAATATTGGATACGCGTATTCAAGCGATTCAGGATGCAATACTTGAATAAATTTATATATTGGCACAGATTGCATTCGCAGAGTTTGACAGGACAATATGCGACTGAAGCAAAGCATTGTGCAGATCGAATAAGAGATAATTACTTTAGGATCCGTACTATAACGCGTCCTATATCGTTTTATCTATCTTTGGGCATAAAAGTGACAAGAAGGTTGATGAGGGATGTCATCGCCAACTTATTCTTAGTAATAGGGCCGATTTTTCTATTTAAGGGAAATAAGTTTAATAAGCCTTGTAAGAAATAAACTTGCATTTAATTTCTATGGATAGTCCTAAATATTCTGTCATTATTATTACAAGAAATAGGGCAAACATTTTACCAAAGGTGTTAGAAAGTCTGCTTAAGCAGAATTATGAAAATGAAAAATATGAAATTATTGTCGTGGATAATAATTCCGATGATGATACAAATTTAATCGTAGAGCGGTTTAAAAGAGAGTATCCGAATAAAATGCATTATGTTTTTGAACCCGAGATAGGAATGTCAAAAGCCCGGAATATGGGGGCCGCCGTAGCAAGAGGTGAGATCTTAGTATTCATAGATGATGATGCTATTGCGTCACCGAATTGGTTAGATGATTATTCCTTACTCTACGAAATGTTCCCTGACATCGTTGCAGGGGGTGGAAAAATTAAGCTGGCATTTCAATCCTGTAGGCCAAAATGGCTTTCGGATGAGTTACTTGTGGCATTGGGCTATCTAAACATTTCGGATAAAGAAACGATCTTGTCCTTTCCTGAACACCCTTTTGGGGGTAACTTCTCTGTAAAAAGAGAAAAGTTTATGAAAGTAGGAGGATTCATAAAAGATCTAAGAAATTCCAATGAAGAAAAGGCCTTATTTTACAAGCTTCATGTAAATAAGTATAAAGTGGGATATTCCCCAAAGGTATTAGTTTATCATCAAATCCCAACTTCGAAGTTGAGAAAGCTATTTTTTATTAAGAGAGGTGTCAAACAAGGGATAGGTAATATAAAATATATTTTAATCTTTAATCCTACAGAAATTCCTCGATTCAAAGATGAATTAAATCAATTACTATTTGACGGGCTAATAATTATTAGAAATATTTTATTTTGCAGGGAGAAATACTCGTTTGCTCAAATCTATTACCTTTGTATTCGCTTTGGGGAACTATTAGGAATAATGATGCGGAGACTTGCTAAGAATGAATATCGTTCATATAGTCACACGGATGAAGCATCATAGCCTTCATTCCGGATATGATAGATTGTCCGACTACATCCCATGTGAGAAATTCAATTCTAGTTGGATTTCTAAGAGCCTGGGTATAATTCCACACAGACTTTGGGCGCAATTATTGAGGAGGAGTAAACTGTATTTAGTTCCGGAACTGAAAAGAGAAATTGACCTCCAAATAAGAACATTCTTTCGTCCAGAATCTATTTTTCATTTTTTATATGGAGAGAATGATTTCAGGAGATTTCATCCTGAAGGAAAAAACAAATTATTTGTGACATATCATTTTCCTCCTCAAAAATATGGTCAATATTTCGCAAAGCCTCCCAATTTGGAAAGGGTGAATGCCATTATTGTGGTAGGCTCCAATCAGATAGACTATTTCGCAAAATGGACTCAAAAAGAAAAGATATTATTTATTCCCCACGGAATAGATACCGAATATTACATGCCAGCGGGAAATGAAATAAGAAATAATAATATACTATTTATTGGTACTCACTTAAGAGACTTTGATGTTTTGAAAGGAGTAATAGACCGTATAGAAAAGCTATCAATCAATCTTTCTTTTACTATCGTTACATTTAAAGAGAATTGGAAAATATTTCAAGGTTTAAGGAAAATTGAACTTCTTACTGATGTGACAGAAGCCAAACTTCTTCAATTATATCAAAGCCATGCCCTTCTCTTTCTTCCTCTCATCGACGGGACAGCAAACAACACACTCTTGGAGGCAGCGGCCAGCGGTTTACCAATTATTACGACAGATGTTGGGGGTGTTAGAGATTATTTAGATGATGAGAGTGCTATATTTTTGCGTTCAAAGGAAATTGATAAGGTAGTATCGACGATAATGGATATATTAAACGATGCAAGAAAAAAAAAGGAGTTAGCGATTAAAGCCAGGCACAAAATGCTTTCTTATGACTGGAAAGTTATTGCTGAAATTATGCGGAAGGCATACGACGTCTTTTAGATGGAAATAAGAATATTAATGATCACAGGCCTTTATTATCCAGTTATCGGAGGGACGGAAAGGGAATGCCAAAAGCATACAGAATCATTTCAAAAAATGGGTTTTAAAGTTATGGTATTGACTCAATATATGAAGGGATTGCCTGAGTTTGAGATAATTAATGGCGTTAGTGTCTACAGAGCAATCAAACCAACAAAGCCCTGGGCGATAACATATTTATTTTCCGTATTGAGATTTATGATCAAAAAGAAAAATGAATATGATGTTGTTCAATGTTATGGATTATTCTATCACACAACTGCATCTGTGATTATGAAATATATTTACAAGAAAAAGGTAATTAGTCGGTTAGAAAGCGCAGGACAGAAGGGGGACCTTGGAAGGATAAATAAGATAAAATATGGTTTTCTTATAAAACTATCCTGGAAGAAAGTGGATAAGTTAATAGCAATATCAAAGGAAATCTACGACGATTTGGTCAATTGTGAAGTTCATAAAGAAAAGATATTTTACATTCCGAATAGTGTTGATACTGAGTATTATACTCCATCTTTGTCCAAAAGATGGGATTCTCCAATGAATATTCTATTTGTTGGCCGGTTAAATGAAGAAAAGGGAGTAAATATATTACTTCACGCCATGAAGCAGGTAGTCGGAAAGGGGTTCAATGATTCTTCTTTGACTATAGCAGGGGATGGCCCATTGAGAAAAGGATTGGAGGAAATGGTTAACGATTTAGAAATCACGAAATATGTAAAATTTGTGGGAAGCATAAATGATGTAATCCAATATTATCATAATTCTCATATATTGGTCATTCCTTCCAATTGGGAAGGCCTTCCCTTAGTCCTGTTGGAAGGAATGGCTTGTGGATTACCAATTGTGGCTTCAAATCTTGGAGGCAATAGGGAAGGGATTGAAGATGGAATCAACGGTTTGTTATTTACTCCAGGGAAGGAAGATGAGCTTGCATCCAAGATTATTTATTTTATAGAACATCCTGAAGTAGCTAAGCAAATGGGACGAATGTGTCGAGAAAAAGCAGTTGCTCTTTTTTCTTTAAGAAATACTATAAATAAGTATGTTGAATTATACAAATCACTGTTGGCCTAATAGTTTTTCCATGAGAAGGGTAAGTGAATAGTAATGAGATGCAAAACCTCAAAATACGAAACTTTTGTATCCTCTTATTTCAAAGGAACAGAAAAAGACTATGGAACGGCATTGACGCAGTACTGGATTAAGGATCATATTCAGAAGGCCAAGGAGGGACTATCACCATACGTAATAGAAATACTTAATAGGGAAAATAAGAAGAGTAAGTCCTTCGATTCAATAATGGTTCTTGATTTATGTTGTGGGTGGGGGGAGTTTGTGGCTAATTGTCTAATAAATGGGGTGAATTGTTTTGGGATAGACAAAAATGAAAGTGTATGGTTTGGAAACAGATTATTAGAGGAGAATAATTTGCCATACCAACTCGTTCAGAGTGATGCCTTCTTATTACCATTCAAAAAAGAAACATTCGATATCGTTTTTTCCTTTAGCTCGATTGAGCACATCAAATATCCAGAGGGTATATTTCGAAGCATCTATTCGGTTTTAAAAGAAAATGGAACACTATTCTTCAGTTTTCCAAATGCTATATATCCAGTGGATGGACACACGATGTTATGGGGAGTTCCTTATTTGCCGCATCATCTAGCTGAGAATTATGTAAAGTTTCGGAGAAAGCGAAAAAAAGGGGATCAATGGGACGTTTGGTACCACAAGAAGCGAAATATAATGGGATGGTTAAAAATAGCTGGCTTTAAAAAAGTGGAAAGTTTTATTCATTTTCATAACTCAAGAAATAAAAGGTCCCATTTGAAGCAGTGCATTGTTAGTTTTGCGAGAAAATTAGGTATAGATCCTTATGCAGTTTTATCCCTTAAAGCACCCATGGTTTTTATGATTGCTGAAAAATAAAGAAATATTGGAGTTACCTCTCTCGATAATGAGGCAGGATGAAACGGATGTATTTGAGCTCCAATTAAAATCTGAAAAAATTGACTCAAATTAACAATAATAAAATGTTTTCAACCTGGATATTGCCAAGGTCAAGAAGTAAAAGAAACGATAAATTAAATAACTGGCCATGAAAAAGCAAAGAAAGGAAAAAGAATTAGAAAAGCGGTTTGAGTTTGGAGAAAACTGGGGAAAATACCTAAGAGTTTTGGATGAAACCCGGATATTAGAAGCTGAGATATCACTGAAGGGAATGCTTGAGATAAATGATTTTAATAATAGGCGCTTTCTCGATATTGGTTCGGGAAGCGGTATCTTTTCGCTTGCGGCTAAGAGGTTAGGGGCAATCGTTCATTCTTTTGATTATGACCCGCTTTCTGTCGCCTGTGCAGAGGAGTTAAAGAGGCGTTATTTTCAGGATGATCCTCAATGGACCATTGAACAAGGGGATGTCTTAAATGCGAACTATCTAATATCCCTGAGGCAATTTGATGTCGTTTATTCTTGGGGGGTACTTCATCATACAGGTTCTATGTGGGAGGCACTTGGAAATGTGATACCGTTAGTTAACGAAGGAGGAAAGCTGTTTATCTCGATCTACAATGACCAAGGCTTCTTAAGTAAATATTGGAAATTCATAAAGAGGTTCTATAACCGCTCTTCAAAACCTATCAAAGCACTTCTAATCTTGTCGATAGGTTTATTTTTTGAAACAAGGGCAGGGGTTGCTCGAATCACACGAGGTCGGAATCCTCTTCCCTTTAGAGACTGGGCTGAAAAAAAGAGAAGTAGAGGAATGTCCGTTTGGCATGACCTTGTCGATTGGGTAGGCGGGTATCCCTTTGAGGTGGCAAAGCCTGAAGAAATATTTGATTTTTACCTGAATAAAGGTTTTCAGCTTGTAAAGCTAAAAACCTGTGCCGGTGGATTAGGCTGCAATGAGTACGTGTTTGTCAAAAGTAAAAATAAGGGTTCAACTTAATCAAATAAACAGGTGATTATTTAGAGATGAAAATATTGATGGTTATTTCGCAGTTTAATCCTATTATTGGTGGGGCGGAGAAACAAGCGGAACTCCTTGCACAGAAATTGGTCCGAAAAGGCCTTCAGGTTCAAGTGGTGACCGGGTGGTGGGAATTTTGTACTCCCAGGAGAGAAATAGTAAATGGCGTCCGGATCTTTAGAAATTTCTCATGTTGGGGGATGTCCCGAATAAAAGGCCTAAGACCCCTGGCAGCTCTGACCTATATGGTGACTCTCGGAATCTATCTTCTTCTGCACAGAAAAGAGTATGATGTTATTCATGTGCACCAGGTCCTTTATCCAGCGTTTATTTCTGTCTTAACTGGAAAAGGCATCCTTAAGAAACCAGTTCTTGCAAAAAATGCCTGTTCCGGCAAAACCAGTGATATAAAATGTTTAAGACAGTTTCCATTCGGCAATCTTCAGTTGAAGTATCTTATCAAGAACTTAGATTGTTTGATTGGGGTCAATCAAGAAGGCATAAATGAATTCAAGGCTATCGGATATCCGGAAACGAAGATTCAGCATATCCCTAATGGGGTTTTTCCTTCCTTAATGAGAAAAACAAATTATAATAAGGTTCTTTTTGTAATTACAACCGTCCGCCTTGATAGACAAAAAGGGATTGATATTTTGTTGAAATCCTGGTCCAAAGTTGTGGCCTATGAAAAAACGTTAAGACTCTTAATTCTGGGTAAAGGTCCCCTCGAATCAGAACTGAAAAAATTGGTAACATCTTTAAAGTTAATTGATTCTGTAGAATTTGTAGGTTTAGTGAGCAATCCGGAAGAGTACTTAAAAAAATCGGAAATCTTTATTCTTCCATCGAGAGCAGAAGGTATGTCCAATGCCTTACTTGAGGCGATGTGTATTGGATTATCTTGCATTGCCACTAATATCAGCGGAAATACTGAGTTAATCTCAGAGGATTCAAGAAAAACCATTTTAATGGGAGAATTTGCGATTGAAAAAAATGGAATTCTTATTAATACAGATGATATCGAAGGTCTTTCCAAAGCAATTCTCTTTCTAATCCAGAGCAGAAAAGAACGGGAGGATATCGGGAGAAGGAGCCAGGAATTTGTCCGGAAAAATTATTCAATCGATTTGGTAGCGGACAGATATATCGCTCTATATCAATCGATACTGGGTAAAAGGTAATAAAATGTGTGGGATTTGTGGAGAGATAGATTTCATTCGTAGTGGAATAAGGATGGACGGCCTACGACGGATGTGTGACGTTTTAGCTCATCGGGGGCCGGATGATGAGGGAATGGTTTTCATCAAAGGGAATCAATATTTCGAAGTGAAGAAGTCAAGTCCGGGTCTTCCTAATGGGAATGTTTTTGAGGTTGGATTGGGCCATCGACGGCTTTCTATCATCGATCTTTCAGAAGCTGGTCATCAGCCCATGTGCAATGAGAATAAAACGATTTGGATCGTCTTGAACGGAGAAATCTATAACTTCCAGGACTTAAGATCAGAATTAGAAAAGAATGGACATCTTTTTAAATCAAAATCTGATACCGAGACGATCCTCCACGCTTATGAACAATGGGGCACGGAGTGTCTGAATCATCTCCGTGGAATGTTTGCCTTTGCGATTTGGGACTCCAACCTTCAACGATTATTCATGGCACGGGACCGGTTAGGGAAAAAACCTTTGGTCTATTTTAGGCAAAACGGCCACTTTTCCTTTGCTTCGGAGATAAAAGCCCTCCTTGAAATTCCGGGGGTTGAGAGAAACGTGAACGCCTCGGCTCTGCATCATTATTTAACTTATCAATATGTTCCCTCTCCAGACACAATATTTGAAGGGATAAAGAAGCTTCCTCCTGCTCATTACCTTCTTTACGATCGTCGCGGAAACCTAAAGATAGAGTGCTACTGGCGACTCCATTTCGATTCGAGCCATCAAACTAAAGCCAGCGTCGAAGAGCTGATGGATCGTATACGAACAGAACTTGAAGAATCTGTGAAGCTCAGGTTGATCAGCGATGTCCCTCTGGGTGCTTTTTTAAGTGGGGGGGTAGATTCGAGTTTGATTGTTGGAATTATGGCGAGGCTCAGTGGACAGCCCGTCAAAACCTTTTCAATTGGCTTTGAAGAAAAAGAATTTGATGAACTTTCTTACGCCCGTATTGTGTCAGACCATTTTTCAACGGAACATCATGAATTCATTGTAAAACCAAATGCAATTGAAATTTTGCCAAAACTCGTGTGGTATTATAACGAACCATTTGCCGATTCTTCTGCGATTCCAACCTATTATGTCGCAAACTTGACAAAAGATTTTGTAAAGGTGGTTTTGACCGGCGATGCGGGCGATGAGAACTTTGCTGGCTATCCGAGGTATTTGCGCAGTATGTGGGTGGCCTCCTTTACAAGAATCCCGGAAAAACTGAGAAGAGACTTGCTGCCACATTTTCTCCGGGTCTTTTCTGGCCTTCATTGGAGGGAAAAAACATTGAATCGTCTTGCCGACTTCATGGAATCCTTATCTACTGACCAGGCAAAAAATTACGCCGAGCAGATAAAGATATTTAATACAAAAGAAAAAGAAAATATCTACACAAATGATTTTTGTAAAAAGGTTGAAGAAAACAACCCATTAGATTTTCTTCTTAGCAAATTTCAAGAATCAGATACAGAAAACCTGTTGGAACAGCTGCTTTATGTCGATATGAATTCATATCTTCCTGAGGATCTCCTGGTTAAAATGGACATTGCCACCATGGCAAATTCGTTAGAGGCACGGGTACCCTTTCTTGATCATAAGTTCATGGAGTTAGTCGGTGAAATTCCGGTTCACCTAAAACTGAGGGGAACCGAAAGTAAATTCATCCTGAAAAAAGCTTTTAAAGATCTCCTCCCTGAGGCTATTTTCAAAAGGAAGAAAATGGGCTTTGGGGTTCCGCTGTCAAAATGGTTCAGAAATGAGTTGAAAGAGTATGTCTATGAAGTCCTTTTAGACCATAAAACTTTGAATCGGGGATATTTCAGGAGGGAAGGCATCGAGCGTCTACTGGATGATCACATCAGTCTTCGATACGATCACTCAATAAGAATCTGGGCTTTACTCTTTCTGGAAATCTGGTTCAGGGTCTTCATTGACAGGGTGGGTGACAATGCTTTGCATACCGCTTAAGAAAAAGAAAGCTGGGCGACTCAATGCCTCTGGATCTGGGTCTGAGAGACAAACTCTCAGGGTCTCCTTGATCTGTTTCTTCATCGCCTTATGTGTCGGAATCCTTTATTTCAATTCACTGGGAAACCAATTTACGAATTGGGACGACTCGATGATTTACGCTAACTCTCAGGTCAGGAGCTTAGGTTGGAATAATATAATTAAAATATTTACCCTTGAAAAAGCGGCTAATTTTCAACCAATTCGAATCTTAAGTTATGCGATCGATTACTATTTCTGGAAGCTGAATCCAGTCGGATACCATCTCACGAGTATTTTTTTCTACGTTCTAACATGTATCATGGTTTTTTTCACATTTCGCCATCTTTCAGCCGGCTTAAGGGAGAAGGCTTCTTGTGATTCCTATGAGCGGGTTGCACTCTTTGGAGCTCTTTTGTTTGCAGCCCATCCTGTGCATGTGGAGGCTGTGACTTGGCTCGCGGCCAGAAAAGAAGTCCTCCAAGGGTTCTTCTTTTTTCTTGGATTCTATCTTTATTTAAAAATTAGAGAAATAACGGGCCGAAAGAAGATGGTCTACCTTGGCATGGTTCTTTTTGCCATCCTCTTGGCTATTCTTTCGAAACCGTCTGCTGTTGTATTTCCTGCCGCCATTCTCGTTTATGAAATTGCACAGAGAGAAGATAAATGGATGGACTTTATCAGAAGTCACCGGATATTTCTTGCCATTTTGATACTGATTTCCATAATCTTTGCTTCCATTTTGATTAAAGTGATGTGGGAGGCTGGAGGTGTGAAGCCATATCGAGGAGGTTCATTTTTCAACAATCTGCTCATCAGTTTCTATATCTTTGTCTATAACATTAAACTTCTAATTCTCACAGTAAACTACTCAGCGGCCTACACCATCCCCATCTCCAATCCCGTTTTGAGCCTTCAGACTTCGATCTTTGTCGGAGTCACACTTCTACTTTTTGCGCTGAGTCTATGGTCATTGAAAAAGACAAAGGTTCTTTTCTTTTGCTTTTTCTTCTTTTTTGTCACTTTGGCTCCCTATCTCAATATCATTCCTATTAGCACTCTCCTGGCTGATCGATATATTTTTATTTCCTCCTTATCTTATTGTTTTTTGTTAGGGATCGGTTTTGAGCAACTCTATCATCACAGAATGGAAAGATTTTCTGACAACTTTTTCAAGTTGCTTTCAATCGCGATCTTTCTCCTTCTATTAACTGGATATTCGTGTATGACTATAAATCAAAATAAGATATGGCGGAACAGTTATACATTATGGACAGACGCGGTGGAGAAATATCCAGATAGTAATACGGCAAATGCATTGATGGGTGTAGTCTATATGGATTTAGGAATGGACGAAAAGGCGACAAGATATCTTGAAAAAGCTGTCCAAGTTCTACCTTATGATTATCTCTCCCGGAATAACCTTGGTATTGTTTATGGAAGGCTGGAACAACCAGAGAGAGCTCTAAGGGAGTTGCTAACTGCCATCTGGTTAAAACCTGAAGATGATAAAATCAAGATTAATCTTTCTGCATTTTACCTTAGACAGCAGGAGTATAAAAAGGCAGAAGAAGTCCTGAATTATCTTTTATTAAAAAATCCAAAAGATGCTCAACTCCATTTTAGGTTAGGGATGGTTCATAAAGACGCAGGACAATATGAGGCGGCGGTTTTAGAATTACAGAAATCAATGAAACTGGCCCCTCATATCATAAACCCCTATGAGGAACTTGGAAATATTTATGCAAGCAAGTTGAAAGATATAGAGAAATCAAAATATTATTATGCTAAGGGAATTGAAGCTGTGCCCAGAGCCAAATCCAGGGTAGAAGACCTAAGGTGGATGATCCAGGATCTGGAATGTCAAAGATGAACGATAAACAATGAACGATGAACGGTAGACTATGAACATCGTTTGAGGTATGAATGATGTGGCACATTGTTTCGATTATTTTTGGTGCATTGATTGGTAGTTTTCTTAATGTCTGTATTATCAGACTTCCTAAGGAGGAATCTATCATCAGCCCTGGCTCACATTGTCCTCATTGTAAAAACCAAATTAAGTTTTACGATAATATCCCTCTGATCAGTTATCTATTGTTAAGAGGTAAATGTCGATATTGCAAAGGGCAGATTTCTACTCAATATCCTTTGGTTGAAGGGATTACAGCACTCAGTTCTCTTGTTTTATTCATGAGATTTGGTCCTTCGCTGAGCTATCTTATCTATTTCGCATTTGTTGCAGCATTGATTGTCATTACCGTCATCGATCTCTATCATCAGATTATCCCGGATGTGATCAGCCTTCCAGGGATAGGAGTGGGGCTATTGGCTTCTCTCATTATCCCCCAAATCACTTTTTTCGATTCCCTGGTAGGGACACTATTGGGCGGCGGAAGCTTATTTTTGGTAGCCACTTTATATCAGTGGCTTTTTAAAAGGGAAGGGATGGGAGGAGGAGATGTTAAACTGCTGGCCATGATTGGCGCTTTCCTGGGGTGGAAAGCCGTTATCCTTACAATTCTTTTAGGTTCACTTATTGGTTCTATTATTGGTATAAGCATTATGGTCTTGAAAGGAAAGGATTTTAAATACGCTATACCCTTTGGGCCGTTTCTTTCGCTAGGCGCTGTGATCGCTCTTTTTTATCAAAATGAAATCATTGTCTGGTACCTCCAGTACAAGGGATGACATGAAGAAAAGTTTATGGTTATTTAAAAAAATATATTTTGGCCTCAGAACAGAGGTCATCATTAATATCTCCTTTCTTATGCTGGCAGCCATCCTGTTAATCGGCTTTACAATCTCCACCATCAACGAGAGGAATATCGTTCAGGAAAAGACACGAAATGGTAAAAGAATGATCCAGGATTTTCAAACAATCATGGATTTTATTTCAAAAGATAAAAAGGATTTCAGATTAGATCACCCCATTGTCAAAAAAGAGATTCAAGATTTCGTTCGACGCTATCTAAGAGAGAAGGGTTTTTATGAGTTATTGATTGTAGATCATCAATTCAATATTATCGCCTCCAAGAAATCGGAGTGGATAAATAGACGATCCACCGATCCCTTCCTGGAAAAGGCTGTCCAATCAGGGGAGCCGAGTGCTGAGATTGAGAAATCCGGAAGCTTTCTTTCAACCCATTACAAAAAAATGAAGCTCTATTCACCCTTATGGCATAAAGGAAAGATTGTCGGTGGCATTCAAATGGAAGTTCCCATCTTGGATTTAATGATGAATTTAATAGAATCTAAAAAGATCCTCTTGATCACCATTATCTCCGATGCCCTTGTTTTGATTATCTTTGGGAGTTTCTTGCTTTCCCGTGTCTTAGTGAAACCGATGAAAGACCTCGTTCGTTTGACAAAAAGAATCAGTGACGGCGATTTCAGCCAATCCATTGAAGTGACTAGCAAAAATGAAATTGGACAGCTCATGGAGTCTTTCAATCGAATGATTGAGAGGTTAAAAGAAAATCAAGAAAGTTTAAATAAATATTTGGAATCCCTCGAATCAGCCAACAAACAATTGAAGCAAACACAGGAAGAATTGATTCGTACAGAAAAACTTGCCTCCATCGGAAGGTTCGCCGCAGGTGTGGCCCATGAGGTTGGAAACCCCCTGGGGGCCATTTTGGGATATACGGGTATTTTAAAAAAAGGAAGAATGGATTCTGAGGAAACTAAAGATTATCTGAAGAGGATTGAGGATGAAATAGAGCGGATTGACAAAATCGTCCGGGAGCTTTTGGATTTTGCAAGACCATCTAAATTTGAAATACGTGAGGTGGAAATCAATAAGATCATTGAAAACACCCTCTCTTTATTATCGTATCAAAAAGATTTTAAGAATATCGAGACCCGATTGGACCTGCAATCCGACCTCCCTTTGATCAAAGGGGACGAATCCCAGCTTTCTCAAGTTTTTATTAACATCATTTTAAATGCAATCGATGCCATGCCGAACGGAGGTAGGTTACAAATTCAAACAGAGGGACATGTCATGGACTATTCATATGAGGATCTGTTTCAACGTACCTATCCTCCGAGACGCAAAAGTGATCCGATGGAATGCGATTATTCGAGCTTAAGGAAGTCCGATTCTCTTCCAACTTTACTTACCAAATTCTCAAAAGGGGACCGCCTCGTTAAGGTCCGAATCTCTGATACGGGGAGTGGGATCAAAAAAGAAGACTTAGAAAATATTTTCGATCCCTTTTTTACAACTAAAGCTCCGGATAAAGGAACAGGTCTTGGTTTATCGATTTCTTTAAAGATTGTTGAATCTTTGGGAGGGGAAATAAGGGTTGAGAGTGAGGAAGGAAAGGGAACGGGCTTTGAGATATACTTTCCTGCAATCTCATAAAGAGTACGGATTTGGTTAACGTTGAGGATGCTCGTATCGAAGCTCGAGGCTCGAAAAAAGAAGCTCGGTTATCCAGCGTCTATAGCACACCTCGATACGAGGTTCGACAATGAAAATCGGTAATTGGTTTGAATTAGGAACAGTGCATGAAAAACCCAATTAGAAGTTTTAGAGATTTGGAAGTATATCAAAACTCATACTCCGCATCTGTTGAGGTGATCAATAAAATTGTTCCCAACCTTCCAAAATTTGAGCAGGATGATTTGGCAGACCAAATACGTAGATCAGCAAAAGCCATACCTAGGCTTATCGCAGAAGGCTATTCAAAGAAACATCAAAAGAAGGGGTTTCAAAGATATTTGGACGATGCCCTGGCAGAAAGCAATGAAATGGTC
>Ga0214474_1000915_pt1 | contig 13989 bp, 4 predicted proteins | sample RVTome_2_FD_187335 | JGI IMG/M metagenome (GOLD analysis project Ga0214474, IMG submission 187335) | Soil microbial communities from uranium-contaminated site in the Upper Colorado River Basin, Wyoming, United States - RVT95D214 HiSeq ...
TCCCAGAGATACCTGGTCTGGGCGGCAGGCTGATCGAGGACATGGTCGCGGTGAACGACTACGAGATGACCATCCAGCTTAGGACACAGTACTCTCCGTTCATCAGCGCGCTCACGACGATCCCGATCCTTCCGGAGTACATATGGTCGAACGTGGCGTGGGACTGGAACAACTACGATGGGACGTATCAGTCACCAATCGTCGGTTCTGGCCCGTGGTTCTATTTCCTCGACGCGGAGCCTGACGCCAACGTCGCGGAGATGCACAAGAACCCGACCTGGTTCGGCGAGGTCGAATACGGATGGCAGTTGCACGTTGACAGGATGATATTGAGGTCCGAGACCGAGGACAGCAACTACGCGAACTACATCGCAGGAACGAACGATATCTGCACATGGCCGACATCCGCGCAGTTCCTGAGCGGCCTGCTTCCAGGCACGAAGTGGACCTCCAGCCAGGGTTTCGTCTTCGAGTTCAACATGAACCAGCTGACAGAGGCGGACAGGGATCTGTACGGCCTCGGGAACCCAACGGACTACAACAACCAGCTGCTACTGGACCCGGTCATAAAGCTCGCCCTGCAGATGTCAATCGACAAGCAGGCGTTCGTTGACAGCGCTCTGGACGGCCTCGGAAAGCCGGCCGACTCGTTGATTCCAGAAGTGAGCCCGTGGCGTTACGACTACGGTGGCCCGGGAGCGCCTCCAGGTGAAGTCGAGATACCCTTCGACACAGCCAACGCCAGGATGATGCTCTACGCGAACGGCTGGAAGTACAGGCAGACAGGGACGGAGATCCTGTCGACAGACGGTGACTATCTCACATACTACCCGCTGTCCAGGTCGGTCGGCGGAGTTGCGACGGACACTCTCTCTTTCAGGTTCGTCACCCCGAACACCGATTCGTTCTTCATTGAGGGGTCTTTGCTCATAGAGCAGTGGGCTGCTCAGACCGGCATCGACCTGCTGTACAGCGCTGAGCCATCTGGCACGATGAACACGCTCTGGTACGCTGCAGACTACGACACATGGTTCTGGGACTGGTGGTTCACTCCCAACTCCGAGCCGTCTGTTGATATTATGCAGGTCATCGCGACCGAGGCAATCGGCAGCTGGAGCGATGTCTACTGGTCGAACGCGACCTACGACGCCCTGTATTACGAGTCCCTCACGACGATGGACCCGGACCTCAGGGGCGATCTGCTCGACGAGTTGCAGAGGATGGTGTACGAGGACAGCGGCTGCTTCCCCGTAGCCTGGATGGACATGCTCTACGCGGCCCAGACCGTTGGCCCTGAGAACTGGCAGAACTTCGGCAACTGGACCCAGAAGTACCCGTTGACCGTCGACTCCGGATATCCATGGCTGTTTGCGCAGATCTATCCGGCCGACAACCCAGCTCCTCAGATCACTGGATGGACTGACCCATACGAGTCGGACACTCTCACACCCGTGGACTTCTCTGCCACGGTTGTTGACTCCGGCCCAGCTGCGACGCTCGAGTACAGATGGAACTTCGGTGACGGCACCAAGAGCGCTTGGTCGACCTCAGCCGCAGTGAGCCACCTCTATCCAGTCGACGGATACTACGAGGCGTGGATGATGGTCAGAGAGGTCGGCACAGCTGATGGCTTCATGACCTCCAAGAAAACGTCCGTGACGATCATCGACATGTCGAACTCGGCGCCTTATGGCCAGAGCTTCACGTTCGCGCCGATCGACCCGGACTCCGGTACGCTCGTCTACCTCAACGGAACGGCGACCGATGACAACCCCGGTGACACCCTTACATTCACCTGGGACTTCGGCGATGGCGACATCGGAGCCGGACAGAACACTGTGCATCAGTTCGCGGCGGAGAGCGCCCCGTCCTACACGGTGACGATGTACGTCGACGACAACCACCTCGGACAGCAGTCCAGGCCCGTCTTGACATCGAACCTGATATCGGTCGCTCCGAACAGCCCGCCGACGGTAGTTGCCCAAGATGAGCCAACAGTCGAGTGGAAGACGCTGTTCGAGTTCCGATCCGTGGCGTCCGACGTCGATTCCAGGGATACGCTGAGGTTCACCTGGGATTGGGACGACGGCAGCCCGCTCTCAGTGACGGCGACGAACACGGCGTTCCACACCTACACCCAGAAGCTGACATACACAATCGAGGTGTGGGCGGACGACCTGACGGGACTGCCCGGACACAACGTATCGGACACCGCCACAGTGGTCGTCGGTTCGACAACGAACTACGCGCCGCTGATCACCGACTTCCATGTCTCGAATGACATGCCTCCGGCCGGTGAAACGGTCACGTTCTACGGAACAGCGGTGGACAGGGACAATGACCTGCTAACGTACACATGGGACTTCGGAGATACAACCACGGACACGTCCACGCAGACGGTGGTGAACTCGACCCTTCCGATGGACCACATCTACTCGTCTCCGGGCGCAGTGCTGGCTTACCTGACGGTCACTGACGGTCAGGCAATTGTGACCATCATGGACCCACTGATCATCGATGTGCAGCCTCCGTCCAATGTCGCGCCGGTCATCGACCCGCTGCCTGACGTGATTGCGACCGTTGGAGTTGCGGAACAGTTCACTGCTACTGCTACAGACGGAGACCTCGACCCACTGATATACACATGGGACTTCAACGACGGTTCTCCGCTCCAGGTGGGCAGCACAGTGATGCACACCTATGACGTCTCGAGCGGTGTCTTCGGCATGCTGTACACGGTGTATGTCGACGATGGACAGGGTCACATCGTGTCCGAGAGCGGCGTTGCCTACGTGAACTGGGTTCCCTGGATAGAGGTCCCGCTGACGGACCTGATTGTGAACGGCGGACTGGATGACTACACGGTCTCGGCCAGCGACAACGACACGAGCGACACGCTGACGGTCACATGGGACTTCGGCGACGGGACTGTGATGGTCGGGCCAACTGTCTCCTACGCATACGCTGTGGTTGCGGTGCCCACTATGTTCACGCTGACGGTCTATGTCGAGGACGACTTCGACGACCCGATGGTCTCACACAATGTGTCGAGTTCCGCGACGGTCACCGTGAACCCACCGGGCGACACGGACCCGCCGGTTGCTGACGCAGGCGTGGACCAGACGGTCCTCGCGGGCGAGCTCGTGACCTTCGACGCGTCCGGATCGACGGACAACGTCGGCATCGTGAACTGGACGTGGACGTTCACTTGGAACAGCGCACCGGTTGAACTCTGGGGCGAGGTCGTGACTTACACGTTCGACTCTCCGTTCCAGGATGTCACCGTCACGCTGACCGTTAGGGACGATGCGGCCAACAGCGACACGGACGAGATGATCGTGCACATAGGCGACTGGATTCCCGAGTTGCCGGCGATAGTGCTGCCGGTGGTCGGGATGATGATCATAGTCGCCGCGGCGCTGGTCGTCAGAAGGCGGAAGGAGCAGTAGACACAGGGTCCACGAGGACCCCGTCCAAACCCTTTAAACCACTCTCTTTTTCAAAATCGTCAATCTAGGGTTCATGCCGATAGCGGCACAACCGGTCTAGTCGCGTTGAAGCTCGTCCATGTGGATGCGGACATCCGCGCTCCTCTCCCGAATCGCGGACGCACGGGCGGAGACATCCCTGCCGATCCTCTCGAGCATGTCAAGCTGCATGTGCGTGTAGAGGTAATCGAGGTTCTTGTCGATGTCCCGTATGTACTTCCCCGACGACGGGTTCTCAAGCATCCGCGTGAGCAGGCCATCGATTCTGTTCGCAGTCCTTATCCTAGGGGCCATGACGCCCGCGCTCAGGCTGAAAATGTCAAGAGCGTTTCCTCGGCCCTCGATATCCAGTTCTTCTGGTTGTTCTTTGGAGGCCCATCGCTCGTCAGCTGGCCCCTTTGCTTCGCTGTCGCTCTGCAAATCCCATCCCTCGTTGGAGCCTTACTACTATATCATGAACTGCATATATATACTTGTCAAGTCGGCGGCCAGGCAACCCCGAGCGCGGCGCGAGCGAGCAGTTGCCCAGTCCAAATCCGTGGTTGAATTCTGTCTGTGTCAACGGTCTCGAGCGGCGGATGGAACGACGGGAGCCCCCTTCCGTTCTCGACCGATTTCTGCTTCCTTCGAATACTATCGGGGAAATGAAACTCCGATTTGAGCATGCGGGGACCTGACGAATCATGCTCGTTGGTCAGTTGCACGCAGTGTCTGCGCGTTGACCAAGGCTATTCTTAAATAGAGTGACGCCGTTGCTACCGCCCAATCCTAGGGCCCGCTGAATGGAATGCGCCAGTAGCGGAATCTAGGGGGGGGAGAGGGGGCACTTCGATCACGAGCCTCGCTGGGACAGGCAGTCGCGTTTCTCGCGCAGAGCGCGCATATCACCGCTTGACGGTAGTTGTCGCCTGCGTCCTGCTGCTATTCACGGCTTTGTCTGCTGTCGCTCTCTGGGTGCCCGCAGACTCTGATGCTGTCCAGTCGGGGAACAGTCTGCCATCTACTGAGCGTGCGGGAATCCTCGCTGCAACGATAGCCAGCTTCTCCGCAAGCCCCAATTCCGTCTATGTGGGACAAGAAGTCACCTTCTTCGCCAACGCGACCAGCTCCACCAGCTCAACTCTGAAATTCACTCTGTTCTTCGACTACATCCTCACACTTCCATCTACCCCGAACCCTGCCAGCGGGCGAACGGTCAATATCACCAGTGTACCTGGGCAAATCGTGGTGAAGTACACATACGATCACAAAGGCAATTTCACGGGTGCGCTGGGCACTTATTTCGTCGCCAAGGTGTATGTCGATGATGGCGCGTCAAACGTCACTCGCCAGATACCAGTCTATGTCAGGGAGAACGCTGCTCCAACGTTCGAATACCTGCCTTCCCCCAGATTCGATGTCAACGCGAGCGAACCGATCGACCTGTATGTGTTCCTCAAGGACGTCGACAACGATCCCTTGACCGTCACGTGGGACTTCGGGGACGGAACGATCGCGATAGACTACACAGCCGGGGCTGTGGATGGCGTGTACTCGAACCAGACGCATGCGTGGGACCCTGAACTAGCTCCAGGTGAACCCTTCGGAGACTACATCGTGAACTACACTCTCAATATCACTGTGAGCGATGGTTTCGGCCACACCATTTTCACTCTCTCGATTGTAACCGTTCACGTTCCACCGAACGAGAGCCCGTCGCTGGGCCTCGTTGCATCTGCGACAGTCGCTGACCCTGCGGACACAATAGTATTCTACGCAAATGCGACCGATCCAGAGGGAGACCCATTGACATGGACATTCTACTTCGATGACGGTATTGTCGAAGTCCACACCTCAGGATACTCGACTCCAAACACCACGCAATGGATGAATGTCTCGCATGTCTACGGTGCACCTGGCAATTTCACGGTCCTCATGTATGTCAGCGATGCCCTCATACCCAACCAGGTATTCCCTCACAATAAGTCCTTGAGCTTGTTGATCAGGGTGAAGGGAAATACTGCTCCGTCCGTCTCGACCACCATCACTGCCGAGCCGAATTCCCCGGAGATCAACCTAACACTTGGGAACGTCACAGTGAGGTTCTTCGTGGACGTCAGCGACGCGGACGCGGATGCGGTGAATGCGTCGTGGTATCTTGATGGTGTTCTGGTTGGAAGCAACGTGTCCCAGGCGGCCCTCGGGGTCCACAGGTTCTATCTCACGCTGGTGTTCGTCGACACCGGCCTTCATAATGTGTCCATCTACGCCACCGACGGTAGAGAGGGACACGATTCCATGAGGTCCTTGAATCTGACTGTCTCGTCGAGGAATTTGCCGCCCGACCTCGAAGAGCTCGCCTTTTCATATTCCCAAGGCGACTATGCTGCGCCTAATGAGACGATAGTCTTCACTATAGTGCTATCCGATCCAGAGGAGGACGTCATCGAGTTCTCGATCAATTTTGGAGACAACACGGGCTGGGTCTACTTCAACCTCACGGACTATGTTGATGGGAACGTGACGCTGCTCCTCAACTATTCCTACGCGAGCGTGGGGGAGTACCGCATCACGATTCGGTACACTGACAACAAGATCGGTATTCTGAACCACACGAAGACGATTGATGCGCTCGTCAAGGTGGAAGTTCCCGAGGTCGAAGTCGTGCAACAGTGGAACTGGTGGGACTACACGTGCCTATCCGTTCTGTGGCTCTCTGTGGCAGTCATCGCCCTGAGGATGGTCTATGTTGGATACCGTCGCAGGAAGCTCGAGAGAGAAGGAGTGAGCGTTGAGGAGATCAAGCTCAGGAAGGAGCTGACCGAGCTGGGATACCTGCGCCCCGAGGAACCCGATAACGGCAGAGGAGGAGGGTCGTAATGGTGGCGCGGTCCTTCAGAAGGATCATGGCGAGGCGTATGATCAACGTGGTCATCACGATATTCGGGATCCTGGCGCTGAACTTCTTCCTCATAAATCTGATGCCAGGGGACCCCATGCTGAACATGGTCCCCAGGGACCCGAAGTTCGACGAGAGTCTCAAGTGGCGGCTTCAGGAGCAGTTCCACCTGAACGATACGATCATTGAGAGGTTCGGATGGTACCTGTACAACACCTTCACTGGAGAGTGGGGGACATCGTACATGGCCAACGAACGTCCTGTTCTGGATATCATACTGAACGATATGCGTTGGACCCTGCTTTTAGTGGGTGCTTCTACGGTGTTCACTTTGCTCATAGGCATCGCCATCGGCGCATATGCCGCTTTCAGACGCGGGGGCCCTTTCGACCTCTTCTCCTCTGCGGTGTCCCTGTTCTTCTACGGCATGCCCATCTTCTGGTTCGCGATGATGTTGCAGATAATGTTCTCGAACCCGTTCCTCGAGCTCGACTGGTGGCCCAAGTTCCCAGCTCAAGGATACTATGACACGGACAAGTACGGGGCCGTCTTCGAGTGGCGTTTGCCCGTTATACTCAGCGTGTTGGAGCACCTCTTCGTGCCGTCTTTGGCCCTTGCGCTGGGGACTGTTGCGGGCGTGTCCCTGGTGATGAGGAGTTCGCTCATAGACGTGATGACGGAGGACTACATTCTCACAGCGCGCGCGAAGGGACTCACAGACTACCAGGTCCTCAGGAGGCATGCGCTCCCGAACGGTATGCCGCCGATGGTCGCCCTCATAGCGATGGACATAGCGTTCATCATAGGCGGCGCATACCAAGTCGAGGTGATTTTCAACTATCCTGGCATTGGTTATAGAACGATCAAGGCGATAGATGAGCTGGACTTCCCGATCCTCCAGTTCATCGTCGTCATAGGTGGAGTGGCCGTCGTCATAGCCAACTTCGTCTCGGACATACTGCTGATCTACCTGGACCCGAGGATCAAGATATCGTAGGGGGGGGTTTCACATTCGCAAGAACAACAACAAGGACACGAACGGGTCGGAACAGACAGACCTGAAGTCCGCAGTCTGGCGCGAGAAGCTCAGGCTGACGACAAAGCGCGGTGTGAGCATCCTCCGCCAGCTCCTCAAGAATCCTATGGGTGCGACTGGCACAGTGATCTTGGTCATCTTCACGTTCATCGCGCTCTTCGGCGAGGCCATGGCTCCGTGGAGCGTGCCCGCCGGGGGATATGACGACAGGTTTGGCCAGCTCGTCACACCGACGGACCTCGCGATGACCGAGACGGTCGAGATCAGGGCGGGGGAGTACACGGAAGTCCGAGGTGTGTTCATAGACAAGCCGGGATGGCCGGGACCAGACCTGGACAAGTTCGGGATCCTGAGGGTCACCACCAACCCGTCTGTCCCGTCCACAATCGTGATGGATTCGGAGTGGAGGAGCCCATACGAGATCAACTGGATGAAGATACGACCCGGAGATCACCTGATTGAATACACTGATGTGCCCGGGTACGTCACGCCCCCTTCGGTCGGATTCGAGATCGAGGCCCGCAGCGACGTGATGGAGATCACGGCCAACTTCACGCAGTGCGGGAAGCTCAACGTATCCACCAGCCCTGAGGTCCCCGCGACAATCTCCGTCGACGGCTTCCCTAGGGGCGAGGGGAGCTTACTGTCCGATGTTACCCCCGGAACATACACGATCAGCTTCGGAGAAGTCGAGGGCTATCTTCCCCCTGTCAACAGCACCGTGACGGTCGGACCTGGCGGCCGGGTGGATCTGATCGGACAGTACACCCCCAGCGTGGGCGTACCTGGACCCGATGCAGATTCCTACGGCATGCTGAAGGTCTCGACGAGTCCTGCGGTCCCGTCAACCATCTATGTAGAGGGCAACTGGACCACCCAGTGGGGGCTCGAGTGGCTGAAGCTGAAACCCGGTACGTACAATCTGACCTTCAGCGATGTGCCCGGGTATAGGACGCCACACAGGGAAGCTGTTCGAATTGTGGCCGGCGAAACCACCAACTACACTGCTGTCTTCGGGCTGACAGGCACCCTCCGAGTCATAACGGAACCTCACATCTCGTCGACGATACTTGTGGATGGTGTGGCTCGTAACGAGGGAGATCTCCTCGTCCAGCTTGACCCGGGGATCTACACGGTGACGTTCAGGTCTGTGGAGAACTACGGCGTCCCGCCTCCGGCCGCGGCCGAGTTGTCATCGGTTATCCTACCTTTCCTGGCGAGCCTGCTCGTGTCCTCGATGGTGACATACCACGTATGGACGCACCGTTCGTCTAGTAGGTCCAAGCTGGCGCTGGCCCTGGTATTCGGCGGGCTAGCGCTATCGGCCGTGTGCCTATCCATAGGCGCCCTAGATGATGTCGAAGCGACCGCGCTCGAAAAGAGTCCGTGGCTCTATCCCGCCTCACTCGTCGGAATCGCGGCGTCGCTCTGCGCGATGGGCCTGCTCCGGCCGAAGATGGACCGAGACATCGTGTTCGGGATGGTTCTTGCGTGCATGGTGCCGCTCTTCCTGGTCCCTGGAGTGCTAATCGAGATGGACAACTTCGGGCGTGCGAGCTACATGCTGTTCGCCTTCATCGGAGCCGGCTTGGCCGCAAGCATGAGCGCAATGAAGCTCAACATTTCGTTCAAGAAGGCCGCGCTGTTCTTCACGCTCGCGGGCAAGGCTGGCGAGAACGTCGACGCCAGGCACGCCAGAACCGTGAAGTGGGTTGGAGTCGTGGCTGCCTCCGTGCTGGCAGTTTCGGGGGTCCTGGTCTACGTCGCTCAGAACTGGACGACCCACTGGATGGGCACGGATGTCTTCGGGATCGACATATTCAGCGAGTTGCTCTACGGCGCCCGCACATCGATTATCGTGGGAATCTTCTCAGCAGTCATAGCTTCAGTCCTCGGTGCGCTCATCGGGCTGTATTCCGGTTTCGTGGGCGGATGGAAGGACGAGGTGATCATGAGGGCGAACGACGTCGTCCTTTCTATCCCGTGGCTAGTGCTGATGATCATCGTCGCCGCGATGCTGGGCAAGATAGACCTCACGGGCATCATCCTGATCATAGGCCTGACGGGCTGGTCGGCGACTGCCAGGATGGTCAGGGCACAGGTGCTTTCGATCAGGGAGCGGATGTATGTCGAGAGGGCACGCTGCATAGGTTCCTCTTCGATGGGAATAATCAGGAGGCACATACTGCCCAACTCGTTCCCGCTGGTGTTCGCGAACACCATCCTGACAGTCGCTGTATCGATACTGTCAGAGGCCACACTGAGCTTCCTGGGTATGAGGCCGATCGGGGTCGTCACGTGGGGCACGATGCTGGACTACGCGCAGTCCTCCGATGCGTTCAGCATCGGACTGTACGGCTGGATAGTCGCGCCGGGGCTATGCATCGTGCTGGTGGTGCTCGCGTTCACATTGCTGGGCTACGCTCTCGATGACATAATGAACCCGAAGCTGAGGAAGCGCTAGTACTGTCGCGGTTCGCTCTTGGTGTGGGATCCCTGAAGCTCATTCTTGACACGCGGGATAATTATCAGGGTCGATATTGATAATCATAAACATGAACGCCTGCAAACTGCACACTGCTGTGCATTGTCCGTACTGGCCGATGCAAAAGGGCTTATATGTTGCCGACAGTACTGTTTTTTAACTCGCCTGATTGACAGTAGGGGAGAATGTCACGTTGGGCATCGGTGCCGGGGGAAGTTCGGAAGTCATCGTTTTGGACCAAGCGTGGTCCTCTGCAGACTTAGAGCACTCCTGGACGCCGCGAGAAATTTGTCTAGCTGAGCCAGTGCATTTTTCCCTGCGCGAGCCGAATACATAATGGGGAGTTGAGGAATGTTGGATAGAACAAGAGTCACTAGGACATCGATGCTTGTGGCAGTCCTTCTGGCCGCGATGATGTTGGGATTGCCGTCCGCTCTTACGGGCGACAAGAACGTCAGCGTGGCCGAGAACGCCGCAGCCTTAGACGTAGAGAGAATGTTCACGGTTGGGACAGCCGAAATTTCGGTTGCTACGCTCAATCCGTTCTCGTACACGATGGTGGATGAGTACATGGCGATATGGATGTGCAGCAGCACGCTGCTCACGTACGATGTCGACATGAACAGGATTGGCGATCTTGCGACCTCATGGAGTGCGTCGCCTGATGGCCTGACGTGGACATTTAAGATTGTGAACAACGCGTACTTCGTGGAACAGAGCAACCCGACAAGCACGGCGCACCAGTTGACGGTGGACGACATCATCTACACTTATTATTTGATTCAGAACACCGACAACAACCTGCACTTCTATTTCCCGGGTGGAGCGCCTGATGGTGGAACACCTCCGACTATCGCGGCCATGAACAAGATCAGCAACTTCGAGTTCGAGATCGTCTTGACGACTCCCTACGCGCCATTCGTGGGAGCGCTGACTTCAATCCCGATAGTGCCGAAGTACTACTGGGAGCCTAAGATGGCTACCAAGACTTCTCCGACCCAAGTCACTGGAGTACTTCCGATCGGAACTGGGCCGTTCTACTACGCCCTGCCGGGCCTCCCGACGATCGGTGAGGTCGTACTGAACAGGAACCCGATATGGTGCCAGGAAGCGAACAAGGGCTGGCAGATACACGTGGATGTCTTCAAGCTGAAGCAGATGGGTGATTCTGCAACTGCCTGGATGGAGCTGCAGGCGGGCAACATCGACTGCATGATGGGTGTGCCCCCAACCACGTACACCAGTGAAATCATACCCGGAGTTCCGGATGTCATCGGCTTCGCTCAGAGCACTGGATTCGTGTATGAGTACAACCTGAACCAGATGACTACCGAAATGAGGGAAACGCTGGCGGGCAACTACAAGCTGGGCGAGAACAGCCAGATACTCCAAGACCCGGTGGTCAAGGAGGCTATGGCGATGGCGGTCAACAAGCCGGGATTCATCGAGACCGTCCTTAACGGACTCGGAACGGTCGCGGACTCGCTCGTCCCGGACGTCAACCCCTGGTACTACCACTATGGTAGCTCGCCCGGAGAGATACCAGTTGTCTTCGACACGCTTGCCGCGAGGCACCTGCTGTGGGACAACGGCTGGAAGTACGACATCGCAGGCAATGTGGTCGACAGGGACGGCACAGCCTGTCCCCTCTACGGATACTTCGACGGCGATCTCGTGCCCCTTGAGTTCCGTTTCTACACGCTGACCTCGGATCCTGAGTGGACTACCGGCGGAACACTGATGATGAACGACGCGGCGGAGGCCGGCATCAAGCTGAACCTCGAGCTCAAGAGCGTCAACCAGCTGAACTCGATATGGTATGCTGCGGACTACGACGCGTGGCTCTGGGACTGGATGTTCACCCCGCTCTCTGAACCGTCGACAGACGTCTTGTCTGTCGCGACGACAATGGAAATCGGGAGCTGGAGCGACATCTACTGGTCCAATGCGACGTACGACGAACTGTACAACAGGTCGTTGACCGCGATGGACCCGACCGCGAGGAGACAGCTCACCGATGAGATGCAGCGCATGCTCTACGAGGAACATGCATGTCAGCTCATCTCATACAGGAAGGAACTCTACGCAGTGAGCACGAAGCACTGGTCGAACTTCGGCGATTGGGAGGACAGCTTCTTCCTGATGCCGGACCAGGGCTACCCGTACCTGTATATGATGCTCTCGCCGAGCGGTTCGGAGGAGGATTATCCGAACAGCGTGCCGTCCATAACGAGCCTTGCGGCGTCGTTCGAGGGCACGAAGAGCGTCGCGATAACCTTCACTGCATCAGCGACGGACTCGTCAACGCTACAGTACCAGTGGTACTTTGGTGACGGTTCGGTGAGCGGATGGTTGAGCTCGCCTACGACAACGCACCCGTATGCGCAGGATGGATACTACAAAGCGTACTTCGCTGCAAGGGAGACCACGGCTGCACCGAGTGGCGCTGAGGACTACTTCATCACGTCGCAGCAGACGTCGGTGAAGGTAATCGACATCAGCAACTCGGCACCTTACGGATTGTCGATCGGCTACTCGCCTTCGAGCTTTGACTCGGGTGACGTCGTGACCTTCACGGCGACCGCGTCCGACCTCAACGCCGGAGACATTCTGTACTACTCGTGGTCGTTCGGCGACACGTACACTGCCAACGGTCAAGTCGTGACGCACCAGTTCAAGACTCCTGGAGCGTACACGGTCACTCTGTCCGTCGATGACATGCACGTGGGCACACAGCCGAGGCCCGTGACGACGACACAGATGGTGTCTGTTGCAGCGAACCTGCCTCCGACCATATCCGTGCCTGACTTCACGGGAGTGCCGTGGAAGCAGTCGTACACGTACACCGTGACAGCCTCCGACCCCGAGTTGGATCCAATGCGCTTCACTTGGGTATGGGGCGATGGCTCGACATCCGTGACTACCAGCGCGACGACCTCTCACACGTATAACATCAAGACGACGTATACACTGAGAGTGTTCACGGATGACCTGACTGGCCTGTCGGGACACAATGTGTCTGATACCGGCAGCGTTCAGGTGGTAGGTGCGAACAAGGCGCCAACGATAACCTCCTTCACGGTGAGCAACGCCACTCCGTACATCGGTCAGACGGTTGTCTTCACCGCCGCGGGCAAGGACCTGGACGGCGATCCGCTGACGTTCACGTTCACGTTCGGTGACGGCACGTCAGAAGTGTATCAAGCGACACCTCCGGCTGGAGTAGACGCGACATTCGTCGTGCCTCACGAGTACTCGACGCCAGGGACGAAGACCGCGTACTTGCTCCTCTTCGACGGAACTGCCACGAAGACCTCGACTGGCATAACGATCGGCGTGATAGCCAACTACGAGCCAGTCGTGACGCCTCTTGAGGACGTGGGCGGAGTCGCAGGCTCCGAGCTGAGCTTCCTGTGCGATGCGTTCGACCCAGACTGGGACGATCTCACCTACACATGGAACTTCGGGGATGGTTCCCCGCTGGTCGTCGGCAACCCCGTGGTGCACACCTACGCAGTGGCGGATGTCTATCCGTTCACTGTATATGTGGACGACGGCCACAGCCACAACGTGAGCTCGTCGGCAGTCGCGACAATCGCAGCGCCGTTCTCTTACGGCATGCTGCGTGTGACAACCAACCCAGCCGTTCCGGGCATGATATACCTGAACGGTGATTGGATGTCCAGGTGGGGCCTTGACTGGGTCAAGCTCGACCCGGGGACATACACGCTGTCGTTCGGCGATGTTCTGGGCTTTGTGACTCCGGCGGATCAGGAGGTCGTCATCACAGCTGGTGAGGTCACCAACTTCCAGGCGGACTACATCCCGATGGGCAGCCTGCGGGTCATAACGGAACCCGCGATGCCATCGACGGTGTATGTGAACGGCATCCCGAGGAACGACTGGGGCTTCTGGAACTATGTGCCAGCAGGCACATACACAGTGAGCTTCGGCGCGGTCGCGAACTATGCGACCCCGGCGCCGCAGACCGTGGAGGTCACGGTTGGCGGGTTCCAGCAGGTCATAGGCACGTTCGTCTCGAGTCCAGGTGCGCCTGGGCCGGACCCGTTGACCTACGGCATGCTGCGTGTGACGACGAACC
>Ga0214474_1000917_pt1 | contig 13984 bp, 13 predicted proteins | sample RVTome_2_FD_187335 | JGI IMG/M metagenome (GOLD analysis project Ga0214474, IMG submission 187335) | Soil microbial communities from uranium-contaminated site in the Upper Colorado River Basin, Wyoming, United States - RVT95D214 HiSeq ...
TATCGGGCAGCTCGAAGTGCGCCTCGAGAAGAAGCCGATCGGCGTTTTCGGCCAGCAACTTCCCGGTATACGACCATACCTCCACCCCTCGGTAGTCGAGCTTGTGAACGGTGATCGGCCGGCTCACGGGATGACCTGAATGGCGTCCGCTGGCAGCCCGATGCGGATCCTCTCCCCGGGCCGCGGCAGGCTCATTTGCGACGGGAAATCGAAGCGAAGCGATACCCCGTTTGTAACCACATCGAGCTGGGTGAGCCCTCCACGAAAGGTCTTCTGAACCACGGTCGCCTCCAGAGCGGCGGTGCCCTCCCCATCAATGCGCGCCGAATCCGGGCGGATGAGAACGGTTGCCTTTCCCCTCAGGGGTTCGGTCACGGGTAGTCTCCCGACAGCCGTCTCCACCGCGCGGGTGCCATCCGACGCCGGAGTCCCCTCCAATAGGTTCGTTAACCCGAGGAACCGTGCAACGAATGCGGAGTTGGGGCTGGAGTAAAGGTCTTGCGGCGCCCCCTCTTGCACGACCGCCCCGGCGTTCATCAGCACCACGCGATCGGCCACAGCAAAGGCCTCTTCCTGATCGTGGGTCACGTAGAGCGTGGTCTGGGCGCGCCGCTCGCTTCGGCCGTTGCCCTGGCTCCCGCGCAGGATGCGCGGGAGGTCGTCGAGCAGGCGTTCGCGAAGGGTTCGATCGAGCGAGCCGAGGGGCTCGTCGAGCATCAGGAGGCGTGGCTGTGGGGCCAAGGCTCGGGCCAGGGCGACGCGCTGCTGCTCCCCTCCCGAAAGAGTATCCACCTCACGCCGCTCGAAACCGGGAAGGCCCACCAGGCCCAGGACCTCGGTGACGCGAGCGGCGATCTCCGCTGCCGATCGGCCCTCCCACCGCAGCCCGAAGGCGACGTTCTGCCGGACGTTCATGTGGGGGAAAAGGGCATAGTCCTGGAACATCAACCCAAACCCGCGGCGGTGCGGCGCGAGGCCGCGGAGCGATTGGCCATCCCAGCCCACGTCGCCCGAGTCCGGCATCTCGAGGCCCGCCACAATCGCAAGCAGGGTCGATTTGCCGCAGCCGCTCGGCCCGAGCAAGGCGACGATCTCTCCCTCGGCCACCTCGAAGGTCACGCCGTCGAGAGCCCGGGTGGTGCCGAAGGATTTGTGGATGTCGATGATCGACAGTCCGTTCAACCGTCAGAACTCCCCAACCTCGGCGATGCGCAGCCGCTCGATGCCGAGCATCCCGGCGGTGCATACCGCCATGAGGATCGTGCTCAACGCGAGACCCTGCCCGTAGTTCAAGGATCCCGGCGCAGAGAGGAACCGGTAGATAGCCAGCGGCACGGTCGGGAACTCGGGCCGCGCCACGAGGGCGGTGGCGCCGAACTCCCCGAGGGAGATCATGAAAGCGAAGGTGGCGGCAACCAGGACGCCGCGCCCGACCAGCGGCAGATCGATTCTCCGGATGACCTGGAGGGGCGGTGCGCCGAGCGCGGCTGCGGCGTGCCTCAGCCGGGGGCGAATGCTGCGAAGGGCGGGGACCAGGCTGCGAACGACAAAAGGAAATGCGACCAGCGTGTGGGCCAGGGGGACCAGGATCGGCGACGCTCGCAGGTCGAGCGGCGGGCGGCCGAGGGCGAGAATGAAGCCGAGCCCGAGGCTCACCGCCGAGGTGCCGAGAGGAAGCATGAGGATGGGGTCGATCAACCGGCTGGCGAGACTGCCTCCATGCCGGGCGAGCGCCCAGGCCGCGGGCAGCCCGAGGCCGAGCGCCAGGGCGACGGTCGCCGTGGCGTAGACGAGGGAGACCCCGATCGCGGCGGCAGGCGGGGCGTAGAAGCGCGAGAGGCGTCGGTTGACTCCGAGCTCCCGGTAGTAGTCGAGCGTCAGGCCGGGCCGGAGCGTCCCCTGCTCCCCGGCCTCGGGGTCAAGGCGGGAGACCGATCTCGCCGCCAGGGCCAAGAGTGGGGACAACAGGAAGACCAGGAGCATGGCGATCAGCGCGCCGGCGACCGCCCGTTCGCGGAACCCGCGGAGCGGGCGTTGGGTCTGGGCGCGGCCGCGCAAGTGAAGGGGGCGCTGCAGGCGAGCGCTCAGGCGCAGATAGAGGGCCGTGATCCCCAGGGTGAAAGCGAGTTGGATCACCGTGAGGGCCGCAGCCACCGGGAGGTTGAACAGGCTCACCGTCTGGCGATAGATCTCCACCTCGAGCGTGGCCAGGCGCGGCCCGCCGAGCACCAGGACGACGCCAAAAGACGTGAAGTCGAAGAGGAACACCAGGAGCGACGCCGCGGCGATGGCCGGCATGAGGAGGGGCAGGGTGATGCGGAAGAACGTCTGTGCCCGGCCGGCGCCCAGCGTTTGAGCCGCCTGGCCGAGCCGCGGGTCGAGGTGAGACCAGAAATCTCCAACCGTGCGCAGCACGATGGTCGTGTTGTAGAAGACGTGGGCCAGTACGACCGCCCCCAGGCTGTTGAGGACGCGCAGGGGTGGCGCCGCAAGGTTGAAGAGATCCATCAGCGCGACGTTGAGCCACCCGCGTGGGCCGAGAAGCGCGCTGAAGGCGGCGGCGACAACGAGAGTGGGCATGACAAAGGGGACGGCGGTGAGGGCGCGCAGCACGTCTTTCCCGCGGAAGATGCGGCGAGCCAGCAGATACGCGCCGGGGAGCCCCAGAAGGAGGGTGAGGGCCGTGGAAAGAGCGGCCTGACCGAATGTGAAGCCGATCACCCCCCGCATAAAGCGTGAGGTGAGGATCGAGAGGAAGGGGGCGGCCGGGCCTCCGGCGCTCCGCGAGAAACTGAGCGACAGCAAGCTGCCTAACGGGAAGAAGTAGAAGAGCGCCAGGAACGCCAACGGCGCCAGCCACAAGGCCGCCAGGAGGAGTGCCGGGCGCAGGCCCGCCCAGAGACCGGGGTGCCCTGCCGTGGCGCGAGGAGGGGTCATCTCAGGACGGTCTCGGTCCAGGCCTCGATCCACGTTTCCCGATTCGCGGCGATGGCCTCTGGGCTCACGAAAGCCGGGTGTTCGGGAATCGCCAGGTAGCGGGCGAAGATCTCATCGAGGCCGGCCTCCGAATTGACCGGGAATACGTACATCTGCAGCGGCAGGTCTTCCTGGAATGGAACCGAGAGCATGAAATCGACCCAGGCCTCGGCCAGCTCGCGGTTCTCGGTGCCCCGGAGGATGCCCACGAACTCGATCTGGCGGAAGCAGGAGCCGTCGCTCACGACGGCGGCCGTCGGCGCCTCTTCGAGCGGCTCCGGCGAGAACATCACCTCGAAAGGCGGGCTGGAGCCGTAGGAGACCACGATCGGTCGCGGTCCGCCGCCTGAGGATCCGCTGAACTCGGTGCGATAGGCTGCCTCCCAATCATTGACGACCAGGACGTCGTTCTCCCGAAGGCCCTCCCAGAAATCGAGATACCCATCTTCCCCGAAGTGCCCGACGGTGGCCAGGAGGAACGCCAGGCCCGGGGAGGAGGCGGCCGGGTTTTCCACAACAAGCAGGCTCCGGTACTCAGGCCGAAGGAGATCCTCGAGGCTCCCGGGAGGCTCGAGACCGCGATCGGCAAAGTAGGCACGGTCGTAGTTGAGGCAAACGTCACCGTAGTCGACGGGCAGGGCATGATGGCCCGGATCGAGCTCGAACGAGTCGGGGATCTGTCCCAGGAGCGGGGACTCATACGCTTCGAAGATCCCCGCCTCGAGGGCGCGTGAGAGGAAGGTGCTGTCCAGGCCGTAGAACACGTCGGCGAGAGGGTTGCCTGCCGCGAGGACGGCCTTGTTGACGGCCTCGCCTGCGTCGCCTGAGGCGAGGAACCGCAGGGTGACGTCGTTCTCGGCCTCAAAGGCCGCGGCCACGGTTTCAGACACGGCAAACGAGTCGTGGGTCATCACCGTCAGCGCCCTGGGGCCGCGGGGGCCGCAGGAGGCCAACACGGATCCGAACAGGGGGATCAGGGTGAGGAGTCTTCGAGACATCCGAGCCTCCTTCAAGGTTCGTTCGCCGCGAGATGGAGAATCGTGCACAGGAGAAGTCCATCCTTGAGCGTGACCCGCGCCATGGGCGCGGTGAGCGAGTTGCTGATGCCCAGCGTCGAGCCGAAGGGCAGGGTGCCGTCGTGGAGAGGGTATTCGAGCCCCGCGGTGGTCACCCCCCGGGCGTCGCCGGAGAGAGGGATCAGGGAAACGACATCGCCCGGCCGACCGCGCAGCTCGAGGGAGTCGCCCGCGTGCAACGGGTAGATCTCCTGGGGGCCGTCGACGATCTCCAGGCGAATTCCCTCCAGGCCTGGCGCGCCGGCCAAGAGGAGGTTGGCGATCGATTGGTCCCAGCGGGCGCCGAGGCCCGCTAGAACCACGATCTCGGTGGCCCCGCGCTCCAGGGCGTAGCGGACGGCGAGCTCGAGATCGGTCTGTTCCTTACGGGGAGGGTGCCGGACCAGGTCCGCGCCGGAGGCTTCAAGGGCCAGAACGTCCGGCGGCTCGAGGGAATCGAAATCGCCGATGACGGCCGCCGGCCGGAGGCCGAGGGCCAGGCAGTGGCGGCCGCCGCCGTCCGCGGCCAGGATGAGATCGTCGGGCCGGATGCGCCCCCGGTCGATGTCGGCATGGGGCAGCGCGCCCCCGGCGATGATGACTGCGCGCAAGAAAGAAAACCCTCCACTGGGCCGGGGAGGGGATCGAACGTGGCTGTGAGCATTCCCTCCGCCGGCATTACCCGGATCAGGTTCTACGGGTCGAGGGCGGCTGCCCTCCTCTCAGCCCGGCTTTCCGGGCTCCCCGTGCTGATTGTGTTAGCCGCAGTATACGCGTCTAAGCGAGGCCCGTCAAGGAGCGCCCTTCCACTGCGGCCGCAGCGGGGATCCTCGCCGCCGTGGTGGGAAAGCCGCATCCGCACCGGACGGCCGCCGCGTTCCGGAGGAGAAACGCGCCTCGGCTCACGTCACTTCAGAAGCGGGCCATCCCCCGGGCGCATCCCTGGCAATCCCAATTCGCAGGCATCGCTCCCCGAGCGGAGTCGAAGGGGGCCCTGGGGGTAGTCGCGACGGAAGTCGCCCTTCGACTGCGGGCCCAGCGGGGATCCTTGATGCAGATGTCGGAATGCGGCCTCCGCTCAGGGCGGCGGGAATGAAAGGGGATCCTCGCCGCCGTGGTGGGAGAGCCGCATCCGCACCGGACGGCCGCCGCGTTCCGGAGCTGAACCCCACCTCGGCTCGCGGCCCTTCAGAAGCGGGCCTTCCCCGGGCGCATCCCTGGCAATCCGACTCCCAGGCTTCGCTCCCTGAGCGATGCGAGAGCTGAGCGCAGTCGAAGAGCGGCGGGAATGAAGGGGGATCCTGGCTGCCGCGGTGGGAAAGCAGCCTCCGCTTAGGGCGGCTGACGCGGGCGTGAGCACGGAGGTCAGTCGAGAGGCTGTCGGTCGATGCGGTAGAGGCAGGTGGGATCGCCGGTGGCGATGCAGGCCACCTCCCGCACCATGAAGTTGCGGCCTCCGCTCACCCAGAAGAGAGACTCCTGAAGAACGCCGGCGGTGAGGTGGCAGCAGGGGGAGTCGGCCTTGCGCCCCCAGCACACCGGGCAGTGTTCGACGTGGAGAAGAAAGGCCCCGGCCTCTTCCTCGAAGCGCAGGATCTGCCCGGCGAGTTGGTTGAGGGTGCAGGTGAGGACCTCGGCCCCGACCTTGAGCTTCATGTTGAGCGGGAGAAGGCGGAAGGCGAGATCGGAGATCCCGAGGTCGGGGCCAAACTCCCGCAGACCGTATTTGAAGCAGATGCGGCCGGCGCGGGCAGCCACACCTCGCCCGCCCCGCGGGCCATACAGTTCCTCCAGCGACCCTTGCAGGGTGGATAGGTCGTCGAAGCGGAACCCGAGGTCGAGATTGTTGGGCGGGTAGTTGTTGATCAGGTGGTGGAGCCCGGCCAGATTGAGGGCCGCGGTGAGGCCGTTGTGCCCGAGGAGTTCCTCGAAGGCGAGCAGAACGATCCGGCCCAGCTTGTTGGGGTAGTAGAGGGTAAGGGGTTCGGGGGTTTCGCCCATAGGGCATGAGGAGGGCGGGGAGGCAGCCCGGAAGCGCGCGTCTGCGCGGGCGGCCTCTACTTCTCCTGCATCTCTTCCAGGATGCTATAGAGAAGCTCGAGCAAGACCTTCTTCACCTGTTCGCGGTCGCTGGCCACGCAGGGCAGCATCTTCACCTTCTTGTCGAGCTTGAGGGCGATGCGCAGATCCTCCACGGGCCAGGCGTCTTCCTTATCCTGTTTGTTGGCCGCCACGACGTAGGGGGTGGGGGCGTAGGCGCGGAAGGTCTGGAGGATGCCCTTGGCCTCGCGGAAGGTCTCCGGCCGGGCGCTGTCGACGACGACGACGAAGCCGAGCATGCCTTCGGACAGGATCTCCCACATGAAATCGAATCGCTTCTGGCCGGGCGTTCCGAAAAGGTAGAGGACGAGGTCATCGTCGACGGTGATGCGGCCGAAGTCCATGGCCACGGTTGTTGTTTCTTTGATCCGCTCGGCCTCGGTGGAGATCTTGCGCTCCGTGGAGACGACATCGATCTCGCTGATGGATTGGATGAAGGCCGTCTTCCCTGCTCCAAACGGACCGGTGACCACCATCTTGACGGTTTGCATCGGCGATCCTCGCCTAAAGCGAACGGACTCGCTGGATGAGACGGTTCACCAGCGAGGACTGTTGCTTCCGGTCCACCGGGGGGAGCTGCTTGGCCCCGGCCGGCATCGGCATCCCGACGGGCCGCACGATGTCGACCAGCCCGGCCTGGAGCAGACCGAAAACGATCCGGCGGATTTCCAGGTCGCTCATCTTGTTGGCACGAGCGATCTGGCGGATGGTGTTCTTGGGGTTGATATACGACACCACCCGCCATTCCTCGACGCTCAGGTTGACATCACGGATATTGGCCCCGGGGCGCTCGACGAAGTCCAGGGCCATCTCCAGATTGGGAATCTCCTCCTGGAGCTGCTCGGATTCCTTGAGCAGGCGCGAGCCCTGGATGATGATGTCTTCCAGGTCGAGGCGGATGGTGATGCGGTCTTCCGGCGGGAGCAGGTCGGCATCGAAGCGAAAGAAGCCGTCGCCCCAGGTGAACAGCTGGTAGATGATGTCCAGGGTATGCTGGCGGAGGCTGGCAAGAATAGCCTGTTGGGTGAGATAGCCGGCGTTGATCAGGAGGATTCCGATTTCCTTATCGGGGCGATCCCCGGCGCGCGTCTTGATCACCTGAGCTTGCTGAGTGGTGATGGTGCCGGTCTTGGCCAGAACCCCCGTGAGACTGGCGTCTTCGTTGCCCAGCTGAGCGTAGATGAGTTTTCCGTCGCGGAACGAGACCCAGGCGGCCGAGCCGGAGCTCTCCAGGCTGAGGGTGCCGGTCTTGCGGGCCAGGTTGATCAGGTTCAGCAGTTGTGTGACGCTGAAATCCCGAAGGTTGCCCTTAAGCGCCATTACGGCCTCTTGAACGCCGGCGTGCTTGGGGTGGCGGGATTATACAGGGACGGCTCGGCCAATGCAAACACAGGGCCCAATAGAGGCGCGAAAGGCGCCGTCAGGCTCTCCAGCCTCCCCTCACCTGCCGGACGTGCCCCACCGTCACGTACGCCTCGGGATCCGCGCCGAGGATCTCTTGTTGGGCGGCCTCGACCTCCCGCCGGGGGACATAGCACAGCAGGAGCGAGACCGTGCCTTCGAGGCCTCGCGCGGCAAGGGAGGTGACGCCGCGTCCGCTCTGCCGCAGAGCCTCGCTCACGGCCTGGCCGCGGCGCGAACTGACCACCTGGAGCAGGCTGTGACCCGGTGCCAGGCGATTCTCGAGCAGGATCCCCACGACGTTCCCGGTGCCGAAGCCCGCGGCATAGGCAATCCAATTCCAGGGATCATCCAGCCGGCTGAGGACGCCGGCGACGGCGCTGATGAAGACCAGCGCCTGAGCGAATCCGAGAACCCATGCGGCCAGCCGCCGGCCTCGGACCACCACGAGCATCCGCAAGGTGGAGAGCGTCAGATCGGCGGTCCGGAGCCCGAAAATCAGGAGGGGGAGGATCGCCGGTGGGATCTCGTCCCATCCCAGGCGTAGATCCGGAAGAATCCGCGCGAGGGCCGGGAGCAGCAGAGCCGCGAGTTCGGTCGCCGGGTGGAGCACAGCCCCTCAGGCTCGCCAGTAGCCGCGATGCAGAGGGCGGACCTCTTCGATGGTCAGAAAGGCCGCGGGGTCGATCTGCTCCACCTTGCGCTGGAGACGGGTGAGATCGCGCCGCCGCACGCTGCTGTTGATCACTGAAACCATCCCGTCTTTACCGTGCCCTGCCAGCTCGGTGGCGGCATAGCCCGAGGTGCGGATGGCTTCAGCCACGGCGCTCCCCCGGCCGGGGCTGATGATCCGCAGGTTGGCATGGCCGACGGCCAGGCGCTCCTCGATGGCCATCCCTACGACATTGCCGGTGGCAAATCCCCCGGCGTAGGCGAACAGGTTCCAGGGGTCGTCGAGATTGCTCAGCGCGCTGGTGATGGCCACGACCCAGATCGCCGACTGGAAGAAGCCGAGGATCCAGGAGGCCGCCTTGCCGCCCCGAATCACGAACAGCACTCGTAGCGTATCGAGCGACATATCGGTGACGCGCAGGGCGAAAATCACAAGAGGCAGCAGCCAAGGGGGCAGGCTGAGGAGCTCGAGCATCGCCGATCTTCAGGCAGCCTCCGGCTCGGGCAGGGCCGGGAGGTAGAGCTCGGAGACGTATTCTTTCACCATCCGCCGGGCGGAGAATTGGGGAGCCAGGGTGCTGATGGACTCCTTGATTCGGTGGATCCACTCGACTGGAAAATGATCGTGAAGCGGCGAGGCGTAGTAGAGGGGGATGATCTCGCGCTCGAGCGTGTCGTACAGGCTTTCCGCATCGGCCTCGTCTTGCGCGGCCGGATCTTCCAGATCCTCCTCTTCGCCGATGGCCCAGCCGTTCCGTCCGTTGTACGCCTCTCGCCACCAGCCGTCGAGCGCCGAAAAGTTGAGTACCCCGTTGAGGGCGGCCTTCTGGCCGGATGTGCCCGAGGCCTCATTGGGACGTCGGGGTGTGTTGAGCCACACGTCCACGCCCTGCAGCAGGTAGCGCGCCAGGTTCATGTCGTAGTCTTCGAGGAACACCAACCGACCGCCGTTCTCAGCCCGTTTGATCTGGCGGTAGACCTCCTGGATCAGCTGCTTCCCCGGTTCGTCAGCGGGGTGGGCCTTGCCGGCGAAGATCACCTGCACCGGCATGCCGGGCCGGTTGAGAACATCCAGGAGGCGATCGGGATCGCGCAGGATCAGGTTGGCGCGCTTGTAGGTGGCGAACCGGCGGGCAAAGCCGATCGTCAGAGCGTAAGGATCCAGCAGGCTGCCGCTGGCCACCACCTGCACCGGGTGGACACTGCCTTCGAGCCATTGGAGGCGCGCCCGCTCCCGCATGTAATACACGAGCTTGCGCTTGAGATGGCGGCGGACCGACCACAACTCTTCATTGGGGATGTGGTCGATTTGTTCCCAGATTCCGGATTCGTCCAGATGATCACGCCAATCGGTCCCCAGGTAGCGGTCGAAGAGGAGCTTGAGCCGCCGGGCCAGCCAGGCATCGGTGTGAACCCCGTTGGTGACGTGGCGGATGGGGATCTGGTCGATCGGGCGTGAAGGCCAGAGGTGGGCCCACATGCGCCTCGCCGTCTGACCGTGGAGCTCGGAGACGCCGTTGATCTGTCCTGAGGTGCGGATGGCCAGGACCGGCATGCTGAAGTTCTCGCCCCATGGATGGCGCTCTCGGGCCAGGTCGAGGAAGGCCTCGCGCGCCAGGCCCAGCTGAGGCCAGTATGTGCTGAAGTACTTGTCCATCAGCCAGAGCGGGAATTCGTCCTGGCCGGCGGGGACGGGGGTGTGAGTGGTGAAGACCGTCGAGGCGCGCAGGCGCTCCACAGCCAGTTCGAGGCTGTGACCGGCCGCCACCATCTCCCGGATTCGCTCGAGGGCCAAGAAGGCTGAGTGGCCCTCATTCATGTGCCACACGGCGGGGTTGTAGCCCAGGGCGCGAAGGGCGCGCACTCCGCCGATCCCCAGGATGATCTCCTGAGAGATGCGGAGCTCCAGGTCGCTGATATAGAGCCGAGAGGTGAGGCCCCGGTCGCTCGGCGGGTTGCTCTCGACGTCGGTATCGAGCAGGAAAAGCGGCACCCGCCCGACCTGGACACGCCAGAGTTGGGCCGAGACCTCCCGGCCAGGAAGCTCGACGCTGACCGTGAGGCGGTTCCCCGCGCCATCGAGGGCCGGGAAGACAGGCAGGTCTTTGAAGGCGAGCGAGGTGTATTGCGCCTCCTGCCAGCCGTCTTCCGTGACATGCTGACGGAAGTAGCCCTCGGTGTAGAGAAATCCCATCGCCACCAGGGGGAGGCCCAGATCGCTGGATTCCTTCAAGTGGTCGCCGGATAGGACGCCGAGACCACCGGCGTAGATCGGCAGCGACTCGTGTAGCCCGAATTCGGTCGAGAAGTAAGCGATGGGTTGGTTGAGGCGGTCCGGATACTGCTGCGCGTACCAGGTTGTCGCCGGTGCCATGTAGTCGTCGAGGGCCCGGAGCGCCCTGGCGTAGTGTTCCATGAACGACCGGTCGTGCGTGACGGCGTTGAGGCGCCGGCGCGGGACCATCCGCAACAGGTCAACGGGATTGTGGGCGCTCGCTTCCCAGCTCTCCGGGGCGAGACGCTTGAAGACGCGCTCGGCGTCGCTCGTCCACGTCCACCACAGGTTGTAGGCGAGATCCGCCAGGCGCTCCAGTCGGCGGGGCAAGCTCACCCCGTTGGGGAGCACCGCGCCGTGAGTTGGGATTGGCTGCATGTGCTGAATTGACTCCTGGAGCGAGACCCCGCGAGGGAGACGGCTATCTTACCATAGCGCGCCACGGCTCCGCGATGGGCGGCGCTCATGAGACATTAGTCCTCATCCGGCGAAGCCGGCAGCGATGGCGGCGGCCCCGAATGCCGTGATGATGACGCCGGAGGCGCGATTCACCCAGCGCAGCAGGCCGGGGGAGACCTGCCTGCGCAGCCGGCTCACCGCGCCGCTGAGCAGCAGCCACCACGCGCCCGAGCCCAGGAACACCCCCAACACCATCGTCCCAGCCGTCGGGAAACCGCCCTCTGTGGAGACCAGCCCCAATCCCGCGAAGACACCGGCAAACAGAATGATCGTCATCGGATTGGTGAGTGTCAGGACAAATGTAGAGGCGAGGGCGCCCAGGAGGGAGCGATATTCCCTGGCGACACCCTCCGTGGCTGGCCGTGCCAGAAAGGTCCGCACCCCGAGGTAGCAGAGGAAGGCGCCTCCCAGGAAGCGAAGCGCGACCTGCTGCCGAACCAGGACGTCGGAGAGGGCGGTCAGGCCGAATGCGGCGATGCTTCCATAGACCGCGTCGGCTGAGGCGGCCCCCAGCCCCGAGACCAGGCCCAGGCGGAAGCCTCCGGCCAGCGTGCGACGGATGCACAGCACGCCGATCGGGCCCACCGGTGCCGCGATCGAAAAGCCGAGAACGATGCCGCGGATCAGGACCTGGAGATCCAATGGGAAATCGCTCGGACCGGCCGCCCCTCACCCACGCGGCGGCACGCCGTCGAGGCCCTCGAAGAGGTCGTGCTCGCGCAGGCCCGGCGGCGCCGGCGGGTGGGCGCGCATGAACGTCTCGCGGCCGCCGAGCAAGTGCGAGATCCAGCGCGTGATCCGGCCGCCGGATTGCCCGCCCTGGCTGGCATGACAGGCGCTTGCCTCGGCGCGGACTTCAATCACCGGCCGGATGTCGATGCGGGCGTGAACCGGGAACTCGACGCTGGCGATCTCAACGAGGTCGATATCCTGGTTGCGCCCCCATTTGCGAGGGTTCCTGCCCATGAGGCGCATGAAGAAGACGAGGATCCGCACCACGCCCCGGGGAAAGGTGTGGTAGTAGAGCTTGGCCGGCTGATGCGGGGCGAGGCCTTTGGGGTCGCTCCCCGGATCGCCGGCGGCGAAGAAGGCAGCCTGGGTGGCGCGTTGGATGGCAATGTGGTCGGGGTGCCGGTAGCCGCCCTGCGGGTCGAACGTGATCACGACGTCGGGCCGGAGCCGGCGGATCCAGTGGGCGACCCTGGCGGCGACCTCCTCCAGCGGGGCGGCTGCAAGCGCCTGGGGATGCTGGTTGTCGGGAGAGCCGGGCATCCCCGAATCGCGGTAATCGAGGAAGGTGACGCTGGCCAATCCCAGAAGGGAGGCGGCGCAGCGCAGCTCGGACTCGCGGAGCTCGGCCAGGCTGGCAAACCCATGCAGCAGCTCGGGCGGCGCGGCGCCCACCTCCCCTCGCGTGGCGCAGATCAGATGAACATCCACTCCCCGCCGGGCATAGAGGGCGAGCGTCCCTCCGATCCCGAAAGTCTCGTCATCCGGGTGGGCCAGAACTGCCAGCAATCGATGTCGATCAAGCATCGTCCGATATTCCGCTTGAGAGGATCGAGAAAGAAATCATACCATGGCCAGTCAGCCCGTCTCGCCGAGGAGCTGGACGACGATGCGCCGCTGACGCGGCCGCACGTCGAAATCAATGAAGAGGATCTGCTGCCAGGTTCCCAGGGTGAGCCGGCCCTCGACGACCGGGACGCTCAGCGAGGGCCCGAGCAGGGCGGCGCGCAGGTGGGCATGGCCGTTGCCGTCGCCCCAGGCGAGGTTGTGCTGGTAGTCCCCTTGCGAAGGGGCGATCCCCTCGAGCAAGCGCCGCAAGTCGTCCAGGGCTCCGGGCTCGAACTCGATCGTCGTGATGGCGCTCGTCGAGGAGGGAGTGAAGACGGTCACCGTCCCCTGCCTCAGGCCGGAGCCCTCGAGCGCTTTCTCGATCGCCGGCGTGAGGTCGTGGGTATCCGCGTTGCCGCGGGTGCGCAGATGGATCTCTTCCGTCCGGACCATCGTTCCTCCAGAGGCAATCCTGGTAGGCCTCATGCGGAGTCTAGTCCCAATTCGAGGGCGTGGAGCCTTGCCAGCACCCGCCGGGCTCCGCAGGCCGGCATCTTGCAGAGCGAGGCTGCCTGGCGCAGCGCCCATCCAAAGGGCAGCGTGCCCGGCGTCGCTCGAGGGTGATCCTCTGCTCGGACGCGGTTTGAGATCCGCCAAAGGCAGGCATTCCCGGCGAGGCGTCCGCCTCCGGGGCCGGGTCAGGTCTGGCTGTCGAGTTGGGTGTGCGTGGTCCCCGGGGTATCGTTCTTGGCCTCGAGGAGGGCGTTGTCGGCACGCGTGAGGAGGTCGTCGATCGAGGCGTCGTTGTCGCTCAGCTGGCTGGCGCCGACACAGAAGGTGAGCGGGGTGACCGCCGGCCCGAGGCGCTGGCTGTACGACGCCAGAGCGCGGTGCAGCTTGGTGGCCACGTTCTCGACGCCGGGGATCGGGGTCTCGGGGAGCAGGACGGCGAACTCGTCGCCGCCGATTCTCGCCAGGAGATCGGTCGATCGCAAGACGGCCCGCAGGGTGGTGGCGACGTTGCGCAGGATCTCGTCGCCGAACATGTGGCCGAAGCGGTCGTTGATGGCTTTGAAACCGTCGAGGTCGAGATAGAGCAGGCCGAGAGGCCTGCGGTAGCGGCGGGCCCGGTTGAACTCCCTCTGCATGAGGTCGATCAACTGGCGCCGGTTGGCCAGCCCCGTGAGCGGATCGGTGTGGGCCAGTGCCGTGAGGCGCTCGGTGTGGTTCTCAAGGGCGGATTGGATCTCGTTGGCCTGGCGGGAGAGGGTGATGAGGGTGAAGGCCGCGGTGTTGAAGATGAAGGCCTCGGCAACGACGACGAGCCATCCGAGGAGCGTCGAGGCGGCGTAGGCCTCGGCGGGGACGGCTTCGCGCCTGAAGAGCCACATCGCCAGGACGCCGAGGGTGGCGGCGATCGAGAACGGATAGGGCGCAAGGCCGCCGATCAGGCCTCCGGCGATCAGGATGGGGATCAGGTAGCTGATCG
>Ga0214474_1000919_pt1 | contig 13978 bp, 14 predicted proteins | sample RVTome_2_FD_187335 | JGI IMG/M metagenome (GOLD analysis project Ga0214474, IMG submission 187335) | Soil microbial communities from uranium-contaminated site in the Upper Colorado River Basin, Wyoming, United States - RVT95D214 HiSeq ...
AAGCCTATAATTATTATTTTTTTCACTATGATCAAACTCCGCTTTTAGTCGTCGATACGAGCGAGATTGACTTCGTAAACCGAAAAGAAGATCTCGACCAGTTGCTTCGAGAGATCAAACAGATGAAAAAGGGGACATGGTATTTCATTCCGATGAGGTCTAAATAAGCTTTGGTTTTAATGAAAAGGCGGCTGGGTGTGCTTCTAAACCTTTACCAAGCGGGTTTTTTAAATGTTTTATGGGAAACATGCAATATCACCTGAGGTAACTTCCGCCATAGACCTGGAAAGGGAGTAGTAAAACGTATAGAGGTTGCCGCTGTAAAGGTTTCCCAACACACCCAACCGCCTTATTAGAATGTTTTATTCAATTGTCAGATAGACTGTGTTGATTTGAAAAAGATGGAAGTGATCAAGACGATCGAAGCGATGAAAGAATTTTCTTCCCAAGCCAGACGGGCCGGGAAGACCATCGCCTTTGTTCCCACGATGGGTTTTTTTCACCAGGGCCATCTCAGCCTTATGCGGGAGGGTCGAAGACGGGGAGATCTTCTGATCATCAGCCTCTTTGTCAATCCTACCCAATTTGGCCCGAGCGAAGATTTCAAAAGTTATCCAAGAGATTTTGAAAGGGACAGAAAGATGGCAGAGGAAGTGGGGGTCGATGTCCTTTTCGCTCCAGAGGCAAGTGCCATGTATCCCCCCAATCATCAGACGATCGTTCGCGTGGAAAAGGTGACCCAGACCCTCTGCGGAAGGTCGAGACCGACTCATTTCCAGGGGGTCACCACAGTAGTCACGATGCTTTTCGAAATCGTGATGCCCCATGTGGCGATCTTCGGGGAGAAAGATTATCAACAACTGGTCACGATTCAGCAGATGGTTAAAGATCTTCGTATGAGTGTGGAGGTGGTGGGACTGCCGACCGTTCGGGAAGCGGACGGTCTGGCCATGAGTTCTCGAAACACATACCTCCCGCCCGAGGAGAGGAAAGCCGCACTGTCTCTTTATCATTCACTGCAAAAGGCAAAAGAACTCCTCCAAAAGGGCGAGAGAAAAGCAGATCGAATCCTTCATGAGGTGAAAGGGAGCCTTCAATCCGAACCTTTGATCAGAATTGACTATGTCCAAGTCTGTGATGCCCATACGTTACAGGACGTGGACAGGATAGAAGGGGATGTGGTCGTTGCCTTGGCCGCTTACCTGGGCAAGACAAGATTGATTGATAATCTCGTCTATCGAACCCTCTGAAATGTCATCCACCGCATCGTTGAAAAAAATCCAACCAAAGATCAGCTCTCCGTAGAGGGCTTTTCCACAACTTCTTGTGGCGTCTCTTTTGCCGGTCTCTTCTCCGGCTTTTTCTTCTCATTTTCTTTTACGCTGCTAACAGGCGGCCTCAGAAGCCCTTTAGCCTTAAGCCTCCTCCTTTCCTTGCTCCGCTTTCTTCTCCTCGCCAGTTCCCGATCCCTTTCTCGTCTTGGCATAAAACCTCCTTTTAAAATTCGGATTTCGGAATGCGGAGTGCGGAATCAATGAAACAAAAGATTTCTAAATTTTTTTTCCGAATTCCGCAATCTGCAATCCGCAATTCACTACGAACGTTGGGGTAATCGACACAAACGACTGATTTCTTCCATGGCTCGATGGGTCAGGGGAACGGCATCAGAATCCCTCTCCGCAAAGAGAGGCGAGCCAATGCATACCTCCACCCGCCTCCTCCATCCCGCCCTCTCTCCATACCGAATGCCTACAGGAATAAAGGGAATGAGATATCCCAGTTCCGATTGGAATCTTAAAAGCATCTGAAGGAGCCGGCTTTTTCCTGAACCCACTTCATTTCGGAAGTAAGTTCCTTCCGGAAAGATAACGATCTTCTCGCCGGCTCTCAACAAAGAGACAAGCGTTTTGAAAGAGTCTAAGGTTCGAATGGATTGTTTCCGATCCACAGGGAGGCCGCCCAAAAGGGATAGGTAATCTCGAATCAATGGGAATTTGAAGAGTTCCTTCTTGGCCACAAAGTAAAGCAGCGGCTTGAAGGCAAGACTGATGATCGGAATATCGGTCCAGTATTGATGCTTGGGAAGAATGATCATCGGTCCCTGATCAGGAAGCGTTGTTTTCCACTCGGTCTCGATCCGATAAAAAAGGGAAAAGACAATTTGGGTGATACCTCTGGTCATAGAATAGATGATGGAGTTCCTTCTCACTCCCGTCCCATAACTCTAAATCCCCCCAATCCCCCTTTAACAAAGTGACGGTGTGAAAAAATTATCCACCGTGCAAAGGGCGGGCAGGGATGTCGGAAAAGTTTTACACCTGCCTGCGCGTAGCCGCTTCGGCGAAGGCAGGGCAGCACCTCTTCACGTTAACTACTTACAATTAAAAACTCTAACACGTATTGCCTACTTACAGGCTTTCGTCAGCCTTACCCTATCAAGTAACCGCATTTGTAAAACTTTGAAGATATTCTTGCCAGCCCGGCCCCCCGATTTTTTTCACAGCTTTAGGGAGGCGAGGGGGGATTTGAAGATTAATACGAATCCAAAAGGTCTTCTTTCGGTATTTCCAGAGGCGCTCCTAATGTCATCCATGCCTCCTTCGCTTTTTTGGCAGCACTCCTCCCCGCCCTCAACGCATCGCGGTTCAATTTCTCTGTGCCCTTGGGCACCCGTGCCAAGACGGCAGATTCAATCGCCTTTGCAGAGACGACCGGGGTTAACTGAGACAGGGCTCCCAGGGCGATGATGTTGGCGACAACCTCCCTTTTGAACTTTTCTCTGGCAATACGCGTAAAGGAGATTTGAAAGGCTTTCGGAGTGGGAACCTGGATGACGAACGTGGAATCCACAATGAGCAAACCCTCCGGCTTGAGATCCGGGTAAAACTCGTCGCAAGATTTTTGGTTCATCGCCAGAAGGAGATCAACGCTCATGGCTTTGGGGTAATCGATCTCTTCATCGCTGACGATGACTTCCGATTTGCTGGATCCCCCTCTCGCCTCTGGCCCATAGCTCTGAGTCTGTGCAACATATTTTCCGTCATAAATTCCAATCGCTTCGGCCAAGATGATCCCCATCAGAATCAATCCCTGCCCTCCGGAACCGCTCAATCGGATCTCATACCGATATGCCATCTTAATCCCTTCAGACGATGAACCGTGAACGATGGACTATGAACTTATCTTTATCGTTTATCGTCTACCGTTCATCGTTTACCGTTCCCTTATCTCCCTATCGTTCCTTTGGCCCTCTCCCGAATCTTCTCGTACTCATCCTGATAAACCGGAAGCTCCTTATCCACCAACACTCCAATCACGATCCTATCTTGCAGCTCCTCGGGCTTCACGGTGGCTGCCTTCTCCACAGTGACGGCATGATCCCGTTGCCACTCCATCATTTCTACCGCTGTTCCCAGACGGTTTTGCCTTCCGTATTGGGTATGGCAGTGAGCGATCACTTCCACCACCGAAAAACCCGGTTTCAAAATTGCCTTCTCGATCAAGCTATCTAAAAGTCTGGCCTGATAGACGGTCCCCCTCCCCACAAAGACCGCTCCCGCTGTGACGGCTAACTCTGAGATCTTGAAGTCTTGTTCAATATTGGAATAAACGGTGGTTGAGGATTTCATTCCATAAGGAGTGGTGGGCGAGTATTGCCCGCCGGTCATCCCGTAGATACTGTTGTTGAGGATGATGGAGGTGACATCGATATTCCTTCGGGCCGCATGGATGAAATGATTTCCGCCGATCGCCACCGCATCGCCATCGCCCATGATCACAATCACCTTCAGACTGGGTTTTGCGAGCTTCACTCCCGTTGCGAAAGTGAGAGCACGGCCATGAGTGGTATGCAACGTATTAAAATCCACGTAGACGGGAAGCCTCCCTGAACATCCGATGCCTGAAACCAAAACAACTTCGTCCTTCTCAAAACCGATCCGATCGATCGCCCGGATGAGCGCGCCCAGCATGATTCCGATCCCGCAACCCGGACACCAGACATGGGGAAATTTCTTGTCATGTCGAAGATATTTGTGGATGAGCTTGGTGACCTCTCCCATCAGGAAACCTCCGTGATTCGATCCAGTATCTCTTTCGGAGTGATGATCGTCCCATCTACCTTGTTAAGGGTGAAGATTTTGGCGGCCCCCCGGTTGACCCGTTTGACCTCCCGCGAGATCTGCCCCATATTCATTTCAGGAACAACCAGAATTTTCGAGGTCTGAAGGACTTTCTCCACAGCAGATCTCGCAAAGGGCCAGAGGGTCACCAGTTTCAGGAGCCCCACCTTGATCCCCTTCTCCCTCGCTTCAATCATGGCTCTCTTGGCGGATCGGGCGACACAGCCATAGGCGACGATCGTGATCTCGGCCTCTTCTGTTTGAAAAAACTCCGCCATCTGAATCTCTGAAAAATGCTGACTGATCTTCCGATGGAGTCTGGAGATAAAGGGGCCGGTCTCGTCGGGTCTCGATGTGGGAAAACCTCTCACATCATGAGTGAGCCCTGTGACGTGATATCGATAACCCTCTCCAAAATTGGCCATGGCTGGAACGCCGCTGGGCGTCTCTTCATAAGGAATGTACCATTCCGGTGGAACGGTGGGTTTGACCCGATCAAATATTTCTATCTCTTCTTCACCCGAAAGAGCTATCTTCTCTCGCATATGAGCGACTACTTCGTCAATCAGAAGGACAACCGGTGTTCGGAATTTTTCAGAGAAGTTGAAGGACCTGATCGTCATATCATAACATTCCCGAACCGTTGAGGCAGAAAGCACAACGGCAGGGTGATCTCCATGGGTCCCCCATCTTGCCTGCATCACATCACTTTGAGAGGGAAAGGTCGGAAGTCCCGTGCTGGGTCCCCCTCGCATGACATTGACAATGACACAGGGAACTTCAGCGATGATAGCAAAGCCCAGGTTTTCTTGCATCAAAGAAAATCCCGGGCCACTGGTTGCGGTCATGGACTTCACCCCTGCGAGAGAGGCACCGATCACTGCACCCAGGCTCGCAATCTCATCCTCCATCTGAATGAAGGTCCCACCGACTTGGGGAAGTTTTATGGATAAGATTTCAGAGATCTCCGTGGCCGGAGTAATCGGATAGCCCGCAAAGAAGCGACAGCCTGCCTGGAGGGCTCCCTCCACCACTGCCTCATTGCCTTGGAGCAACAATTCTTTCAGGTGAGACTTCTTCTTCCTTCGGTTTTGGCTCTTCCTTTCCACCTTTTACTTTAACCCTCTTTTTTCCCTTGGTTTTTGTTTCCACTGTAATGGCAAAGTCCGGACATCGGATCTCGCACCATCCGCAGTTAATACATTTCTCGATGTCCTTCACATAGGGATGACCTGCTTCGTCTTTGGCCAAAACGCCTGTCGGGCAGAAAGCCACACAAATCCCGCACGCCTTGCACCAGGCCCTATAGATATCTATTTCCGGTGTTTCCTTCTTTTTCTTTGTCTCTGCCATAATCCAAATTTCCCTTTTTGCTTAAAGAAACTGAAGGCAGAAATGACTTGTTTTCAAATCCCCATTTGTTAATGATAATTTAAAAACAGAAAGCTTGTCAAAGGCTTTCAATGATCGCAGAGGCGAATTTAGAGCATTTCAGCTTCTTTGCGCCTTTCATCTGACGGGCAAGATCATACGTGACGGTTTTCCTTAAAATGGTCTTCTCCAGACCCTTCTTGATCTTCTGCCCCACCTCCTTCCAGCCCAGATAGTCGAACATCATGGCTCCGGAAAGAATGAGAGACCCGGGGTTGACCATATCTTTATTCGCATACTTAGGTGCTGTCCCATGGGTGGCCTCAAACACAGCCGCCTGATCTCCAATGTTTGCTCCAGGGGCCATGCCCAGGCCTCCCACTTGGGCGGCTAAGGCATCGGACATATAATCTCCATTAAGGTTGGGCATGGCGAGCACATCGTAGTCTTCAGGCCTTAAGAGGATTTGTTGGAACATGGCATCGGCAATCCGATCTTTAAGAACGATCTTCCCAGAAGGAACTTTTCTTATTCCCTCTTTCTCCATTTCATTTTCCAATAGAATACGATCTCCAAATTCTTCCCTGGCCACCTCATATCCCCAATCACGGAACGCCCCCTCGGTGAACTTCATGATGTTTCCTTTATGAACCAACGTGACGCTCTTTCGGCCATGAGCGAGTGCATATTGAATGGCCACCCGAACCAGACGCTTTGTTCCAAAGCGACTGATGGGTTTAATTCCGATTCCGGAATCTTCCCGAATCTTTTTGCCCATCTCTTTCTCAAGAAACGCCCTCAGTCGCAATGCTTCCTCTGATCCTTCTTCCCACTCAATCCCTGCGTAGACATCTTCGGTATTCTCCCGAAAGACAACCATGTCCACTTTTTCCGGATGATTTAATGGACTCGGCGTCCCTGAAAGATATTTCACCGGTCGAATGCAGGCATAGAGATCGAGTATTTGCCGGAGTAATACATTGATGCTTCGGATCCCCCCGCCTACAGGGGTTGTCAGAGGACCTTTAATCCCGATTTTGTGTTCTCGAATCGTCTCAATCGTCTCCTCCGGAGCCCATTCCTTTTTAAATTGGAATGCCTTCTCTCCCGCATAGACTTCGAGCCAGTGCACCTTTCTTTTGACTCCATAGCATTTCTTTACGGCGGCATCAAAAACTCTTACAGATGCCTTCCAGATATCCGGGCCGACCCCGTCCCCTTCGATATAGGCAATAATCGGTTCATCAGGGACGTTGAGCTTTCCGTCTTTGCTATATCGAATTTTTTCTCCGGTCATATTTGTCTCCGATTAATCCTTAAAAAGGTAGCGTCGGCATTTATTGCCGACGACATTCGCCCCCAGTAAATGAGGGCGCTACAAAAAATATTTCCCAAAAACCAAGCTTGTGCAGTTGCCGCCGAAGGCAAAGGAGTTGGAAAGGACAACCCTCACCTCTGCCTCACGGGATTTCCCAGGAACGTAATCGAGATCACAATCCTCATCTCCCACTTGGTGGTTGAGGGTAGGAGGAATAAATTGATGAATGATCGAAATCACCGAAGCAATCGCTTCAATGGCTCCTGCAGAACCCAGGCAATGGCCTACCGATGATTTTATGGAACTGATGGGAATCGAGTAAGCCCTTTTACCAAAAACATTTTTTATGGAAAGCGTTTCGGCTTTATCGTTGAGCGGTGTGCCGGTTCCATGGGCATTGATATAATCCACTTCGGTAAGGGGTATGCCACCCTCATCGATGGCCTCTCTCATAATGCGAGCCCCCCCCATTCCAGTGGGTTCAGGGGCAGTGATGTGATAAGCCTCGCCTCCGATTCCATATCCCAAAAACTCAGCATAGATCCTGACGCCTCTTTTTATGGCTTCATCGAAATCCTCTAAAATGAGGATGCCCGCTCCTTCGCCCAAAGACATCCCGGCTCTCTTTCGATCGAAAGGCCTACAGGGGGAAGGATCGGTGGATTTTAAGGAATTGAACCCACCGAATGTGAGTTCGCTCAGGGCCTCACTCCCTCCGCAGAGAACGGCTTTTGATTTCCCACTTCTGATAAGATCCGCTCCATAACCAATGGCTGTGGCCGATGAACTGCACGCTGTGGTGACAGTAAATTTTGGACCTGAGAATCCAAACCGCTCTGCGACGCGATCGGTGGTAAAGCTTGGTATAAAAGGCCAGATGAGAGAAGGTTTGGATCTTCCCTTGACAAGGATTTCCCGGTGATAGGTTTCTGCCCCAAACATTCCTCCTGCACCTGCTCCCAGACAGACCCCAACTTCTTCAGAAGGATAGCATTGAATCCCGGAGGTCTTCACTGCCTCCTCTGAAGCGATGAGGCCAAATTGGTCTGTCCGAGAAAGCTTCTTCAGTTCTTTCTTTTTAAAGAATTCCTCTGAACGGTAATCTCTGATCTCCGCTCCGATTTTACATGGATATTTAGAAGGATCAAAAAGAGTGATCGGTCCGATGCCCGTTCGGCCCTCTTTTAAAGAACGAGAAAACTCCTCTACATTCTTTCCGGTCGAGCAGAAGATTCCTAATCCCGTAATGACAACCCGTTTAGATTTCATTCCCTAATCACACCATGAAGAGCACTTATCTATATCACTTTCAAGTAGGAACTCGCAAGGTAGAACAAGTTATAGTAGTTGTTGGAATAGAACAAATCCCCCAAGAGCAATTTGTGAAATAGAATCAATAAATTTATAGACACCCTGCGTAATAAGTGGTAATAAGGTAGACATAGGAGGACCGATTGGAAACAAATCGGAACTTCGTCTATTAATAGTTACCCATAAGAAGGAACCCAGATGCATGATGTCTCAGATTTCATTTGGGAAGTTATCAAGATGATAATTTATGTAATCATATGGGGTATCATTTTGTATTGCATAGGGTACGCGGTGGCCTGGGCATTTACTCTCGGAAAATACCCCAAAGGCCCACGATCACAGCGGCAGACAAATCTAATCTCAGGAGCGGGGCTTTTATTCTTAGTCGCTGTTTGGTTTGGCATCGCAGGCTACAACAATTTCATCCGAACGGCCCACAATAAAGAGATCTCGACAATAACACCTTAGCAGAGATTTGGCAGAGATTTGGGGTCAAGTGGCCCCCGAAATCATCGGACCTACTCGTTAAAACGACTTTTCCTACAGGCTCGTTAGCCCCATGGAGAGAAATCATGTGTTTGATTATAGACTTTAAGGTTGGCTGGTTGAATGCTTGGTTAGGATGCATTCCAATTATTTTATCAATGATTATTATCTTCGTTCCCAATAAAGAATCATTAAAACGAGCCAGTGATATGTCGAGCTATACAATTAAAGAAAAAATTCCTGCTCTTGTCTCCTCTTTCATATTTTTCGGAGCGATGCTTTATGCCGTCACTTTACCTCTAAAACTCGGAACGATGTGGTTTTACATAGGGTTGGTTATATATATGTTGGGATTGATTCCTTATATTATTAGTATGAGCAATTTTGTTTCAACACCGTTAAATGCACCGGTTATTAAAGGTGTTTATAAAGTCTCTCGAAATCCAATATATTTCTTTTCTACACTCACACTTTTGGGTATTGGTATTGCTGGAGGCTCTGGACTTATGCTTATTTTTCTTATTTTATATGCTATTTTAAATCATCTTACTATTTTAGCGGAAGAAAAGTTCTGCTCTGCTAGATATGGTGAGTCGTATCACAAATATACTAAAACGGTTGCACGCTATTTTCTTTTTTTCTAATTGCCTATCTGTTTAAAATTGGGCCATTGATATTTACTAAATTAGGGGGACCCTTGCTCTTCAGATATATATAACGTTGTTGACCAACTTGAATAAATCTGATGAAGGAAGCAAAGATAGAGGTTCAGAAAGATGGGAATATCCCCCAGGCAGAGGAAGAATAATTCCCGCTAGTCAACAACCTCCCGTTTGCGTACTTAGGTCGTTCGCGAAGGCATTAAAACGCATGAGGGAAAGGTTGATCGAGGGGAGGAAAAGGAAATACCGTGTTTCCGTTGCCTGACCCCATTGTGTTCTTTTGGCAGTATTTCCAAAACACTCCCTACGTTCCAGGTTTCTGTTAATGTTGACATCCCGAAAGACCTGCCTCCCACTGAATTACATCCTGAAGATGATCGTACGCTATGGCGCCTGGAAATCTCATCTGAAGTAAAAGGCGTAGATTACGCCGCCCAGTTTGAAGTACCAATATATAGTAGGAATTAAGCAAAATGTTATGAATGGGGTATGACCAAATTAACATACTAAAAATTGATTAGGTGTAATTAATGATTAGCAAAGGCCTTAGAGGGCCAGCTCATGTAACAAAAACCACCTTCTCAGGAAAGTATAAAATTAGTTCGCATACTAATTTCTAACCACAGGGTCAACATCGAATGAAAAAATGTAACGTTTTTTCATCGAGTTAACCTTATGGTGGGCTCTAACATGAAAGAAACTTTCACTCGATACGACACCATTGGGATGAAGTACAACTCATACCGAAATGCGGATAGCCGAATTGTTATCATTCTGAAGGAGTTGCTCGGATTACCTGCAGGATCAACGATTGTTGACGTTGGAGCCGGCACAGGTAACTACACTAACGCGCTTGCATCGATGGGCTATAAGATGAAAGCTGTCGAGCCATCAGAGGCCATGCGTGATCAATTCGTTCCAAGCCCCAATGTTGAATGGTTTGCTGGATCTGCCGAGTCTATACCTTTACCCGACGCCTCTGTGGATGGCCTTATTTCGACTCTTGCCGTCCATCACTTCCCTGATTTATCCGCTGCTGCAGCTGAAATGTGGCGTGTATGCGGTAGCAGCCCTATGGTCCTGTTCACCATTGATCCCAGAAGGGGGGAGCCGTTTTGGTTCAGGGAGTATTTTCCCGGCATTTATAACCGGATGTTTGATGTGCTCGTTCCTATCGAAGAACTCATATCCGTTTTCACCGGGAATCATGATGCGATTGCAAGGGTCCACAACTTTCCGCTGCCCTGTGATCTTTCGGATCTCAACATGCATGCAGGATGGAATAAACCGGAACTTTATCTTAACCCTGCGGCACGGAGAGGAATGTCGGGTTTTGCTGTGGCTGATCAATCTGAGGTTCAGGCTGGTCTCAACCTGTTGAGTCGCGATTTAAAAACCGGCGAGTGGGAAAAACGTAATGGCCAGCTCAGGTCAAAGGGCAGTTACGATCTTGGATTCATATTTGTAAAGATACAGCCCAACCCGGCATTCAGCCGGACGCGGGACAGCAACCTTCTTTGATCTGTGAAGGATTAAGGGAACGTTGCTGACCAAGTTGAATAAATCTGATGAAGGAAGTAGAGATAGAGATTCAGACAGATGGGAATATCTCCCAGGCAGAGGAAGAATAATTCCTGCTCGTCTACAATGTCCCGTTTGCGGCGTCCATAAATAGAATAGGCCTAAATCTCATTCTAAAGGAGGGCAAATCATGATCAGAACAATAATCGGATTATTAATTCTTATTGCTGATATTTGGGCGATCATTAAGGTGTTTCAAAGCAAATCGTCCATCCTCGCGAAGATTTTGTGGACATTGCTGATTCTGATATTCCCTGTGTTAGGGTTCATCATCTGGTATTTTGCAGGACCCGGCAAAAAATAAACATGACATGTGAGATGTATTAACACGGCTTGATATGGTGAAATATCCCTTCACTGTATCAAGCCGTAAGAATTACGAGTTGCCTTTTTGGGTTGCCCTGCTTGCTTTCTATTTGCAGGGCATATTTTTATTTACCAATGATTTTTTCCGGTTGCAATAGAGCGCTATAAAGGCTCTGCGGCTGCCCCCACCATCTACAATGGTTTCTTCCGGTGCTTTGGCCTACTTGCACAGGAGATCACAGAGATTCAAAACGTCCTCCGTTTTTTGCTTTCATACCATATCCCCATCGATAGACCACTAAAATATTTCCGGGAAACCAATGTCTTTCTTCCTCCCTGAAGATTCAAACCACACCAAAAACAGATTGGAAATTAATTCGACAACATATTAAATTAACCAGATAGACAGAGAGAAGATATGGACAAGCAATTCGGAAGAGATTTTTCCAAAGGAAGTATTCCCAGGCACCTTTTGAGCTTCTCACTCCCTATGCTTTTAGGGAACTTGATACAAATCGGTTATAGCCTCATCAATACCATATGGGTTGGGCATTTAGTTGGCGAAGATGCTGTCGGGGCGGTAGGGATCAGTTTCCCTATCCTTTTCATCCTCATAGGATTTGCCATGGGCATCACCATGGCAACGACGATACTCGTTTCACAGTACTATGGGGCAAGAGATTATGGGATGGTGGAAAAGGTTGTCAACAATTCATTTTCATTACCGCTTATCGTTGGAGTCGCTTTGACTTTTGCATGCATCCTTTCACGCAATTTTCTTCTGGGACTTATGAAAACACCCCCCGAAAACTTTGCCATGGCATCAAGCTACCTTAAAATCATGTTACTAAGCTTCATCCTGACGTATATGGGATTTCTAATAAGTTCTATCCTCAGGGGAATAGGCGATACAGTCACTCCCCTGATATTTATGTCTGTGGGTATGGGACTAAATGCAATGCTTGACCCATTTTTGATCGGAGGTTTCGGTCCCTTCCCCCGTCTTGGTTTGAACGGAGCCGCCTATGCGACATTGATATCGCAAGCCATAGCATTAGGTTTAGGTTTTGCCTACCTGAATCGGAAAAATCATCTGGTAGCATTCCACCCCAGAAAACTTATCTTTGACAGGCATTTGAACTTTCTGGTTTTCAAGATTGGTGTTCCATCCATTATTCAACAATCACTGGTTTCTATCGGCGCTATGTTTGTCACCAGCTTCGTTAACTCCTTTGGCAGTGCCGCAACGAATGCCTTCGGAGCTGTTGGAAGGGTGGACATGATTGCTTTTATGCCTGCCATGTCAATGAGTATGGCGGTTGCCGCACTGACCGGACAAAACCTTGGGGCCGGAAAACCCCAAAGAGTAAAAGAGATATTTAAATCGGGTATTGTCATGACCTCCTCCATCACCATTTTTATATCGCTTATTGTGGTCTTCCTTTCAAAATTAATACTGACCATGTTCGGTCTTGGAGATGATGCAAAAGTTATGGATATAGGAATGACTTATCTGCGTATTGTCGGTTCGAGCTACCTATTTTTTGCTGTGATGTTTATTTCAAACGGTGTGATAAACGGGGCAGGTCATACAATGATCACCATGACTTTTTCATTGCTTTCATTATGGTTAGTAAGAGTGCCGGTCTCATGGTGGCTGTCAAAAACCAGCCTTGGAATCACAGGGATATGGATTGCTATAGCATTGAGCTTTGTAGCGACAATGATTGTGAGTCTCACCTATTACTTCTCGGGAAGGTGGAAGAAATCAGCGGTTATCAAGGCCCCTGTCACCGTACCTGTTATGGATTAAACTTTCTTAATCCCTCCACCGTCCCTTTCACCTGATCGAACTGTGTGACATCCGCTTTAAACAGACCGAGGCTGAGCCCTCTGGATTTGGCTTCCTTCTTCAGATCTTCTGCGGCATCCACATCCTTTGAAGCGGAAGAGGGGGACATTCGTGCAGAGCGTGCTTGACAGGAGCCTTGGGGTGGCTGGTTCTTGGGGGACAAGGATTGTGGGCGAGAGGCGGCTGTCGGAATAGGTTAGATCAAGATATCGACTTGGCTAGGCACATGCCGCACGAACGTCCCCATAGTTCGTCCCCATAGTTGTCAAATCAACCCCAACGAAACGCTGAGATTAATTCCATAATTTTCGAGAAGGCAGTTTCACGTCTGGAAGCAGCGGGTAAGCCTGCACGCTCCCTGACGACTCTCAAGAAGTATGCTCAGGCAGTCGGCTGTCGCCTGGAAATCAAGCTAGTTCCCAACTCTCGCTTAAGTAAGCGCTCAACACGGACCGCCAAAAAGCAGGCGGCTGGTTAGCTTAGCGTTGAGGCTGTAAAGTCATTTTTCGTAAATCTGCTATCAATGAACGATACAGGATGTCCCCTCGTTCATGTTAGGTAGACTATCCCCGTCGGAAATATAATACCCAACTGGTTTTTTGGGTCGAGGTGCCGTATAATTTCCTCGTGCCGAAAGCCCTCCTGATCCATTCAACTGAAAAATCGCTACTGGTGGCCGAGCAGCCTGTTTCGGTCTTTCCGGTCTTGGGGGTGATTACGGTGGCAGCCCTCTTTCCCGAGAGTTGGGAAGTACATGTCGCCGACGAAACTATCGAGGAGATCGACCTCGACCGGAAGGCCGATCTTGTAGGTATCTCGACGCTCACCCTCAATGCCTCTCGTGCTTATAATCTGGCGGACCATTTTCGCAAGAAAGGCATCCCTGTTTTGATGGGGGGCATGCACCCTTCGGCCCTTCCGGAAGAATCTCTCCAGCACGCCGATGCCGTTGTCGTCGGGGAAGCAGAAG
>Ga0214474_1000921_pt1 | contig 13941 bp, 12 predicted proteins | sample RVTome_2_FD_187335 | JGI IMG/M metagenome (GOLD analysis project Ga0214474, IMG submission 187335) | Soil microbial communities from uranium-contaminated site in the Upper Colorado River Basin, Wyoming, United States - RVT95D214 HiSeq ...
TGAGGCACCACTGAACACACAAGGGCTTCTCTTGTGGTGGATCGTCTTCACACATATCGCATTTGATAGGAAGACCGGAATCGGGTTCTTTGAAAACGTCCCTGGATGGGCAGGAAGCCCTGCAGAAATCGCACTCGCTGTATTCCTTTCCGTCAATCACATATTTGTCTCTGCCAGCACATTCGGCTTTGGCATACTCACCCGCGTATACAGGAAGATATACGTCTCTCATGGGGTCACGGATCAGCCGAATACGAGACCTCGCCGGATTATTGCTGCTATATTTCGGTTTGGCGTGAAATGCTGAGCAGGCTACCTCACATGCCCGGCAACCATTGCATTTATCAACATCAATCTTGATTAACTTGACTTTTTTCTTAACTTTGCTCATTTTTTATAATCCCTCTCTGTTCTAAGTCTTCGGCAACGTAAGCCAAATCCAATTCCTGTAAAGACTCTTTCGTAGGAATACCCTGATTATTCCAACCCTTAAATTTGTAATACGCATCTAAGAGCTTTTCTTCAAGCTCGGGAAATCTTTTCTTCCAATGGTCCTCTGGCGGCTTCTCATCAGCTCTTCTCAAGCCTCTTCTTACATTAATGGCTCTAAGCAAAGTTCGGTTCCTCTTATATATTTGCGTTAGTCCGGCTTCATCCATATCGATCCCGGTCGCTGATGAGATAAAAGCCGGGTAATTGTGTATATGATAGGGAGGCTTCAAGGGAAATGATGACAGACCAGCGCACACCCCGAGGGCATCATCAATGTAGTGCATCTTCTCTTGCCAGTCAACAATGTCAACGGACATGTCAACAGTTGGGTAATATGGATTTGAGCGTTCTCCGCGTAGTTCCCAGTCCAGAACATATTGCTTAAACTTTTCATCAGGAACCTGGATCCAATCCTTTACAAAGTTTTCTCTCTCCTCCATCGTAGGAAAAGCCGATTGGGGAAACTGCCCTTCAATCTGGGTAATATTCATTTTCTCGCCGGTAGCATACATAAGGAAATAAACGGGATTCAGCATTCCAAGCTTGAGAGGCAGCTGCTCATGTTTCTTAATGTTATTATGAGCATATGCTTCTGCGCCCTTACCGATCTGTTGGGCCGCCCAATGAGTGCCATTGGCCAGAACATCTCCAATCCCTTCTCGCCGGACAATTCTGTCAAGTAACCAGTAAAATTTCCCCTCGTTATCGGAGGGGCATCCTGCAAAATCCTCGTCAGTCAAAATGCCGGCTTCTTTAAGCTCAAAGGCAAAGGCCATAATTTGCGGAGTTGAGAATCCGTCCACTCCATACTCCGTAGCACGTTGAGCGATTTTAAAACCAAAATCCAGGTCGTCTACAAAGGCCGCCATGGTGTAGGTAAGCTTCGAGAAGCATTTCATCATGTAGGTCGAAATTCCCGGGACGGAAATGATTGCCGCGCATTTTATCGGACAGTTATAGCAACTTATTAACCGCGTCCGCACGGTTTCCTGAACCTCCTTCCACCTCAGTTCGACTTGCTTGTTCCAAAAATCCTTTCTCCGAGTGCGGGCATTCCCCCACATGAAATTTTGGGTGTGCCACTCCTCATCAACGTGTTTCATTTCTTGCGGTGACCCAAGCCCCTGTAAAATGGTCATTACCCCCGGAACTGGATTTTCTTCCCGGAGTTTTATATATTGCAGCACATCGTTGCAAAGCCCAAAAAATTCAGCCGGTCGGGCAAGATTGACGTCCTTTGTTCCACGAACAACTATCGCCTTTATCCCTTTGTCTCCCATAACGGCGCCTACTCCGAGTCGGCTGGCACTGGACCTGCCTTGCTCGATGGAAGCCGTATAGACCCTGTTTTCACCGGCCAAGCCGATAGCAGCCACCTGGGCGTTCGGCTCCTTCAACTCCTTTCGAATAAGTTCTGCAGTTTCAACAGCGCCTTTGCCACGGAGATGACTGGCATCACGTATTTCTACTTTATCATTGTGTATCCATACATAAACCAGATTTGGGGACTTGCCGCGAAAGATCACTTTGTCATAACCGGCATACTTCAATTCTGGCGCCAAAAATCCCCCCATCATTGAATATGCCATCAACAAAGTCTGAGGAGAATAGGTAGAAACAATGGTACGATTAGCACCAGGAGCAGGTGTGCCACATAAAAGACCAGTGCTGAATATCAGTAGATTATCAGGAGAAAAGGGTTCAGTTTCAGGGGGAACCCTATCCCATAATATCTTGGCGTTAGTACCTAAACCCCCAAGATGAAGTTCGGTTAATTTTGGGTCAGTTTCTACCCTCTCAATATTTCCTCGTGATAAATCAATTTCTAAATTAAACCCTGTCTCTGCGTACCTCATTTTTAGCTCCTCTATGTATCTCCGCAGCCAAGGCCTTCAGCTGCGAAGTTTGTTCATATTTTCACGTGCGTTTACATAACAAGACCCTCTTGCTCCTGTCAAGAGGAAAAGTGAATTGATTTCTGATCAACATGTTTAATAAGGTTAATAAAAGTTGACCGATCAAACCCGAGGGACTTGAAAAAGGAGAGCATATCGACCGCATCCCATAGCACGGAGGTATGGACATCGCGGATTCCCCTTCTTCTAAAATAGCCGAAGAGTTTCCGGGCCATGGCGTGGCCAATGCCCGTCCCCATATGACGGGGATGAACCATGACCACCTCGAGCCACCCGCTCTTCTCCAAACCAAATCCTTCTCCTTTTATCTCACCGATAATGAACCCGACCACCTGTCCTTCTTTATCGGCAACAAAACCGACCCCTTCCTGCTTCCTAAGGTGATCCTTCACCATCTGCTGGATCCATCTGCGGTGGGCTTTCTTCTTGGTGATGGCACCGTGAATGACAATAATCTGCGGAATGTCCTTGGCCATCAACTTCCGTAGCTTGATCCCTCGCACCTCTCTTGATTTATTCGATGCGGATGATCTTAACATGCTTTCCTATCCACTCGGGGGGAAGATAGACCCGCCCGCTATTCCCGCTCTGTTTGACCTCTTTCTCAATCATCTCTTCGCCGTAGACCTCAAACTTGGTTTTTCTGATGAACTGAGGTTCTTCCACCAAGGGGGAGATATCCGGATTCTGTTTTCTTTTTTGTGTCATCATTTCGACAGGCCAACGGGCGTCCATAATCACAAGTTAGTTACAACTTAGCTACGATGTATTTATAAATGACTAAAAAAATTTGTCAAGATAAAAATACATCATAAAATAATCATTTTTTAGTTAATTAGTAGCTACAAAATAATTATAAAAGGAGGTGCTGCATCTGTCAACCCCTTTCAGTAACTCTGTTAACTCCTGGGTGGACGAGTTGGGCACCTGTCGCGTCAGACCAACAGCCCAGATAGCAGCTTGAAGATCCCCGTTGTTTGCCTTAATGGGTATTATTCGATTGACAAATTCAAAATTCTCTGATATGAAAAAAAGTAATTAAATTGGCTCATCCGATAAAGCAAAACTCTTCGTAAAGAGAGGGCGGAATGCGGCGGGTCTTTCGATAAGATGGCCGAGTTACTGAAGGATGAATCCCCGGTAGGTTCGGCCGCCCACTTCCATATCTCCTTTGTCTCAACAATCATTCTGGAAATTGAAGGATCCGTTCTGCATTCAAGTGCATTCCCTTTGAGGATATTGGGAGAATTTCATAATTAGGAATTATTTTAAGGAATGGAGGTTGTAATATGATGACGAGAAAAGAATTTCTTGAAGAAGTCATGAAGATAGCTAACCTGAAAGATTTAAAACAAGCTGATGATGCAACCCAGGCTGTGATTTCGCTTACAAAGGTGATCATTGGAACCAAATTGTCCCAAAAGATTGCTAAAATCTGCCCGCCTGATCTTCGGGAAGGATGGGAATTTATCAAGGTTGCTTTTCCGAAAAAACCGATCAAGATTATTACAGGCCCTGGGTATGAAGACGCCGATGTACGGGAAATTGCAGGTTATGTTAAAAAATACCTAGGGGTAGATGTTTTAGTTGAAAACATAGTTGGTTTCTGGGGAAAGACTGCCTTCGAAAAATTTCAGATGACGGAGCCGGATGGCCATACGTTAATTAGCTATACATTTCCCAGGAGCATCATTGTCGAAAACATGTCTAAAACCAACTTTAGAACTGAAGATTTCACGCCAATCTTTGCCTGGTCTGTCGGGAATCAACTCCTGGTTGTACCTCCCGACATCTATAAAACCTTCGATGAGTTTCTGAAGGAAGCTAAGACCAGGACTCTGAGGGGAGCGATTCCACTAAGAGGCGGGACTAGCCATCTTGCGGGACTTCTGTTAGCTGATGGCCTGGGGATCAATGTCAGATGGATGCCCTATACAGGTTCAGCTCCAAGTATTGCCGCCGTTGCCCGACAAGATGTTGATTTTACGATCTGTCTTGCGACGGTACTCCCATCCTGGATTAGGGCAGGAAAGGTAAGGCCCCTCGCCGTGTTTCCCGACCGGCGTGGTCCTCATAGCCATTATTTTCGAGATATTCCAACCCTTAAAGAATTGGGGTATGATATAAGTTATGTAACGATTAGACACGTTGTTGAAGCCCCACCTAATACTCCACCTCATATTGTAAGAGTATTAGAGGAAGCCTTTAGCAAGGCGGTTAAAGAACCCGCTTATATCGATTGGGCCTGGAAAAACTATGTCATTATTGATCCTTTGAGCGCTCAAGAATTTCGTAAGGAGGTGGCAGAGTCTTATCCCAGGATAGAAAAAGTCAAGGAAATGTTAGAGGAATGATAGAGAGATCTGAAAAACGACCTTTCGCTCTCTTGATTACAGAGATTTCAGGGCTTTTTCACAGAAATCTCATAGATGTATTTCATCTGTGCGCTGTGGCACAACAAATATGTCTCCATACAAAATGAGTAGGCTTTTCTCAAATCGTAAGGTCCCCCATCGACGTTCCAACCTATCCTTTTGCCCTTAAGAGTAAGTCATGAAATGGAGTTTTCATGGGTTTCCAATATGAAGCCTCCAAGGGAATCCTCTTATTCCTTTAGGGGCTTTCTTAAGCGACCGAGCTGAAGGCCAAGGGAGTGGAAGAACAAGTAAGGGATTTGGATATTGCGGAACTTTTGGAAAAGTCCTTTGCCGATGAGCCTGAAGGGTTCCATCGATCTTACTCATGAACGATTGAAAAACATCCTTTTCTATTTTATAAATTTACAGGAATTGAATCTCACCCAGAAATTGGAGAAATGATCATGGATTATATCAAAGATTTAATCAGCATCGTTGGCGAAAGGAATGTGAGAACCGATGAAATCGAACGGCTCTGTTACTCGAGGGATCTCTCAGTCCATGAGGCCGTTCCAGATGTCATCGTTTTTGTCAAAACAACGGAAGAAGTTTCAAAAATCATGTCCTTGGCTAATAAGGAAAAAATCCCTGTGACGCCAAGAGGATCAGGGACGAGTGCCGTAGGTGGCGCTTTAGCTGCAAAAGGAGGTATTCTCTTAGACCTGAGCAGGATGGATCGTATCTTAGAGATAGACAAAGAGAACGGATACGCCGTGGTCGAACCTGGGGTTATATGTAACAATCTCAATGCAGCCATTGCCCCCACCCATTTTTTCCCTCCTGATCCAGGGAGTGCTAATCTGGCATCGTTAGGAGGGATGGTCTCAACCAATGCCAGCGGAAATCGAGCTCTTAAATATGGAACGACCAAACATTATGTTCTGGGACTGGAAGTTGTATTGGCTGACGGCCGAACGATCAAAACGGGTTCTGTCCTGGGAAAGACTTCTTCCGGATACGACCTGACTCATCTTTTTACTAATGCGGAGGGGACTCTTGGTATCATCACAAAGATCATTTTAAAGGTCCTTCCCATACCCGAGTACACTGCCTTTGCAGAGGCCCGTTTCTCATCCACCCTGGATGCTGGAAAAGCTGTTCGGGAGATCTTGACCTCAGGTATTGCCCTCTCTTCCTGTGAGATTTTGGATAAAGTGACGATTGATGTGGTGAATAAAGCCATGGGACTCAACATCCCTGATCATGTGGGATGTCTCCTCTTTATTGAAATCGATGGGAATAAAAGGGCTGTTCAGGAAAACATAGAGAAAATCAACAAAATTTGTAAGGCCAATAATGGTCTTGAAAATAGATGGGAGGATGATCCTGCGAAACGTCTTAAGATGTGGGCCGCTCGTCAGGGAATTGTAGCTTCATTATCAAAGGTCAAGAGAGGCTCAAGAATGCAATCCATTATGGATGACCCGGGAATACCCATCACCAAAATCCCGGAGGCCATCATGGAGATCAAGAAAATCTCAGAGAAACATCACATCCCCATCAATACTTTTGGTCATATCGGTGATGGAAATATTCATCCAATCATCATATCCGATCCCAGAAACAAGGAGCAATGGAATACCATCAGAGAAGTAGCCAAAGACTTAGTTGACCTTACGATACGACTCAGGGGAACCCTCACCGCAGAGCATGGAATAGGAATGGCAAAATCGCCTTATATTAAAAGGGAGTTAGGGGAATCTCTCGAAGTCATGAAAGAGATCAAAAAAGCCCTCGACCCCAACAACATACTCAATCCGGGGAAGATGGGATTTGATGACTCCATTCAAGACATTTATGAAAACTTTGCCTTTCTACCACTGATTGAAAAGCCTGGCGAGATTCGACCTTTTGGCGAGGCACTGGATAATGAAATTATGGCCTGTATCATGTGTGGATTCTGTCGAGCCGGATGTCCTACTTATGGGGAGACCTCCTTAGAATCCATCAATGCGCGGGGAAGGGTGATATTGGCCTATCACCTCCTCACCGGAAGATTAAAACCATCAAAAGAGCTGGCTAAAAGATTTTATCAATGCACCACATGCCTTAACTGCAATGTTGTCTGCCCTGCAGGTGTTAATGTTTCCGATATTGTCCAGGCTGCCCGCAAACGACTGGTAGAAGCAGGGTATCTTCCATCCATTCACCAGACCCTGATACAATCGATTAAGGAAAAAGGAAATCCCTTCGGGGAAGCCACGGGAAAAAGGGCGGACATCTATCCCACAGAATTTAAATTTAAGGAAAAAGCTCCTACCCTCCTTTTTTTCGGGTGTGTCGCTTCCTATCAGGATATAAACCTTATTCCAAGTACCTTAAAGATCATGAATAAGGCAAATATTGACTATACGGTTTTGGGAAATGAGGAGTATTGCTGTGGATATATCTCTTATCTGGTGGGGGATCAAGAAGAATTCAAAAGGTGTATCGTAAAAAATATCAGCCGTTTCGAACGGATGGGTCTCAAAGAGATTGTTACTACCTGCGCCGGATGCTACCGAACCTTTAAGGAGCTTTACCCAAAACATAATGGGTTTCCTAACATTCAGGTTTATCATGCTGTAGAATATTTAGAAAAGCTCATCATGAACGGCAAGCTTTCTTTCAAGAATGGCGCTAAAATGAAGGTGGCCTATCACGATCCCTGCGATATCGGGCGGCATATGAATATCTATGATCCACCCCGTAATGTCATCCGGGCGATCCCATCAGTAGAATTGATTGAATTTCCTCAGAACAGAAACCTTGCTAAATGTTGCGGTGGCGGCGGGGGCCTTAAGGCTTATGACACTGAAATGAGCTTAGACATAGCTTATAAACGCGCCCAACAGGCTTCTAGCATAGGAGCTGATACCATTGTCTCAGCCTGTCCGGCCTGTAAGTCCAACCTACAACTGGCTGCTGCGAGACTTCGAAAAGAGAAGAAAGGCCGAATCAAGGTGATGGATATCACGGAATTAGTGGCAGAAGCCTTAGTCTAAAAACACAGCAAATGGCGAATGGCTTATAGCTGATGGTTTTAAGAACATCTTTTTTATAGCTATTAGCTATTGGCTATAAGCCATCAGCTATCTACTTAAAAAATATTCTTTCCAAACTTCCTCGATCCGATTGATTAAATCCCTGAATTCATAGAGAAGGGTCATCTCATTGAGATGGTCTTTGAGCGAATTGGCCATGGAGTTTTCGACAAATCGCCGGCAGCTTTTTCTAAGACTGGGTCGGAGCTTATCACAGCCAATGGTTTGTGCTTTGTGAACCCCCAAGGGTAGATTCAAATGGGCTGTTCCTTCTTCATCATAAAATCTGCTGTGGAGGCAACGAATGCATTTGGTTTTTCTCAGTTTAATGCCCCGGTCGATCTCTTCATCCACCGCTTGACGAATCATCTTTTTTAAAAGATCCGATCTTTCCCTCTGAGCTATCGTCTTTGTTAACTTGACTATTTCTCTTTTGGTGCCCCGGATCGATTGGGACGTCTCATCAATTATAATGTGAGGGGTAAATGAGTGCTCCAATCGTAAAAGCCTGACTTCTTGAATGATCAGTATCTTGATCCCCCGCTTGATTGCTTCCCTTAATTCTTTCTCTTTCAGCGGCATAGAAACCTTTTACCAAAAAGTTGAACTTATTGCAATTAAAAAACAAAATGTTTTGTTATGCTGCCTTGTTGAATTTCTCTTTCTTCACCCATTCAACTGTATTGATGATGGTTTCTCTGATAGGGCGAGGTTTATAGCCCAATTCTTCTGTTGCTTTTTGATGCGTTGTGAATGAATTACTACTGAGTGTGTAGATAGAATAAGAGGTATAAAGGGGTTTCTGCCGTAAAATTTTATAGTATATTTCTGACAAGGGTGCGGTCCATTTTGCAAACCAAAACGGAATTTTTAACTCTGGTGATTTTAATCCGGTAGCCTCTTCAAGATAATCCAATATTTGCTTCACCGTTACTTGTTCCCCTGATAATATGTAATTTTCACCTGTCTTCCCTTTCTCACACGCCAATAGGATTCCCTGAGCAACATCTCTCACATCCACAAAGTCATAGGACCCTTCAATATGAGCATATAATTTTCTGTTCAAAAAATCTGTAATCAGTTGCCCCATATGCGATGTTTCATAATCGTACGGTCCAATAACACCTGAGGGATGAACGATCACAGCATCCAACCCTTTATGCACAGCCTCCAATACCGCATGGGTTGCCGAAGCCTTTGATTTTGCATAGTCGCCCACAACCTGGTCAGGATTAAATATTTTTGTCTCAGTGATAACTTCTCCCTGGGGTGGTTCCTTAAATGCATGTATAGAACTTACATACAATAATCTTTTAATCTTTTTTTCAAAACATGCTTTGATTACATGATGGGTACCCTCAACATTCACTTTCTGCAATATCTTCTTCTTACCAGACCCAATCGTAACGATTCCTGCCAAGTGGTATACATCCGTAACTCCTTCAAACGCATTCAACAATGAAGAGTAATCGGTTACATCTCCTCTTACAATTTCCACTGGAAGTTGACCAATGTTTGGTGTCTTTTCTTCAGGTAAAACAAATGCCCTGACCTCGATATTCCTGTTTACCAATTCCCGAATTAATGCATTTCCAATATGTCCAGTAGCTCCCGTTACGATTACCATATTTTACAACCTCTATTTTTTCCCTATTCTATTTCTTCATTAAGAGCAATTTCATGCCAATTATTCATATTTTTCCCAGAAAATGATTTTGTTAAACTCTTTTCTCGGTCTCGGCTTGGGATCCTCATTAGGATATCCTAAAAGAAAAAAATCATGGACAAATATATTATTCGGTAAGTTCATGACTTGGTGAGCATCTTTGGGTGATATCGCTCCCACCCAACAACACCCTAAGCCCTGATTAACAGCTTCCAGGGTCATAAACGCTATCGAAATCATAATCTGTTCACCGGCCTTAATCGTCATTACCTGTTCCCCGAGACGGTATGGTGCAAACTGATCGCTTCCTAAAACTACATCATCCAGAACTTCATCTGGCCAGTCCATCACCCCGGCTTCTATGAGCTGTTTCAAAGATTCTCGATGCATCTTGCGAGAGAAGGCCTCCATGAAACCACAGCAGACGATAACGACTGGAGCTGAACTAACTTGCGGTTGTCCACCGGCAGCCTTTGCCAACTCTTCTATTTTGACCTTATCTTGAATCACAATAAATCGCCAGGGTTGAGTGTTTCCCCATGACGGTGCTCGCCTGCCCGCCTCCAGCACCTTTACAATCTTCTCTTTTGCCACCGGCACCGGTTTCCATCTTCTTATACTTACCCTCTTTTGAATCGCTTCTGATACCTCCATCTTCGTTCCTCCTTTTGATTAATATAGCCCACGGGTAAATCCCGTTAGAAATTCCAGTCGTTCGACCCAGAGGCTCTCGACGGGTGGGGCGCTCGCCGCGCAAGTGCTGGCGCAGCAGATTAAACCCCGCCGGAATTATTTAGAATATAATCCCACTATAGCAGGATTGCAGAACAGCAGGGCATTATTTCTAACGGGGTAAACCCCATGGTCTTCTGCGTATGCGGATCAAATTACAAACTTCAACAATACGGACCTTTTTTTGGACAGGCATTTTTATAACCTTTTATAAATCCATATAGGCAATAATTTTAATATTAGTGCAAGTATTTTCCAACGTTTTGTAATATAGCCAACTGGTTTTTTTCTCTTAATCAGAGAATAAATTTGATTTGCAGCTTTTCCTTGGCTGGCAACCCAAAATTTACCTTCACCCTTCGCCATGTCGGTATCTACAAATCCAGGCCGAACATCCGTAACATAAATTGATAATTTTTGCTTGTAAGCTTTTTGCCTAATGCCCTCAAGATAGTTGATTTGATATGCCTTTGTAGCATTATATGAAGGGGCGTGTCTACTCCCTCTTAGTCCTGCAATAGAACTGATTGCCACAATATGTCCATATTTTTGCTTCTGAAAGTACTTATATGACCAATCAATAATTTCCGTAAACCCTATGACATTTGTATCAATAGTCTTCTTTTCAATCTCAAAGTCAAGCCCTGCATTCAAATCACCAGTTCCAGAGCTTAAGATAAGCAAATCAAGACCTCCCAGTTCTCTGACTAATTCGGACAATTCAATCGAGTTATTTGCTAAAGAAATATCAAAACTCTTTTTAATGAACTGAGCAGGATAAAGTGATTGCAACTCATTTAATAAATTTTCTCGTCTTCCCGTTATCCCAACCTTAAAACCTTCCTTCACTAATAACATAGCAAGTTCTTTTCCAATTCCTGATGAGGCTCCTATAATTATTGCTTTGTTCATTGTTAGTCTTTCTTCATGCTTGTAGCTAACGATAAAGATTGTATACGGAGTGAAGTGAAACGGAATTCCGGATACAATCTTTATCGTTAAAGGATTAAAGGATATTCATGCGTGGCCTCTGTGTTGAGAAAAAGAATATTAAATCACGACGAGAAAGTCAACCCTTCGACTTATCCAATATAGATGCTAACGCTTACCTTCAGGCAAAGACATCATCGAGAATTCAGGGTTGACAACCCCCCATCTGTCCCGTAGAATATCCTAAAAATGAGGAAAACAACCTATTTTTATATCCTGAAAGAAATCCTGCCCATCTTTTTCGTCGGTTTATTGGTCTTCACAATTATCCTCCTCATGGATAAAATTCTTAAACTGATCGAATTAATTGTGAACCGGGGGGGTAGTCTTTATAATATTTTAATGTTATTTGTTTTCATCTCTCCCTCCTTTCTCATTATCACCATACCCATATCAGTCCTCCTTGGAACCCTCCTCACCTTCGGCAGGCTATCAAGTGACAGTGAAATTACCGCCTTCAAAGCCTCTGGGACAAGTTTGTATCAACTTTTCCTCCCCGTCTCGGTTTTTGCCCTTGCTGCTTTTCTTATGACGAGCTTTTTAGTCTTTTACGGACTCCCCTGGGGAAACCGTGGATTCAAAGCTACTCTCTTCCTCATCGCTCAATCCAGAGCAGACATTGAGATCAAAGAACGTGTTTTTAATGATATGTTCAGCGGTATGGTCATCTATGTAGACCGAGTTCCGATTCAAGGAAATCGGATGGAGGGTATTTTAATTTACGATGATAGAGAAAAGGGGAAGTCCAATACCATTATCGCCAGGGAAGGTTTCCTCATTAACAATCCTGAATCTCAGGAAATCATATTAAGGCTCAACAAGGGTGATATCCATCGGTATGAGCCTCGAGTCCAAACCTTTCAAAAAATTAAGTTTGACACCTATGATCTAAAATTGGAATTGTCAAAAGCTCTCCTTGCTTTGGGGAAAAAATTGAAGGAGTTCGAGATGTCGATTGATGAGATTAAGGAAAAGATAGAAACCTTGAAGAAACAGGGAAAGGACATAACATCTCAGCAAGTTGAACTCTATAAACGTTATGCCATCCCTTTCACCTGTATCGTTTTTGCACTCATCGGAGCTCCTTTGGGAATTCAACCTCGTCGATCAGGAAGGTCTTATGGTTTTATTCTCAGCATTCTCATTCTATTAATTTACTATATCTCTATCATTGCTTTTGAATCCCTTGCTATGAATAAAATAATCCCCCCCTATTTAGCCGGGATAGCCCCTACTTTCCTTTTCGGATGTCTCGGCATCTATCTTTTGATGAAAGCTTCAAATGAATCTCCTTTTAAACCAGCGGTATGGCTGATTGAAGGTATCGATGGTTTACAACGTAAGTGGAAGAGGCTTGTTGGCAATGCTTGATCGTCATCGAATTATCTATCGGTATATCACTCGTGAATTTCTTAAGATTTTTGGCTTATGCTTAGGCAGTCTGATCCTTATTTATATCGTTGTCCTATTCTTCCAGAAGATCAATCTTTTTTATAAATTCCAGGCCCCTTTTACTTTGATGTTTGAATATCTCATATATAAGATTCCGGAAGTTACCTTTCAATGGACTATCCCCTATGCGATTTTGCTTACCACCTTTCTCACCCTCGGTGCACTCTCCCGTCATAGCGAAATCGTTGCCTTTAAAGCAGGGGGGATCAGCCTCTATCGTATCATCCTCCCGTTGATTTTCATCACCCTCATCGTTAGTTTCTTTTCCTTCCTTGGAAATGATTACCTCGTCCCTTTTACCAACAAAAAAACTCGATATCTTCTCGATGTGAAAGTACGAAAAGAACCGCCCACAAGTTCTTTCAAAAACTATAAGATCTGGTATCACGGCGATCACCGCATCTTTAACATTCAATTGCTCGACCCAAAGAAAAAGGCATTAATAGGGTTTACCCTCTATGAATTTGATGACCAGTTTCGATGTATCCAGCGGATCGATGCAAGTGAGGTAAAATGGATCAATGGGAAATGGAAATTTTACGATGGATCAGTGAGAGATTTTGACGAGAGCGGTTCAATCCGGATGACCCCTTTTAAAGAGAAAAATTTCCCCATGAAGGAAGATTGGGGGGTTTTCCAAAAGACCAAAAGGGATTCAGATGAAATGAGTTATGCCGAGCTTCGAACTTATATTCAAAAGATCCAGACCTCCGGGTACGATGCGACACGATATCTGGTTGACCTTCATTCCAAATTTTCTTATACTTTTTTGAACTTGATCATGCTCCTGATCGGTATTCCCTTTGCATTGAAAACCGGCCGATCGGGAGGAGGGGCCTTAAGCATTGGGCTTAGTGTTATGATTGGTTTTTCCTATGGTATCATTTTTTATGTCTTTATCTCTTTCGGGAAATCAGGGATTCTCCCTCCCCTTCTTGCCTCTTGGTTTCCTACCGTTCTCTTCGGTCTTGCTGGGGTCTTCACTTTAATGAGCATCAAACAGTGAAATCGATTGCTAATTGCAGATCGCAGATTACAGATTGTAACTGTTTGAGTAAATTTAGCTATATAAAAAAGAAGTGCTAAATCCCAAGAGGTTCAAAGAATCACCGTAAAATCCCCCTTGATCCCCCTGAAGGTGTGAAAAAATTGGGGGACGGTAGCCAAGACGGGGGAATATCTCCAAAAATGTAGAATGCGGGCATTTAATTTAATGGTCCTGAGCGCTTCTAAGTTATTTATTTTACACAGTC
>Ga0214474_1000922_pt1 | contig 13933 bp, 11 predicted proteins | sample RVTome_2_FD_187335 | JGI IMG/M metagenome (GOLD analysis project Ga0214474, IMG submission 187335) | Soil microbial communities from uranium-contaminated site in the Upper Colorado River Basin, Wyoming, United States - RVT95D214 HiSeq ...
GTTCATAAACAAGTTTATTTCACTAAATTTGTATGGCGGGATGTAAAGTGTGGGATGTTGCACATTTCCCTTTGAAAAAGCTGGCAGATTATCAAATGGCGCCACAATTTCTTCTATTGTCTTAGGCTTGGCATAATCAAACATCTCCTTAACTGATAGTTCATAATTGCGGTTTGAGTCTGCGCTGTCAAAGTTGCTGAATGCTTGCAGTATGTAATGTGTGAAAACACCGTTCTCAAGATCTCGATCTTCAAGCGAGCTTTCATTTGATTGGCAGCTCATCAGGACTACCCGACCGTTCTGCCCAAGCTCTTTGCTGAAGGAGCCGGCGTAGCAAGTGTCCAAGATGACGACTACATTTTGTGAATTTAGTTTGTCTAACCATTCAGCTAATTGCCAATCTGGAACGAAATAATCGTAGGAGCCGAGCTTTTGAGGAGCACTGTGTCCACAGAAATAAAACAACACTGTGTCATCAGCATCGGCGTTTTCGGCCAGCCATTCGATTGCGTAATATATACCGGTATTTGTTGCCTCACTATTTAACACTAGCTTGATATGGTCTTTACCGATGATGGGGGATAATTGAAGTGCTAAGTCTCGCGCGCTGTCATCAGGATGTTTTACCCCTACCGGATATACGTTCCATTCCTGATCAAATATACATAATGGACACTGATATTCTGTTATGCCTATGATTGCAGCCCAACCTTCTGGTTCAGGTTCTTCAGCTAGCGCTAGTGTGCAGAAAGCTTGAATTTGTATTAGTAGTATTGCCAGGATCATGTTAAATAAGAAAGCGTAAATCGTCTTCTTGAACATTGCTCTTTTGCAATTTACCTCGCCATTTACTCGCTAGCCTCGTTTGTTTTCGTTGGGACTGCGTAGCTTTTTCTAGAGACCTCATTGCCTCGGGCATCGTATAAAACAGCTGTATTGGACTTGTCGTTGCTCCAGAGATCGCCAGTGCCGTAGTAAAAACTGAAGCCTCCGGTTTCTGGATTGTACTCGTCTGTATAAACCCGTATTATTCCACCCGGGGGTAACAAGACCGGTATGAAGCGAGGGAAAGTGAATGAAGGGAATGTTGGTCTACTTATGTTTTTTAGTACCCAGCCAGTTATATCCTGATAGCACTCGCTGAGGTTTTTAATAACAACATATTCATCGGGTTCGACCCTTTTGTAGCAGCCAGTTTCCGGCGTTGCTGGATACACGGTACCTTTGTAGTGAATATAAGTTATTTTGATAGGAGAAGGGTTTGGCCCAGGAGCGTTGTCTTCTATTATAATAGTCCAGCGGCGCAGATTCTGAGCTGTGACATTAATAAGGAAATCGCGTTTGTCTTGCAGAGATAAAAAATAATTGACTTCGCCGCTACTGCTGCCTGCATTGGAAACAGTCTCCCAGATCGCGTAAGGCACATTTTCGGGATAAATAGCCAGCTTAAAGATGGCTGCTGCAGGGTCTTCAGCATCTATTATCCAGGTGATGCGCCATTCTGTGCCGTATATGTGGAATGTAGGTGTCGTCGCGTCCACTTCACCGCTAAAGGTTTCAACTGCATACCACTCCTCTTCGTTTTTAGCTTCGTCGATCGGAGGTGCTTCCTCCGGCGGCTGATTTTCAGTGGCAGTCGGTGGCTGTGTTGGTGGAGGTTTAGGTGGTGTTAGCGATGGACTCGGATTTGGTTTAGCACACACAACTAGGTTAAGTGCTAAGAATAGAAGAACTGTAAATGAGATTAAATATTTGACAGCTTTGCTCTTCATATTAAGTTGTCATCCGTCTTAGTAAAACCGCCGTTATTACACGTTGTTCGTACAAATAGTATACGTTAGAGCGCTATATAACATCAATAAATCATTTAGGTAGATGGCTATGACTTTAGTCCTTATGGATTGCATTTCGCTATAGGCTGACTGTAGTATCACGGCACAAGTGGCGCGATTTTGGAGGGAGTAACCGACTGATAGAGTTGCTGTTTTCTAAGGGGTCTGCTTATGGAGTCAATTATTCTACGATAACCGTGATTTGAGATGGGTCTCTGAGAACTATCTCTGGTACACCTGAACCTTTGGGATATTCCTCAATCAAGCCGTTGACCTGAACACGCTTATTTAAGAAGTGGGTTTCGGGGTCGGGTGGGAACTCTTCTATGAACTTCTGCCGATCGCGACCCCAGACTATACATTTGAAGTAGCCCTGATAAGGTTCATGGAAATCAAGGAAAGTCGGCTGGCTTTTAATGTCGGCCGCATAGTGACTTCCAACGACTATTCCCTCGACCACTTTATGCTGGCCGATATAACTGCCTGCTTCTTCCCAGCCTATAACTCCACTGCGAACTTTTATGTATTCGACTTTTATCTCTATGTCACTTCCACCTGGCCCCATTATTGTCAGCGAAACGGTATAGCCCCCGGCTGTAGTATAAGCATGGCTGGGCCCTGATAGACTGCTGAACTGACCATCGCCGAAATCCCAGTGCCAGCGACTAATGTTACCCGTAGATAAATCGGTGAAGCTAACCGCCAAAGGAGCTATCCCCTCCTCTGGACTGGCAGCAAAATCTGCCGTCGGCGCTGGTATAAAAGCGGGCTCTAACTCTCGAGCGCAGCTTGTCATAAGCGCAAGTAATACCAGAGCTAACAGCAAAAGCTTATGCATTGTCTGAATTTTAGCCTTAATATCGTTGAATCTCAACAATTTGTTAAGTAAATACGAATTTGCTATACTTTTTTCTTAATGTGGTTATGGCCAGCGGCGCTGGCTGTTATTTCTTTTATAGAGGACTAGAGACCACCTCAAATAACAGTTGGAAATGGTGACTATATGAGGTTATGGAGAAAGCCTTTCGATATGGCGGACAATGTCCCTAAGCCAGTCGAGTTGCACATTGACGTAGACAGGTGCAAGGGCTGTGGCTATTGTGCTGAGTTTTGCCCTCGCGGGGTGTTGAAGATGACAGGTGAGCTCGGTCATAAAGGTTATGAAATGGTCAAGGTGGTCGACGAGGGTAAGTGCCTGGGCTGTGGTCTATGTGAGGCGATATGTCCCGAGTTTGGAATTTACCTAAATACGGAAGATAAAGAATTGAAAGAAGTCTAGGAAACATATGTCTAAAGAGGATGTACTCTGCGGCGAATTTTTTATGAACGGTGATACGGCCTGTGCCGAGGGGGCTATAAGCGCTGGCTGCCGTTTCTTTGCCGGCTATCCCATCACACCGGCAACCGAAGTGGCTGAGAGGATGAGCGAGCGGATGCCTCAACTGGGCGGTGTTTTTATTCAAATGGAAGACGAGATAGCTTCCATGAACGCAATACTTGGAGCATCATGGGCAGGAGCAAAGGCGATGACTGCTACCTCCGGACCAGGATTCAGCTTGATGATGGAGAATCTGGGCTTGGGTGTGATGCTGGAAACACCCTGTGTTGTGGTCAATGTCCAGCGGGCGGGCCCATCCACAGGATTGCCCACTCTTGTCGCACAGGGAGACATGATGCAGGCCAGATGGGGCGCCCACGGGCACTATGAAATCATCGCTCTCGTTCCTGACTCGCCACAGGAGATGTTTGACCTGACCATTACGGCGTTTAATTTGTCGGAGCAATACCGGGTACCTGTGCTGCTCATGGCTGATGAGGCGGTGGGCCATATGAGTGAGAAGGTCGTTATACGACGGATAAACCAAAAAGAGCTGGTCAGTCGGCCTCGTCCTAAGGTAGCTCCAGAGGAATATCTTCCCTATGATTCCAGAGAGGGACTGGTGCCTCCGATGGCCATAGCCGGTGAAGGATATCGCTTCCATGTTACCGGCCTGACACATGACGAAAGGGGCTATCCGGTAATGACCGCCGAGGCGCAGGATAAATTGGTGCGACGTCTTGTGGACAAGATACGGCTAAATGCCAGAGACATAATAAAATATGAGGAAATAGATGTTGATGACGCTGAGGTCGTCGTGGTCAGCTATGGGATATCGGCCCGCGTTGCCCGGTATGCGGTGCAGAAGGCGCGGGGTGAGGGGATAAAGGCTGGTCTATTGCGGCTGATAACAGTATGGCCTTTTGATGAAGACCGTATTAGGAAGCTAGCACCTAAAGTTAAAGCCTTTATAGTCCCGGAGATAAACTATGGACAGATAGTGCTGGAGGTAGAACGGTGTGCCGCAGGGAAAGCTAAGGCCAGGCTGTTACCTCACATGGGTGGTGGGGTGCATCTCCCCGAGACAATTCTAGAGGCTATACGAGAGGAAGCCAGATGACAAAGATGCTGACTGTAGAGGCGAATCCTATAGACTGCTACCTAAGGGTAGACAGAATACCGCATATCTGGTGTGCTGGCTGCGGTATCGGACCAGCGACCGGATGTTTTGTCAGGGCTATTGACCGCGCGGGGCTCGAGCCAGACAAAGTAGCTGTGGTCTCAGGAATCGGCTGTTCAGGTCGAGTAGCCGGCTATATCAAGCTGGATTCTTTCCATACCACACACGGCCGGGCACTCCCCTTCGCTACCGGCCTCAAGCTGGCAAACCCGAAATTGAATGTAGTTGTCTTTTCGGGAGATGGAGATATCGTGGCCATTGGGGGTAACCATCTTATTCATTCTGCCCGACGTAATATAGACATGACTGTCATTTGTATTAACAACTTTAATTATGGAATGACAGGTGGGCAGATGGGACCGACGACACCACTTGATGCCCGAAGTGCTACTTCACCATACGGCAACTTCGAGTACCCTTTTAACCTGCCTTACTTAGTGACTGCCTGCGGTGCTACCTATGTTGCCAGATGGACGGTGTTGCATTTACGAGAACTGGAAAGGTCAATCGCTGAAGCATTGGTCAAGCCCGGCTTCAGCTTCATAGAGGTGCTCAGCCCCTGTCCTGCCGTTTACGGGCGCCAGAATAGATTACCGCGAGGCCTGGATGAAATGCGCAGCTATCAGGAAAGGAGCGTCATCCGGGATGGAGCTGACCCGAAAGACGCCGAGCTATCTCTAAATGGTCCCATTGTGGTAGGCAAATTTGTTGATATAGAACGGACTACTTTATGGGATAGCTACCAACAGATGCTTAGTAGAGTAACTAAGCCGAAAAAGAGATAGCCGGTGTTATGGGCGGCTGATTCGGGAAAAAATTCTTTGGAGAAGAGAACTTGAGCCGGACAACAGAAGTAAGATTAAGTGGTGCTGGCGGACAGGGAATAGTGCTAGCTGGTCAGATTCTGGGCCAGGCGGTTTCCTTATATGAGAAAGGGAAATTTGCCACCTTTACCCAAAGCTATGGGCCGGAAGCAAGAGGTGGCTCCTGCTCCGCTGAAATTGTTGTTTCGGATGAATCTGTAGGCTATCCCTATGTCATAAGTCCACAGGTACTGGTTATCATGTCACAAGAGGCCTACAACAAGTACACGCCAAATCTCAGTCCGGAAACGTTGGTCATTATAGATTCTGGCCTGGTCAAACCCAAAGCATCGAAGAAACTTAAGTTCTTATCTATACCGGCTACTAATCTTGCTCGCGAGATGGGTCGAGTGGTGGTAGCTAATATCATCATGCTTGGATTCCTGGCAGCAGTCAGTGATCTGGTTGCTCCTCAGGCGCTCAAAAAATCTATCCTGGCGACTGTACCCGAAGGCACAGGGGAATTCAACATCAAGGCTTTCACGCTGGGATATGAATATGGACTGAAGCAAGCAAAAGCGAAGTAGAGCATAGTTATAGATGGTGAGCAGTGTTGCAGTAATCGGTAACAACGTTGGAGCAGCTCAGTGTGCCCTGACTTTGGCCGAAATGGGTGCTGAGGTTAGCCTCATTATCTCTACCAAGTCATTGAGCCTGAATGGTAATGATGGTAGCGATTCCTCGGTCAGTGCCGCTAACGAATACCTTCGCATCTGGCCGTTGTTACTCAAGGCAGCAACTCATCCCGGGGTTAAACTTTACACTAACTCTTGTGTGGAAGCTGTAGCCGGAGAATCTAAAGAATTTGTTGTAAAAGTAAAGAGGCTACCCCGTTATGTAGATGAGAAGCTGTGCACGAGCTGCGGCATGTGTCAGGAAGCGTGTCCGGTGAAAATACCCTTTTCCTGTGACAGTCATGTAATCACGTGTGGTGCTATTCATGCCCCATTGATAGGTATTCGGTCGGTACCTGCAGCCTACTCCATAGATAAGAATGATACTGCCCCTTGCCGGGCAGCCTGTCCTCTTGGTATCAATATACCCGGTTTCATTTGTCTTCTGTCTAAAGGTAAGGCGGACGAAGCTCTAAATCTCATTAATGAAGCTGCACCGTTAGCCGGGATACTCGGCCGGGTGTGCAGTCACCCATGTGAAGATAATTGCCAGCGGTCTAAAGTTGATAGCCCTGTGTTTATTCGGGCTCTGCACCGCTATGCTGCGGATAATGCTTCTGGCAGTATTAATTACAGCGGCAGAAACAAGGTCAAATCCAGAGAGGAAAAAATAGCCATTGTCGGCAGTGGGCCGTCTGGGCTGGCAGCAGCCTGGGGACTGGTCCGGCGTGGGTATACTCCCACTATATTTGAGTCCCATGCGGTGGTCGGCGGCATGCTGGCTACAGGTATCCCTCGATTCCGTCTCCCCCGTGAGGTGCGTGAGAGGGAAGTGGAGGCCATTATGGCTATGGGCGTGGATGTAAAAACAGGTGTAATCTTAGGCCGGGACATAACGCTTGCCGATCTCAGGGAACAAGGTTATAAGGCTTTTTACCTGGCTATAGGCGCCGGCTTGAATAATGAATTGAGTATACCTGGTGAAGACCTTGAAGGTGTTGTCGATGTAATCTCAATGCTTTTTGCGCTTAATTTGAAGGTAGGCACTACTGTCGGTTCCAACGTGGTGGTCATTGGTGGCGGCAACAGTGCTGTGGATTCAGCGAGGGCAGTGAAAAGACGCAGTAATGGCACTGTGCGAATACTTTACCGGCGTACGGCGGAAGAAATGACCGCTATAAAAGAGCATATAGAGGAGGCAATTGAAGAAGGTGTGTTGATTGAGTACCTTACTGCCCCTGTTGAAATCATCGGCGACGGGACTAAAGTTACCGGGATACGCTGCCAGCGGATGGAACTGGGTGAGGTCGATGCTACTGGCAGGCGCCAGCCTGTGCCTATTGAAGACTCTGAGTTTACCATAGATGCTGACCACGTGGTTGTGGCTATAGGCCAGCGACCAAGTACAACGCTACTTAGATTAAGGGGCATCAAGGTCAATGACGACGCGACTATAGATGTGGATCCACTAACACTTCAGGCCAACATACCTGATATCTTTGCTGGTGGCGATTGTGTCACCGGTCCTAACACTGTTGTTGAAGCTATGGCTGCCGGCCTCAGAGCCGCGGAGTCAATAGACAGATACATCAGCGGACGCGACTTAAGGAAGGGCCGTACTTTGGAAATGCAGAAGCTGGCTGAAGTCGATATTGAGACAAGATATGTCTCGCCTCACAAACGAGCTGAAATGCCGATTCTTCCTCATGCTGCCAGGATGGGAACCTTTGAGGAGACGAAGATAGGGCTACCTACAGATGCGGCTAAGGCCGAGACTGAGCGTTGCCTTAGTTGTGCCTTGTGTAGTGGCTGTCTGGAATGTGAGCGGATATGCCAGGTAAGTGCCGTTTCCCATAAAGATAATATCAAGTCGGTGGAAATAGAAGTCGGGGCTATTGTTGATTTTATTTCTCGCAGTGGCGCGGCCGGCCTATCCCGACCCAGGTCTTCTCAAAGTAGGGCTCTTAAGGTTTCTGATCAGGGTATCTTTGTTGTAGAAGGCGAAGGCGATTTGTTGGATGAACTTAGCCGTGCTTCGGCAACTGCACTGGAGGTAGCGCAGTGGTTAAAGCTGCCAAAGAAAGTTGCCTTAACTGGCGCAGATGCTAAGACGAATCAGGATGACCGCTTGAATCTTGAGCCAGAGGTAACGGGGCCGGTAGGTTTTGGCGATGAGCGCACCGGTGTAGTGCTGTGCCGTTGTGGTGGTAGCATCAGCTCGGTAATCGACCTTTCTCAGATGGCCAATGAAATAGGACGCCTTTCGGGCGTTTCTCATGTCCATGAGTTATCCCAGGTGTGCACTGAATATGGAGCACGAGAGATTGAAGCTTTGGCCACGGAAGAGAAATTAAGCAGGCTGGTCATAGCTGCTTGCCGGTGTTGCAATCTGGAGCAGGTCTGCTTCAGTTGTACGGAGCAGCGAGTAAGGTGTAAAGAATATTTGAGTCAGTATCTGGGCGCAGGTCAGAGTACAACGGTGGAGTTTGTTAACATTCGCGAGCATTGCGCCTGGGTGCATAATGACAATCCAGCGGAGGCTACTCGTAAGGCTATAGAGATAGTCAGTGCAGGTGTCGTTCGGGCTCAAGGCACTTCGCCGGAAATACTGCATGGGCACCCAATTGCCGAAGGCGCCCTGGTGATAAGCACCGGCCTTTCCGGCCTGGCAACGGCAATGAACCTGGCATCTCGGGCTTATCCGGTAACTATAATCCACAGGTCAGAATTAAAGAAGAAAAAGGGAAAGCAACCAACTGGATACCTCGAAAAAGAAGCTAATCTATTAAAGGAGCTTGGGAAACTGGGCGCATCTGTTATGTCATGGCCTCGGGCATTAAGGTTTGATGGTATACCCGGCAACTATGAAGCTGTCCTTGAGTCATCTTCGGGAACGGCTAACGTCAAAGCCGGTGCTGTAATAGTGGATTCTGGAGCCTTGGGCGAAATTCTTGCTCAAGCTGATGCCGCTTTCAAGTCAAGTCTCGTTGGTCGCATTCTCTCGTGGAATACTCACCCAGATAATCGGGCAATTTTAGGGTTCACTTTACAAGAATTCGCTATCGGAGATACCACCGGTATATTTATTGTGTCGTCAGATGCATCGGAGTCTCCTGAGAAACAGGTTATTATGGGACAGGCGATGGCAGCCAGGGCCTCAAGCTATTTGAGCCGGGGCACGATTAGGCCGCGGATTACTGCGGTTAATATCGATAGGCATCTGTGCCGTGGCTGTGGTGATTGCGCTGCAGTGTGTCCTTATATAGAGATGAAAGTTAGTGACTTGGGCACCGCTTATGCTTATGTTGACCCAATGCTGTGCCTGGGTTGCGGAGCTTGCCTCGCCTCCTGTCCTACAGGTGCTATAACTCAGCGTGTTCAAAGCGATTCAAACATAGTTTGTACGCTGGAAGCCATGCTGGAGAAATCTAACAAGGTTGGTGTGACGGCATGAGCCCAACTGCTGCTGACATTGTGGTGTTTGCCTGCAATTGGGATGGGCTTAGCTGTATTGAAGCAGCGGCGCAAAGCCGTCTTAACTATCCGCCGTCGGTCAAGGTGATTAGAGTGAGCTGCCTCTCACGGGTGCATTCAGGATTGATACTCAAGGCTTTCGAGTTGGGTGCGGGTGGAGTGATGCTCCTGGGATGCGAGCCAGATAATTGCTATTACGAGAAGGATGACAGGTTCAATGTCGCAGAATATGAGAAGACACGTGGAGTGCTGGGACTGTTGGGCTTGGGAACCGACAGGCTCAAGCTTACCCGTCTGCCGCGGTGTGATGGAGAAGGCTTTGTGAAACAGGTGACGGATTTCATTGATGAGATAGAGCAGGCTTCATAATAGGATGTAAAAACGTAATGTTTGATGGTAAACAGGAAATAAAGGATACCCGAATACATCTCTGCCTTGATTGTGGCAAATGTACGGTGGTCTGTCCGGTTGCGAAGTACAACCCGGAGTTTAACCCACGGCTTATAGTACAGAGGAACACAGAACAAAAGGGCATGAATTTTCAGGATAAAACAATCTGGTCTTGTCTAAATTGCTATATGTGTCTGGAGCGGTGCAACTACCGCGTGGAATTCCCCGAGTTTATTCGCATTTTGAGAACTGAGGCACTTGGCAAAGGAACTGAGGCGCAATGCAGCCATGGTGGGGCATTGCAGTCCATGATGCATCTTATGACCGGTGGAGACGTGCATCAGGAGCGACTGGGCTGGCTACCCCCGGATATTAAGCTGTCTGCGCAATACGACTCCATATTTTTCGTAGGCTGCGCACCCTATTTCGACGTCATGTTCAGAGACCTGGGAGTGAATACATTGGAAGGGGTGAAGGGAGCATTGAGGTTGCTAAACCGAGCTCAAATACCCTTTAATCTTCTGGTTAACGAGCGTTGCTGCGGGCGTGACCTGTTGCTCCAGGGAGATAAAGAAGGCTTTATAGCTCTAGCAAAGGCAAATATGGATGAATTTAACCGCCTTGGCGTTAAAAAAATCATCACCACCTGCCCGGAATGTTACTATTCATTGAAGGTTGATTATCCCAAAGTGCTGGGCAGCACAGTTGCAGAAGTGGTATATTGGACAGATGCTATAGCCCCGTTGATACAGAGCGGCGAGCTGCATCTCGGAAAACTCAAGGAAAAGGCTACCTATCAGGACCCCTGCACTCTGGGAAGAGGCTTGAGGATTTTTGATTCACCTCGACAGCTACTGAGCGCGATAGATGGTCTGAAATTGGTGGAAATGGAGCAGAGTCGGGAAAAGGCACTGTGTTGCGGGGCGAGTTCCTGGGTACACTGTGGGGCTGCAAACCGGCAGATACAGGATGAGCGCCTTACCCAGGCAGAGGCAACTGGAGCCGGGATACTGGTGACTTCCTGCCCCAAGTGCCAGATTCATCTGAAGTGTGCCCAGCGTAGTCGGAACGGGAGAATGCCTAACATCGACATACAGGACCTGACCAGCTTGGTAGCCCTGTCACTCGACCAGGAGGTAAGCTAATTGGCTGAAGATGAACTCAGGATAGGTGTCTTTGTTTGCGATTGCGGGCTCAACATTGCCGGGTCTGTAGATACTGAAGAGGTACGGCGGTCGGCAGAAGAGCTTCCTGGCGTGGTAGTTGCGGTGAGAAATCGGTATACCTGCGCTGACCCCGGCCAGGTAGAAATCAAAAGGCACATCAATGAACACAGACTAAACCGCGTAGTCATAGCTTCTTGCACCCCACGGCTTCACGAGCCCACCTTCCGTAAGTGCGTCACTGAGGTTGGGCTTAACCCTTATTTGCTGGAAATGGCTAACATCAGGGAACATTGTAGTTGGGTTCACCTCTATGACCGCGAGTCGGCTACTAAGAAAGCTGCAGATATTGTTAAGATGGCGGTAGCCCGGGCTCGACTTCTCCAGCCGCAGCAGGAGATGGAAATACCGGTGACTGATGCTGCCCTGGTTATCGGTGGTGGTGTAGCCGGGATTCAGGCGGCGTTGGACCTTGCCGATGCCGGGCATCAGGTGTATCTGGTGGAAGAGAAGCCATCAATCGGTGGCATCATGGCTCAGCTTGACAAAACGTTCCCCACGATGGACTGTTCTATATGTGTGCTCGGGCCCAAAATGATGGATGTGGGTCGCCACCCCAGAATCAAGCTGCTTGCCTACAGTAGCGTGGAAGATGTATCTGGCTACGTGGGTAACTTCAAAGTCCGCGTCCGTAAGAAAGCCCGCTATGTGGATGAAACCTTGTGCAACGTCTGTGGCAAGTGCGCTGAGGCTTGTCCTGTGGTATTGCCCGATGAATTCCAGCAGGGTTTCTCGTCGCGAAAGGCAGCCTATATCGACTTCCCTCAAGCGGTGCCCTCAGCCTTCCTTATCGACATGGAGCACTGCCTGGGGAATAAACCTGTCGCCTGTGTCAAATGCGTAGATGCTTGCGAAAAGGAGTGCATAGATTTGCACATGCAGGACAAGATAGTGGAGCTTGAAGTTGGTACCATAATCGTAGCCACCGGCATGGGTGTTTATGACCCCACTCAGCTTGATGAGTACGGCTATACGCGTTTTGAGAACGTCATCACCAGCATGGAATTCGAAAGGCTGATATGTGGTGGCGGACCTACGGAAGGCCACCTGGTACGTCCCTCTGACCAAAAAACACCCAAGCGCATTGGCTTTATACAGTGCGTAGGCTCGCGGACAGAGAACCGTGGCTATCCCTACTGCTCCAACGTGTGCTGTATGAACACAGTTAAGGATAGCCTGCTGATTAAAGAGCATGACCCAGACGCTGAGATTGTCGTCTTCTACATGGATATTCGCGCCTTCGGTAAGGGATTTGAGGATTTAGTTCGCCGCTCCAGAGAGGTTGGCGTACGCTATATTCGAGGCATCCCTGGAGAAATCAGGGAAGACCCGACGACCGGGAATCTCCTGGTCAAGGTGGAGAATACTACAACGGCACGTGTGGAGGAATATGAACTGGATATGGTGGTACTCTCGGTAGGACTTGAGCCAAAGGCTGACCTGAAGCGGCTCGTCGGTGTCCTTAACCTCTCGCAGACCAGCGATGGCTTTTTAATGGAAGCTCATCCCAAGCTCAAGCCGGTAGATGCACCGACGCCGGGCATATTCTTCGCCGGCTGCGTCGAAGCGCCTAAAGACATAAAGGACAGCGTCACCCAGGCTGGAGCCGCCGCCGCCCGGAGTTCTATTCTCCTGAATGCTGGTGTCATCAAAGGTGAGGCTATCAAAGCGATAGTTGACCTTGACAAGTGCAACTCGTGCGGTGTCTGTGCCCGTGTCTGCCCCTACGGGGCGATTAAGGTAGATGTCAAGGCTAAGTCCGGGGCACATTTGATAGCTGCCGCCTGCGCCGGTTGTGGCACCTGTGCCGCTGAGTGCCGCTTCGATGCCATAACCATGCAGCACTTCAGCGATGCCCAGGTGCTTGCTCAAATAGATGCTGTCCTGGATACAGACCCGGAGCAGAAGATTATTACTTTCCTGTGCAACTGGTGCAGCTATGCCGCCAGTGACCTGGCAGGGGTATCCAGGATGCAGTTTCCGCCGAATAACCGCTTCATCCGCACCATGTGCAGCGGCAGGGTAGATGAGAGCTTTATCCTCCATGCCTTCGAGAAAGGTGCACCCGTGGTGTTACTCTCTGGGTGTCATTTAGGTGACTGTCATTATATCAGTGCCAATCACTGGACTATACGCCGGGCTGATAAGCTGTGGGACAAACTGGAGAAACTGGGCATTCGCCCCGAGCGACTACAACTGGAATGGATAAGCGCTGCCGAGGGGCCTCGTTTTGCTCAGATAATGCGCCAGCTCGAGGAGATGCGCCAGAAAGTCACGCCTGAGGAGATAGCCCATGCCCGGAAGGTGCTCGCCGAGCAGGGGCTGAAAGCGAAGAAAGAGCCGGCCGTCGAAGATGAGCTAAGCGATGTGGCGAAGGTATGAATGAGATGGAAGAGCAACTCAAGTGTCTCCGCTGCGGCTTCGAATATAGTGCCACTACGGATAACAAGAAAGGTCCTCAAGAGCGGGTTTGCCCCAAGTGCAAGTCGAACAGTGTGCGCCGCTTACCAGACAAGAAAGAATAGTTCCCAGGCGAGAGAGCATTTTCCCCACCGATCATTCTGCTCTCCCCCGCTCATTCTGAACTTGTCGAAGAATGCCCGTGCTATTTGTCTGTCGTTGCCAGTCCTTCCGCTGAAGGACGTGGCACTCTCAAAGGCATATGTTTACAAAGCCGCCTTTTCCGACTAAAATAGACATGTTTCGGGGCGGTTAGCTCAGTGGTTAGAGCGCTTGCTTCACACGCAAGAGGTCACTGGTTCAAGTCCAGTACTGCCCAGGGCCGAAGTGGCGGAATGGCAGACGCGCTACGTTCAGGACGTAGTATCCGTAAGGATGTGTGGGTTCAAATCCCACCTTCGGCACCATGCGCCTGTAGCTCAGCGGATAGAGCGCAGCCCTGCGGAGGCTGAGGTCGTGGGTTCAAATCTCACCAGGCGTACCATTTTGGGCGATTAGCTCAGCGGTTAGAGCACCTGCTTTACACGCAGGGGGTCAGTGGTTCAAATCCACTATCGCCCACCAGTTAGGTAATATCAT
>Ga0214474_1000923_pt1 | contig 13922 bp, 9 predicted proteins | sample RVTome_2_FD_187335 | JGI IMG/M metagenome (GOLD analysis project Ga0214474, IMG submission 187335) | Soil microbial communities from uranium-contaminated site in the Upper Colorado River Basin, Wyoming, United States - RVT95D214 HiSeq ...
GATCAACCCAACGTTCGTCATAGATCATCCGGTCGAGGTGTCTCCTCTCGCGAAGAAGAAGAGAGGTAACCCCAAGTTGGTGGAGCGGTTCGAGCTGTTCATCAACGGCTGGGAGTTCGCGAACGCTTTCTCCGAGCTGAACGATCCTGCGGAGCAGGAGCAGAGGTTCCTCGAGCAAGAGCGCCACAAGGAAGAGGGGGATGAAGAGGCGCACCCCATAGACAGTGATTACATCCGAGCGCTCGAATACGGCCTTCCACCGGCGGGCGGCCTGGGTATAGGCATAGACAGGCTGGCGATGATACTGACCAACGCGCCGTCCATAAAGGAAGTCCTGTTGTTCCCGCATATGAAGCCCGAAGCGGTATAGAGGGCGCGAGAGATGCTGGATTACGTCAAGATCAGGCCGCTCGAGCGGGGCGAGCTGGACCAGCTTATCGACGCACAGAACCTGATATTCTCTGACTACGTCATTCCTCTGAAATCCACAAGGGAATTCTTCCTCGATTTCCTCAGGTCCGTCGGCGGGAAGCTCGAGAACGTGCTCATAGCCGTAGAGGATGGCGCGATCATCGGGTACGTCAACCCGGTGATAGACGGGCGCGAGGCATGGATCGGAGGGGTCGGAGTCGTCCCCGACAAGAGGAGAAGAGGGCTTGGCGAGAGGCTGATGCTCAAGGCCGAGGAGTTCTCCAAGAGGCGGGGGGCGGACATGTTGTTCCTGGAGGTCATACAGGGCAACAACCGTGCATACGAGATGTACCGCAAGCTGGGTTACGCTGACAACAAAACCTACCTCACTGCAGAAGGTAGGCCGTTGCACTTCGCCGGGTTCGAGCTCCGCCCAGAGAAGGCCACCATGTCAGACCTGCTGTTTCTTCACGAAAAGGCATACGCCGACTCTTGCTGGCAGAGAAGGAAGAAGGACTCGATCGTGCATTCGGCTCGGTCGGCCGAGTGCTACAAGGTCGACGGAGGATTTGTCCTCGTCAGAAGGGTGGACACAAGCGGGTTCGTACCATTCTTGGGGGTGCTGCCAGAGAAGCGGGGGAAGGGAGTGGGAACCTCGCTCGCGAAATTCGCCCTGAACAGGCTGTACGAGCTGGGTGCGTTCAAGGTCACTGTGTACAATGTCAACGACGACCTCGCAACCACCAGGCTGCTGGACAAGTTCGATTTCGCCGTGACGCTCAAGCAGGTAGAGATGGTCAAGAAGCTCTGAATAGATCGTAGTCAAGGGGTTTGCGGAGGTTTGTGAGAGGAGGCCTCCTCATTGCGAGCATTGGGCGTACTTCTCGTCCGCCTGCCACTTCTTGTTGACCCAGTCCTGGAGCTTCTGGATGTCCTCTTCCTTCATGTGCCGGAACCTGCCCTGGAGCTTCAGGTACTCAGCCACTGGGGTCATCTTGGGCTTCCGGTTGATGGTCACCTTGCCGTTTTCGCTCTCGTACAAGGTCCACATGCCAGTGTCTACCGCCAGCTTGGCCACTTCGATTGACTTCGCGGTATCGTGCCTCCAGCCTGTCGGGCAGGGGCAGAAGATCTGGATGAACCTGAAGCCCTTGATCTTCTTGGCCTTCTCGAACTTGTTGATGAAGTCCTGAATGTGCGCGACGGAGACGGTCGCGACATAGGGCACCTTGTGGGCCATCATGATCATTGGCATGTCCTTCTTGAAGTTCGCCTTGCCAGCCTTGACCTTTCCCACAGGAGTTGTCGTCGTCCACGCACCGAACGGCGTAGAGCCCGACCTCTGAATCCCCGTGTTCATGTAGGCCTCGTTGTCGTACATGACGAACAGCATGTCCTCGTTCCTCTCCGCGGCTCCGGAGAGCGCCTGGATACCGATATCGGCGGTCCCGCCGTCACCGGCAATGCCCATGACGAGCACATCGTCCCTGCCCCTTGCTTTCAGAGCCCTCGACATCCCGGTCGCGCATGCAGCTGTGTTCTCGAACGCGACATGGTGGAAAGGCACCTTCCAAGCGAGTAAGGGATACGTAGCGCCGAAGACCAGCAGACAGCACGCGGGGTTGACAACAACAGTGTTCTTTCCGAGGACCTTCATCAAGTTCCTCACTGCAATTGCCGCGCCGCATCCGGCGCAGGCCGTGTGACCCCTGGTGAACAGCTCCTCGTCCGGCATCTCCTTCAGTTTCATTGCTCGACCCCCCTAGTCCCGATCCAGGAGATCTCTCTCTTGACCTTGCCCGTCTTTGCGGTCTCGAGCAGCCTCTCGTACATGAACCTCACATCCGCGCCCGAGACATCTCTGCCTCCGAGCCCGCCCACGAAGTTCATCGTAGGCACTTGGAGCCCGTACGCAGCATTCCGAAGCTCGATGAAGGAAGGACCCGCGACTCCGTAGGAGAACGCCCGATCGAACACGCCGACCGCCTTGGCTTTCTCCACGATCTTCCTAATCTGAGCCGTTGGATACGGCCTGAAGAACCTGAGTTTGATGAGCCCTACCTTTTTTCCCTCTTTCCGCATGTCATCTACGATCTCGTGGGCTGTGGAGCTCACCGTTCCGATCGTGACAAGGACCACATCCGCATCATCCACCATGTAAGGGTCGATCATGCCGCCGTGGTTCCTTCCGAACATCTTCGCGAACTGGGCATTCACTTCCTCTATCACCTTGGGAGCGTCGCGCATAGCCTTGTCCTGCTGCCATCTCTGCTCCATCATGTACTCCGGCGGCGTGAACACTCCGATGGCGCTCGGGTTGTCCGGGTCTAAGTAGGCCCCTGGGGGAACGTACTTCGGCACGAACTTGTCCGCATCAGCCTGCTCCATCAAGTCCACCGGCTCCACCGTGTGGGACAGGATGAAAGCGTCTAGGTTGACGGCCATCGGGAGCTGGATCCTCTTGTCCTCTGCGATCTTGAACGCCTGGAGGACCATGTCGTGAACCTCCTGGTTGTTGTCGCAGAAGACCTGAATCCAGCCTGAGTCCCTCTCAGGCATGATGTCGTTGTGCTCCACCCAGATGTTGATTGGCGCGGCAATCGCCCTGTTGACGACGGCCATCACGACCGGGAGCCTCAGGCCAGAGGCAATCGGGAGTATCTCGTGCATGAGCGCGAGCCCTTGGGATGATGTCGCCGTGAAGGTCCTTATGCCAGTCGCGCTCGAGGAGACCATCGCGCTCATCGCGGAGTGTTCGCTTTCGACCTCGACATACTCGCAATCCATTTCGCCGTTGTTGACGAACTCGGAGATGTGCTCGACAATGAACGTCTGAGGCGTGATGGGGTATGCCGCCACGGACCTGACGCGCGCTCTCATGGCGCCATAGGCTGCTGCGTAGTTCCCGGTTACAACCTTCCTCGGCATCTTACCTCACCTCACCATCTTGATGGCGTCAGCGGGGCACTCGTTGGCGCAGATCCCGCAGCCTTTGCAGTAGTCCATGTCAAACTCCATGTAGTCCCCCCGCCTGTAGATGCATCCCTCAGGACAGTAGAACCAGCAGAAGTTGCACATCGTGCATTTGTCCTTGCTGTAGTCAGGCCTGAAGACCCGCCAGCTGCCAGTCTTGTTCTCGACGAAAGCGCCCATCCCGACCAGTCCCGCTTCGGTCTTCTTCGAAATGCCCGCGACCCCTGGAGGGAGCTCGTTCACATCGGGCAGCCATTTCTTCGCGGTTGTCAGCTTTCTATGGCCGTGAGATTCACCGACGACGGTGCGCTCGTAGGCAGCCCTGGCGGCCTTGGCGTTGAGCTCTCCGACCTTGGGCCCCAGCCTATCCCCGAAGATCTGCATGATGCCTTTCTCGACCGACTCGATCTTGACCAAGCCAGTAGCCTTCGCAAGGGCCCCCAGTATGGCCGAGTTCGTCGCAGGCTGCTTCAGAACCTCAAGCGCGACAGTGGTAGCATCAACGGTCGCCAGCTTGACATCGATTCCCACATCGACCTCTTCAGGCTTCCTGACGGAGTTGACTACTACCATGCCGCCTTTCTTGAGCCCTTCGACGACGTTGATCTGTTCGATAAGAGTCTCGTCCAGAACGACCACGTGGTCAGGCTCGTAGACCTGAGTCTTCCTGTAGATCCTCTTGTTGTCAATCCTCGTGAACGCGAGCACTGGCGCTCCTCGTCTCTCTGCTCCGAAAAACGGGAAGGCGGTAGCATAACCACCCTCCTGGAAGGCGGCGCTCGCGAGTGCTTGTGCCGCCATGACCGCGCCCTGTCCCCCGCGGCCATGGAATCGTACCTCGTACATCCTAAAGCCTCGCTGTTCTTTCGAATGCTGGATACTGCCTTAAGACTTTCTGAGCAACAAGCCACGGCCAGAGCCTGTTGCGCAACCTGCCAGCCCGAGGCGTTCGAGCGCAGTCATCGGGGAACCGGCCGTGCGACGAAAGATGCGCATTCAGCACTCCACAATGACGAACCTCCTCAAGGGGTTTGGAGCCCAAACGTTTTTCCACACAGCAAGGGATTAAGAGCACTGATGGCGAAGAAGCCGGACGAAGGGGTGTCTCTGAGGGTCGCCCGAGCGCACCACCAATCGGAGGTGGGCCTCGGGCGCGCGAGAATCGACACGGAGACCAGAAAGGATCTAGGGGTCGATGTCGGGGAGATAATCGAGATTGTCGGGAAGAAGAGGACCGCTGCCAAGGTGTTCAGGGCCGCTCACGAGGACGAGAGCAAGGGCATCATCCGGATCGACGGCATGATAAGAGGGAATGCGGGCGTCTCGATCGGCGAGAAGGTGATGGCCCACAAGGCGGAGGCACAGCAGGGGCTGAAGGTTGTTGTGGCCCCCAAGATCCCGCAGGGAAAGCGCGTGAGGTTCGGACAGGGCGTCGAAGGCCTATTCAAGAAAGGCCTATTGAACAGAGCTGTGGTCAAGGGCGACGAGATCATCATACCCAACATCGCCCTCATGGGAGGCTTTCTGCCGTTCGTGGTCGCTAGCACTGCGCCCAGCGGCATCATCCAGATCACTGAGAAGACAGAGCTGACAGTCAAGACGGAGCCGGTCGAGGTTACGGAGCTCGTCCGGCCGTCCGTCACATACGAGGATGTTGGAGGACTTGAGGGGGAGCTACAGAGGATCAGAGAGATGATCGAGTTCCCGCTCAAGCACCCCGAGATATTCACTAGGCTAGGGATCGACCCGCCCAAGGGAGTGCTCCTCTACGGCCCGCCAGGGACTGGCAAGACGCTCATCGCACGAGCCGTGGCCAACGAGGCAAGAGCCAATTTCTTCGCTATCCAAGGCCCGGAGATCATGTCCAAATTCTATGGTCAGAGCGAGGAGAGGCTCAGGGAGATCTTCACGGAGGCCGACAAGAACGCCCCGTCAGTCATATTCATAGACGAGCTCGACTCGATCGCCCCGAAGAGGGATGAGGTCCAGGGGGAGGTCGAGCGCAGAGTCGTAGCCCAGCTGCTCACGCTCATGGACGGGCTGACCAGCAGGGGGAATGTGATCGTCATAGCTGCGACAAACAGGGAGGACGCGATCGACCCCGCACTGAGAAGGCCCGGCAGGTTTGACCGAGAGATTGAGATCGGCGTGCCCACGGTCGCGGGTAGGAAGGAAATCATGCAGATCCACACCAGAGGAATGCCTCTGGACGAGGATGTGAATCTGGACCATATCGCCGAGATCACTCACGGGTTCGTGGGTGCGGACCTCGCGGCCCTCTCCAGGGAAGCAGCGATGCGCGTGCTGCGCAGATACCTTCCAGACATAGACTTGGACAAACCAATCCCGACAGATATCCTGGAGAAGATGCGGGTGTCCTCGCAAGACTTCGGAGACGCTCTGAAAGACATCGAGCCGAGTGCGATGAGGGAGGTGCTAGTCGAGGTACCGAAGGTTACTTGGGAGGATGTCGGAGGATTGGAGGAGATCAAGAGACTGCTCAACGAGGCCATCGAGATGCCAATCCAAGACCCGAAATCCTTTACCAGGCTTGGGATCAAGCCGCCTCGGGGAGTGTTGTTGTTCGGCGCTCCTGGAACGGGGAAGACGCTGATTGCGAGAGCAATCGCGACCGAGTCGAGCTCGAACTTCATCGCGATAAAGGGTCCGGAAATCATGTCGAAGTGGGTCGGTGAGAGCGAGAAGGCAATCCGCATGATATTCAAGAAGGCCAAGCAGGTCTCGCCCGCGATCATCTTTCTTGACGAGATAGACTCTATCGCCCCCAGGAGGGGGAGCCAGTACGACTCGGGGGTGACGGAGCGGATCGTCAACCAGCTTCTCACATCGATGGACGGGCTGGAGGACCTGGAAAACGTCTTCGTGATTGCAGCCACAAACAGGCCGGACATGCTCGACCCTGCGCTCCTCAGACCAGGCAGATTCGACAAACTCCTACTTGTCCCGGTCCCGGACGAAAAGAGCAGACTCAAGGTACTTCAGGTCCACACAAAGAACATGCCTCTCGAAGGAGTCGACCTGGTGGGCTTGGCCAAAAGGCTCGATGGATATGTCGGCGCGGATATTGAGAGCCTGTGTAGGGAGGCGGCCTTGATCGCGCTCAGAGAAAACAAGGCTGCGAGCAAGGTCAAGGCGGAGCACTTCGAGAAGGCGCTGACTGTCACGAGGCCGTCGACCGACGCTGAAACCACGAAATTCTATGAGTCGCAGTCCAGAGACATGAAGACCGCAATGTCTAAGAAGAGCAAAGATGATTATGGACTCGGCTATCACAGATAGCTGGAGATGGGATGAGCATGCGCAAATTCATCACCGAGCTTAAGGGCAAAACAGTAATGACCAACGATGGCCAGATACTCGGAATGATTGAGAATTTCTTGATCGACACGAAGTCGGGCGAACTTCAGAACGTACTCGTCATACCCGCGGAGGAGGTTGAGCCGAGGCTCTTCAAGACCGACGCGCAGGGAAGGCTTGTGCTGCCTTTCAGCGAGATGAAGGCTGTCCGAGACGTAGTCGTAATGAACATCGCCTGAGAAACCATTGCGTTGTGGAACTCAATCGACAGAGCGACAGCCCTGGCCTCATCTCTTGACGAGCTTCTCCTTCGCTCGCATGATGCTCGCGATGAGCTCAGCCTTCGTGCCCTTCGTGTTCAGGCTCAGCGAGCTGCAGAGCGCCTCAAGCTCTGCCCTCCTCTTGCTTCTGAGGACCACTTCTGTCACACTCGCCAGCATCGCAAGAGTTGATTCCTTGTCGCCAACTATCTCGGGCTGACGAGATGGCGCAGGTTCCTGCTTACGAGCCTGTTTGGTCTTCCCTTCGGCCTTCTGCGAGGGTTGGATCCCCGCATTGATCGCAGCGTCCTTGAACTGAGGAGCGAGCCTGAGAGCCTCCCTGAACGCCACCTGAGCCTCCTTCGGCTTCCCCATCCGCTGCAGGACCAAACCCTTGTTGTTGTAGGCCTCAGGCGTCTCCGCCAACTTGAGCGATTGCTCGAAGGACTGAAGTGCTTCCGGCAGCGCATCGATCGCGAGCTGGGAGAATCCCTTGTTCGTCATTGCGATGGCAGAAGGCAGCATAACAAGCGACTCCTCGAAACATGCTATGGCTTCCCGGGTGCGGTCGACGGCGTACAATACGCACCCTCTGTTGTTCCATGCGGCAGGGTTGTTCTTGAGGGCCCTTATTGCCTTGTCGAACTCCAGGCTAGCTCTCTCCGGATCACCCTTCTGCAAGAAGGCGACCCCGAGGTTGTTGTGCGCTTCTGACTGATCCAACGACATTGCGCATGTCCTCTCGAAGGCTTCGCCAGCCCCCGCGAGATCTCCCGCAAGCAGCTTCACGAGGCCTTTGTAGTTCACCAGAAGTGGAAGGTTCTCGATTGATAGGCTGATCTCTATGTCATCCAACGCCTGCTTGTAGTCCTTCCTCCTCAGAGCTTCGAGCGACGCAACCGCCTTCGCCTGCCAACCATGAGCCGAGGAGCGCAGCGTTGCCCCGACCTTCGAGGCCTGCTCGAAATCCCCGACATCGACCAGGGCGTTGTGAAGATTGAACATCGCGGGCTCATAGCCAGGATCAGCAGCGAGCGCGTGCTCGTATGTCTTAATCGCGGATTCCCTCTTGCCCTGACTGTAGAGCACGTTCCCCGCAGCCGTAAGAAGGGGTGCGCTTTCACTGTCCAGTTTGAGCGATTTGCCGAGCACATCGAGGGCCTCTTCCAGCTTGCCGAGCAACAGCAGGAGCTCCGCGCGGTCGCCGTAGACCTCCTCCGCGATCTCCTCGATGGTCTCTTCCCTCTCTCTGGCGACTAGGTCTTCCCCGAGGCTGGTCGTTTCCGCCTGCGCTACGGGCTCTGCCTTCGCCGGCTCCGACGGGAATATGTCCTGCACTATCCTCGGAACCTCGACGAACTTCTCAGTGATCTTCTTCGATTCGTCCTCGAGAGCCCTTCTCGCCTCGTGAAACTCCGGATCCAGCCTCAGCGCCTGCTCGAAGGATGCCTTCGCTTGGGTGATCTTGCTGAGCTTTCTCTCCGCGAGGCCCTTTAGGTACCAACCCTTCGGAAGCTCTGGCCGTATCTGGATCATCTGCGAGAAGGCCTCCAAGGCCTCCGGATACCTGGCCATCTCATAGAGCAGGTTACCTTTGTTCATCCAGGCTTCGATGTAGTCGTGCTTGAGCTCTATTGCGCGGTTGTACGACTCCAACGCGTCTTCCGTCCGCCGGAGAGCGTGCAGGGTCGCGCCCCTGTTGTTGTGGACCTTCTCGAGCCTGTAGTTCAGTTTGAGAACCTTGTCGTAGGTCTCCAGAGCCTCCTTGTACCGGCCTTGCCTGTGCAATGTAGACCCTTTGTTGACAAGGGCCTTCTGCATGGTCGGGTTGTACATCAGCGCTCTGTCGTAGCACATGATCTCTTCGTTGTACCTCGAGAGAGCAAAGAAGCAGTTGCCCAGCGAGAACCATGTCTCGTCGCTCTCAGGATGAAGCTCGAGCGCGTTCCTGTAGCACTCGAGAGCTTGCTCGTGGTATCCCATCTCGTCGAGGGTGTTGCCCTTCATTCGCCAGGGGATGTCCCAGGTCTCATCCACGAGGATCGCCCTGTCGAAGGCATCGAGGGCTTTCACGTATTCCTTGTCAGCCATCGCCTCGTACCCTTCGGCCATGACCCTTTCGAGGTTCTTGTCTGCCCCGGGCACGGCCTCCTTCTTGGCCTTCTCCTTCCTGACATCTGCGAATCTGACGATCTCCTTGTCGAGGTCGAACCTCCTGAGGAGGGCGGCTAGCTTCGCGCCGTCAGCGATTCCGATGCTGTTGTCCTCTGCCAGCTCGGCGGCCTCGACCGAGACTGAGGACGTCGTCAGGACCAGACCGTTGTCGACCTCTGCCCGGCCCATATAGGACGCGAGGCTCTCGATATCCTGCTTGGATATCTCGGCATCACGTCTCGAGAAGAACACGACATACTTCTTGGAGGAGGGACGGTGAATGCAGTCAGCGATGTGGAAGGTCTCCTTCGGCCTGCTCTTCACGACCTTCAGCTCAAGGTAGCCAAGGACCTTGTCGACGAGCTTGTTGAAGTCGACATCCGAGACCTCGCGGACGGCTTTGAGAATCCTCTCGTCCGACCTCTCGCTGAGTATCTTGTCCAGCTCGACCATCACCGGCCGCCCCCTGAGACAACCTTCAGCCACTTAGCGGCCTCTTTGTTGTTCGCATCGAGCCTCACAGCCTCCTCGAGGCATTTCTTGGCCTCGTCCGTGAGCCCGAGAGCGTTGAGAGATATCCCCTTCCTTCCAAGCGCGTGAGAATCATCCTGAGCCAGTTTGAGGTACTCGTCGTAGGCCTCGATGGCCCTCCTGAATTTCTCCTTGTCGAATAGCAGATCCGCTTTCGCGATCCACACGTCCCTGTCCTTCGGCTGGAGCGCGCTGTACTTGTCGTAGCATTGGATCGCAGCACCCCATCTTCCCAGAGCGTTCATCACCCTGGCCTTGCCGAGCCAGGCCCGAGCGTTGTCCGGGTCGATCTGAAGCGCGCGAGAGAAGCTCTCGTCGGCGCCGTTGAGCTTGTTGTTGCTGAATAGCGTGTCGCCCATCTCAACCCATGAATCGATGAATCCGGGATCGAGCGACACGGCCTTGCTGAAGTACTGTATAGCTGCACCCCACTTATCCTCGCGCTCCGCGATGACCCCACGCCAGTGCCATGAGACTGCGTCGTTCCGGTGCTTCTCGTAGAATGCGTTCGCCTTCTCCGCGGCAGCGCTGAACTTGCCCTTTGACACCAGCGCTTCTATGATCACTAAGGCGGCGTCACGGTCGTTTGGGTTCAACACGAGCGACTCTTGAGCACGTTGAATCGCCAGGTCGTAATCCCGCTTGTCGAGCGCCCCTCTGGGACTGATCAAGCGCGGCTCCTCGGGCCGGGACGGCAATCCCTCGCCCGCGGGCTCCAAGCGCTTCCGCGCAACCGTCGAGGGAGCGCGAGGAACCTCTGGTTCGGACATTCCTTTCTTGAGTTCCGATATGAACTCCGCGACCCTCTCCTCTAGATCTGGTTTCTTGGAGAGGGCCCTCTGACCCTCTGCAAGCGAGGCCTCAGCCGACCGGCCAGTATCCCTCAGGATTCGTATGAGAAGGTCATGAGCCTCTAACTTCTTCGGATCGAGCGCGAGCGCTCGGTTGAAACACTCGACAGCTTCCTCGTTCCGGCCCATGTCGCGCATAATACGCCCTTTGAGGATCCAGAGGGGAGACGCTTCTCCTTGGGCGAGGGACTCATCGACCCTGCTGAGAGACTCCATTGTATTGCCCAGTTCCAGGTGGGCCCTGGCCAAAGACTCCGCAATCGTCTGATCGCTCGGGAAATGGAGCAGCGCATTTGACAGATGCTCCTCCGCATCACTCCATTCCTGCGCCTCGAGAAACAACATGCCCAGGTTTCTCTCGGCGATCGAATACAGATCGTCTTTTGCGGGTATCTTGGCGAAGTAGGTCTTCGCGCGGGCGAGCAGATACTCGCGCTTTTCGGTCCTCCATTTCTTTGAGGATACTCGGAACAGAACTCCGCGAGAGGCTCCCCAGTACACAACTCCAACCCTGAGATAAAGGTCGCTCATAGCCTCGATAGGGAACATCTCCTCGACAGCGTTGACCTTCTGGACAACCGCCGTTATCGTCTCGGCAGCGTCTTCCGTGAGAAGCAGCAGTGATTGATCCAGCTTGATCGGGACCCCGATGTTGGCCAGCAGCATGTTGCATCGGTCGTGGAAGACCTTCAGGTCCTCATGTCTCAGCGCCTGCGAGCTTACCTCCTTTATCGACTTCTGCAGGTCCGCCGACGGCATTAGCGCGAAGTTGGCAGAAGCAGCGGGGCCGAGGAGCTGAGCTGCGGATCCCTGCTCACGCATGACAGCGTAGACACTATGGCCCACCAACGTCGGGTTGAGGAACAGCTTGGGCTCCAGGAAACACGCGTCGGCGCAGCCGTCGCAAAGGAGCGAGTCTTCCTCCGACGGACCACCGCATCTAAGGCAGGGCAATCTCCACACCCTTTCATATCCGATTATCGAATGACTGATATAATCATAGCGTTGGGGACATCACGCACGAGCCAGAGGTTTAGTCATGTAATATCCCGAGCGCTCGTATCCGAGCCTCCGATAGTAGTTGCGGGCACCCACCCCGCTCGTGACCCTGACCTTATCGAACCCGGCTTCGGAAGCCCTAGCCTCGCATTCCGACAGGAGTCTGAGGCCGTAGCCCCTGTGCTGCCAGGACCCATCCGCACGCTCTTCGAACGGGACCATTTGACCGTACACATGAAGTTCCCTCAACAGAGCGCTCCTCGCGGAACCTCCGGGGAAACGCAGGCGGGCATAGCCGACCAGCGAGTCGATGGACGGCACCTCGAACGATAAGAAATGCTCAATCCCGTCAGAGGCGTGGTAGACGGTTTCGCTGAGCTCAACGTCAACGCTGGACGGGAGCTCGGCGGCCCGAGGCACATGGCCGACCTCCCTGCACCTTATGCATCTGCAAGGCGTGCCCTCTTCCTTCAGCTTGGTCATGACCAACTGTCTGAGGTGGCTCTTCTTCACGCCGGCCTCTATTAACTGAACAGGTATGTCCCTCTGAATCCTCAAGACCCTCACCCAGGGCGGAATTCCTTTCTTGATCTGCGCGAGTAACTCGATGGTTTCGTCGAGAGACATCGGCGAGTACTTGCCGTCCTGCCATAGGTCATACAGTTCGGTCCCCTTGACGACCAGCGTAGGATATATCTTCAGCATATCTGGCCTGAAACGCTCGTCCTCGAACATGAGTCTGAAGGATCTCAGGTCCCGATCCTTGCTGCTGCCTGGAAGGCCCGGCATGATATGATAGCAGAGCTTCAGCCCCGCGTCCTTCGCGCGCTTCGTCGCATCCACAACCTGCTTGACATGATGCCCTCGTTTGACGCCGTCCAGGACCGCGTCATCGAGTATCTGCACCCCGAACTCCACTTTCGTGGCTCCGAGGTACATCGAGTGGGTGAGCCGTGCCTTGTCGAACCAGTCCGGCCTCGTTTCAATCGTTAGGCCGACACATCTAGCCTTCGCAGTCTCGTTCAGTAGATGTGCAGACTCGATATCTGGGGAATCCGTCCCGTTCATCGCATCGAAGCACCTCTTCACAAACCAATCCTGGTATTCCGTGGGCCGGGAGGTGAACGTCCCCCCCATGACGATCAAGTCGACCTTGTCGGTCCGGTGCCCGATCGCCCTCAATTGCTCCAGCCTGCTCTTGGTCTCCCTGTATGGATCGTAGTCGTTGGCCACGGCCCTTAGCGCAGCCGGCTCCCGCCCAGTGTAGGACTGCGGGGTGTTGTTTGACGTGCCTCCTGGGCAGTAAGTGCATCGACCATGCGGGCAGTCGTAGGGACTCGTCATGACCGCAACTGGCGCTACGCCGCTCATGGTCCTGATTGGCTTGTTCCTAACGAGCGGCTCGACGATCTCCCTGTACTCCTCAGGAACGCGCGATAGGATCTCGTGGTTCTTCGGCATCCTATGGATGTGATGCTTCTTGGACAGTTTCTTCTTGAGCGCTATGACTCCGCCTCGGTCTGTCACTTCGCCTAGAACGATTGCCTGGACGAACTCATCGAAGAAGTCCACGGGCAGCTCCTACAATCCAATGGGAATATCTATCTATCGGACCTATGGCTTGGTCACTGATGGTTCTGGAGCAATTCGGGTCGTGAAGCTGCAAATCGTGGCGAACAGGCTCCCAGGCACTACATGTAGTCGGAGGAGCGTAGTGTTCCAGCAACCGTGAAGGACGAGATGCTGGTGAAAGGAGTTGTCTTCCACCTCGAAACCGGCCTTCCCCCCGAGGCGAAGTTACTTCTCGAGGATTTCAGATTGGCGGTCAACAAGGCGACTCGAGTGGGCCTTCAGGCGCGCGTGACATCTCGATATGCTTTGAACAAGCTGGCGTACAAGGATTTCCGCCAGGACCATCCAAGGATGTACGCCCAGCATCTGGTCTCCGCTTTTGAGGTTGCGGCAAGTGTTCTGAAGAACCGTCGCAGGCGCACGAGGAACGGTGTCGATATCCGAATCCCATATGTCAAGCGCTTGATGATGAAGGCTGAGAACCAAGCGTACAAGCTCGACCGACAGTCGGGAATCATCGATCTCCCGATAAGGGCTGGGTGCCATGTCGCGCTGAAGCTGGTCGTCAGCCAGTATCACCGCAAGTATCTCGATGATGGTACCCTGTCACTGGGATCGCTGACACTTCTTCCTGATAGAGTCATCGTGGCATTCAGGAAAGAGGCTACGAAGCCCTACGTCCCTGAATCGATCGTCTCTCTCGACACGAACGAAGGCAGCCTCGACGGAGTGTGCGTTCAAGGCAACGACACCGCGGTCGTGAGGGCGAACTTCCCCGATGTGGCCATCGTCCAGCAGCGACATCACGGCAGGCGCAAGAGGCTGCAGAAGAAGAAGGCGCACGACAGGCGGA
>Ga0214474_1000924_pt1 | contig 13899 bp, 15 predicted proteins | sample RVTome_2_FD_187335 | JGI IMG/M metagenome (GOLD analysis project Ga0214474, IMG submission 187335) | Soil microbial communities from uranium-contaminated site in the Upper Colorado River Basin, Wyoming, United States - RVT95D214 HiSeq ...
AGGATCATTGGGAATGGTATTTCTATGACACGGTCAAGGGAGGCGACTACCTGGGAGATCAGGATGCCATCGAGATCCTGGTCAAGGATTCGCCGCGGGCCATCTATGAATTGGAACACATGGGAGTGCCGTTCAGTCGCACTGCCGAGGGGAAGATCGCCCAACGGAACTTCGGCGGTCATACCCGTGATTATGGCAAAAAACCCGTCAAGAGGGCCTGCTATGCTGCAGACCATACCGGAAGGGTCGTTCTTGACACGCTTTTTGATCAGTGCCTGCGACACCAGGCGAAATTCTATACGGAACACTACCTCCTTTCCCTGATCATGGACAAAAGGAGATGTGTGGGGGTAGTGACCTATGATCTCGCCACAGGAGAGCTTCATGTCCTTCAGGGCAAAGCGGTTCTCTTGGCCACTGGGGGGTGCGGAAAAATTTACAGGACAACCTCCAATGGCAATGCAACCACTGGAGAGGCCTTCAGCTTAGTCTACCATTTGGGAATTCCTCTCGAAGACATGGAATTTGTCCAGTTTCATCCCACAGGCCTTTATCCCTTAGGCATCCTGGTGAGTGAAGCAACAAGAGGCGAGGGGGGTCTCTTGCGAAACCAGTTGGGCGAGCGTTTTATGGAGCGATACGCACCCACCGTAAAGGATCTAGCGGCAAGAGATGTCGTCTCCAGAGCCATTCTCACGGAGATTCGTGAAGGGAGGGGGATTGGCGGAAAGGATTATGTCCATCTCGACCTCACTCATCTTGGAGAGCAAAAGATTCAGGAGAAACTCTGGGAAATTGCCTCTTTTGTCAGAATCTACACAGGAATCGATCCGGTCTATGATCCCGTTCCGGTGGCGCCCACCTGCCATTATATGATGGGGGGCATTCCTACGGACGTCGATGGCAGGGTGTTGGCCGATGAGACGGGTTCGATCGCTCCGGGATTGTATGCAGCAGGAGAATGCGCGTGCGTATCGGTTCACGGCGCGACCCGACTCGGCTGCAATTCTCTCCTTGATCTCCTCGTCTTTGGCCGGAGAAGCGGATTGGCGATGAAGGAAAGGATTAAAAAGGCTGATTCCCCATCCATCTCGATGGATTCTCTGAAATCATCGGAAGAGAAGATCGCCCGATTGTTGAATCATCCGGGTCAAGAGAAAATCGATCCACTCAGGAAAAGGATGCGGTCTGTGATGATGGATTATGGTTCGGTCTTTCGAGATGAAGATGGTTTGAAAAAGGGGATTGAGGAAATCAAAAATCTGAAAAAAAGTTACAAAGAGATTGGGATTGTGAACAAGGGAAAGGTTTTCAATTATGAATTGATGGAGGCGATCGAACTGGGCCATCAGCTTGAGCTCTCGGAGATCATCCTTTATAGCGCCCTCGGTCGAAAGGAAAGCCGGGGAGCCCACTACCGGGAGGATTTCCCATCGCGGGCAGATCGATACTTTCTAAAGCATACCTTTGCTTTTCATACCCCGAAAGGGCCGGAGCTGAGGTATAAACCGGTGAAGATCACGCGATTCCAACCCAAAGCAAGGGTCTATTGAGGAAATTGCAGATTTCGGATTTCGGATTGCGGATTGAAAAACAATGAAATTGAACAGCATAAACCACTTAGCGTTCAACAGGTTGTCATTGCGAATCCCGCCTTGCGGGATGAAGCAATCTCGGTGCGGGGTTATCAATGCTGATCAAGCTTAAAATTTTCCGTTTTGATCCACTGAAGGACGAAAAGCCTTACTACCAAACCTATGAAGTCGAGGCCGATCCCATGGATCGACTTCTCGATTGCCTCAACCGGATCCGATGGGAACAGGACCCAACACTCTCCTACAGATGGTCTTGTGGCCACGGCATCTGCGGATCGGACGGGATCAGGATCAACGGGACCTGTGGTCTGGCTTGTCAAAAAATGGTCAAGAATTTTACGGAAGAAGTTTTAATCGAACCTCTTCCCGTGTTTAAAGTGGTCAAGGATTTGGTCGTGGACCTCGATCCTTTTTTTGAAAAATATAATTCCATCAAGCCCTATCTCATCACAAAATCTCCTCCCCCTGAAGGGGAACGAAGGCAGTCTCCGGAGGCACAGCATCTCATTGAAGAAGCCATCCGTTGTATCCTCTGCGCCTGCTGTACGGCATCCTGTCCCGTCAATCAGAATCCGGAGACAGCAAACTATATCGGTCCTGCTGCCTTAGCTCGGTCCTTTCGATACCTCTTCGATTCACGGGATGAGGGTTCTGAGGAGCGGATCGCCCTATTGGACCATAAGGATGGAGCATGGGGTTGCCAGACCCTGTGGAAATGCACAGAGGTTTGTCCAAAAGAAATTCCCGTCACGAAAGAGATTGGCCAGATCAAAAAACGTATCTACGAAGCCAAACACCAAAAATAGAGCTCTCCTCTTTTCCCCTTACAAAATTGATTGACAAATAAGGCTACTATGATGTATACTTATTTGTAAACAAGAAGGAGGTCAACTTTATGCCTGCCAGAACAGTAAGGATTAGAAAAGAAACTCAAGATATCCTCAGGGAACTTGCATCCAATGAGGGTAAACCGATGCAAGCGATCCTTGATCTTGCCATAGAGGAATACCGGCGGCAACGATTCCTTCAAGAAGCGAATGCAGCCTATGCCGCTCTACGGAATAACCCTAAGACGTGGAAAGCCGAACTCGTCGAACGCAAGGAGTGGGACGAAACAATGGCCGATGGCCAAGAGGATAAATAAACATGGCTGAGCCCCTTCGAGGAGAAGTTTGGCTTGTCGATCTAAATCCCACCAGAGGCCATGAACAAGCAGGGAGAAGGCCGGGGCTGCTTGTCTCCGTAGATCTGTTTAACCAAGGACCTGCTGGGCTCGTGGTCATTCTTCCTATTACCACTAAAGCCAAAGGAATTCCTTTTCATGTGGAGATCAAGATTTCGGAAGGGGGTTTAACGCAACGGAGCTTCATTAAGTGTGAGGATATAAGGTCTATCGCCAAAGAGCGTCTTTTTAAAAGGATGGGCCGTGTGTCTGATGAAACGATGAGGGCCGTTGAGGACCGGCTTCGCATTCTCCTAAACTTGTAACCAACGAATGGGCTTAGGTATTCTGTTCCAGTGCCCTAAATTCAGTAAACCAGGAATCTAAGTCTTCTATCTTAGCCATTTTGGTCCAGCGTTATTTATTGCGCTGAAAGCTTGTTAGTTTTATGGGAAACTTTATTAAAGGTAAGACTACTTTTGCCTTGCGAATCGGGTTTACCGATTCAGAATCATCATTCGGTAGGCGTCTCGAATATTCTCTTTCAATTCTTCAAGAGTTTCGCCCTGGCTGAAGACTCCTGGCACCTCAACTAAGCGACCAACGAACCAACCTTCATCTTCCCAAAATTCCAATGTAAACTGACTCATCTCATCCCACCATGAAGCTACGGGAAATATTACAAGGAATAGATAAAAAATTCAAATGAATCTGGTGAAGGGATCAAAAATTCTTTTGAAATTAAGAACGTTATGTAAGATAATGAATCGAGGTTTCAATCATGTCCGATACTCCAAAGATGAAAAACGCTTTCGTTGCCATTCATGGCCATTTCTACCAGCCCCCCCGGGAAAACCCCTGGCTCGACATCATTGAGACCGAGGAGAGCGCCTATCCCTTTCATGACTGGAACGAACGGATCGCCCTGGAGTGCTATCGGCCCAATGCCCATGCCCGGATCCTGGATGGGAAAGGGAAGATTTTAGAGATCGTCAATAATTACTCATTTATCAGTTTCAATTTTGGTCCCACGCTTCTCCCCTGGCTGGAGAAGCATTTCCCTTCGGTCTATCAGAAGATCCTTGAGGCAGACCGGGAAGGTTTGAGGCGATTTAGTTACGGGAATGCCATTGCACAAGTTTATAACCACATCATCATGCCTTTGGCCATTGACAGGGATAAAGAAACAGAGGTTCTCTGGGGAATGGCTGATTTTGAAAAACGGTTTCATCGCAAACCCGAGGCCCTATGGCTTCCTGAGACGGCGGTCAATTACGCCACCCTTCAGGTATTGGTCAAGCATGGAATGCGCTATCTCATCTTGAGCCCCTATCAGGCATTGAGGGTAAGGCCCTTTGGAGGTAAAAAGTGGACGGATGTTTCACAAGGCCGGATTGGTACGACGGAGCCCTACCGTTGTTTTATTCGGGATGCATCAGGGAAAAAACTCTCAGACCAGTTCATCGACATCTTTTTCTACAATGGGATCATCTCAAAAGAAGTTGCCTTCGGGGATCTTTTAAAAGATGGCACTCTCTTCAGTAATCGATTTGCGCAGTTTCAACAGGAGTCGAAGGGAAGACCTCAATTAATTCACATCGCCACGGATGGTGAGACCTACGGGCACCACAAAAAATTCGGAGACATGGCGTTGGCCTATGCGTTGGATAAAGGGTTTCCAACAGGGGGATTTGAAATCATCAATTATGGGGCTTTTCTGAAGCGTTTTCCTTCTGTTTATGAAGTAGAGATTGATGAGGGGCCGAAGGGAGAAGGGACTTCCTGGAGTTGCGCCCATGGCGTGGGGAGATGGAAAGAGGATTGTGGGTGCAGCACCGGCGGGAAGCCCGGATGGAATCAGAAATGGAGAAAACCCTTGCGGGAGGCTCTTGATCTTTTCCGGGATGAGCTCAGCCTGGTTTTTGAGAGAGAGGGGGAAAAGATATTTGAGGATGTTTGGAAAGCGAGAAATGGGTATATCGAAGTGATCCTTCATCGATCTCCTGAGGGGATCAAAAACTTCTTTGATCAATATGGGGCAAACAACCTTGATGAAAAAGGCAGGATCAAAGGGCTCAAACTCTTGGAGATGCAGAGGCACGCCCTGCAGATGTATACGAGCTGTGGCTGGTTCTTTGCTGACTTGGCAGGGCTCGAGACGATTCTCATCCTTCAACATGCGGCCAGGGCCATCCAGTTGGCAGAAGAGCTGACAGGGAGAGAGATTGAGAAGAAATTCCTCCAACATTTATCCGAAGCCAAAAGTAATCTTCCTGAAATGGGGAGGGGCGATCAAGTTTACCAGCGTTTGGTAAAACCGAAACAAGTCACACCTGAAAGGGTCGTGAACCATTTTGCCATCACTTCTTTATTCGATGGCGGGGATGGGGAGAAGAAAATCTTTTCCTATCGGGCGGAGAAGATTCATTATGAAAAAATGAGCAAGGATGAGAACCTGTTGGTCATGGGGCAGGTGAGGGTTACTTCCGAAATCATTCCCGAACCAAAGGAGTTTCTCTTTGGATTGATTTCATCTGAGAAAGAGGTTTTTCGTACCTGGGTGTCGGAAGCCAAGGAGTCACTTTCTTTTGATATCTTAAGAGAAAAGGGGCTTGAGTATATGGGAAGAGGTGAGGAGGAGATAGCCAAGTTTCTAACTTCTTCCCTCGGGGATCATATCTTCACGATTCGAGATATTTTGAAGGAGGAAAGGCAAGCCATCTTTCAGAAGCTTATCCAGAAAGAATTTGATGAACACTGCCAGGTTTATGCTGACCTTTTTGACAGTACGAAACAGGCCGTCGAGGCTTTGTCCAGAGAGGGATTGGAAATTCCGTTCGAAATTCGTGTGGCGGCTGAAGTGACACTCAGCGATCGTTTGCTTCAAGAAATAAAGGAGCTGAAAAGGGATTTTAAAGGGACGATCGAAAGAAGGAAGATTGATGAGGTTGTTGAAGAGGCAAAGGAGCACGGTTATCATCTGAGAAGAGAGAAATCTCTTTTTGCTTTGAATGAGATGCTAATGGAGAGAATGAATCTCCTTGAAAAAAGCAAGGGGTCTGATCTTTCCCGCCAGTCTGAACAGGCTGAGGAAGTGATGACACTCCTCGACTCAGCGAAGAAGTGGGGTTTTGAAATCTCCTTGGAGGAGGCTCAGAATTTAATGGGTCAGATACTGGAAGAATGCGTTGGAGATCTTGAGAAGTGTTGGTGGGAGAACGGAACGCCAAAACAATTCTCTCCAAATCTCATTACCCTGGCAGAGAAGTTGGGGTTTAACGTAGAAAGATATTCGAAAATAACTGGGCCAAGTAATTCAACAAGCCGATCATGAGAGACTGATGTATGGCATTATGAAATCAATGAAATTAGGGACAGCCAGGAGTGAAATAGGCGTTGACAAAGGGACCAAATGGTAATACATATATTAATAAAAGGTAATACGGAGGTAATTGCAATGAACGTCGTGAAAGCTACCGTGAAGGGCCAAATTCTCATCCCGGCGTCACTGAGAAGAAAATATAAAATTGAGAGGGGAACCCCTCTTCGTGTTTATGACAGAAGGAACCATATTATCCTTGAGCCTTTGGTTCGAGACCCGGTGGAAGAAGGTCGAGGAATGCTGAAAACCAAGGGCAGAATACTGAAGTCTCTGATCGAGGACAGGAAGAGGGAAGCAAAGCAATGAAACGATATGTTTTAGACAGCTATGCCATGATTGCCTACTTTGAAGACGAGCCGGGCGCAGATCGAGTGGCACAGGTCTTGAGGCAACTTGTCAAAGGTAAAGCAAAAGGGTTCATGAGTGTGGTGAATTGGGGTGAGGTCTATTACAACACCATGAGGGAGCAAGGTGTTGCTGAGGCCGAAAAGGTAATCCTTCAACTGGATAAATTTCCGATTCAGATGGTCGAAGTAAATAAAGACTTCGCCTATGAAGCAGCGAAGTTGAAGGGGAAGTATCGCATTGCTTACGCGGATTGTTTCGCTGTCGCCCTATCCGCAAAATTAAACGCTTCCCTGGTCACGGGTGATCCCGAATTCAAGAAGCTGAAGGAACGAATTTCCATCCAATGGATCAATTTGTCATGAAGTTCCAGCTTCAACCATCTACCACGTTTCTCCATATGAGTAAAATGTATAATGTAGCTTTGACCCCACACCACCACACCACCCCACACCACTTATTCGGCCAGGGATTCTCCGTTGACAATCTCCAGCGCATGCGGATGTTTTACATCATGTACCAGAAATACGCGACACCGTCTCGTATTTCTGAGGGGCAGATTTCCCAGACACTGTCTGCACAATCTCCTACGGATAGAAAAACCCAGACAGTGTCCCGGCTTTCCACATCCGTGCTTGATTGCAAGACCTGATCCTCCTCCGATTTGGAACAGGTTGGACCCATGAGCCACTTTATCCTCTTCGCCTTGACGGCATACTCTGTTTTGAGTACAATTGTACTCAAAAAGGAGTCCAATAGGTGTTAGAAACTTTATACATTTCAAAATCAAGAATCAGACAGGATTTGCTCGCTCTTTTTTTTACCAATCCGTCTCAAAAATATTATTTGAGAGAACTGCAACGTGAATTAGGTTACTCTGCCGGTAGTATACGAAGGGAGCTTTTAAAATTTCAAAAAGATAATCTATTTAATACCCAATCGGTCGGAAACTTAGTTTATTATGCTTTGAATACCAAACATCCCTTATTTAAAGAACTGAAAAGGATTGTTTCCAAAACGGTAGGAGTGGAAGGTAGTTTGAGGAACACGCTTTCGTCTATTCATGAAATAAGGTTTGCTTTCATATACGGTTCTTATGCAGGGAAGAAGGAAAAAGGGAGCAGCGATATAGACCTTATGATCGTTGGAAATCCCGACACCTCTCTTCTGAATGAAAAGATTGCTGAGTTAGAAAAAAGGCTCAAAAGGGAGATAAACCCGACCATCTATTCGTGGGAAGAATATCGGGGCAAGAAAAAGGCCCAAAGCGGTTTCATAATAGAGTTAATGAAGAATCCGAAGATAATGGTGATGGGTAAAGAAGATGATTTATAAAGAGTCGAAGGGAAATCTTTTAAAGCATGGGTTAATGAAAAAATGTCCTGTGGATTGGAAAGCCGTAAAAAATCTTATAAAACGGGCTAACACGGATTTAGAAACTGCCAAAAGAAACATAGATGATGATGAAGAATGTGCTTACAACTATGCTTATAATGCGATGCTGCGTTCAGGCTTAGCGTTAATGTTCAGCCAAGGTGTTAGACCCGAGATTAGAGATAAACACCTGACCATTGTAAAGTTTGTAAGTTCTCTATTGGGGAGTAAGTTCAAAAAGGTCATTAACGATTATGATTTTATGAGAAGAAAGAGACACCGTTTTATCTACGAGCCAGATATCCCTTGTTCAAGAAAAGAAGCAGAAGATGCTTTAAAGACCGCTAAAGAATTTGTAGATATCATTGGCAAGCTCATAAAGGAAGGTAACCCTCAAATAGAATTTGATTTTTGAAAAATCAATAAAATTAAGCCTTAGATTTAAAACAGGGGATGTCAGTCCAAATCCGTCGATCTGGGCAGGATGATGCTTACAACACGAAAATACAAGAAATCAGAAGCTTCCATCGAAAGAGCCGCTCGAATAGCCGGAGGCTCAGAATTTAATGGGCCAGATACTGGAAGAATGTGTTGGAAGTCTTGAAAAATGTTGGTGGGAGAACGGAACTCCAAAACTATTCTCTCCCAATCTCATCACCCTGGCAGAGAAATTGGGGTTTAATGTGGAGCGGTTTTCGAAAATAACTGGTCCAGGCATTCCAGCAAAACAGCCATAATAAACCAATTCATAAAGAATTCCCTATATCCCAAATCCCGATTTTAAAAATTGTCATTGCGAGGAAACCCCTGCCTGCCGGCAGGCGGGGAAGCAATCCCACTTTTTTTCGATGAAGGCCTGACAAATTCGCCATTTGGTGGCTAAATATTAGCCATGATACGGCGATATTTACAAGCCCCGATTCCATAAAACAAGCTTAGGGCGACATTGAGTTCGCCTCCATTGTCATGCTGAACTTGGTTCAGCATCTCGTGATTACGGAGGCCCCTTGAATCATCCGAGACTTACCAATGGCGTTGTCATTCAGACGGTCTCAGAATTCTTCAGTAGCTCTCCACAACTCTCTTCGGCCTGGAAGATTATGCTTGACATATTAAATATAGTATAGGTATTATATAGTATGTGGCGAATCGAGGAGCACCGGCGGGTCGACAAGCAAGTCGCCTCAGTCCCGAAGGAAGTCCTGAAACGGTATGAGAAATGGAAAGACATCGCCACAATTTCTGGTTTATCGGGACTGCGTTTGATTAAAGGGTTTCACGACGAAGCTTTGTCGGGCGAGTGGCAAGGCTACCGGTCCTCTCGGCTTGGTTTACAATGGCGGGTGATCTACCAAGTTATTTTCGATAAACTTTTGTTCCAGGTGGCTTCAATAACCGCCCATGACTATCGGAGGTCTTAAATGAGGGAGTATCGTCCTGCAAAGAAACGGATTACGGTTTCGATCGGGGAATCTGTGCGAATCATTCGCGAACTTCAGGAATTAAGTCAAAATCAACTATCGAAGCTTACAGGCATTCCTCAGGCTACAATCTCGGCAATCGAAAACGATCGAGTCCATCTTGGGGTGGAGCGCGCGAAGATTCTGGCTCGAGCGCTGAAGTGTCACCCCGGTGTTCTCGTCTTCCCCGGCTGGGAGCTTCCTAAAGAAGTTGCAGCATAACCATTCGCTTCAGGAAAGCCGCCCATAGCTGGCCGCGAAGTAATTCTCTCTTTAGGGATATCCAATTGATTTTCGAGAAAGCAGAAGAGCGAAGAAACCCCTATGTTGTACGAGAAAAAAGCAGCTTGGGATGAGCTGGATTCACATTTCAAGACCAGACACCATGCCTCTTGCCAGACACGGCGGGAACACTTCCAAAGCCTTGTAATGCGGGTTTGATTGACATTGAATGGGTCATAGAAGACCTCACCAAGAGTTAAGTCCTGCAAAGTTGGTGGTACGTGGTGTTTCGCCTTCGAAAGGTTCCGCTACAAGGCTTTGGGAAACTACCCGCCGCCCTGCGGCGGCTTCCCGGCAAAGCCGCCCAGTGTCGACGCCGTGTCTATTGAAACAGTTTTTCTGCAACGCTAAGGTCAACTGTCATTGCGGTTAACAATTAGCTAAGGAGATGGGAAATGCCAACCGGACATAAACACAAGATAGCGGTAATCATGGGGGATGGGATCGGTAAAGAGGTGGTGCCCGAGGGCATGCGGGCACTGGATGTCGCGGGCGAGAGGTTCGGCTTCAAGCTCGTGTGGACACCGTTCCCCTGGAGTTGTGAATATTACAACTCAACAGGGGAGATGATGCCGAAAAACGGACTGGATATACTGAAAGAGTATGAAGCAATCTTCCTCGGCGCGGTGGGTTACCCTGGTGTTCCGGACCATGTGTCGTTGTGGGGGCTGCTCATTCCCATAAGAAGGGGTTTTCAGCAGTATGTCAACTTCAGACCCGTTAGAAACATGAGGGGTATTACAAGTCCCCTGCGTCATATCGAGGCGGAAAAAATAGATTTCTGTGTGGTGAGAGAGAATAATGAGGGTGAATATTCGAACATTGGAGGAAAAATGTACGAGGGGACCGACCAGGAATTCGTGGTTCAGGAATCGGTTTTCACCCGTAAAGGGGTTGAAAGGATCATGAGATTTGCCTTCGACCTGGCTCGAAAGAGAGAAAAGAAGAAGGTTACCTCCGTCACGAAGTCGAACGGAATTGTTTTCACCATGCCCTACTGGGATGAGATATTCAAAGGAATCGCGAAGGAGTACCCGGATGTGAAGGCCGACCAGTACCACGTCGATGCCCTCGCCGCTATGTTTGTACTTCATCCAGAAAAATTTGACGTGGTGGTGGGCAGCAACCTGTTCGGGGACATTCTCTCCGACCTGGGTGCAGCTGTGGCAGGCAGCCTCGGCATTGCGCCGTCGGCCAATCTTAACCCTGAGCGTAAATTTCCTTCCACGTTCGAACCGGTCCACGGTTCGGCTCCTGATATTGCAGGCAAGGGGATTTCGAACCCCATTGGCCAGATACTCTCCGGGGCCTTGATGGTCCATCAGCTGGGATATCCTGAAGCGGCAAGAACGATAGAAAAGGCTGTGGAGGTTGCAGTCGCGGACAAAAATATAAAAACCCGGGATCTGGGCGGCGAGGCATCGACACAGCAGATGGGGAAAACCATCGCCGAACTGGTGGCGACAGTGTAAGAGGGTGGATGGACCAACCTCATCACCCTGGCAGAGAAAATGGGCTGGTCCCGGCATTCCTGCAAACAGCCATAATAAACCGATCCATTAAGTAATACTCACTTGAAGACGTTTTCCTAAGGCCAAAGCGGTCCGCTTTAACGTTGAAAGCTTGATATCTTCAGCATGGTTTTCAATCCTCGAAATTGAGGTCTTCTTGGTCTTAAGCCGACGGGCCAATTCTTCCTGTGTCAACCCGGCTTTCTCACGCGCCTGACGAAGCATAACCCCAATTTTGAACTGCTCATATCCCTCTTCAAATCCTCCACCAAATTCTTTATCCCTTTTCTTCCTCTCCGTTATATATTTCTTAAGGTCACTCATTTTATGTCCTCCTTTTCAAAAAATCTCTTCTATAAGCTTCTGCCCTTTCTATTTCATGGAGGGGCGTCTTTAAGCTCTTTTTGACAAATCCATGGGTAAGCACAACGATAGACCGATCTAAAAAGAAACACAATAGACGATAGGCATTGGACCCAAATTGAATTCGGCATTCCCAGATCTCGTCGGCCCCGATAAGCTTTTTGAAGTATGAAGACGGGACAACATCCAAATCCTCCAATAGCTTAAGAACCCATACGATCTTTTGCGCAACTTTTCCCGGCAAAGAATCCAGAAAATCCTGGACGGGACATCTGCCATCAACCGTTTTATAGAAGATAACAGTTCTGCTCACGAAATGATGTTAACCTGCATGTTAACCATTGTCAAGAGGCAAGTCTTCGCTGACGCGGATTATGAAACTTCAATCTGACCCTCCGAAGGGTTCATTGGTATCCTTCTAGTTTGACGAAATGCTGAAATTCTGTTATACTGAATTTCATAATCCTTAATATCGGAGGGAATATGCGCCAAACTCTTTTGGTCTCCAACCGGGGACAGATTACTCTTCCCGCTTCGGTACGAAAACGCCTGGGCATCCAATCCGGAGGAGTGGTGACCCTTGAGGAGAAGGATAATGTCGTGGTGTTACGACCCGCAGCCGTAGTCGACATTGAGACCTATTCCGACGAAGAGGTTGCCCGGTGGGACAAGGAAGACCGTCTTGAACCGGCTGAGCGGAATGCCCTCTTTAAACGCCTGAGGAAGCGATCTTGATTCGCCTGTTTCTTGATGCAAATGTCCTCTTCACCGCCGCACATAACCCTTCCGGAAGGGCAGCGCTCATCATTAACCTCGGGGGTCGAGGGAATTGGGAGATCGTGTCCTGCTCCTATGCGATTGAGGAAGCGCGGCGGAACATTTCAATCAAATTTCCAGATTACCTGGAAAGGTTTGAAACATTGATCTCTGCAATAATAAAAGTCCCTTCAAGACCAGGTCTAAGCTGTCCAGTTCCACTTCCAGAAAAGGACCGCCCTATCCTCGAAGCTGCCATCCACTGCAAGGCGACCCATCTCCTCACAGGAGATATCAAGGATTTCGGTCCTTTTATGAATCACCCGAGGCTTACCGGTGGCGTCGTTGTTCAAACGGTCTCAGAATTTCTCGACAGTTTTATAAAGCCGGAGATTAAGAAAGGAGGCAAGAGAAGAAAGTAGCGAATCAATGGATAAATTTAGAGCCTGCTTAATTATTTTTCTTCCGGAAAATCTGAAAAATAGGGCATGACAAATTCGCCATCCGATGGCTAAATATTAACCATGATATGGCGATATTTACAGGACCCGATAATTGAATCCCTCAAACACTTTCCTGCGGTCGTCTTGACGGCTGCCCGGCTGTAAGGGCAGTCCCCGATCACTGTCCGGATCGGTGAGAAAATGAAATGCATAATGGATGTGCCGGAGGTCTTGAGAAGTGTTGGTGGGAGACAGGACAGCCAAACCTTTCTCTCCCAATTTGATCACCCTGGCATAGAAACTGGGTTTCAATGTGGAGGGATTTTCGAAAATAGCCGGGCCGAGTAATTCGGCAGGCTGATCATGATAGACTGATTCATAACGTCAAGAGCGGTTAGAGTGGAAAAACCAAACAAATATTTAATGACATTTGAAGATGTGACCCTCAATTCCCCTTTTACGCTTGGATTCTCCCTTGTATTTCCTTATTATGAAGAGAATATTGACTCTCACACAATGATTTGATACATTCCTTACAAATGTTAACTATTTTGGTCACAATGCATCTCTGAAGGGAGAGGCATAAATGGCAAGAGCAGATATTCTTTTAGATTTGGTGCGTTCGGGGGCACGTGGTGATCAGGCTCTATTTCGAAAGGCTCTGGAAGCACTGATTGCTGAGGAGCGGAGCAAACAACACCACATTCTCGCTGACCGACTAACTGCCCATCTTAGAAATGATGGGGGGAAGGAAAATGCTTTACTGCCGCCTACGCCTCGGAATGGTCAAGGTATTGATCTTTTTTTTGAGATGATGCCTCACCGCCGTCTTGATGAATTGATTCTTCCTGCTGTCGTAAATTGTGCCTGCATGGAATTGGTAGAAGAACAAAACCGCTCAGACCTTTTGAGAACCCATAATATTGAACCTCGTCATCGGGTATTGCTCGCCGGACCACCTGGGAATGGTAAGACAACCCTCGCTGAAGCACTGGCAACAGAATTAGCCGTACCGTTGCTTGTGGTCAGGTATGAATCATTAATAACAAGTTACCTCGGGGAAACTGCAGTCCGAGTTTCACGCCTTTTTGAACAAGTCAGGGCTCGTCGCTGTATATTATTTCTCGATGAATTTGATGTTGTAGGGAAGGAAAGAGGCGACGTTCATGAGACAGGGGAAATTAAAAGAGTAGTGAGTTCATTACTGCTTCAAATTGATGCCCTTC
>Ga0214474_1000928_pt1 | contig 13864 bp, 13 predicted proteins | sample RVTome_2_FD_187335 | JGI IMG/M metagenome (GOLD analysis project Ga0214474, IMG submission 187335) | Soil microbial communities from uranium-contaminated site in the Upper Colorado River Basin, Wyoming, United States - RVT95D214 HiSeq ...
CAACCCATACATCGCGGGTGACACAAGAATCAGAGCGAGGGCAGGCTTTGGGGTCATTAACACAATCGACGGGGGCAATCGAGCCTTCAAGCAATTCCACCACTTCGCTGAGCTTTATTTCCTGTGGCAACTTGGCAAGCCAGATTCCACCGCGAGCACCCCGCATGCTCCTTATCATCCCCGCCGCTACAAGAGGAGCAATCAAATGCTCCAGATACAGAAGTGAAATCTGCTGTCGCTGGGCGATGTCTTTCAGCGGAACCGGGCCTTCACCATCGAGAAGAGCCAGATCCAAAAGCACTCTGGTTCCATACCGTCCTCTGGTAGAAAGTTTCATCTCTCTCCTTACTTTGTTGACTATTTTAGTCAACAAAGTGTACAGCACGACTTTATAGGTCGTCAAGTCTCTGGGAACTCACAGCATCATCTGTAAAACAACGGCCTAGCCCATCAAAAGGCCGGGTACCGAGCCGCAGCCGTCATACTTGCCATTACCCTAAAACAATAGCAGGCAAACATGAATATTTCATGAAAACCACGTGAAGTTTCTGTGAATATTAGTAATTCAGACAAAAATTTGTCGAGCAAGTCTGAATTTGCATATGCCGCTTCGTTTGCATTATTATACTGGCGGAGTGGGATTGAGATGGATGCTGTTGCCCTCCTGGAAAAAGCTAGAGAATACCTGCCTCCGGCCAAAGTGGCTTTGGTTGAGGCAGCGTATGAATTTGCCTTAAACGCTCATAAAGGGCAGGTGCGGAAGTCCGGCGACCCCTATCTAGACCACCCATTACAGACAGCTACGATGCTAGCTGGCCTTCAGCTTGATGCCGCCACCTTAGCCGCAGCCTTACTGCACGATGTACCTGAAGATTGTAACGTGCCCCTGACCGAAATCGAGGCTAAATTCGGTCCGGAGGTAAGCAAGCTTGTTGATGGCACCACCAAATTGGGCAAATTATCATTGCGTCGCGGTGAAGCCAGAAAACGAGAATCTCAATCCCAGAACCTGCGAAAGATGCTGATAGCCACGGCTGAGGACTTGAGGGTAGTTCTTATAAAACTGGCCGACAGGCTGCACAACATGCAAACTTTAGCAGCCCTATCACCGGAGAAACGACGCAGCATTGCTCAAGAGACACTGGAGATATATGCGCCTCTTGCCCACCGCCTGGGTATCTGGCAGATAAAGTGGCAACTGGAGGATTTAGCTTTCCGCTACCTGGAGCCGCGCCAATATCATAAAGTGGCTCGCCTGATAGCCACTCGCCGGACGCAACGAGAGGCCTTCATAAATGAGATTACCCAGATACTAAAACAAGAACTGAGCAAAGCCGAGATAAAGACAGAAATCATAGGTAGACCGAAGCACATCTACAGCATTTACAATAAGATGAACCGATATGCGGCTCAAGGCAGGGATTTCAACGACATTCATGATCTGTTCGCTTTTCGGGTACTGGTAGATACAATTCCAGACTGCTATAAAGCGCTAGGTACTATACATAACCTGTGGCATCCTATTCCCGAAGATTTTAACGACTTCATCGCCAATCCTAAAGACAACGGATATCAGTCACTGCACACCACGGTGCTATGCCAGGGAACAACTCTACTGGAAATACAGATTCGTACCTATAGCATGCACCGAACTGCCGATTTCGGCGTAGCTGCCCACTGGCGCTATAAGGAAGGCTCCAGCCAGGACGCACACTTCGAAGACAAGATAGCCTGGTTGCGCCAGTTGATTGAGTGGCAGAGCGATCTCGGCAGCGAGGAGTTTCTCGAATCATTAAAAACGGAAGTCTTCATTGACCAGGTCTTTGTTTATACCCCCAAAGGTGAGATAAAGGCTCTACCTAAAGGTGCCACCCCGCTAGATTTCGCCTATCGCATCCATACCGAGTTAGGACATCGCTGCATAGGCACCAAGGTGAACGGCAGGCTCGTGCCCTTGAACTACGAGCTCAAGAATAGCGAAATCATAGATATTATGACCGCTAAGGTAGGCAAGGGGCCCAGCCTTGACTGGCTCAACCCTGACCTGGGATTTGTAAAGACTTCCCACGCCCGAGAAAAAATTCGCCAGTGGTTTAAGAAACAGGAACGAACGCAGAACATCGAACGCGGTAAACAGATTCTGGACAGAGAACTCAAGCGGCTAGACATTGCCATAACCAATATCGAAGAAACAGCACACCTCTTCAATTATGAAAGCCCTGACGATTTTCTGGCAGCTATGGGCTATGGCGGCATTACTCCACATCAATTGGCGCTCAAGCTGGCCATCGAACCAGAAGAAATACCTGCTATAACCAAAACCGTACGCAGCGAGAAGGCAACTGCAGCAGGAATTCAGGTTCTAGGCGTGGGTGACTTACTTACTCAACTAGGCCGCTGTTGCAACCCCTTGCCTGGCGACCCTATTATCGGTTATATTACTCGGAGTCACGGGATTACTGTGCACCGCAAAGACTGTATAAATGTCATCAATGTAGAAGATAAAAGGCGACTAATCGAGGTGAACTGGGGAGAGATACATGATGTTTACCCTGTCGATATACAGATAGATGCCTGGGACAGAGTAGGCTTGCTTCGGGATGTCACTACTGTTATCGCCGAGGCCAAAGTAAATATATCCAATATGAGCACCACATATCACAATGAAATCACTTCCGTATTCGCTACCATTGAAATCGCAAAAATGGCTCAGTTAACTCAACTATTATCGCGAATGCAGGGCGCACGTGGTATTATAAGCGCCACAAGAGTCAGTCAAGCTAAAGCCAGTCTTAGTTCTTGAGAAAGGAGTCGGAATTGCCCAAAAGTAAATCAGCAGAAAAAGCAGCACGCGCATCAGAAAGAAAACGACTACGAAATAAGTCGGTTAGAAGTGCTACCAAGACACATGTGACCAGAGCAGAGAAACTTATTTCAAGCAACGAGCCCGAGCCAGCACAAGATGCAGTTGCAACTGCCATAAGTGCTTTAGACAGGGCTGCCAAAAAGGGGGTCGTCCATCCTAATACAGCCGCAAGGCGCAAGTCACGCTTGATGAAAAAATTAAATCAAGCCAAGCTTCCCAGCACTGCTGCCAAGAAAACAACCAGTGCTGACAAAGCCTGAGAAAACAATGTTGTCTGAGTGCGCCAACATTTGTCATGACTCGTAAAGCTCTATCACTAAAACAGAAACGTATCCTCCAGTTTATCCGAAAATTTATTGACGCCAGAGGCTACCCGCCCACAGTCAGGGATATCGTCAGCGGCTGTGAGATAAGCTCCACCTCGGTAGTCGCCTATAACCTGGCCAGGCTAGAAACAGCAGGATACATACGACGCCACGCTAAAATATCGCGTGGTGTCGAATTTCTGACCACCAGGCAGAACCATCAACATATAGTCTCCGTACCAATAATAGGTGAGATAGCCGCTGGTGAGCCGATTCCTGTCCCTCATTCAGAAACCTGGGACACAATTCCCACGGAAGAATTAGAGGTTACCGAGGACTTGACGCGAGGTAAACAGAGAGTCTATGCCCTGAGGGTAAAGGGAAGTTCCATGATTGACGCCCTGATAAAGGACGGTGACATTGTATTAATGGAGTATGTGAGCAACGCCGAAAATGGCGATATGGTAGCCGTTTGGCTCAAAGCAGAAAAGGAAGTCACCCTCAAAAGATTGTTCAGAGAGACCAACCGCATTCGTCTGGAACCAGCAAATACCCAGATGCATCCCATTTATACCACTCCAGATAATGTGGAGATTCAAGGCAAGGTTATTACCGTGATTCGCCAGCTAGCTTGACGGGAATCTTCGGTTTGACTTTCAGCACAAAATTGGTGTAAAAGTAAGATAGATGCTAATTTCTCAGTTTCAGACTGTTGGACGTGACCTCTGTGCCCGTGGATTGGTATCCTCTCACAGCGGTAATCTCAGTATTAAGCTGGGAGAACGCCTATGTATCACTCACCGAGGCAGCATGCTGAGCTGCCTTGAAGAACACGACCTTGTAGAAACCGGCATCAACAAAAATGACCGATTCACTCCCTTAGCCTCAACAGAGCTAGCAGTCCATCGTGCCATATATAAACGCACGCCGGCCTCAGCTATAGTACATGCCCACCCTGCTTATGCTGTTGCCTTATCTTTTACCGGGCAAGAAATTATCCCCTGCGATGTCGAAGGAAGCCTGCTACTGTCAAAGGTGCCGGTTTTGGGCTGGGGAAAGACTGTAAAGCCCGGAGAGCCTGCCAAGGAAATAGCCGAGGCACTAACAAGGCACAAGATCGTCCTGGTATACGGTCATGGAAGCTTTGCTGCTGCCCAATTGCTTGAAGAAGCTTATCAATATACTACGGCTTTAGAGGAAAGCTGCCGTCTTCTATACCTGCTCAAAACCCTGCAAATAAAGACACGCTAGTCCCTCAACCACACAAACATACAAACCAAGGGACAACATCCGAGGATAACCGGCGACTGCAGTTAGATTGTTCTTAGTACCTATTTGGTCTTTACCCGTTTAGAATATGCCGGGGTGCACCAATGGAGATACTTTGGATTCTTACCCTTTATCACATCGAAATAGAAGCGCTGTAGCTCCTTGGTCACCTTTCCTATCTTTCCATCTCCCACCGGGCGATGATCGATTTCAAGGACCGGACTGACATGAGCAGCAGTGCCGGTAAAAAACACCTCATCGGCGAGATACAGCTCGGTGCGATCCACTGACTCCTCGAGAGTTTCTATACCCAGCTCATTTCTGGCTAGCTGGATTACTGTATCTCTACTAACGCCCAATAAGATATTATCGGAGCTTGGCGGTGTTACCAGTTTACCTTCCAGTACAAAGAAGATATTCTCACCGCTGCCTTCGGAAACATGACCGTCATGGTTTAGCAAAATTGCCTCATCGAAGCCGTGTTCATTAGCCTCGGTCTTAGCCAGAGCGCTGTTCACGTAAATGCCGGCAATCTTGCCTCTCGCTGGAATCATGGTATCATCAACACGCCGCCACGAAGATGTACAACAGCGAACCCCTGCATCAGCATCGAGATAAGCAGGCAAAGTGACCACAACGATAAGGAAATCGTCCTCCAAATCGTGTAACCGGACCCCGACAACCTCTGAGCTCTTGTAGGCTAAGGGGCGGATATATACGTCTTCACGATAGCCGCTCTTTTCTACAAGCTTAACGGTAAATTGGCACAACTCGTCAACCGAATAAGGAAGGCTTATCTTCAAAATGCGACAGCTTTTGAGCATGCGCTCATAGTGGTCTTTAACACGGAATAGAAATAATTGCTCCTGCTCGTCATTCCAGTTACCGCGAATGCCCTCGAAACAAGCGGTACCATAATGCAGAGCATGGGTTAGAACTCCAATTTTGGCTTCGGCAAGCGGCATAAATTGCTTTCGGAAAAAAGCGTACGGAGGCATTCCTCCCTCCTTTTTCTCTAAATTTCAATACGGAAAAGTTAGGTTTAATTATAGCCCCGCCCCATAACAAAAACAAGGTTAACGGGAAAGCAAGGGCGTTTCAAGTATGTAATCATCATCACGACTAGCGAATATATCTTTAAGCAGCAAGGTGCGTCCAGTCTGGATGGAGGTAAAGCCGTATTTATTGCGGATACGGTCAATAGCCTTATCCAGATGAGCCAGCCGTTGTGGCCTGGAATCAAGCAAATGAAGTTGCCTGCCATAACCGACTAAGTTGGATACTCCAACACCAATAAGTCGTACCAGCTTTCGATTTCTAGCCAGAGCCTGGTCAAGCAACTTAACTGCCCCCGCAAAAATGGTTTCATCAGCATCTGTAGCCTCTTTGGAACTAATGCGGCGGGTAATGGTTTCAAAATCGGCATATCTCAATTTTAAGGTTATAGTTCTAGCATGCTTGCCCTCCTGGCGCAACTCAGCGCCGACTCGCTCACACAGATAACGCAGGATAGCTTGAAGAAAGGCGGTGTCCAAAGTATCTTCAGCGAAAGTGGTCTCTCTGCTGATAGACTTGGCCTCGCCCTGTGGTTCCACCTCCCGGTTATCTATGCCTTTTGCATAATGATGAATCATCATTCCAGCAGTACCCAAACGATTCTTGATTGTTTCGAGAGGCAAAGCCGCCAACTGGCCAATAGTCTTTATTCCCAGCGCCTTCAATGCCTGCTCTGTTTTTTTGCCAACACCGGGCAAGCTGGCTACGGGCAATGGTGCTAAGAATTCCTTTTCATGCCCCGCAGGCACCTCAACCAGGCCATCCGGCTTACCTAAATCAGAAGCAATCTTAGCCACCACTTTACAACCAGCCACACCCACCGAGGCAATCAGCTTAAGTTCCTTCTTGACACGTTCCTTTATGCGCAATGCCAGATCATGAGGGGTACCATAAGCCTCACAGCCAGTAACATCAAGATAAGCCTCATCCAGTCCTGCCGGTTCCAAGCAAGGCGAAAAATCAGCCAGAATCGCCATAAACTTTTCTGATGCATCACGATAGGCTGGGAAACTACCCTGAAGGAAAATAGCCTGGGGGCAGAGACGATAAGCCTGGACCAGAGGCATACCAGCCCGAATGCCGAAAACACGGGCGTCATAGGACGCCGAGGCTACCACGCCACGGCGGTCAGGCCGCCCACCAACTACTACCGGCTTACCAAGCAAGCTCGGTGCCAGAACCTGCTCCACGGAAACAAAGAAGGCATCCAGATCAATATGCAGAATGTAATGATTCACGTTCAGCAACGATTATAGACTAGATGAGAAAAGCTAACAAGGAGAACTCGGTGTGAAAAATAATGCGAGGCTGAAGCCTCGCATTACAACGCTAGACTGAGTAAATTTTTCAGGTATCACACAAACTTCGGCGGTGGTGCTTTCTTGGGGTCAATCCCAAGCTCTTTAAGCCCTTTATTGCGCAACATTTCCAAGAGCGACTTCAGTTTTTGGCGCTCCGCTTCAGAAAGGGCAGACATTATCTTCTGGACAGATTTCCTTTTCAGTGCTTGCTTATAAGCCTGCTGCCCCTTCTCAGTTATGGTGACTCTCACCAAATTCTTTCTGTGCAAGTCCTTGGTTTTCTTAACGAGTCCGGCTTTTTTCATCCTCTCTATAATCCCAGAAACCGAATGGGGCCGTCGGAACATCATCCGTGATATCTGGGCCGGTGTCACCTTATCGCCAATAGCTTTAATAACAAATAGAACCTCAGCCTGTGTGGCTGGAAAGCCATGCTCCTGCAGTTCTGCTTCTCTGGCATTAAATATTATGTCGCTTACCTGATGCAGCAGCACCCACAAGTTATAGTCACGATCAACACCTGAAACTTCTGCCATAATACTCTCCTTCTTGAAATCTAAAATTACCACTCACCCGATAGGGTCACTACCCTCGTCAGTGAATTAGTTCTCCAGGGAGAAAACTACCTGGTAATTTGATTCTATCACAATAATCTGCAAAAAAACAAAGGTCTCTACATAGCATTATCATCGTTCGTGATAGGTCAAATGGCTAAAGTATCAATACTCCAGTACTAAAGTACCATTGTGTTACGAGGTTTGACCTCAATATAAGAGGACTATTGATGATAAGATGTTTCCTGGCCGAAAACTGACACACTACCTATTGTCAGTTTTACTTGTCGAGTGACCTCTTGAGACCAAGGCCTTCACCCGGCGCTCGAAGGTTACCCTATCCAGAAGAACCTGCCTCCGGCACTTAAGACACTTTACCCGAATATCAACACCCAACTTCACCACCTGCCATTCATCGCCCCCACAAGGGTGCTTCTTCCGTAAGCGAACTACATCACCGAGCTCTATATCCATACATCTCAGCGGACAATCTGGCTAACTAATTTATTAATACTATCGCGTAACTCTAGCGCATTATTGCGGGCAGCCTGAGCAAAGTCTTTTCCTTGAGAAGCATAAAGAATTTGCCGTGAGACAGCGATAATCGCATTTACCCCCTGATCATCGACTCCGTATTTAACCGTAGAAGCTAGATCACCACCCTGCGCCCCGATGCCCGGTATAAGAAGTGGCATTTCCGGGCATAACTGCCGAATCGCCTTAAGCTCCTCAGGATATGTAGCTCCAACAACCAAGCCAATATTGCCACTAACATTCCACTCCTTAGCTTTACGAGCTACCGCCTCATACAGCGGGATGCCTTGACCATTAACCAAGTTCTGAAAATCCACTGCCCCGGGGTTAGACGTCCGGCACAGGATAAAGACCCCTTTATCTTCATACTCGATGAATGGCTTAATTGAGTCAAAACCGAGATATGGGTTGACAGTAGCTGCATCAAAACCGAAGGTGACAAAAAGGGCTTTAGCATAGGCTTTAGCTGTGTTGCCGATATCGCCTCGTTTACCATCGCCGATTATCGGGATATGGCCAGGTATGTGTTCGACTGTCTTCTGTAAAACTTTAAGCCCTTCAACACCTAGAGATTCATAGAAAGCCAGATTAGGCTTATAAGCACATACAAGGTCGGCAGTGGCATCAACTATAGCCTTATTGAACTCCAGAGGACCTAATTTGGGCATCAGCCCCAAGTCAGGGTCAAGTCCAACACACAGCAAACTCTTGTTTAGACTGCCAGCTGCCAGAAGCTTATCAACAAATCTCATGTGTGCCTAAATGGAATTATAGCCTAAGAACCAGAGTTATCCAAGCTGTTGCCAGTTTGCTTAATGATCAGAGTATTCCAAAACTTTAGCTCTTATCAACAACATACTATATTCTTCTAGTCAATGACTCCAGCACGATATCGCTTCTGTTTTATCTTCACATCGGTGGGCAGACCCCAGCCTCTTTTTACCTGGCTCCCAATTTAGCGGTTAGATACGGGATCACTTCTCAATGGAAGGTCCCATCATACCTCATACGGGTTTGGCCAGGAGGGCAGGGGCACCATGTTGTGCACACGGGTTTGCTCAGAGGAGCTCCCAAAATGACGACCGGCGTCTCCCTGCCCACCCTGATGCGATTATAATAACCTCCAATGTTTTAGACTGCCACCAGCGTTAGTTCTGGTTTTGAAACCTGATAATAGGTCTGATCCCTGACCAGGGCAAAGGCCAAACGCAACAGCCTATTAAGTGCTGCCCCGACTACTTCCCTTCCACTGAGGGGGTTGGCGTGGGCTGGTCGTTCTCGCCTCTGCTTGGCCCATGCACGAAAATCAGGATTAAATCGCAACATAGGAATAACAGCAGTCCAGGCACAATACCGTAGCACTGGGCGCCCTTTCTTGCTCATTGGGGTATGGGAACTTCGTTTCCCAGCGGATTCTGATTCTGTGGGATTACTGCCAGCCATCTTTATCATTTGCTTTGCGCTCCGGTATGCCTTGAAACAGCCGAGTTCTGCCAGTAACCCGGCCACAGCAGTATAGTTGAGACCCCTTATCGAGAGCAGGTATTTGCCTTCCTCCGTTTCATCCACCAGTCCGACAAGCTTTCTCTCTATAATGCGAATGTGCCGTCTAATGAGTTCGAGCTTCTCTACCAGGAATGAAATCTCAGAGGACACCGACCGAGCACCTGCATCGATCCCGATTGACGTCCTTGCCGAGCAATGAAGCGCTCTCAGTTTCTTTCGCATAAGGCGACCCTGATGCTTCGCTTCGATTGTAGCCACAAATTCCTCCTCCGTCGTCCCGGCAATCACGCTGGGGATAGCGCAGGTGGAGAGCACGCTGAGAGCTGTCAGCCCACAAGGATCTTTAAAGACCCGGGCGAACTCGGGGAAGAGCCCGTCCAGAAGCCCTTTTAGCAGGTTGGTTATCCTGGTCCTTTCTTTGACCAGCCGCTGATAAGCGTTGTGACCGGTCCGAAGTTCTGCATAAACACCTTGCGGGATGACACTATCAACAAACTCACCGGTACATAAGAGCTGTGCTGCTACTTCGCTGTCTCGATAGTCATTCTTCCTGTGATTAAGGTCCTTCCCTTCCCGCCTCCGCTTCAAGGTAAACTGGTTAATGAAGCGAAATGGAATCCCCCTTTCATCAAGGAAGTAGGCGATATTTCGCCAGTAGCGGCCCCCCGTCTCTATCGCGAACATGACACCACGGCAATCGGATTTCACCATTTCCGTCCTGGCTCGGCGTAACATGGTTTCCAGCCCTTCTCTGGTATTGTCGAACTTGAATTTGTCCCGGGTGGTAAAATCTTGAGTTATAGCCACTGCGGCATGCCTCTTTTTATGAGGGTCAATTCCTATAACCAGATATCCTTCAGGTACTTGCTTTCGTTTCCTGGCTGCGGTATTCTCCATTTGTGATGGCTCCTCCTGCTTTAGATTTGGTGTTTGTGATCAGCACCGTTCTATTGTAGCCGGAGCCATCTCCTTTTGTTATTCCATATACTAAATGATGAATTGTCACACTTGGCATTACCAGAATCTAACGAGAATGTCCTGCAACTTGCTGTAGGGGGTTCATTATAATTTAAATTTCTCTCTGAAATACGTATCTCGGACGTTTTTTGCCTTTTTTTCGGCCCATGATTCCACACCCATTTTCTTGATTAGGTTCAAGTTGAAAACCTTCGTATTGTGAGGCCTCTCTGACGCTTTATCCGCATAGGGATGAAGGTGGTCGCATGGAAAGTCAGAGCAGTCACAACAAAAGCTAATGCCTTTTTTCTCAATGCACTTATAAACATTACAGGGTTCAGTCATACTCAGGAAGGTTATCGTTCCTTTCTCACTGCGACAACCACGGCAAACCGCCTGCTCAAAAGAAATATCCATGTTCTTGGTAATCGCTGCTCTTAGCCGTTCGTTTTCCCTTGCTAAGTACATAGGGCAGTTAAAACAATCTATTCCACAGGGTGCAGTCATATGTCTATAATCCATGGCATCTCCTCTCTCTGTCCCATAGACATCAAATATACACACCATAATACCCAAAATACAGAACTGGGTCTACATTATGTTGTGCGGTATGCGATGAAAGATGCCGCTTGCAGCCGCATCTCAAACTCTACTCCCAAAGACAAGGCGATAAATCAAAAAATAAGATATATGGCTTTTGACAGGTTGAATCAAGCCAAGTATGATTTATATAAATCACAATGAGACGAAAGCTAAAACAATCTCTCAAAGAATTAATACTTTCAGTTACCATGTTGGTGTTGCTTGGTTTGGGCGCATGCACAGCATCGCCGACGTCTACGCTAGACACAACGCCCAAACCAACACCTGGGCCCGTGCAGGAACCTGCAGCTAGGCCAGCACCTTCAGAGCTAGTACCGCGCATAACTATAGAGGAATTACTGCAGAAAATCGACAACAAGGCTAACATCCTTGTTGTCGATACCAGGCACAAGGAGCAATACGATGTGGACCACATCAAGGGAGCTGTATCTGCTCCTCTTTCTACCATAATTGAGGGAGGATGGATGCCACCATCTGATAAGGAAATTATACTCTACTGTAGTTGACCGAAAGAGAACACCAGTGCCCGTGCGGCGCTCCAATTGATTCACAAAGGCTTCTCCTCAGAAATAGAAGTCTTAAAAGGTGGATATGATGCATGGAAGGCAGCAGGCTACCCTATGGAAACGGGAGTCCCCCAGGACATCAGATAACAACCTGGTTGGTGGAAAATTGTGACTTTTTTGTGATCTCGTTTATAAACAAGCCATAGTACAGAGATAATGGATATTAAGCCAGCAAGGAGATGAGGCGATGGAATTAAAAAATGTTCCCGGCAAAAATCTGGGGCGCCTAATGTTGTATGCTCTAAGCACATGCCCGTGGTGCAAAAAGACAAAGCAATTGCTAAACGACATGGGTGTAGAATATTTCTACGCCGATGTTGACCTGATGACAGCCGACGAGAAAGATAAAACTATGCGCATAGTAGAGAAATGGAACCCCACGCGTTCCTTTCCCACTCTGGTAATAGACGACAATAAATGCATAGTCGGTTTTCAGGAAGATGAAATCCGAAAGGCCTTAAAGCTATGACTGAAGAGACAGCAGTAACTCCAGGCGAAGTCGATAGATTATATGAGCAGCTAAAAGGTGAAGATGAAGCAAGTGGATACCATCTCAATCCGGATGTTGCGTTTACCAAAGAACTGATGAAAGGGCTGCTCACAAATGAAAAGAGGTACGGCTATCGCGCTTGCCCCTGCAGACTATCCTCCGGGAAAAGAGAGGATGACATTGATATTATTTGTCCATGTGATTATAGAGACCCCGATCTCAATGAGTACGGCACATGTTATTGCGGCCTCTATGTTTCTGATGCGGTGGTAAAAGGCAAAAAACAGATTGGTGCCATACCCGAGCGACGTCCACCAGTTAGAGAAACAAAACTATCCCAGACCAAACCAGCACCTGGCGCTGTCATGTCCCTCCCACTCCCGGTATGGCGATGTAAAGTTTGCGGGTATCTATGCGCCAGAGATGCTCCACCAGAAGTATGCCCCATATGCAAAGCCAAAAGAGATCGGTTTGAACGTTTTATCTAGCCACACAACTCTCAATTGCTGCCCACCTTAAAAGCGATAAAAGCGAAATGAACTATCGACAGGCTGAGAACTACATCCTAAGCTTCACCGACTACGAGAAAATCCCGGGTATTGCCTACACATCGGCTAATTACGACCTGAGGCGGATGGAAAAGCTGCTACAGCCCCTTGGCAATCCACACCTCGGAACGAGAACAGTGCACATAGCCGGCACCAAGGGCAAGGGGAGCACCGCAGTCATGATTTCCCAAACTTTTATCGCTGCCGGCTACAAGACAGGATTATTCACCTCACCACACCTCCATACCTTGAGAGAGCGCATTAGGATTAACGGGACTATGATTTCCGAGTCTGATTTCGCTGCTTTGGTAACAAAGCTCAAACCAATCGTTGAAAAGATAAACAATGAGTCCGTATATGGCGAGCTGACCACATTCGAGATATTAACAGCAGTCGTCTTTGCTTATTTTAAGGACAGCCAAGTGGATTTCCAGGTGCTCGAAGTGGGCTTGGGAGGTAGACTTGATGCCACTAATGTAGCCAAAGCCGATGTCTGCGTCATCACTTCACTTAGCCTCGACCACACCGAGATTCTGGGTGACACTGTTGCCAAGATAGCCGCCGAGAAGGCAGGCATAATAAAGCATGGATGTATAGTGGTCAGCGCCCCACAAGTCGAGGAGGCTGCCAAAATAATTGAACAAGCCTGCCGCCAGCAACGGGCAAGGTTAATTCAAGTCGGCAAGGATGTAACCTGGCACAAGACAGACAGTAACCTACGTCAGCAAACCATGAAAATTAAAGGCAAAACCGGGGACTATGACCTGACTATACCACTGCTTGGTGACCATCAGTTGGAGAATGCAGCTACAGCCTTAGCCGCGTTAGAAGCTTTAGTTTGCCTCGGCGCAAAGATTTCGGCCCAAAATATCGCCCAGGGATTCAGTCAAGTAAGCTGGCCGGGCAGGCTTCAGATCTTGAGTCATGAGCCGATGGTAGTCGTTGATGGAGCCCACAATGCCTATTCAATGAATAAATTAGTAGAATTTATAAAAAATTACTTCACCTGTAACAGGTGCTTTGTTATCTTTGGAACCTCATGCGATAAAGATATTCCCGGGATGGCACGAGAGCTTAGACCTCTTACTGACAACATTATCGTTACCAGTTCTTCTCATCCCAGGGCAGCCTCTACCTCGATATTGGTCGAAGAGTTCGCCAAGCAGGGAATTAAAGTGGATGTAATTGAAAACACTTCTACGGCCCTATCCAAGGCTCTGGTTACAACTCAGAAGACAGGGCTTATTCTGGTTACAGGTTCTCTTTTCGTAGTAGCTGAAGCGATAGATTTCTTCGCCAGGACAAGGGC
>Ga0214474_1000930_pt1 | contig 13862 bp, 18 predicted proteins | sample RVTome_2_FD_187335 | JGI IMG/M metagenome (GOLD analysis project Ga0214474, IMG submission 187335) | Soil microbial communities from uranium-contaminated site in the Upper Colorado River Basin, Wyoming, United States - RVT95D214 HiSeq ...
GAATAGGCGTAGGCGGGTCTGCTCGAACGGCCAACACGACCACGCAACTGATAAATCTCCGCTAAACCAAATTTCTGAACATTTTCGATAACTATCGTATTCACATTGGGCATGTCTAATCCAGAACCAATGATAGTAGTGCACACCAAAACATCTGCTTTTCCGGAATAAAATTGCTCCATCGCTTCCTCCAGCTGGGCTTCTCTCATTTGACCGTGGGCACAGACTACCCTTGCGTTAGGAACCAACGAGGCCACCTCGCCAGCTTTTTTTGAAATTTCAGCTACATTGTTAAATAAGTAATAGGCCTGACCACCCCGATTTATCTCAGCCTCAAGCGCAGCTTTTATTTTTTGATCGTCAAACTCCCCAATTGAAGTTTGGATCGGTTTTCTCCCTGGTGGCGCCTGTTTCAACGCTGAAATATCACGCAAACGTGTTAATGCCATATGCAAGGTTCTTGGAATTGGCGTAGCAGTCATTGAAAGAACATCCACGTCTGTACGCAAACTCTTCAAGCGTTCTTTATGAGCTACTCCAAAACGATGCTCCTCATCAACTATTAGCAACCCAAGGTTTTTGAACTCTACGTCACCGCTAAGTAATCTGTGGGTCCCGATCACAATGTCTGTTTTTCCGATTTTTAGTTTCTTCAAAACCTCTTTCTGCTCCCCCTCTCCCCTAAATCTAGAAAGCATTTCAATTTCCACTGGGAACTGTTCCAAACGCTGCTTGAAAAGATGGAAGTGTTGTTCGGCAAGCAAGGTGGTTGGAACCAACACTGCTACTTGTTTTCCTTCTTGAACTACCTTAAAAGCTACGCGGATGGCGACTTCGGTCTTCCCAAAACCGACATCACCGACCAAAACTCTATCCATCGGCCGCTTGCCGTGAAGATCCTTCTTTATTTCCTCGGTTGATTTTATTTGATCTTCGGTTTCTTGGTACTCAAAAGAATCTTCGAGTTGCTTCTGCCAAGAAGTATCCAGGGAATAGCTTGGTCGGCTCGAAACTTCTCTTTTTGCGTATAGCTGTAGTAGGTCTTGCGCAACTTTTATTATTGACTCTTGGACCCGTGTCTTAATTCTCTCCCAACCGCTTGTTCCCAAATTGTTAAGTCTTGGTTTGTAACCAGGAACACCAATATATTTTGTCAGTCTTTCGATTTGATTTGCTGGAACATACAGCTTATCCCCTTTCGCGTACTTAACAACCAACTGTTGGCTGGAAGTAACTGACCGATCCGATTTGTGAGGTTCCATTGGCACCCCGAAAAAGACTTCGTCTTCACGGGGCAGGCAAGCTTTCGCGTTTACCCCGTAGCGAGCGGAGCGAGTCGCACGGGGCGGATTTGGAACCGAGTCAAATCGTTGATCGGGAAGTGACTCATCTGAAATTCCCAAAAACTTTCCGATTCCATAATCAATATGAACCACTAGATCGCCCGGTTCTATTTCGGAAAGAAAAAGTCTCTCATACTTGCCCGAATCGACAGGAAACTTTGCTTTTTTAACCCAAGTCGGCGCCAGTTTCGGCGTGATACCAAATGGAACAATGTAGACCTCTTTCAGGTTTTTAATTTTGCTTTGCGAGATTGGATTGAATAAATATAGATTTTCGATGTTTTCGCCAATTAAATCTATCCGCACCGGCGTTTTATATCTTTCCAGCCAAAGGTCGATCAGGTTTCCACGAGAAGCAAACTGCCCTTCTTTCTCAGGTGTAGAAATACCTACCTTTTCATAGCCAAGATCAGTTAATTGCTTGGCCAATTCGCGGCTCTGAATCTTTTCATTTATTTTTATGCTAAAACCTTCTGCCTTCATTTTCTGCAACGTAAAAACTCCCCTTTTACTAAAAACTAGGGGTGTAATACGTATTGAATTTGCTTTGAGATTATATCACGATTCGTAGGTTAAGTAGAAAAAGGGCGAAAAGGCCAACCCGCAGCGTGCCGTGTAGCAACGTAGGATCAGCCTTTGTCACTCGTAGTGGTAGTCTCCCATCCCCAAGGCGCTGGGCCCCTCCACATGGATGATTGTGAGCGCCGGCTTGCCTTCAGTAACCAGTTGATGCGAGACACCCGCCGGAACGCGAAGACTTCTCCAAAGCCTTGCCGCTTTCTCCCCATCCGCAAATCTAGGAGTACCCAGTCTAATCGTCGGGCATCCGAGCACCGGATTGAACCGTTCTGTCTTTCGATCGTGCCAGTGTCTTGAGGTTCTCGCCTTTTGCCACACCCTCTGAATTAGAGTCCCATGATCGCCGCAGTCGCGTCGGCCAAGATACTCAGCATCCGATTCATCTGATCTGGTGAACCCTTCCCCTCGCGGAACCTCGAATCCCCACGCGGCGAGATAGAATACAATTCTGTCCAGGTTCACGGTAATTAAGTCGAACGCGCCTTTGAAGGAGTGCTCGGCACGCCGCATCAAGGCTTCCAAACAATGTGACCCCAACAATACCAAGAGTGGGTTTGGGTTGTGGGGCTCAAAATAGCAGAATACACGCTCGTGAACCGGCCCGACCCAACTGGAAAATTTGGCTTCAGCCACAATCACCTCTCTCTTCCTTCCCTCTGGACTGCTTGGTCTATCACGCTCGCTTGCTGTGACATTCCTCAAGGTGTGCCTCGAGAAGACCTTCCTGAATGTTGCGGCCACAGCCCGCTGGGCATGGAAAGCAGCACGAGCTCCCATGTCCCATCATCATCGACCCAGGCTTGTGGCAGTCGCATACGCACTCGTGTGGACAACGATTGTTAGGCAGATCCATGGTCTCTCCCCCGGCTAGTTTATCCCTTATCTTTCAACCAGTTTACCACGACCTCGCTGGCTCGTTCAATCAACTTGGCAATATCGCCTGGATTTTCGGAGAAATCCTGCAAGACCCATTTATCAATGTCGATTTGAGTGGAAGGCCGCCCAATTCCGATCCGAACACGTCCAAATTTTTCAGAACCCAAAGCTTCTATTATCGACCCAACTCCCCTGTGCCCTGCTGCACCCCGGGCAAATTGATGTTTGATTTCGCCAAATTCCAAATCAACATCATCGTGAACTACAAGCAAATCATGAGGTTTTACTTTATAAAAATTTACCACACGGTTAACAGCCCTGCCTGAAAGATTCATAAAGGCCTGAGGTTTGACTAAAATACGTTTTTTATCCAAAAAATAAAGGATTGATTGCAATCTTTTGCTAACGTGGGGAGAAACAGCGTATTGCTTTAGAATCTCGTCAGCCACCATAAAACCCACATTGTGGCGATTTCTAGTATATTTTTCACCGGGATTTCCGAGCCCTACAACTACTTTCATCTCCTATATATTATAATCTTCGCGCAAATTTCGCAAAGAAGGGAGGGATCGCCCGTGGAGCGAACCAGAGGTCTCCGCGTAAGCATTGCCGACAACAGGTCTGATTGGCTACGTTCCTGGGGCTGCATGGTAATCTGCTTTGGAGAGATTTCGATCTGTTTCAACAAGCATTATCCCAGGTACAATAGTCTCTTTGACCTGCAGTACGTAGATAGAGAGAAGGCCGCTTCTCAAATCAAGTACTGGGCAGAGAAAATCAAGCAGGAAACAGGTTGCAGGGTAGCTGTTTGGTCGGATGATCACAGCGAACCAGAGTACCTAAATTTGCTTTTGCCTGATCTTGGCTTTCGCCTAGTTTCAACTTCCTATACCCTAGTGGCGAAAACGGAGGATGTAGAGAGAACAAAGCCTGTAAACATACCAATCTGGCAAGTAAAGACGGGTGAGCGCGCGCGGAAAGCCTGGATCGATGTCTATTGTCGGGCATTTAGGAGTGTAGACCGCGCCTACGAATATGCGAGATGGGTGGAGGCATTCAATAAACTGCAGGACGTGGAGTTACATTTCTACCTTGGGTTTAGACATTCAGGTGGTCTCGGAGACCTCTTTCCCGGCCAACCTTCGACCGTCGGACAACTAGTCATTGGTCACGGTGTCGGAGGAATCTACAGCATCGGCACCGTACCCGAACACTGGGGACGCGGGTTCGCCTCGGGGATAGTTTCCTTCCTTGCAACTGTGGGTAGACAAGCTGGTCTGCAATACCTGTATGTTGTAACCGGTAATCCCAGGTTCTTTGAAAGATTGGGATTCACGGTTGCGTTCCAGACCCAAATCTGGCAGCAGACCTAAAGACGCGCAAAGACCCGCCCCTTTGCGCGTTCTTCCTTTTATCAAGTCAATTAAACCTCAATTGAGGCAAGGGCTTTATCCTCCAGGGATTCCATAGCAGCAGCGTCGGAAGGTTTTTCGTGATCATAGCCAAGCAAATGCAAAACACCATGAACAACTAATGATGACGCCATCTCATCAACCATCGTTTCTTCCTCTGCCGCCCGATCTATCAGTTGTGGATAAGAAATAATTAGGTCCCCCAAATTTAAATACTTGCTTGGCGGCATGACAAATTCTCGTGGTTTACCAGTCTGCAAAGAATATGAAAAAGCCAGCACATCTGTCGGCGCGTCAATACCTCGATATTCTTTATTAAATTGTCGCATTTTGCGATTACCAATTACAGAAATCGCGACTTCGACTTTTCCTTTTACATTGGCAGCGGACAAAGCAGAATTGGTAGCGGCAATAAGAAGAGATTTTTTTAGTGGGTAGTGAGGTTCAACATAAGCGGTAATCTTGTAGCCCATTTTTGCTAATTAACTACTTTCAGTCTTGACGCATTTTGATTTTTCTCTCAACAGCAGCTTTTTGCTTTTTTCTAGTCTCGGCTGGTTTTTCGTAAAATTCTCGCCTACGTAGCTCTGTCAGAATCCCCTCTTGTTGGACTTTTTTATTAAATTTTCGAATAAGTGATTCAACGCTTTCACCTTCGCTGGCTCGTACAATAGCCATAATTTTAAGTGTGACGAAAAATTACGTCACGCGCCCGACGCGGGACATACAATAATAAGAGGAAAAACACACCCCCAATCTAATCCCCCATCAAATGAAAGTGCAAATGATCTACGATTTGGTGTCTTCCACCGTTTATCAAAACTTGGTAACCACCTTTTAATTTTTGCTCTTTCACTAATCTTTGTATCACTTTTATCATTTTTGTCAACACTGAAAAATAATTGTCTCCTAGATCTAAAAACGTCTTTATATGCTGGCGAGGAACAACCAGAAGATGTACCGGCGCTTTTGGATTTATATCGTGAAAAACGAAAATATCTTCGTCCTTGTGAACGAACTTCGTCTCTAGTTCTCCTTTTATGATTTTACAAAATATACATTGCTCTCTAGACATACTAATAATTTTTAGTCCACGAAGTGGTCGCAGAACGCAAGAGTACCCAAATCTTTGAGTAAAAGCGAAAATATTTGGTTACGGAGCGCTCTACAGAAAATACAATCTTTCTCGGACATATCAATTATAAATTTTGGTTCCGTTATACGAGCACAGCTAGTTCGAACAAGCAAAAATGCGAAGAGGAAACTGGAACTGACCCCGATTTGATCGGGAGAATTCCAGAGGACGTCCCGAGCATTTTTGCTTAAATTCAACGGCTAGCGCAGTCTAACGGCAACTTTGGCATCACCTTAGCCCATGCAATGGTCGCAGGACGCGTTAGCGGACTATTTTGCAAAAGGTAACCAAAGTTAGAAACTATTAAAAGTGCTTCCTTCCCGTCCTTAATTTCAAATCTTCCAGAATTTTATAAGGGACTTTCAAATAAAAATCGCTAAAACCTAAATCCTTACCTGCCGACCCAAATCCATGATAATCACTTCCGCCGCTTATAGCAAGATTTTCTTTTTCGGCAATTTTCTTATAATGCTCAACACATACCCTCGTATCCCCCTCGCTCTCCCGATGAGCATAAACTTCTATACCGTCCAGTCCTTTTTTAATCAGATCATCCAAACTACGGTCGTCGAAAATAATTTTTTCATCTTCTTTTTTAGCCAAATTCCAACAGGGGTGGGCGATGAATGCAAGTCCACCGGCAGTGTGGATAAGATCAATTGCTTCTTTTGGAACCACTGTTGGCCGCGCCTCATATGCAGGAGCGCCGGGAATTAAATATTTTCTAATAAAATCACCGGTGGTTGGCCTGCCACCAAAATCGTGGGCTAGTTTTTCTTTATTTTCCATATCATTAATAACAAGCCAAGCAATATGCGGTTGTACTATTGTCCCCCGAGCAATAGAGCGTAAATCGCCAAATTCTATGTTGTAACCTAACCCGTTTAAATTAGCGATAACTTTCTTGGCCCTTTTTTCACGTTCTTCTTGAGACTTATCAAGCTCTCTGTTTAATTTTTTATTTTTATGATCAATAAAAAGCCCGAGGAGGTGAAATTCTGTCTCTGGATCTGGGTAGCTAGTGATTTCTATTGCTGGAAGGACATCAACTCCGAGTTTTTTACCTGCGTTTAGACCTTCATCCAACCCATCAACGCTATCATGGTCAGCAATCGCAATGGCGGCAAGACCTATTTCTTTCGCTTTTTTTACTAATTGTGTTGGAGAAAGCGCACCATCGGAATAATATGTGTGGGTGTGAAGATCAATGGTTCGACTTTGCTCACCACTATGCTTTTTAATATTGTCAGGAGGTTTTCCTTGACTCTTTATCCTGAGTTTATCGAAGAACATCGGTTGATTGTACCTCTTTCGTTAAGCGGCCGCAACTAGAAATGGCGAGACCCCCAGGAGAGATATACTCTCAATGGAGGTCTTCAGCAGGCAGGTTTTCTCCTTGTCCTTCTCACCCACTTCCTTTTGAACCGGATCTGCTTACCCTTTTTGGGCAGGGGCCACAGCCATTCTCGAGGCTTCCCTCCCTTTGGCTCCTCGAGTATCAACCAAATGAACGGGCCATGACCATCTTCCGCCACCCTCAGACGCGCAAGCCCAGGGAAGTTATCCAGGAGAGTTTGGCCGTGCTTTGATACATACTCCTCCAGCTGCTTGCGGGTTGGGCTTGGTAACCTCACGTCTTTCTCGCTGCTCAATTCCTGTATCTCACCATCTTGCCCGCGTCCTTTCTGCCTCTTTTTCTTGGTTACATATGATGCCAGCAGACCTCAGATACCTACTGATCAAGTATGCAAGGATGCCCGGACGGGCAGAAACTTCGTAGACAGACGACTTGTTTATCTCTTCTACCCGATCTGGCCAGGATTTGAACATCCGGTACGGTCCTTTTGTCTCCGCATCAGGACCAAAGAATGCTACTTTGAAACAGCTCTCTTCCTCGTCCCAACGTAGGTAGATGCGAGTTTCCTCTCCTGTCGGGAAGCTTCCGTCGCTTTCAGCGGTTCTAGCCAAAAAGCCTTTGATAAAAGCGTGGAGTTCGGCTGGTGTAGTAGTCTCCGGCAGGAAAAAAGGATTACTTGACCCGTGGGGATCCAAGTTTGCAGGCATAAAGCCCCTCCCTTCTTCTAATCTCCCTTATTTACCAATGGGCAAATTATACATCCATCTCTTGAAAAATCAATCAAGCGGGTCTGGAAGTTCGTCTTTATCTGTATAATATGGAAAGAATTATGATTGATGAAACTTTCGAACAATTGGTAAAAGAAGCTTTGAAGAAGCTGCCGACTTTTTTCAAAGAAAAGATGGAAAATGTTGATGTAGTCATTGAGAATTGGCCGAATCCAACTTATTCGAGAGGAAGATTGTTGCTTGGGCTTTATCAAGGTGTACCAAAAACAAAAAGGGGCACAGGTTACACCATGGTTTTACCTGATAAGATTACCATTTTCAAAGATCCAATTGAACTAGTTTCAAGAGGAGACAAAGAAGCAATAAAGAATTTGGTCGTCGATACCATCCAGCACGAAATCGCCCACCATTTCGGCATTTCCGACCAGCGCCTTCGCCAGCTCAAGAAGTGACAGGGAGACTCCCTGTCAGTAATACAAGCCAAAAAGTCTAGGAGGCTCCCGGAGCGCAAAACGCATCGAGAGCCTCCGTTCAAAGCCGATTCTGGTCAGGCGGCTTGGGACCGGCTGAAATATATCAGGCGGGCGACAAACTGTAGCCTTGAGTTAGCCTCTCTAATGAGCCAGGCCTTCTCCCAAGAAAGCCTCCACCTTCTGCTGCGCGAGTCGAACTCGACCACACCCTTTCCAGCCAGCACCTCAAGGTCTTTCCACAACGCGTACTCGTCTCTTCGCTTTCTCCCACTTCGTTCTCGACTGATCTGGATGTCCACCATAGATACCCACCCCCGATCAGCGTGAGAAGCAAAGAGGATCTCCACAAGATCTAGGCGTTTCCTCGACCCGATCAAGCGGAACAGATCGAACACACTCTGTATCTCCGGCTCTTGCGTCACGGGTTAACTCCTCCTTCACGGCTTTGATCTCTGCTTGGGTGAATTATATCTCGCTAGAGAAACAATCGCGAGATGTAATCTTGCGATTATAACAAACAGATTGGTGTTATGCAATGCTATGGGTTGATAAACGAGTCGGAGCGGCTGAGGTGACAGGGAGTCTCTCCCTGTCAGTGAAATTAATAGCCTGCTTTGTCGGCTTCTTCTTTGGTTTTGTGGATCGTTCCAGTGGGATGATGCGGGGGTGAGTAAGTAGTGATAATTTTTAGGTCTTCCAGACCGGTGTTTTTAAAATTGTGCTTGGTGCCTTTGTGAACTAAGACAATGTCGCCTTCTTCGATACCTTGCGTCTCGCCTTCAATAATTACTTCGCCTTCGCCGGCGACAAAATAAAGGACTTGGTCTTCTTTGTCATGAACCTCCATGCCAATCTCCCCACCGGGCGGAATACTCATCACAACAATTTGTGTGTTGTCACCGGTTTCTAAAACTTGGCGGAAGTAACTATTATCAAGAGCCTTTTGTTTAACTTTCTTGACTAAACCTTTCATAAAAACTTATTATATCAAGATTCTTGTTGATTTAAAACAACCAAGCATCGACAAGGGGACTCCCTGTCGTTTTTGGCTTTTGGAAGAAATGAAAAGAAGGGCAAAAAGTAGCGGTGTGGGCTAGATTGTATATTAGGAAGATTTGTTGTCAAAATTTGGTCTTAGGCTCAGATTTTGGGAAAAATGAAAGTTTAAACTAAAAACCTAAGCTTACTAAGGAAACAATTTCATAACAATATTTCCAGGAATCATTAAGTGAATAAGCCAAATTTCTTTATATTTTTTATTCAATTTATCAATCATCTCCCGCAAGATTTTATCATTTGCATGGGAGCCAGACCGATACAAAAGGAGCATCGCTTCTTCACTCTTACTTATTGAATAATCTTTTCTCCATTTATCTTGTAGCTTTTCAAACCATTCATCGTAAAACTCATTTAATACCTGAGGGTGTGCTATACTTCCTTTTCCATTGAAACTAAAGGTGAAGGGTAATAAAATTACACGATATTGTATTTATTTCCCTCTACAACAACCGCTTGTTCGTCTGTTATCTTGATCAATTTGTAACCGCTTTTTCCGTAGCGCTTCATTACTTTTTCATATCTTTCTTTGAACTTTTCTTTCCCCCAGTGGGGAAGAATCACGAAATTCACCAGTCCTAATCCTTTTGTAGATTTTAGGTTTGGGGCTTTGGAAGGATCGTCGAGCGGCCCAACTGGCTCAATATCTGGTCCAGCCAATGCCGCGCCAGCACTGGAACCAACATAAATCACTCCTTTACCTACCAAACACTTTGCTAATTCATCGAATCCAGATTCTTTTGCCTTCTCAAGAAGGTAAAATGTGTTTCCGCCAGCGACAAAAATAATATCGACACCTTTCGATTCTTCCATTAATTCATCTTTGGTTTTTCCTTTCAGATCAACGTCTTTCACTTTGAAACCTTTCTCAACGAGTTTCCCTCTGTCTTCGGCTACAAACCCTCTTTTTTCTTCCGGATACGTACCGCCCGCGGTTGGAACAAAAGCCACGGTAAGATTTTGCGGGACTAGTTTAAAAGCCGCGATGAGTTTATCAATCGAATAAGCTACAAAAGAAGCCAAAAACAGTTTTTTCATCGAACAAAGTTTACCATTTAGGAAGGGGGTGGGCAAACTTGATTAATCAAGAAGAAAATTGAGATTGTCTTTTGCGTTCAATTCTTTGGGCTCCTTACCCTTTACAAATACCTTCGCTTTACCCTCTCCTCCCACTTTCACTTTGCCATATTCGATAGTCAAAAAAGTCTGCTCTTCAAGGACAACCACTGGGTTATTTTTAAAAACATGATATTCACTTATTCGATCATTCCGACTTTCTGCTGAAGTTAAAATTTTGTCCTGCGGGGCATTGTAGTGGGGGTTGATGTTAAACGGGACCAAATTTAGTCCTTCAAAGAAAGTAGAACCAAGCACATTCCAGTCATTCGTCGTCAAGATATTTGGTCCGGCGATATTGGCACCCGCGCTCGCACCAATGTAAAATGCGCCAGAGCGGATTCTTTCCCTTATTTTATTTAGTAATCCGTAGCTTTTTAATTTGTCTAAAAGCTGGTAAGTATTTCCTCCCCCAACTAAAAATGCCTCGGTTTTGTCTATCAACTCCTCTGGCTTTTTGTCGAGGATTAAATGATTTAATTTTACGCCCACTTCTTCAAGGCTTTCTTTTGCTCTTCGATAATATCCGTTCGGATCGTAAACAGTGGCGGCGGAGATAAATGTCACTTCTTTGCCTCCGTTAAAGTCTGCAATTTCTTTTTTGCACCACCAATACAGAGGTTTTCCAGAATTACTTATCAAAAGAAGTCTCATTGCTGTCAAAGTTTATCACTTGGAAAAGAAGTGGGCAAATTGTTGTTGACAAAAAAGCCTTTTTGTTCTAACATTGTTATAATCCGCAAGGATTACATCCTGCGTATTGTTTCCTTATAGGATATAACATGCGTCAAAAAATTTTTCGCGTCGGCAACAGCGCTGCCGTGTTAGTTCCAAAAAAAATCCTCGAGGAAAAAGGACTTAAAGTAGGTGAAGAAGCCGAAATTGATGTACGCCCAATTTTTGAGGCAGATTCAGAAATTCATGAATTAACTAAAAGAATAATTAAAAACTATCGTCCTGCTTTAGAAGAACTTGCAAAAAGGTGAGATATCTTACTCCCCAAAATGTAATCCAAATCCATCACGAAATTATAGATGAAACAGGTGGTTTGCACGGCGTCCGTGACGCAGGTTTGGTCGAATCAGCCATGGAAAGACCAAGAGCGGTTTTTGCTGGCAAAGATTTGTACCCAAACATTTTTCTGAAAGCGGCAGCACTAACCCATTCCCTACTTATGAACCACCCTTTCCTTGACGGTAACAAACGCACTGCGGTAGTTGCTATGATGGAATTCCTACAGCTTAATGGTAAAGATTTAAAATGCGATCAGCAGGAAGTTATAGATTTTGCTCTCTGGATCGAAAACAAAAAACCGAGTGTTGAGCAAATCGCAGAATGGATCAAAAAACACACTGCTTAAACGCTCTGAAAAGAAGCGGGCAAATTTATTTGGACTTAGCCTTGGGAGGATGGGGGTTTCTCTTTTTGGTGAAACTTAGCTTGCGTTCTTCTTTTGCCGCTAGTCCTGCCTCAACTTTTTCTTGACACTCCTTATCCGGACAAATATACATTGTCAATTTTGTTTTTGTGGCACCAGCGAAAAAGGTTTTTTCTTTACCCCGGATTCGCTCTTTCCCACATCTTATACAAGGGTTTGTTTTAAACTCCATAGAAAGAGACTTAATATCTTCGTCTTGGTCCACGGTCACGAAAGCCGCCACCACTACCAAAACCACCGCCTGCTGGTCGCTCTTCGCGCGGTCGGGCTTCGTTGACGACTATATTCCTACCAGCAACTTCTTTACCGTTGAGCTTCTCAATCGCTTTTTGGGTTTCTTCGTCACTTGCCATTTCTACAAAACCAAAACCTTTGGAGTTACCACTGAATTTATCAGTGATCAAGGTAGCGCTTTCGACAGTACCAACCTCTGCAAATAGCTTTTCCAGCTGCTCCTGGCTAACATCGTAAGAAAGCGAACCTACAAATAATCGCTTAGCCATATTTTTTCCTTTCTAGCAAAACTGACGCATTGCCCCGCGCCTTGTCTACTTACCTACTTGTGGGAAAACCAAAAGAGGAAAGAAACCTAAGGATATTTTAATGAATGGAGTATATCACAACTAAATTTGTAAGTCAACCTAGGAAAGAAGCGGAGCAAGCTTTGAGGTTTTTAGCCGGTGAAACGCCCTAGCGGGCCGGTGCTATAATATTTCTCTATGAAAAAGTTTATTTCCAAAAAGGGCCGGAAAATTTTGATTCGGAAACCTAGAAAAACCGACGTCCGGGAAATTTGGCGTTTTTTCAACAGACTAGTCGAGGAGGACACATACATTCTCCGCTCCGGCAAAAAAGTTTCTTTGAAAGAAGAAGAGCAGTGGCTAAAAAACATACTCAACAAAATGTCTAAAGAAGAGGCCGTTTTTCTTCAGGCCTACTTTCAAGACAAACTGGTTGGACAAGTCGAAATAACAAAAAAGGGGTACCGAAAAAGGTTCAACGGTACTTTGCATATTGGTGTAGACCGCAACTTTCGTGGTGAAGGAATAGGCGAAGAACTTATGAAGCAAGCAGAGGCAGAGGCGAGAAAGATCGGGCTGAGAATAATTGGTTTGATAGTATTTGGTGGAAATAACCCAGCTACAAGCCTGTACAAAAAACTAGGCTACAAGGAATTTGGCAGACTCCCAAATTCAGTTGAGTTTCGAGGAAAAATGCTAGATGAAGTCCATATGTACAAAAGACTAGATCGCTAATTAGGCAAATTAGAGTTTTGCCTCGGAATGGATCCAGTCTAGGTAAGGTTTGCTAATCCTTGAGGGTTCAACGGCTACAACTTCGGGAGTTTCGTAACCAGAGTGTTTTTTTAAATAGCTTTCAACCTTCTCGAAATTTTCCTTTCGCGTTTTTAAAATCACCAAAATCTCTTTTTCTTGCGCTATTTTTCCTTTCCACCAATAAGCAGACTCGATCGGGAAAAGATTGTAACAAGCAATTATCCGCTTTTTTAGCAGCTCTTGACCAATTTTTGCCGCGGTTTCTTTATTGTGGAGAGTAGTAAAAACAAAAATCACGGTTGGATTTTATCATTTGAAAACGGGGCGTGCAAATGAGGAAGATCTCTCTCCAGAGGTCTTCCGCTGTCACAACCTACCACGTATTCCGAACCTGCGTCCTAGCTACCGCGAGTCACTCCAGCTTCATGAACTCGCACGTCACCCATCCTTCCGGCAAGTCATCGTACGGTTGGATCTTGCACCAGTAGAAACCGTCTGGGCCTAGTACTGGTTCTACGGTAATAGTAGCCTTGTGCCCACCAAAGATCTTCAGTGGCTCACCGGAATCGTCGAACCCAACCGCGTTCCCTGCTGGCGCATCGCCGAGTTCGAGATTGTAGCCTGCCTCCACAACCTCGCCTTTTTGGAAATTCGGTACCTGGCGAACGCACTGTTCTTCCACTACTGGCTCGAGAATCGCCCAGTCGGCAACATAGGCGAATTCCCCCTGGGTGTAAACTCCACCAAGAATCACCTCAACCAGCCAGTACCACGTATCCCCCCAGCTTTGATCGAAGATTCGCACTCGGTGGGCTATCCTCACACAATCCCCTTGATGAACGTGGTTCCAAAGGTTACAGCGGCCGTTCGGACCCTCGGGTGGATCCGGCTCCCTGCAAAGCTCATACGTCATAGGTACCTTGAGCACTTGACCAACGTAGTAGTCGTTCTCGGGAGGCCGGACAAGGGGTGTGAGCGAGACCTGCGGCGTTGGCGTCGGCACCCCGACGGCCTGCGTCTCAACAGGTGGGGGTGTGGGTGAGGTCTCGGCCTCGCCATCACCATCATCTTG
>Ga0214474_1000931_pt1 | contig 13856 bp, 13 predicted proteins | sample RVTome_2_FD_187335 | JGI IMG/M metagenome (GOLD analysis project Ga0214474, IMG submission 187335) | Soil microbial communities from uranium-contaminated site in the Upper Colorado River Basin, Wyoming, United States - RVT95D214 HiSeq ...
TCGAATTCCATATCGTTCGCTTAATGCGCTCTGATGGGCGAGAGCGATTCCCTGTGCATCAAGAATCTTAGATGAGACAAGAATCGGAGTTTTAGATTTTAGTGCGAGAATAATGGCATCGCTGGGTCGAGCATCAACTTCAAGTACTTCTTTGTTAATTTTTAGGGAGAGGGTTGCGTAATAAGTATTTTCTTTTAAGTCAACTATTTTAACTTCCTTCACTTTGATATTAGCCTGTGCAAGAATGGAATGGAGGAGGTCATGGGTCAAGGGCCTTGGAGAGGCAATGTTATTTAATTCCTTGTCAATTGCATTCGCTTCCAGCAAACCGATCCAGATGGGGATGGCTTTTTTCCCTTCTTTATCAGTAAGGAGGACGACAGGGTTTTGTCCGATGGGATCCAGTCTCACCCCTTTTACTTCCATTTCAATAAAAAGTGGAGGGGTCTCTTTGCTAATAGCGACGAGCACCAAAGAGATGAACAGGGTAACCCCGAGGCCGATCTTCCAATTTCTTTTCATGAGCTTCTCCTTCCACCCTTTCTCTCTCCCCACCAGCGGGGGAGGGATGGGTGGGGGAAAATGTTCTTTTTCTTAATATGGCCATCAAACCGATGATGATCTTTTGTCCATCCCGCTTCGTCAAGGGTTCCGACCTTTTTATGATTCGTTGACAAAAGGCATGATAATGTCCTTCATCCCAATTTAATTGATCTAAAAGATAGAAGAGAAATTCCCGTTGGCTTGAAGTAATAGATTCAAGTCCTTGAGGACTTCCCATTGGAATGAGTCTTCCTTTTGGAACCGGTTGGAAGGGATGGGGTAGAAGTCCTCTGAATCCCATCTCCTGGAAACGCCTCATGACCTTCTCAAACCCTTCTCCAGTCAACTGGGTTGAACTTTCCACTCCTGCCACTCCTTTAAGAATCTGGCGATAAGATTCCTCATCAAGATGGAGATCTTCTTTAGCAATATGGACAAGAGCTTTCTTCTTTAGACCAATTGGCATTTTTTCCATTATAACGGAAAGGGATGAAAAAGGAAATCCATCAACCAAAAGAGGAAGACAATGGGCAAAGGGATAAGGGAAATGTTATAAATTTCTTGCAAAAATCTTTTAATCCGTAAGATACTATATAAAATTGATCATGGGGTTTCGAATTGTCCATCTTGGATTTTTAATTATCTTTCTTATGGGTTTCTTTATGATCGGGGATGAAAGTCTCCTCATCGAGAAAGTTATGGTTTCAGCTGAAAATTTAAAACAGCATATCCAGAATCTGCATTTTGATCGGAATCCCTATAATAACTATGATAAATTGGAGCAGGCAGCGCAATATGTTGAGAGAGAATTTCTGAAGGTTGGATTGGATGTCAAAGAAGATCATTTTCAATGGGAAGGAAAAATCTATAAAAATATTGTGGCGGAAAAGAAAGGGATGAACTCTCCCCATAGTGTTTTCATATTAGGGGCCCATTACGACACTATCCCAGATTCTCCAGGGGCGGACGATAATGCCAGTGGAATTGCCGTTATTCTTGAAGTGGCAAGAAATATTCAAGCTGTCCCTTTAGATAGTACAGTTCGATTAATCGCCTTTTCCCTCGAAGAATATAATTACATCGGCAGTACCCATTACGTTGAGAAGTTGAAAAAAGGGGGGGAGAGAATCATCGGAATGATTTCATTAGAGATGGTGGGTTTTACCGGTCCAAGGCAAGATTATCCTCCTTATCTTGATCCTAAATATTATCCCAACGTGGGAGATTTTATTGCCATTATTGGGAACGAGCGCTCGAGGGGATTATTGGAAAAAGTTTATCGATCTTTCAAAATCCATATCCCCCAACTTCCATTAGAACTTCTTATTGTGCCGGGGAATGGGGAGGGAATGGAAGAAGTGAGACTGAGTGATCATAGCCCTTTCTGGGACCAGGGGGTACCAGCGCTAATGGTGACGGATACATCTTTTTTGAGAAACCCGAATTACCATCTTCCTTCGGATACCATGGAAACACTCGATTTTGAATTCATGAGAAAGGTTGCTATGGGAATCTATTATTCGATGATGGAGTTGACAAAGTAGATAATACATAGGTTAAGGTCGAGGTTAAGGAGGTTAAAGGTAGATATCTTTTGCCTCAAGTGAACGATCCTCTCCACTTCAACCTCAGACTTGAATTTCATATGAAGATCGGTGTGATTTCAGATACCCATTTGAGGGAACCTCATTCTGAGTTTAAAAAGATGATCGAATTCCATTTCAAAGATGTGGAAAAGATTTTTCATGCGGGGGACTTTGTCGATTGGAGTATTGTGGAATATCTCTCAATCCAAAAAGAGCTGATAGGAGTCTATGGCAATATGGATCCTTTGGAGATTCGAAAGAACCTCCCGCCCCATAGAGTCATTGAACTTTTAGGATTCAAAATTGGCCTGATTCATGGCGGAGGAGCCCCATTCGGAATAGAATCACGCATCCGAGGAGAATTTGATGAAGTGGATGCGATCGTTTATGGCCACACCCATACTCCCGCGAATCATCAGGTAAAAAAAATTTATTTCTTCAACCCTGGCTCCCCCACCCGATCCTTTATTCATCGAGGCACTCTCGGCATCCTACACCTTGGAGAAAAAATCGAAGGCGAAATTATCAAGATTTAAGAAGCTAATTTATTTAAATTTTGGGGTCTTCCAATAGATTAGCTTCTGACTGGGACTTTCATCTACAAGTCAATATCGGGAGCCATATCCAACAATCGAGGGTTACGGATTGAAAGCGAGGATAACGTCTGGCGGCTCACCGGCGCCGGCACCGATCCAAAATGACTGCAGTCGCGTTGGCCGGAGTCCGGTGCAGCCGCGTGTTATCCGGCGGGTTCATGGCGCAACCCTGACTGGAAACTGCGGAAGTAGGCGATCATGAAGCGCCCGCCAGCTATCTTCATCAGCCGCAACCAGCAAACCGCTCCCTCCGTCTCCCGGCTTGTATCCACTGCCATCAAACCGATGGACAGCAGCACCTGCCTGTTGAGCAAGGAAAGTACCCGGGGCGTGATCCCATGCAAGGGTGCGGTAATAGAGCGCAAAGTGCTCATCGCCGCTCAAAAGATCTACATAGCGCTGAGCAGCACACTGATGATTCGAGTCCGTGCGCTGAAGCGAATCCTCAGCCTCGACCGTGATCTTCAGTTCCGACGGCAGAAACCTGGTCAGAATAGCCCCGCGCATCCGCTCAATCGGCGGAGGGTTCGGGACCTTCACCGGTGAGCCGTTGAGAAAGACACTCCCTCCTCGACGCCCCCATGCTGTCTTATTCGTCAACGGCAGGTGAATCCAGGCTGCCTCTACCTGCCCATGCTGAACTAAGGCAACCATCAACCCCCAGGGTTCCCGACCGGCCGCGAAGTGCTTGGTGCCGTCCAACGGATCCACGAGCCAAGTGTACTCGTGGCCATTGATCCGTGATATCAGAGTGGGATCACGATGGCTGGCTTCTTCTCCGACAACTACTGATCCTGGCAGAAGCCTAAGCAGACCCTCACTAAGAGCGGCCTCTGCGGCCCAATCCGCAACCGTCACAACCTCTCCAGGACTCTTGTCGTGTACGTCGGACGAAGCGAGTCGCCGGAATCGTGGGATCAGTTCATCAGCCGCGACCGCGCGGATCAGGTCGCAAACGTGTTCATCCATCAGCATCAACCTCCCACCACATCCCAGGCTGTTTCACCAAGGCCTTTGCTAACTCGCTGAGTATCTAAATAATATTATATTGCAAGCCGTATAATTTACAAATTAATTATTTGATTCATCTTTCGGTCTATCCGTTTTTCATTTGTGGTAGTAATATACACTGTTTTCGAAGATTAGGGAAGCGAATGTTAAAGGAAGAAGTTAGTATCAAACTTGTTGGTGTTTGCGGGAAAATGTTTGACCCTTAACAGAGCGTCACAGTTTTGGTGTGGGACTTCGGCCCAAGCATTCGACTGATTTTATATAGAAGTCTCAGGCCAAGGGTAAGAGCCAGCATTCAGACTGAGGAGTCGAAGGAAAAATTATTTTTTAAGTTTCTCCAAGGCCTCCATCAGATCTTCCAGAGGAGGTCTTTTATTGATGTCGTGGACATCGATATCACGAATGATCCCCTTCTTATCAATGACAAAGAGAGCCCTTTCAGAAACTCCGTCGGAACGTAGCACACCATATCTTTTAGCGACCGCTCCGTGAGGCCAGAAATCAGAAAGTACTGGAAACCATAACTGCCCCATCTGGTTGGTCCATGCAAAAAGGGTAGGGATGTTGTCTACCGTAATTCCAAGAAGGATAGCATCGTATTGGTTGAAAATATCTTTTGCAATATTGTAACCGGGCCATTGATCCGAGCAGACGGGTGTCCAGGCCGCGGGAACAAAGGAGAGGACCACGTTCTTTTTTCCCTGAAACTGACTTAAAGATACTTTTTCCCCTGAAATAGAGGGGAGAGTGAAATTGGGCGCGTGATCTCCCACCTTCACTTTCAAAACACTATCAATCGGTTTGAGCGTCCCTGTCTGATAAATGTTCCCCTTATATGCCTCTGAAATGGCAAAGGCTCTTGGAAGGGGAATACAGATAGTAAGAATTCCAATGACTAAGATGAAATTGGTCATTTTTTTCTTTTGCATGGCTTTTCCTCCTACTTTAATCCGGAAGCTTTTAGTACGAGTTCCAGAAATTGTTCAGCCCCTGGATAATTACCTAACTGAGTATGGACAATTTGGTGAGTTCCATCCTCATTGATTTTAATAACCATAAAGTACGGTGTCCTCACCTCCCCGAAAGCCTTATGAATCGTGAAATCCTTATCCGGGAAAAGTGGGAAAGGGACATTATATGTTTTTTTGAATACCTCTACTTCATAAGAGGAATTTCCTGCACCGATCCCGATTAATTTAATCTTGTTTTTTATGTCTTGGTTATTTTCAATGAGACGGTACAATTCATTGACCCCAGGCGCATCCTTCTGACAGTAAGGGCAGTACATGCTAAAAATTTCAACAATGACTGCCTTTGCCTTGATCTGCGGGATTTTAAATAAACCGCTCCCGGAAAGCCCCAAGTAGTTCCTTTCTTCAGGGTTTTTGGGGATCGAAAGATTGATGGCTGGTAACACATCACCTTTTGATGGAGGATTGGTCGCCAGGATATGGGAAAAAAACATTAGAGGAAAAATGGCAATGACCACTAAAACTGAAAACATCAAGATTTTTTTCATTGTTTCTATCTCCTTTCAGACTTACTACCATTCATCATCATAATTTTTAGGAGACTCATTATCAAGTCTTATGTCTATTTTTCAGGATAGCCGTTGTGGCGCCCCAGGAGCCGGCCTCGGGTGAAGCCATCTTGAAAGATTCAACAAGGGGACTCTTTTTGAGAAAGGAATGGACAATGTTCATCTGTACTCCTTTCCCTTTTCCATGGATGATTCGGACTTCTTTGAAACCTTTCTTCTGACATTCTAAGAGATACTCCTCTAAAAGAGAGGGGATTTCCTTAGGGGAGAAGGTGTGGAGGTCGATCCAATCCTCAATGGGAATACGAATAGCCATAATTTAAATTAAGGGCATAGCGCAGAGCGCATGGCGCATAGCGAAAAAAATCACAACTCAAAACTCATAACTCAAATTTCTCAACTCTCAACTTCTAAATTCTTCTTGACCATTCTAAATATTCGATGAAACATGGCTCGTGTTAATTTACCTGTTTGAGTGTTTTGCTGGCTGGGGTGGTAGGTCGTAATTAAAGAAATAGTTCGGAGGTTTTTCTTTTTTGAAATCAGATAATGTTTACCATGGCCAAAAGAAAGGAAAGGGACATCGTATCCCTTTAATCTCAGAGACTTTAAGGTTTGAGTAAAAGCGATCTGACCCAGTGGGACGATTACCTTTATTTTCTCTAAAAGATCAAGTTCACTTAACAGATAGAGCCGACAATTTTCTATTTCTTCTGGCAAAGGTTTGTTCTTGGGTGGAGCACATCGAATCGTTGCGGTAATATAGCAATCGTTTAATTTAAAGCCATCATCTCTCCGAAGGGAGTTCGGTTGATTGGCGAAACCAAATTGATGGAGTGCGTTAAATAACCACTCCCCACTTCGGTCTCCTGTAAACATTCGACCTGTTCGATTGCCACCTTGGGCAGCAGGAGCCAGTCCAACAATAAGAACTCGGGCATTCGAATCTCCGAAACTGGGAAGGGGTTTTGACCAATAATCCCAATCCCGATATCTCTTGGGTTTTTGGTCAGAGACCTCTTTCAGGTAAGCGACCAATCTTGGGCACTTCTCGCATCGAATCACCGTGTCCTGTAATTCTTTTAATGCTATTTGTGTTTTCATCTGAGTCATTCATGCCTTTTGATATTCCTTTTCACCAATACCCCGCCCCCATATGAAAATATGAAGATAAGGCCAAAAGGAAGCCAGATTCCGATGACACTTGTAAACATTTCGAGACTCTTCAGAATGACCAATCCAACCAAAAAGAAATCCATCCCAGCTACAAAAAGGAGAAATATTGCCGCCGTTACAATTGGGCGAGTATATCCAAATTTTTTATGATAGAAAGCAGATAGCAATCCAAAACCGATGGGTCCCAAAATCAGATGAAATATCAAAGTCGTTTCCATATTAGTCAGTTGAGGCCCAATTCCCATGATTGCAGCACAAAAAGCCCACCCAATAAATGAATGAATGAGAATGACTATTGTTTTTTTCATAAATATTCCCCTTTTTTCATCATCATTTGAGGTTAGAAATCAGCGGCGGGTGAAACTTGTCCAATGGATTTAAGTGTTAGTTAGATAATTTTATTCCATTGTCCTTGCCCCAATCGCAAATGAAGTAGGCCCTATCTAAGATAAATCTATGAAAAAACGATCCCAACGCGGGTGCAAAAAGGATCCTTTACGGGAGATCAACACTTTTGTTGCACGGCCCACAATAAGCTTTCGGTCTACAAGACCAAAAAAGCGAGAGTCACCACTATTGTCGCGATTATCCCCCAGCATGAAATATTTTCCCTCCGGAATGATTACTGGAGTAAAGGAATGCAAAGAAGGGGACGAAGGCGTAAACATCACAGGATGCTTCTTGGTGACAAGGCTCTCCTTAAAAAAAAGATGATGTGATTGTTGGTCGAGTTCTATTTGGTCAATTATTTCTTTATCAAGTGGTTCATATTTTACAAATTGTCCATTAATAAAAAGCTGGTTTTGATGCATGGCAATTGTATCTCCAGGAAGGCCAATAACGCGTTTGATTAAACGTTTACCATCTTGAGGAGAAAAGAATACAACGATATCTCCACGTTCGGGATCAGACCATTTTATTAAATGCCAAGTAGTATATGGAACCTTAAGATCATATGCAAGTTTGTTGACCAAAATACGGTCTCCAATCAGAATAGTCGGTTTCATCGAACCTGAAGGGACATCATTTAAATCTGCTATCGCTGACCTAAATGAAGTTGCAATTAACAGAACGACTACGAGACTATATCCCCATCCCCTCCAAAATATTAATAATTTTTCTCTCCATATGTTTTTCATTCTGTTTCCCCTTTGTTGTTGGAAATTAAGCTACAAATTATTTTTTTTCAAATTCTAAGTCCATCCATGTTTTCTGTCAACCAAGATTTTAAAGACCCGTCAAGATGGATTTTGACAGAGTTCATTTTTCTTGTTAAAAGTAATAATTGAAATATGCCTGTTATCCCATCTATTGACTGGAAAAGGTTGACAGGCAGTTTGCCATAAAATGGCAGGCGTTTCTCAAAAAGGAGGTGAAGGATGCCGACCTACTCTCACTCTCAGCTTTCCACTTATGAAACTTGCCCCCACCAGTACAAACTCGCTTATATCGATAAGATTGAAGTCGAGACAGAGGGCATTGAGGCTTTCATGGGTTCGAGGGTTCATGATGTTTTGGAAAAGCTCTATCGGGATTTGAAAGTGACCAAGCTTAATTCCTTGGAAGAGCTTCTCGGTTTTTATCATCAAAGTTGGGAAAAGAATTGGAACGATATGATTCAGATTATCAGAAAAGATTACAGTGCGGAAGATTACTGCCGCCTGGGAGAAAAATGCATCGCAAATTATTATAAGCGTTACTATCCCTTTGATCAAGGAAAGACCTTGGGACTTGAAGAAAATATCTATTTCCCCTTAGAGGAAGAAAGAGGTTATTGGATTCGGGGTATTATTGACCGTCTGACTTTAGCGGATAGTTCTATTCTTGAAATCCATGACTATAAAACATCCAACAGGCTTCCAACTCAGGAAAATGTTGATTCAGATAGACAATTGGCTTTTTATCAAATGGGGGTGGGAGGAAAATGGCAGGGTATCCAGGAGGTCAGATTAATCTGGCACTACCTCACTTTCGATACTGAAATACATTCTTCAAGAACCCCTGATCAGCTCCAGCAGCTTCGTCAAGCGACCTTAGAACTGATAAAAGGGATTGAAACGGATAGACAATTTCTTCCTAAAGAGGGACCCCTCTGCGATTGGTGCGATTATCAGGGATTCTGCCCTAAAAGAAAACATCTGATTGTTGCAGGAAATCTTTTACCCAATGAGTATCTTCATGAGAAAGGCGTGGTCTTGGTCAATCAATATGTGGCCCTGAAAGAGAGAAAAAGGCTGTTGAACGAAGAAATTGATGCTGAATTGGTCAAGATAGAAGAGGCCCTCTATACTTACGCTCGGAGGGACGAACTCGAAGCCATCTATGGAAGTGACCATGTTGCTAAGATTAAGATTGAGAAGAAAGAAAAATATCCTTTAAAAGGAGACCCCAGTCGAAAGTTGTTGGATGAGCTGATTAAGAAGGCAGGGAAGTGGATGGAGGTTTCCGATCTAAATCCTTGGATGCTGGCCAGGGTGATCGGTCGAAAAGGTTGGCTCCCCTCTTTGGTAAATAAGGTAAAGGAATTCGCTACTCCAGAGGAAAGTCGATCTATCGCAGTAACAAAACTGAAGGAAAGAGAATAGGAGAGGAGATTATGAACATTCAAGTCAAGAAGAGCAAAGCTGAGAAGTTTCCCTGTGAACTTCTTCTCCTCTTTTCTTTTGAATCTCCTGAACGGTTTGAAGGTTCCATCCGAAAAGTGGATTTGAAGTGGAAAGGGTTTATATCCACTCTAATGAAACAAGGGGATTTTAAAGGAGAGTTATTTGAGTCTCGCCTTTTTTACCCCAACGGTGCTATCCCTGCTAAAAGAGTACTCTTGACAGGTTTGGGGAAAAAAGGGGAATTCAGCTTAGAGAAGTGGCGAGGGGCGGCCTCAAAAGCCGGACAGTTCATCCGAAATTCAAGAATTAAACAATTTGCTTTTCCGATAAAGAAGCTCAATGATCTTTCAGAAGAGGAACTAGCCGAATCCTTTGTGACCGGACTCCTCCTCGGTGTTTACCAGTTTAATGAATTTAAGACACTCGAGCGGGATAAAATCAAGGAGATTGAGGAATTGGTTCTCCTCGGAGAAAGAGAAGAAGAGATTAAGTTGATCAGAGACGGCCTCAGAACAGGACAAATTATCTCAGATGCGGTCTACATGGCAAGAGATTTGGTCAACGGTCCAAGCAATGAAGTGACTCCTACTGTCCTGAGCGAAAAGGCACAACAGATTGCAAGAGATCATAGAATGGAAATTCAGGTATTAGAGGTGAGTCGGGCAGAAGATATGGGCATGGGGGCCTTTGTTGCTGTGGCTAAGGGAAGTCAGGAACCCGGGAAGTTCATCACCATGGAATATAATCAAGGCAAAGGATTAGATACAATCGCCTTGGTGGGGAAGGGAATTACGTTTGACAGCGGTGGAATCTCCATTAAACCTTCGGAGAATATGGAACGGATGAAAGATGATATGTCTGGAGCTGCCGCTGTTCTTGCCACCCTTCAGGTGGCTTCCCAACTTCGGATCCCTCTTCATCTGGTGGGGATTATTCCTGCAACGGAAAATCTTCCAAGCGGGAAAGCCTATAAACCTGGAGATATTTTGAAGACCCTCTCCGGACAGACGGTTGAAGTGATCAGTACCGATGCCGAGGGAAGGCTTATCCTTTCAGATGCCCTCACTTATAGCCTTCGCTTCAAACCAAAAGCAATCATCGATTTAGCAACCCTAACGGGAGCCTGTGTGATTGCTCTGGGAGATGATGTGATCGGACTTTTCGGTAATGATGAGTCCCTTTTAAAAAAGATTGAAGAAGCTTCGGTTAATACAGGGGAGAAGGCATGGAGAATGCCTCTTTGGGATGAGTATTTTGAATATCTGAAGAGTGACGTGGCGGATTTTAAAAATGTTGGGACAAGGGCTGCAGGGGCCATCATTGGAGCTATCTTTTTGAGCAAGTTCGTAGAGAAAATTCCGTGGGCACATCTCGATATTGCTGGCCCTGCATCGATTGAAAAAGAGAGACCTTATATCCCGAGAGGGGGAACGGGTGTCGGAGTGAGACTCTTAGTTCAGTTGCTCAGGGATTGGAAGTAATAACTGGTAAGCACCAAATAACAAACAAATTCCAATGTTCCAAATTTAAAATCTCAAAAGACAGTTTTAGTTATTGGATATTTGGATTTGGAAATTGTTTGGGATTTGTGGTTTGAGATTTGGAATTTAGAAACAGAGAGTCTGTCCACTATTGACGATGAAAGATTATCCCTTTCTCAAAGCTTGTCGAAGAGAGCCAACAGCCTACACGCCGATCTGGCTGATGCGACAGGCGGGCCGTTATATGAAGGAGTATCGAGCGCTCCGAAAGAAATATTCTTTCTTAGAGATGTGTAAAAACCCTGAACTGGCAGCGAAAGTCACCCTTCTTCCTATTAAAAAGTTCAAACTTGATGCCGCTATCATTTTTTCAGATATCCTGATTCCCTTGGAGGCAATGGGACTTAAATTGGAGTTCGCCAAGGGTGAAGGTCCGGTCTTTCATCATCCCATCCGGGAATTGAGACAGATTGAAAAACTCCGAATTATTCAACCAGAGGATGACGTGCCTTTTCTTATGGATGCAATTCGGATCGTCCGGCAGGAATTAGAGGGAAAGGTCCCTTTGATTGGGTTTTCTGGGGCTCCTTTTACTCTTGCCAGCTATATGATCGAGGGAGGTCATTCAAAAAATTATATTTTTACCAAGGGGATGATGTATCAAAATCCTGTGGCATGGAAGAAACTTATGGAGAAGCTTTCAGAAGTTTTAATCCGGTACCTTAATGCTCAGGTTCGGGCTGGTGCTCAGGCCGTTCAACTTTTCGATTCTTGGGTAGGATGTTTGAGCCCCAGTGATTATGAGAAATATATTTTACCATATTCGAAAAAGGTCATTGATGGAGTGGAGAAGAGCGTCTCACTCATCCACTTTGCAACGGATTCGGCGACCCTTTTGGAGTTGATGAAGCGGGCAGGAGGAGAGGCGATTGGAGTCGATTGGAGGGTGAATCTTAAAGGGGCGTGGAGACGTCTGGGTTACGATGTTGCTATTCAGGGAAATCTTGATCCTGTTATTCTCCTTGGCCCTGTCGATCTCATTGAGAAAGAAGTCAGGCGGATTCTTGATAGCGTAGGGGGGCGATCCGGCCATATTTTCAATCTTGGACACGGGATCCTTCCAAACACCCCAATTGAGAATGTGGCTGCTTTGGTCAATATGGTTCATGAATATAGCTCAAAATGGAGATAATTGGAGGTTAGAGGAGCGCTGCCTACCGACAGGCAGGCGCTTGAGGTTAGAGGTAAAAGAATTTGCCTTAATCCTCCAGCCTCAAACCTTAAACTGATGTGCTGATGAAATCTCTTCTCCTTTTAGCTTTTGGAGGTCCCCGCTCTCTGGATGAGGTGGAACCATTTTTAACCCGTCTCTTCAGGGGCAAAAAACCTTCTTCAGAACAAATGGAGAGGGTCAAGGAGCGTTATCGATTCATTGGAGGTTGCTCGCCTTTGCCAGAAATCACATTTAAACAAGCCAAGGCCCTGAAGAAAAGTCTTGATTTGAAGGGCTACCAATTTAAATCCTATGTGGGAATGCGTTATGGACATCCCTTGCTTGAAGAGACATTGGAAGAAATTCTCCGAGATGGGATCACGGAAATCATTGCCCTTCCGATGGCACCTTTTCAGTCCCGAGCAAGTACTGGTGCTTATATTGAAGAAGTGACCCGAGTAAAAAAGAATCTGGATGAAGAAATATCGCTCTCTTTCATTGTAGGTTGGCATTTGCATCCTTTATTCCTTGAGGCGGTTCAGGAGAGGATTGAGGAAGGGTTGATTCAATTCACTCCAGAAGAAAAGAAGAAAGTTCATCTTATTTTCACCGCACATAGTCTCCCAATATCCCTTGTTGAGAACGAACCCTACGTGAAGGACATAGAAGAAAGCGTAAGAGAGGTTCTTAAAAAGATTGAACCTCTTCCTTGGCATATTGCCTTTCAGAGCAGAGGAATGGGATCGGAGAAGTGGTTAGGTCCGGATGTCGAATCTGTCTTAGAAGGCATTTCCAAAGAGAAAATTCGGGAAGTTCTCATTGTTCCTATTGGATTTGTTTCAGACCATATCGAAATTCTTTACGATATCGATATTCTTTATCGAGAAAAAGCTGAATCTTTAGGGATGGTATTAAAGCGCACCCCTTCCTTGAATTATTCTGGGAAGTTTATCGAGGCACTTGCCACAATTGTGGAAGAACATATTCATACCCAATTTCCCTCTCCCTTGAAAGGAGAGGGAGGGGGTGAGGGTGGATAGGGAAATTTACCCCCTCCCCTTAATCCCCTCCCACCAAGGGAGGGGATAGAATTGAGTGAGATTGAAAGTTAGGAGCGATATGAAACGGATTATCATCATCGGTGGTGGCGTTGCCGGACTTGGCGCAGCCTATAAGATTACCCGCGCCGCCTCCGAAGGTCATGACATCGAGTTCATTCTGATAGAAAAGGACAAGCGCCTCGGGGGAAAGATCCAGACAGAGATTGTGCCAGATCCCTCGGAGGAAGGCAGATTTATTGTGGATGGTGGTCCAGACTGTTTCCTGACTGAGAAACCGGCCTGTCACCGAATTGCAAAGCTCGCAGGGATCTTCGATGATGAACTGCCAACTGACGATTCCCGGAGGCGTACGTTGATCCTGTCTCGTGGCAAGCTTCATCCAATGCCTGATGGTGTCATGATGTTTGCACCCACGAAATTTGTGCCCTTTGCCACGACCGGCCTCTTCTCGTGGTCTGGTAAGATCCGGATGGCCATGGACCTCTTCATCCCCCCTAAGAAGGTGGAACCTGGTGAGTTCAACGATGAAACCCTTGAAGACTTTGTCGTTCGCCGTATGGGTCGTGAATGCCTCGATCGGCTTGCCGAACCGCTCGTCGGCGGTGTTCACGCTTCTGATCCAAAACAAATGTCACTGGCCGCAACCTTCCCACGCCTCCTTGAGATGGAACAAAATTATGGGTCGCTGCTGAAAGCCTTCATCGCAATCCGTCACAAGGTCGAGGAGATGCGGCGCAAGTACCCGGCCAGGCCGGGCGAGAAACCTCGTACGTTCTTCACATCATTTGTGAATGGCATGCAACAACTTACGGACCGTATGGCCGATGTTGCAGGTCATAAGAGAATGCGCACGGGAGTGTCGGTCAGTTCACTCGAACATACCTCTGAAAACGGATGGTGTGCCTTGCTCTCTGACAGTTCCTCCATCAATGGGGATGCGGTCATCGTGGCCACCGAGTCATGGGCTGCCGAGCCGCTCATTCGTCCTCACGACAAAGCCATTGCAGACTCACTTGCCAACATACCAACTTCTTCTTCGGCGA
>Ga0214474_1000932_pt1 | contig 13835 bp, 20 predicted proteins | sample RVTome_2_FD_187335 | JGI IMG/M metagenome (GOLD analysis project Ga0214474, IMG submission 187335) | Soil microbial communities from uranium-contaminated site in the Upper Colorado River Basin, Wyoming, United States - RVT95D214 HiSeq ...
TTTTTCCATCGTGATCCCGTGAGCGTCTGCCCATTCTTTGAACTTTCCGACGATGGTATTATCTTTATCTATCTCCGGTTTTTTAAATTGAGCATACCATGCCTTGAACCGCTCTCCTACGGTTTTTGTCGCTGTCGAGGTATTATCAAGCTCGGTTTGAACGCCTTGCAAAGATTTTCGAATGTCGCCCGATCCTTTGGAAAAAGCTTCATTCATTTCGTTCATTATTCTTTCTATATCCGTACCAGACGAACCTACCTTGCTAACAAGTTCTGCTACACTCCCTACTACTCCGTCTATATATCTTTGATCTGCTGTATTGTAATATTCAATAAGTTTATGAAGTTGCTCTACTCTTTCTGATTGCGCTTTATCATATTGCTTCTGTGTTATTTCTTTTTTTTGCAGTCTTGCCCAATCTGCATCATCCGCTTTTTCTTGTTCCGCTCTAAGATTATCTATTTTCTTTTTTGCGTCCCCGCTCATCATATCAATGGCGTCTTTAACACCACCAACGACAGCCCCTGCAATTTTTATTCCGGCAACTATCAATTGCATTTTCAAAAAAACTATTTCCATAATTGCGGCGACACCAAGAAAAATAGGATTTAAATCTTTTCCTGATGTACCAAAAGATTTAAGACTTTCCGAAACAGATTTAAAAGTAGATTGTCCCATTGTGGTTATTTCTTCAACAAATATCTTTATTCCAGTTCCGGCCGCTACCAGATAACCGCCCAATGTTGATATAACGTCTGATATGATTTTAAAACCATCGGCAGACTGAACAAATTCCGTTGCCGCCAGCGCCATGTTATCCAGTTGCGCTATGATATCTTTAGCAAAAGGCAAAGCCATTTCTCCAAATATTCTTTCAAGACTTTCAAAATCATCTAATAGTGTTGATAGTCTTCCTGAAAAAGTTTTTGAAGCCGACTCCATCCCACCAAAAAACAAACCTCCTTTTGATGTAGCCGCCTGAAAAGCTTTTGTTACCATTTCAGCCGAAATAGCACCTTTGCTCATTTCGTCCTTTAACTGCGCAACGCTTTTTCCGGTTTGCTCTGCCATTATCGTAAGCGGGTTAAATCCGGCGCTGATGAGTTGTAACAGGTCTTGACCCATCAGCTTTCCGGTGCTCATGATTTGAGCATAAACAAGATTCAATTGAGAAAATTTTTCTTTATTACCTTGGGCAATATCTCCCAACATTGACATAGTGGGCATTAGAGATTCGGCTGATTGTCCAAAACTTAATAATAGTTTCCCTCCTGATGCAAAATCTTTCATACTGAAAGGAGTAGCGGCAGCTTTCTTTTTGAAATCTGAAAGTACTTTATCGGCCTTTTCTGCTGATCCTAATAAAGTAGTAAAACTATTACTATAATTTTCCATTTCTACGGCAGAATTGAATCCTGCTATGGCAACATTTTTTAATGTGTTAATAACAGTCATGCCAGCTTGTTTGAAAAGATCATATGCAAACTGTGCGTTAAACATTGATTTGGCCATTGAGTCAGTGTGTTTGTTTACATTCTGTGCACCTTTGACAAAATCAGATGAATCGAGTTTTATATGCCCTATTACCGATCCAGCATCAAAGCTCAAGCTACAACCTCTTAGACCGTTTCATGTTGTCCCATATCGTAAGGACTTTTCTATTCTGCAACTTGTTTATCTTTCTCACGATCGAATCAAGCCACCGCGTGAACGATTTTGAATTCCTGTGTTGCTTGTCCGGTTGTGATCCGACATTCGCAGCGTTCACCGCTTCTGCAAAATCCATTTTACGCACCATCCGATCAATCTCGTTCTGCTTATGTATTTCGACCGACATAATTCTAAAAACCCTTATGTCATATTCGTTGTACAAATTTTCTACGTCTTGAAGCGAAAACCCAGCCTTGATAAAAGGCAGGACAACGGATTGCCCTGCCTCTACGTAGGGTTCGCTTTCCCTGTGATTTCCTCCGTCACTCGTTCGAGTACTCTTTTAATTACACGGATATCAACATTGTCATAATCTGATATCTGACCACCGAACAAAGTTACCATTTGCTGATTAAGCATATCGGACGACTTTTCTCCTTTGGCTATTGCATCAATCTCTGACATTGTTTTTCTTGATACTGATTTTACTACAAGGACGATTGATTTTCCGTCAATATCCTGTATCTCAATCTCGATAGGTGGCGGCATTAAAATCTTTTCCATATTCTTCAATTCCTTCTTTTTGTTTAGAGTCCTACGCTCGAAGCGTATCCCGAATATCCAAATGCTTCCTGTGTCTCATCGTACAGGCAATAGAAAACTACCTGGACTTCGCGCTGCGTGTCCGGTCCGAACGATCCGATTGATCCCGATACGGTCGGAATTGCTTTGTAAAAATGGAGTTTGAAAAGTGAATCGGTCGATGCGTTTCCATCGCTGTCTACGCGGGTGAGCACAAGCGGCTTTGCGAAGTTGTCGCGCCCTGACCTGTAGATATCGCGCCCGAGCTTTGCACTAAGTCCGTCCGGTGAAGTTGTAAGGCCACGGATAACTTCCTTGAGCCTTAGCCAGGTTATCTCGCCGAATTTCGCTGTTACCTGGTACGCCTGTCCGGTTGGTATTTTGTCATACGGCTGCGTACCGTTCTGAGCAAAATTAATGTCCTTCATATCCTCGACGAATTCCAGAGAAGCCTCATCGATAGTTTTACCGAGATCAACATTATTGAAATTGATGACTACGACACCAAGCGGTCCTTCAATAAAGTTGTTTCCAATAGGAGGGTTCATATAATAATTCCCCCTGAGATTATTTAGTTATGTTTGATTTCTTCTTTTGCCGGTCTCTGTGATGGACGGCTTGTTATGTACGAGTAAAGTATATCTGATAATTGGTCGTATATTCAATACGCCCTGATTCATCAGCTCCTAAACAAAATGGTAATTGAATCGCAGAGATTTGCGATACTTTCATCTTTGCGAATATTTCGCCGTTTACGGTAACGGCTGGGAGTTCAAGCCCGAAACGGCTTGTAATTTTCTTGAATATATCATGCGCGAGCTTTCTTGATTTTGCCACGTCGAAATCGCGTGTGAGAATCTGGACCGTCTGCATATCACGTTGTATCCACGGCTGTTCAGTTCCGCCCGATTCCATGACAAGTATGTTGCGATCGGGGATTTCCTGCTGTCCTGCAAGCAGAATTCGTCCGTTCGTATAGATAACTTCTGTGGGAAATTCGGTTTTAAGATATTTTACGAACTGGTATATCATGCCCCGGATTCCTTTTTAAGCTGTCCAGCATAGAACTTCACAAGGTCTTTCCCGTCGGCTTTCAAATGTTTCTCTATGAACTTATTTCCGACGTTCCCGAGCATTCCGGGATTTCTCAGCGATTGTTTACTCGGGATTTTCCCGCCTACTGTCCATTGCGTTTCGTGGAGTCGTGCCGCATATGCCGTGTTTAGTCCTACGGTGATATCGTCTTTGTTGCCTTCCGAATATGATGTGTTTGGTGTTCCGTTCGGATAATTAGATTTTGTGTCACCTACGAAAACCGATCCGGTAAACACAGACCCAGACCCGCGCAGGACGCCTGTCATTATAGGAGGTACAACCGATTCATTCGCCGATCCGTTCACAACGATATTCAATAACTGTAACCCCATGCGCGTCCGAGCGAGTTGATCCGCTGACCCTGATTTATTCTGCCCCATTGAAACTTTATCGAAATACTTTTTTAACCCTGGGGTGAGATTATCTTTTACGGAAAATCCGCTTCTTCTTCCGCTACCAAGTCCACCCATTATATCCATATCTCCCAATGACTCGCATCAAATCCGTGTGCGCGCGCGAGCTTCTTTATCTCGCATTCTTTTTGACTCACTACGAACGCAGAGCCGACAAGTTTTTTCACAGTTACGCGATCTTCATATGTTACGACCTGCGAAGGTTTACATATTATATGCGTGTTCGTGACCATCTCTTTACCGTTCGCGCCCTTGACTATGGTATTCACATCCTCGACTCTTGATTTTATGCCTGATTCGACCGTCTTTGTAGACACGCCCCATTCGTCTACTGAGATATGTGTTATGTCTATTTCATCGGTCAAGTACATATCAATCATGCCAGTATTGTACCATGCTTTTTTTCAAAAGTCAATATTTTACAATCAACATGTGATCTTTCTGTTTCGTTAATCATCGTATAATTGCACAATTTACCAGCTACATATTCCGATGTTACAGAGTTTGCCCGTATAACACTATTTTTATTCACGTATGGCGTATCAAAAAATCGTATTTTCCCCTCATCGCGAATTTCTAAAATCAGGTATTTGCCTCCCGATATATTGCAGTCACTCAAAAAATTATTCATGTATATTTGAGTGGGGAAATGTATCATACAAGCAAGACACACAATAACATTTGGCTTCTTCGCTTTAAAATCCCATTGATGTTTTTCGAGCAATATCAATTCTTTGTTTTTATAATCCTTTAAATTACTACTTGCTTTTTTATAACTTCGTTCAGATATGTCATACCCTATATATTTTTTTATACTGTGGTTTTTGAAAAGATACTCTCCGAGCAGCCCGCCTCCGAATCCAAAATCAATTATAATCTTATTATCAACATTTATAGCGTCGGTAATGTGCTCTTTGTATCTCATGTACATTTCTTCACGTTCCCCCGATTCCCCAAGATGAGCTTGACGTTCGGAAACATTATTCCATATACTTTTCATTTTCTTTGCAAGATTCATATTTCAACCTCCGCGATACTTGTTTTAGCCTCTTTATCAATATAGATTCCGATCGGTTTCCCCATGACAAGCCGATGATATTTCACATGGATTCTGTTTAGTTGCATTGTTGTGTGTTCGAAATGCACCCAATCCCGACCGGTGTAAAATATTATTACATGCCCTTTGTCATAAGCTGCGTTGATACGTAGTATTTCTTCATAATCGATTCTTTCCTCCCGATAGATTGGGTGTCCGCATTCGCCGCATTTGTCGACATGGGAAAATATTATTGTGTCATCTATGTCTATTACAAATGTCATATTACACTCGTAAATTTCTGAGTGAGCTTATAAACATTCGATATCGCAGACCCCACGCAGATATTTTTTACGCCCATCGAATACGCTTTCGAAATATCGTTTCTGATTTTGAAATTCCCTTCCGCGATTATGTTCTTCTCCCCTTGCTCAATAAGCTCGTGAATGATTTTGAAATCAGCATCGTAAAGACTCGAAAACACTGATAACGTCGTGGCTATGTACGTATAATAAAGATCGTTATCTTTTATGTTCTCATAGTCTTGTATCGTGGCGATATCCGCAACAATCTTTAATTTCCTTGTCCTGCAATAATTCGAAACGGCTATAAGGTTTTTGTTTAACTCCCGGTAATCAACCGCGATATAATCAGCCCACGCAGAGACTTTATCTATCTCAATTTTAGTAGGCGTAATGTATGCTTCCTTCACTGGATCATTTACTCGGTTTTTCCATAGTCCTATGATGGGTACTTTTTTACCTGGCGGAAGGTGCAAATATTTATCCGTGCGAAGCGCAACAGCTCCTGCGTTGATTGCATCGATTGCAAGCTCCTCTATCGTAGGGCGCGTGTAACCTTGAATAGATACTATGATTCCTTTGTTTAGCATTTTATACCTCTATCAGCCATGACGAATCCTTGAACATCCTTATCGGTTTATGCAGCTCGTTAACCGCCCTGATAACTCCGGGGAACTTTTTCCAATAATCATGACCGCATAGAAAACCGCCTTTACGTATTTGCAAAGATCGTTTAATCCTGCTTTTAGTTGTGCGTTTCTTTCTGGTATCATCATACACCCCTATATGTGAGCCTGACTTTTTTCTCGGCTTCGGATGCAAGCTCGATCGAGTTGTCAACGGCCAATCTGCTTTCTATTTCTTTAATATCCACGATTATTCCTTGCATCTCGTGAAAATCGCTTGACACTGTTCCATGATCTGAGCCCTTCCATTCCTTGTTAAGCGTGTAGTGTCGTTCCACATATTCAGCTCCGAGTAATATCATGTACGGTATCGCACAACCTTGCTTGTCGTGTGAGGAATACCCGAATCGACTCTGCTTTAGTTTTTCTTTCAGATTCAGCGCCATTTTAAAATCAATATCGTTTAATCCGCATGGATAGATCGAACGACAATACATGGTTATGTCTGATTTATCGAACCACGGCCACATGTCAAGCTCGCGCAAGGTATGCATTCCTGTCGATACGATTATTTTGAAATACGGGTGAACGTCGCTCATCGGTATCTTTAAATCGAACAACTGCAAATTCATAGCGTAATTACTGTAAAACTGACTCGGTAATTTTATATACTCGAATCCGAGCCTGATCATTTGATCCATGCTGATTAAATCAAATACGGTTACAACCGTTTTCAATCCAGCTTTCTCTGCGTACTCTTTGAGACTCGCTATCTGATCAACCGAGAATTCCAGTGCCTTGCGGTGTTCGTAGTACGTAGAGCCGAAAGAGTTCTCCGGTTTACGAGGAGTGTTGCCGATTTCTTTCGGAATAAGATCACAATCGCGTTTCTGAAACTTGATACCCCATACTCCGAGCTTTGCAGCTTCATCTATCATCTTGATTGCGTTGTAGATATTACCCTGGTGGTTTGCTCCGAATTCGAGTATTATTTTTGTTTTTGTAGCCATTCTTCACACTCCTGCAAGTCTTCTGGTGTATCGATATCAAATGATTTTATATTCTCAAAAAAGATGCCCTTCCCTTTTTCTTTTAAATATCCTTTTGAATACACATAATAGCAACCATCTTCTTTTCCTTCTTCATCAACACTGTATAAATATTCTGACAGTTTAGCAAAAGTTAAATGAGTTTCTAATTCATCGATTATTCCTAAACCTAAATCTATATTTCTCACCGGCTGTGTCGGCTGTAACAGAATCAGGTAATCTGCATCAAGTATCCGGTTCACGTACTGCATCTTCTCATATGTCGTATTTTGTGAAGTGTCGTATAACTCGATCGGTTCATAGATAATCGGAGTCTGATCTTTCACATAATCAATTATTCGCTGATCCCGCGTGAACGTGTAAAGTGGGATATCGATCGAGCGAGCAAAATCAATCGTGTGCTGCAAGAGAGGTTTACCGTCGAGCAAAGCAAGACACTTACCGGGGAATCGCTTGCTATCCATACGTGCGCATGTGACTGCTGCTATTTTCATGACATAACCTCCGCGTATAACGCATTCCATGCGCTCATGGTTTTCTCGATTGTGAAGTCTAATGCTCTTCTACGCGCAAGCCATGACGGAATTACTCTATGCTTTTTATCTTTCAACAGCCACACAACCGTTTTTTTCAATTCCTTAATGTTTTTACATGGATACTGATTGTTCCCTATCATCTCATGCATAGACGGCTGATCCAGATATACTATAGGCAACCCAACCGCCATGCATTCAAGCACGGCAAGCGGAAAAACTTCCTCGAACGATCCGTGCGCGAACACGGCAACCGATAATTCAGACAGCGCAAGGAACTTGTTTTCGTTGGTCACGTCTTCGTTATAAAAAGCGAACGGGTGGAGTAATTTTTCCTTCACATTGCGCGAAATTATCAACATCCTCGAATCGTCTACCGAATCGAGAATCTTTCGAGCTGTCTTATTCCATGCCGGGTGAAACTTGCCTTTGTCGTCTCGCGTTATTCGCCCGAACCATTTGCTATTCAAGTCAGTCTGTACCTTAGGAATTTCTACGCTTGAATATATGACCCGTGAGTCAATGCCTTTTTCTTTGAGTAATTTTTCCCGCCAGTAGTTTGTCTGTGTGACAACATAATCCGATTCCTTTGCGGGTATACACGGATACGAACTATGAACAAGCGAAATTATTTTACTGCCAGGATACGGGCGCTTGAAATCTCGAAATTCCTTGTATCGTCTTTTGAAACAATTCAAAACGTAAATATCAGCCTGTGGATAAGGAATATCACCAAGAAGATGATATACGTTTTCACCATTCGAGTATTGTACCAGGTCTTTTGTAATCTTGCCCATTCGCTCAAGAGGGAGCGTCCCTATGTGGCATATTTTCATTTTTGTATACCATATATTTTTAGCTTCTCATCGTTTGTTTTTACTTCAGTCAATAACAACTCAATTGCTTCAATCGTCATTGCTGATAGATCCTTAGCCCCTTCTTGCATAGAACTTGTTGCAATTTTAGCCATAAGAACATACGAATCTAAAAATCTAAGTGCTTCATCTCTTGTCATGCTTCTACATCCTTCCATGAAACTTTTCTGAAAGTTTTTATATCTCCGAACGGATCTACATTTATGATCCGATCTTTCCACTGTTCAAATCTATCGAAATATCGCGGTATCTTTTCAAGATAGTTTTCCCATCCCTTAGCTTTCAAAGACTCGCCGGTATAATCTTTCTTGAAGTGATTCCCGTCTTTATTATTCTTTAACCCTCCGTTATCCATTCCTATCATATATATCGGATTAGCTCCACTGATAATCGCAAGGTGAAGAGCGCACACGCCCGACACTTGACCGTCATAAAGCCCGTTGATTATCTGTTCCGTAGGCGCTTCTTTTGTTTTGTAGAATATCGTAACCTTATCCGAAGGCGTGAGCCCCGATCTTCGTGTAGCGAACACGCGGCCTTTGTAATGACCGAGTACGTCGTACTTAGACAACTTCAAGAATCGACCGTCGAGAAAAAGAAACCACTCGAAATAATGGAAATCCTCGATGATATGATTTATTCCTATCGAATGTTGGCCTATCAATTTGTCAAACGTAAACCCATCCTGCATGGCGTTTGCAAGACCTCGGCTGCTACCTATCACATAACACGGTTGATTTTTCCATGCATTCTCTATACCGTTGAACGGTCCTATCAAAGACGGTTGATTGTCAAGTATTGCCTGAACCTGAAGCTTAAACCATAATTCATCCGATCCGTTTTTCATAGCGCCTTGCTCCTTCTTGATTGCGAGTGCGTCGTTGATATTCAAAATATTGATTTCTTTTTTAGCTTCTACGGTTATGGGCATTTCGATAATCTTGTTGTGCTCCTTGCCTCTTATTTGTTTGTGCATTTGCTTTATCTCAATCAATGCAGTTTTCTTTCTGACACTGGTATCCATGCCGTTCGCGTCGGGTGAATATCTGATTCGTCGTTCGAGAAATCTATATATTTATCGAGCGTTCCTTGTTGCTCTAAGAAATCTTTGAATACGATCGTCTCGGAATGCTGACAATTTGGATGGAACGGGCTCAATTCTGTTGCCGCCGGGAAATCTGGATCACTGCCTGAAAGTGAGAATATTTTACCTTCGTATTCCGCGCATATCCTGCATAGCGTGTTGTGTGATGATACCTGCACAAGATCCGCGCCTACTGCATCAGCTGTGTCTATCACCGCCTGCGTGCTCGCTTCCATGAGTTTAGTACGGGTGACCATCTCCGCGTAAGTATCTATTTGCCATTGTTCAGGATTGCCATTTTTATCGATTACGGTAATATATTTACCGTCAATAGCTTTCTTCAGTAACTCATTGCGTAGTTTTTTCTTTGACCCCTGAACAGATCCGCTTTCAAGATATCCGTCAGCAATAGCTTTCTCAATTTTCTTTTCTGATATGTTTATTTGCTGCGTAAGGCTCGCAAGGCGAGTAATACTTTGTTGTCCCGTTTGTAACCCGGTTCGATACGTGGATATTGTTTCGTTAAGCAATGATTTCAAGCTTTGTTTCGATCCGTGAGACGATACGAGGTCATTTACTTTCGTAGTTTTCGGTAAAATGAATCCCTTGTTTTTTATACGCGTGAGTTCTTCGCGGACTTTGCTTTTATAATACTCAGGGAAATTCCCGAGCAAGAATTCCTGTGTCATCTTACGCGCCAAGTCGTATTCAATTTTTATTCGTTGATTTATTTTCGTCCAGTATAGACTTGACGTATCTTTCGATGTGGAAATCTCAGATACGATCTTATCGATATTCTTTGCAGTGCCCGACAGCTTTTTTAATATTTTATCTGTCAGTAATTTTAATTCTTGTTCTCGTTCTACTCTCGTCATATATTTCTACTTTCTTCATCGTGATAAATCTCTGTGAACTGATACGATCTTTCCGCCCGAATTGATAAGCGCGTCGTCCGGCAACATATCCGAAATGAACGGAGGGAAAATCGCGCTCGTAAGCGTCTCGGAAAAACTCATGATAGAAAAACTCTTTACACCTTGCGCGTTCAATGCCTGGTGTTTTACGTGCTCATCATAAAAATTGTAAATGTACCAGGCCAATTCATATTGAGCACGCTTGATTTTTATGTCCGTGCTCGAATCAGCAATGCTATACAAAGATTTCATCCAATTGTACGCGGATGTTAAGAGTTGTTCTTTTTGCAAATTAGCAAGGGACGCCCATGCGGACGCCCCCCACTTTGTTAAAAAATAATTGTTTGCTTCAGCGAGAGTGACCCATGGTGTCATTATATGAGGTCCACCCTCATGATCTGTTCAGTGTCCGCAATGACTGCGCCGTAGATTGCCCACACGGTTTGAAGCATGTTCAACGTGAGCGGATCTTTCGGAGCCGTGAAGGTCGTCGGCTGCATGTCGTCGGCTCTCTGGATTTTGTTTCCCGGGAGAACCATGACCGGGTGATCATGCACGATCGATGCATCATATGTGTAGATCGGAGTTATGTTCCAATCAACTTGCTGGTTGAGTGTTATTGCTCCGATTACCGTACCCCTTGTAGCATTCAACGCGGCTGCGATTCTTGTTTTGTCGAGCGGGTTCGCGTATAGGTAGAGCTGCGCTGCCGCCATGTTCTGCGGATCGTATCCTTTATCCTTCAGCCTGTTCGTAAGGTTGAATGCAGCGAGGTTAAGCGTGATTATATCGCGCAAGAGGGTTGTCGTTCCCGCCTGCCATGCGGTGCGGTTTGCTACGAGTGCCGCCGCTGCCGCGATCAAGAGATAGTGATTCGCTGCTTTGTTCGACCAGAAACGATTCCTAAAAATCGAGGCCATGTCTACCATCGCCGCAATCTTTCTATACCGGATCATTTTGTCTGTCCATCCGAGTCCGCCGCCGAAGTAATCGACGTGCGCCGTGATCACTGTTCCGCTGAGTTCGTCGAGGTGAATCGAATTGCCTTCCGGGATGAGGTGGAACGAAAGCGCGTTCTGGACATCGTAGATATCCCATGTGTCTTGACCTGTCCCAAGCGGAACCGATTTAAAAACCTGTTCATATCCGAGGTCGAACGCCTGCGCTCCGATGGTCACGTTGAACGCATCGGAAACGAGTTTCGCAAAGTCAGTGCTCGATGCAACAGCCTGGATGCTTTTCATAGCCTGCATCTTTTTCACGACTTCGCTTTTCGGTTTCATCATGAACGCATTGAGTGCGACCTGTATCTTTGCGCCGGTGTTTCTATCGCCTTTTTCGAGCGAGCTCTGAAGCATATCGAAAAAGAGATTATCATCTTTTGTGAGTGTGTTTACCATTTATTTCCTCCTTCCTTAAAGGTCCGTAGCCGTGGGTGTGATCCCGATGAATTTGAATATTACGGTTGTGTCGTTTGCGCCTGCGTCGAATTTTGCAATTCCGCAGAATATGTAATCGACCCCTGCCGTCCCTGTTGCAACAGGCGATACCTCGAAATACTGCGGCGTTGTAAGCGCAATCCCTGCTGTTACAGGATAAGCAAAAAGTCGATCGCCTGATACGATCTCTTCCCCGGTTCCAACACGCTTAGCGCATTCGACTTGCTGGCAGTTATACAGAAATGCCATATCCTCGCCTGCGTTCTCGCGGTCTTTGATCACGAACCCGAAAACATCTTGCCTACGGAATCCCATTCCGTTGCGTGTCCCTGCGGGAGGTGTTACATCGAAAAGATCGTCATAACATTCCGACCTATTGTCTTTCCATCTAAACATTTTTGTTGCTCCTTAAATGTTTGCGTTGAAATCTTCTTCGAGTAACGGATTATTCTCTGCCTTCGTCATATCGCCAGTAGGTGTTTTCGTATTACCGGTATCGTTTTCTTTTTCCGGTATGCCTTCGATATCGAGAATTCTTTTTCTCTCGTCGATTTCCGACTGGATGTATTTTTTCAAACCCTCGTCGGATGTATCCTCGATATTTTTGAATCTCTCCTTGATGAATTTTCGCTGTTTGTCAGTCGTAGGAATCAACTTGTTTTCGTCGAGAATTTTTACGAGTCTGTCTTTTGCCGTTACAGAGTTAATCTGTTTACTCAAAGTCTTTTTTTCTTCCTCTAAGTCATTTAGACTTTTGTCTTTTACCTGTATGTCTTTTTCAAGCTTATCCAGCTTTTCAAAGATCGGTGAAATTTCCCTGTCTTTCTTGATTTCATCCAGAGAAAATACTTGTGTTGGAAAAGTATTTCTGCGCTTCAGCTCCGTCACCAACTCCGCGAACGGAACCGTCTTTAATTCTTCCGGCATATTTCCTATGTCCTTTTTGTCTTTATTTTCATCGCCCTGTATGGCGTTGAATGCTTGTGCTCTAATCTTTTTACGAGAACCTCTCAAGCGTTCTCTTGCGTTATGTCCATCATAACTCATTATAATTCCCGAGCCGCCCTGTTCGTCAGTAGAAGAAAATCCCATACTGGTATAAAAGTCTACAAGTCTGCTTTGACTTGTTTTTGCATCTTTTGGCAAAGCTACTAATTTAATATCTAATCCTGTTTTCTCTGCTACATCCAAAGATTTATCAAGCATTTTTTCAGCATATCCCTGACCTCTATATTCAGGTTTAGTATATACCAGATCAATTTCAAGATATTCATCACCTTGACTTTCTTCGCCCTCATCGTCAATAACTGTATCCGATGTTTTTGATATAGAAACATATCCAGCTTTACTTTCAACATTGCCAATATTATCAGTAGCTTTTATACTTTTTTCTACATCTTCTTTTGATTCAGTGTCACTTTTTTTCCCATATGGTTTTCTCCCGCTTCCCGGACCGCCGCCCTGTAATACAAATGCCTGTACCATCCCAAGCCGCTTAGCGTCAGCAAAAGCGGGTTTGTCGACTTTCGAATTCGATAACGCTATCCCTGTAAGCTTGTCTATCGTTCCAGCGAACCAGTGCCCGGCCTGTTCGAAAAGATTCCAGTTCGCTTCCTGGCTGCAAATATCGCTATCGGATACTTTCTCTTTATTCGGGAAATATCCCACGGCTATATGATGCAACTTGCCGTTTATCTCTCGCTCCGTGCTGGCGACTATCTCTCCGAGTGATTCCCGGTTTTCTGTGGAATTGTCCGCGTTATGCCCCTTGAAAAACTTTATCCCTTTAAGGATTATATTCTTAATGGATTGAACCGCCGCCCGCGTCCAGTGAATCGGTCGTGCTGTGTCGCCGAGAATTGACGGCCGACTCGTACCTTCGTGACAGATTGAATACGCCTGGAAAAACGGATGCGGATCAGTGGCCTTGATCTTCGTTATCGTGTCGTTATCGATCAAGGCCATGATCTCGCTGGAGGATAGAGACGAGGAGAGACATTGGAGCGAAAGATAAGCCCGGATAGTTTCAGGCATTATTTCTTGATTTCCTTTTCCTCGATAGGTTCAGGATCGAGCGCCTTCGAGACTTTGCCGAATGCTTTGCCTCGTTCGCTGTCCGAAATATCTTTTTTCGGCGGGACGAGATTATGTGTCGAGCATACAGCGTTCGAGTGCTTGAGTGATTTTTCGTCTTTGTTATTCTGGATTACGTCGGATATGTTCATGGTTTATTTTAC
>Ga0214474_1000933_pt1 | contig 13835 bp, 12 predicted proteins | sample RVTome_2_FD_187335 | JGI IMG/M metagenome (GOLD analysis project Ga0214474, IMG submission 187335) | Soil microbial communities from uranium-contaminated site in the Upper Colorado River Basin, Wyoming, United States - RVT95D214 HiSeq ...
TAAACGGTCAACTTATGCAGTCTTTCGGTCACATCAATGGTTTCCAAAAGCTCCTGCTTTTGAGGAATAGTTATATTGAGATTGGAGGCGATCAGGTCAGCTAACTTGCCCGGATCCTCGGTATTGATAGCGGATATCTGCAGGTCATCTGGAAGATATGGTGCTAAGTTAACTACTTTGCGTAATTGGTCTAAGATGCTACGCACTAAGGCTTCCAACTCAACTGTCTTTCTAATTTGATCTTCGATTACCTCCACCTGGGCAGTGATGTAGGGATCGGTTTTTACTATGCTCTTTAACCTTATGCGGGAAAGCCCCTGCACCAGAAAACGGACCGAGCCATCTGGAAAGCGGAGCATCTTGAGTATGGTGGCAGCAGTGCCCATCTTGTAGATGTCATCCGGGCCTGGCTCTTCCTGCTCCGGGTTCTTCTGGGTTACCAATCCAATCACCTTGCCGTGCATCAGCGTGTCATCTATCATATGGGCATATTTCTGGCTCGAGATTAGAAGGGGCATAATCAGAAAAGGATAGACCACCACCCCCTTGAGCGGCAAGATGGATAATTCCTCTTGGATTTTCTTTGTCTCTTCTTGTGGTTGCTTGATTTCCATATTGATTTAATCTCCTCCCTCGCGCTATTTCATTCCACCTTAATCTGCTTTCCCTTCATCCTCTCGTCCTTCTTCTTGTCGATCCTGATTTCCAAAAGACCGTCCTTATAGCTAGCTACGATTTCTTCCGTATCCACTGTCTCCGGAAGATAGATATTACGTTCGAACATCCCGTAGTTGATCTCCATACTGCGATAACCACTCATATTTTTGACATCCCTTTCTTTTCTTTCCCCACGAATCACCAGCACGTTATCAGCCAGCGAGATGCTTAAATCCTTTTGTTTCATCCCTCCTATTTCCACCAAGATGATAATTTCACTTGTGGTCTCGATGACATCTGCCGGCGGTCGCCATAACCTTCGGGAGGTCAGTACCGGTGAGTGTCTCACCTTGTAAAAATGGTCAAAGAGAATATCCATCTCCTCTTGAATCTTCTTGATGTCGCGGATGATATGTTTCTTAAAATCAGCCATATTTCACCTCTTTGTGAAACTCCACAGCTTTACAGCCGTGGCTTCTTATGATTCTTCGGCGAAACCCGCCGAAGCAGAAGTGCTAGTATCCGCCTTCGCCAAGGCTACGGCGGATACCCGCCACATTCATCGTCCGACGCCATAGGCTATGGCCGACGGCGTCCACGGGTTCACACCCGTGGCTTTCTGCGGAGGCGGGTAAATTCACAAGTTGAACCTGAAAAGGATTACATCTCCATCCTGGACTATGTAGTCTTTTCCTTCCAACTTTAACTCACCTTTTTCCCGGGCTCTGGCAGTTGAGCCGAACTCCAAGAGTTTCCCATAACTTATGATTTCCGCTTTGATGAATCCCTTTTCCATATCAGAGTGAACTGCTCCTGCTGCCTTCAGGGCAGTGCTGCCGGATTTTATAGGCCAGGCCTTAACTTCGTTTTGATTAGCCGTGAAGAAAGATACCAAGTCTAAAAGCTTATATGAATTGTGGGTCATCTTATCTAGGGCTTTCTCCTTTATGCCTAACTCCCCTCTCAGGCTCTCTTTATCCTTCTCTTCCAATTGAGATAGTTCCATCTCCAGCTTCCCGCAAACTAAGCATACATCCACTTTCTCATCTTCAATACAGCTTCTCATTTCTCTTTCTATTCTGGCTGAATCTCCTATCTGGTTCTCTCCTATATTTAATAAAACCAGCATCGGTTTCAAAGACAAAAATCCATAACCTCGGGTGAGTTTCTCCTCCACTTGAGTTAACTTCAACTTCCTTAAAGGGATTCCACCTTCCAGGGACTCTTTGAATCTGGCCAAGAGCTCAAACTCTTCCTTGTCCTCTTTTCTCCCAACTTTCAAATTTTTTTCTAAACGGGATATTCTCTTTTCCACCAAATCTAAATCCAAAAGAACCAAATCGCAATCAAAATCCTTAATATCTCTTTTTGGGTCTATCTGACCATGGATATGAACAACATTTTCATTCTCAAACTCTCTTACCACCTGCGCCAACTGGTCTGTTTCCCTTAAGCTAGCATAGAATTGCCCTTCTGACCCCTTCTTCTTTTCCTCTTCAATTAAGCCGCCAACATCAATATATTCCACTTCCGTTGGTGTGACCTTTTTGGGTTGATAAAGTTGAGCTATTTTGTACAATCTTTCATCCGGAACCTTGACTACCCCTATATTGGGATTTTTCGGGCCTAAGGCGAAGTCGCCAATTTTTGCTTTGCCACCAGTTAAAGCGTTGAAGATAGTGGTCTTTCCCACTAAGGGAAGACCTACGATTCCCACTTTCATATTTTGATTTGACTCATGTCATTTACCCTTCATTACAAGCCTATTTTACATCTTCAGCTTCCAGTTGTCAATCATTTTAGAGATAAAGCTTTCTTTATGTCTTGATATACCGAGGACACAAATCACCTCAAACCAAATATCATATTGATACTTTTGTTGTGTCGGGATCTACTCCTGACATATTTCCTAAAATCTGTAGGCGACCCATCTGGGTCGCCTGCGAAAACCAAACATTTCTGAAACATTACAGTTTTATCAAAATCTTTTTTTCTAAACTATAAACTTTGAACCTCAATTTCTTGAACTCCTCCCCGGCTTTAGAGTTGACCAGTTTCCCCAACTCCTCCAAAACCCTCAGACCTTCCTGAGCCCTTATTAGATTGGCCTGGACTACCCCTTTTAGCCCTTCCCTTTTTTTCTCTAAGCCCCTCATCCCCTTTGCTCCAACATCCTTCTGGCTATCTCGACTTTTGATGAGCTGGTCTTGGTCTAAAAACCTTATCGCTATTTTACTGATTTGATGTCTTATCACTTTCATCTTAGCGGAAAGATTTTCATCATTTAGATAAAGCCGAGCCACTTCCTCTACCACGCGCAAACCCTCACGCGAGCGATTCAAATTAGCATCTATGAGCCTATAAATTCCCTTGTCCATCATTTTCACGAAAATATGCCACGGTGCCCCCGTAGGGGGTGAATGGCATCCTTTTGGTTTCCTCTCCCTCAAGGGAGAGGAAACTGTTTTTCAAACAGGATAAGATGCCTCGCCCCTTCGGCGGGGAGTTTCACTTATGAGTGAACTCTTTATAAAAAGGTGACTTTACGACTTCGGCTTTATACCCTTTTCCTCTAATCTCTATATCAAAGTTGGCTCCGAGTGTGGAATATCCAGTCTCGACATACCCCATTCCGATACCCTTATCCAGAGATGGAGAAAAAACTCCGCTTGTGACTTCGCCAATTTTACTGGTATCTTTTAGAATGGAATAATGCTGGCGAGGAAAACCTTTTTCTAAAAGTTCAAAGGGCACTAATTTTCTTTTTGACCCTTCTTCTTTCATTTTCAAAAATGACTCTTTTCCGATGAAATCCCCCTTTTCCGGCCTGACTATCCAGGAAAGCCCGGCTTCAAACGGGTTGGTGGTCTTGTCTATATCATTGCCGTAAAGCATATATTTCATCTCCAAACGTAAGGAGTCTCTTGCTCCCAAGCCGATTGGCTCGATTTCAAACTCCTTTCCTGCTTGCATACTTGCATTCCAAAGATTCTCCGCATGGCAAAAAGGAAAATAAAGCTCAAACCCATCCTCACCCGTATATCCTGTTCTGGAGAAAAGCATATCTACACCACTCACCTTTCCGAAAGTTGCCCAATAATATTTCCATTTGCTTAAATCGACATTGGTCATATTGGATAAGACTTTTTCAGCATCCGGACCTTGAATTGCTAAAAGGGCGGTCTCATCACTTTTATTTATCAATTTAACGTCTCCAAATAGATTGCTCTGTAGCCATTTAAAATCTTTGTCAATATTGGAGGCATTAACCACTAACATATAATAACCGGGCAACTTATACACTAAAAGGTCATCCACAATCCCACCCTCCGCATAGCACATACAGCTATATTGGACTTGATAGGTCTCTAATTTGGAAACATCATTGGTAGTGACTTTCTGCAAAAAAGCCAGAGCATCTTTTCCCCTAACTTCAAATTCCCCCATATGGGTTATATCGAAGATGCCGACGCTTTTGCGAACTCTCTTGTGTTCATGGGTTATGCCTTGATATTGAATGGGCATCAAATATCCTGCAAACTCAACCATCTTGGCGTTATGCTTCAGATGTAATTCGTAAAAAGGTGTTTTTTTAGGCATGACATTCCTTTCATTCAAGAAGATTTTTCAATCTGGGGATAAAGTTCGTCTATGATTTTTTGAATTTGGATGGTCCTGTCAAGAACAGTTACAACTTTGCAGTAATGCTTAATATCTTCAAGGGATAATTTCCGTTTCTTTCTATCTTTCAACCACTTACTTAACACTTGATAGCCACCAATTTGATATTCCCAAATCTCTCTTCCTATGCTTTCAAAATATTGGTCCTTGTTTATATAAACCTTTCCTTTTTCAAATTTAATTTTTTCAACGCTGTTATCTCCCTTGCCTTGGAATTTGGGTAGGGGCGATTCATGAATCGCCCCTACATGAATTGCCCCTACCAGATGCAAATCAACCAACTCTTTCCCATATTCAGCCATTTTGCTAAATAGCTTGTAATCTTTTGTAAAAGGAATTCTCGGAAAATCAATCTTCAAAAACTCAGAATATTTTGTGCGGTAAATATTGGAATAAAGAACGGCATAGATGTAATAGAAAACCTCTTCTGGTGTTGGTTCTTTTCTATAAACTTCAGTGAGTGTAGCGAAAACTTTGGGATTTATATTTGGCTGTCGTTTCTCTGATTTTTTCTTTTGGCTGAACAGGTCTTTTTTGTCCGTGTCAGGGTAGAGGTAGAGAGGAAAATTTACGTTGCCACCACGATAGAACAAGTTTAGATCTCCAAACCATTCCGAACAGAAGACTATATTCCAACGTTTTTCTAATCCTACAACTTGTCCTGCTCTACCTACGCATAAGGCAAGATTCTCTTGTATCATATGGCGCATGACTTCCTTGCGCGAACGTTCGACAACGGCATCGTGGTAGAAAATCCACCGGATGTCAAAGGGGCGGTATAGAATTGATAGGATGAATCTACTCAAGTCGGAGTCGGAAATGGAGTGAATGGCCTTCCAAGCCTTTCGAATATCCCACCCTTTGCTTCTATTTATCTGGAAAAACGCATGAAGTTCGTCATCAGAATATTTATTATTCTTGAAAAGCCGGATTCTATTCAGAAGGTTGTCTTTATTCATGTCTATGGCAAAACCGTCTCTTGCTGTAAATAAGCCTACACTATTCAATGGAAATAGCTCACTTATTTTAGGATGTTTCTCATAATCTTCTAAGAGCTTTTCCTCTCTCGGAACAAAGAAATAATAAGGACTGGCTGGATTTAGCTTTTTCCATTTTGTTGTTTTTATATCATTTTTCACAAGCCAGTCATATTTTGTTTCTCTTAATCCCCAAACCTCCGAATGAAAAACCTTACATTTGTTACTATTGCTCATAAATACCTTCAAAATATTTTTTATGCTCTAAATTGTAATTAGCAGAAAAGGGATTCTCTCTATCCAATTCCCATTTCAAGGGGTTATTCGTGATATATTCTCGAATATTGCCTAATTCCTTTTCACTACGGATAACGTGCTCATAATAATTTCGTTGCCAAACCGGCATACCGCAAGAATTCTGCATTTGATTGATTTTCTTCGCACAATTCATTTTGAAATATCCAATGATTTTGGGAATTAACATCTTCCTACGGCGAATGCGTAGGGGTGGTTTTCGTAGGGGCAATTCATGAATTGCCCCTACCTTCTCAACCATTATTATGGTATGTATATGATTTGGCATAATCACAAATTGATCTAACTTCGCATTTGCAAAATGTTTTGAAATGTCAAATAAATATTCCTGTGCAATCTTTCCTATGCTTGACAATTCCATATTCCCGCCCACCACTTTACCCAATGGGTATTTTTTATCTTGCGTGCATATCGTCACAAAATATGCGCCCTCTTGCGAATAATCATAACTTTTTAATCTTATTGAATGGCGATGATATTTTTCGGGGTTATTTGTCATTTCTCATAATATTCTACATTATCTATAAGACCTTTTAAGTTTGATTTGAAAGAAAATAACTTTTTTTCACCCTTACAACCAAAAAATAAAATGCCGTCAACATTAGATTGAAACTCACTCTTAAGATTGGGATATCTGTCAGTGTCCTCAAAATAACTTGAGTCTATCGACCATCTACCTGAATCCACTGCAAATATTTTGTAATCCGCCTTGCAGTTACTAAGCTGCGATTTTTTCCCTATTAACTTATTTAATAATCCAGCAAAACTTTTGTCAGCAAACTCTGTGACATTTTCTATGTTAGCAACACCTACTATCTCACCTTGATCCTGCAAAAGCTTTCCTTCCATAAGTTGTTCGATAGGAGACCCTTTGGATCGCATCCTTGTCACCTCAACACAAATAGAGACATTTTTAGGCCCAATCCTTATTCTTATATCAGGTGTTCCGTCCTTCCCTTCCTTAATAAACTCAATAATAGGTTGTGGATGGATATTTTTAAACAAGAAATGAGCAATCTGTAATTCAGCAAGATAGTCCAAAAATTGCTCTATACTTGAAGCATCCCAAAACTTTTTTCCTAGAATTTTACCACTCTGTTTGTCTATTTTCTGATTAACAAATGTAAAATAATCTTCCAGTTTTGGCGAAGGGCAAAAATCGGGATGCTCTATAATTTCATTCCAAGCTGAGCATTTTAAATCTTTAAAAAACTCGTATGTTTGCGGAAATTCTTTGGAAAAAGATGATTTATCCATATTTATTTGCGTTTAATTAGGAACACAATCGCTACTCCCTGTTGAATATCAAAAACATTTTCGTCTTTACTTCCATCCGGACATTTCTCTTTTTTCAAACTGTTGCCGTGCAAATCTAAAATATAAATTTCATTAAAACTGTTCATCATGGATTGCCTCATCCCTCTGAAAGTTGGATTGTCTAAATAACTGTGATTGGTGATAAATCCCAAAACCCCTTCACCCGCTTGGTCAATCTTCCACTGGGCAAAACGAATGAACTTCACATAATCATCCTGAAGCCATTTGGGATTTTTTTCACCAAGTGGTTTCCCATCAACAAATTTGTAATCTTCTATGAGATTACCAATCCAAGTTTTGGTTTTTCTTTTTCTTTCTTTGCCATTTTTCATCTCAACAATATATTTCTCACTCACATTTGCAGAATGCCCTGAATATGGCGGATTGCCAAGTATAACCAAAATGGGTGTCTCTTTTTTCACTTTTCCTGCCAAATGAGATTCCTCGGAAAGGGAAGCCATACCGGGGAGTTCGGTTTGAGTGAGTTCCTCCATCTCCAGGGTATTGGTAAGGTAGAGTTTAAATCTATCATCTTTTTGGAGTTTATATCCAAGCTCTTCTAACAGAAAAGACATCTTTAAGTGGCCTACTGCATAAGGAGCCATCATCAATTCAAAAGCATAGAAATCCTTGAGAATGTGTTCCCTTATTAGATTTTCTTTTCCGCCCTTACCATATTTTCCTACAAACTCATCCACTGCTATTTTGGATGCCTCTGCCAAGAAGGTAAGCGTTCCTGCAGCAGGGTCTAAAACCGTAACCGACTCACCTGCAAATCCATCTTTTCTGTTGAAATGTTCTTTCAAAATATTATGCAAAGAACGAACAATGTAAGAGACCACTGGCTCTGGGGTATAATAGACGCCTCTTTTTTCTCTTGTTTTTGGGTCATATTCAGTCAAAAATGTCTCATAAAAGTGAACGATAGGGTCTTTACCTTTGCCTTCATGAAAATATTGCTGCAATATCTTTTTTACATCAGTATTTGCAAGGATTTCCGAAATATCATCAATAATCCATTCCATCTGTTGCGGCAAGTCCTCAAGAGAAATGAATTTAAATACATCTCTCAAAATCCCGATAGTGCGCGGAATATTATCGTAGGCAAGTTTTCTATTAAAGCCGTTTTCTGAGCGGGTGCGGGCCGCAAAAAGCCCGTATGTAATGGTTTGTGAATAAAGGTCAGCAAACTCTTCCTTAGTAAGACCAGCTATGAGATATTGCCTGAATGCCTCATAGAACCCCAAGATAAAACCTTTGCCATTCTTTTCTTCTTCTTTTAACTCCTGTGCAATGACTTCATCCTTCAAAAAGCGAGTCCTCTTTGCTAATTCAATTGCCAAATCTTTGGCATCATAAACTTTTGGCAAAGAGAAGGAGAAGAACTTCTCGAGTAAATCAAAGAATTCAGATTCTCTCTCAGCTATTGGAATGGTTTTGAGTTTATGTATAACAAATGGTCTGGCAATTAAAACTTTATCCATCAGAGAACCATTGCGATAAAATCTGAATTCACAAAAATTGGTCAAGATTAAGTTTGGGAAGGTGTGAAGATAACGTTTTAATTGTTCTGAGTCTTCTATTTGGTCTAAATCTGCAGTCGTTGGCGCTTTGGCTTCAATATAGCCGACGATATGTTGCTTACCATCCCAAACTCTGAAATCAGGATTGCCAGCTTCGGTTCTCTTTGGCTGAGGTGTTATGTAGATATTCTTTCTGCCAATTGATTCCGCATATTCATTTAACAATTCCTTAAGAATGGAATAATAACTTTCCTCTCTGGCATCCCCACGATTGGCGATTTCAAATATTTCTTTAATGTATTTTTGTAACATAGATTCCATCAAAATATCGTTTGAGTTCCAAATTATAATTGGTTGAAAAGGGATTCTCTCTATCCAATTCCCATTTTAGGGGATTGGTAATAATATATTCGCGAATACGATTGAGTTCGGCTTCATTTCTGATAATGTGGTCATAGAAACGGGATTGCCATGCAAGCGGATGGGAAATATTTCTACTTCTGTTAATTTTGCGTGTCACCCCGGATTTAAATCCTGCAACAATATAAGACAACGATTTTACAATCACATTCCGGAATCTATTTTGCCTTCGTAGGGACAGATTATAATCTGTCCCTACAGATATCCTCTGATTTATTATAATTATGCCATAAACATGATTTGGCATAACAACAAATTCATCCAATTGCACATCTCCGAAATGTTTTGGAATTTCAAACCAACATTCTTGCGCGATTTTGCCGATTTTTGACAACTCTACATTTCCGTCCATAATCTCTCCCAATAGACATTCTCTTTGATGTGTACATATGGTCACGAAATACCCGCCTGCTTGGGAATAATCATAACTTTTCAATCTTATTGAACCGCGACCTCGTCTCTTGGGGGATATTTTCACTATCTCTAATTTCAAATTAGGTTTTTCAATTTAATAGTTTTTTCAAAAACTGACCGGTATAAGAATTCTTATTTTTTGCCACCTCCTCTGGTGTGCCGATTGCAACCACTTCTCCTCCCTCGTCTCCACCTTCTGGTCCCAAATCTATGATATGGTCGGCGGTCTTTATCACATCCAGATTATGCTCTATGACCAAGACCGTGTTGCCCTTATCCACCAAGCGATTCAAAACGCCAAGCAACATCTTGATATCATCAAAATGCAAGCCAGTGGTAGGCTCATCCAAAATGTAAAATGTCCTGCCAGTTGAGACCTTGGACAGTTCAGTTGAAAGCTTAACCCTCTGAGCTTCCCCTCCGGAAAGGGTAGTGGCGGCTTGGCCTAAATGAATATATCCCAAGCCCACATCTGCCAGGGTCTCGAGCTTTCTTCTGATCTTGGGAATATTCCTAAAAAAGCTTAATGCTTCGCTTACTGTCATGTCCAAAACCTCGGCGATGTTCTTTCCTTTATATCTTATCTCCAAGGTTTCACGGTTGTACCTTTTTCCTTTACACACTTCACAGGGAATATACACATCCGGCAGGAAATGCATTTCGATTTTTATCATTCCATCCCCCTCACAAGCTTCGCACCTTCCTCCTCTTACATTGAAGCTGAAACGGCCAACTTTGTATCCCCTCACTTTGGCTTCAGGTATTTGGGCGAATAGATCTCTTATGTAAGTGAAAAGTCCGGTATAAGTAGCCGGATTAGAGCGAGGGGTTCTGCCAATTGGAGACTGGTCAATGTCTATGACCTTATCTATGCTCTCCAGTCCTTTTATTTCGGAATAGGGTAAGGGAGCTTCCCTGGAATTATAAAAATGAGATGCCAGGGCACGATATAAGGTCTCGCCCACAAGACTGGATTTGCCTGAGCCGGAGACTCCGGTAATGCAAACGAATATTCCCAAAGGGATATTGACTCTTGTGTGTTTCAAGTTATTTCCACAAGCACCGATTAAGCTCAGGAATTTCCCATTTCCCCTTCTCCTATCATCTGGTATAGGTATGGAGAGTTTTCCTGAAAGGTATCTTCCAGTTAAGGATTTACTGTTTCTCTTTATATCTTTAGGTGCTCCCACAGCCACCACCTCTCCACCATTTATCCCTGCACCTGGACCTAAGTCTATGACGTAATCTGCGGTTTGTATGGTTTCCCTATCATGCTCCACCACCAATACTGTGTTTCCCAAATCCCTCAAGCCCAGAAGAGTATTAAGTAACCTTTTGTTGTCCCTTTGATGCAAACCGATGGAGGGTTCATCTAAAATATAAAGCACTCCCACCAGACGCGAACCTATCTGAGTAGCTAACCTGATCCTCTGTGCTTCTCCACCTGCCAGCGTCCCAGCTCGTCGGTCCAAAGTCAGATAATCCAACCCCACATCCACTAAAAACCCCAACCTCTCCTTTATCTCTTTAAGGATCTGTTTAGCTATTTGTGTCTCCCTTTCAGAGAAGGAAAGATTGGCGAAAAAATCCTTAGCCTGCTTAATGGAAAGTTGGCTAAGTTGATTTATGTTTAAACCTCCAACTTTGACTGACAGGCTTTCCTTCTTAAGCCTTGCTCCATTGCACTCCTGACAGGGTCTCACCCGCATGAACCTTTCGATCCATTCCCTCACTCCTTCGGACTGGGTCTGTCTGTATCTTCTTTCTAAATTGGGAATGACACCCTCAAACGAATCGAAATATTCCCCTTTTCCCTTTCTTTCCATAGACTCCCAATAGAATCTTATCTCCTCACGGCCTGAACCAAAGAGAATAACCTGTTGGGCTTTGGAATTAAGTTGTCCAAAAGGAGTATAAAAATTGAAACCGTAATGCTCAGCCACGCTCTTCAAAAGATGATAGTAATAGTTCCCTACCGGTATTCCCCAGCAGGCAATTGCTCCCTGACTGATTGAGAGATTTTTATCGGGAATCACCAGATCAGGGTCAACGTTCATAGTTGTTCCCAAACCATCACATCCCGGACAGGCTCCAAAAGGACTATTAAAGGAAAACATCCGCGGAGTCAACTCTTCAAAACTTGTGCCGCAATGAGCGCAGGCGTACTTTTCTGAAAAGACTAATTCCTCTTTTCCTCCCACGCTCACCAGCACAGTGCCTGCTCCCATCTTTAAACCTATCTCCAGAGAATCAGCCAGCCTTTTGATTATCTTTTTTTCCACCACTAACCTATCCACCACCACTTCTAGGTTGTGTTTCTTGTTCTTATCCAAAGCAATCGGGCTATCCACATCCAAAATCTTTGCATCCACCCTCACCCGAACAAACCCCTCCTTTTTTATCTCCTCGAAAAGTTCTTTATACTCACCTTTCCTGCCCCGAACCAGCGGGGATAGAATCTGAATCTTACTTCCCGGAGGTAACGACAAAACTGTATCGGTTATCTGCTGGACAGTCTGCTGGGAGATTTTTCTGCCGCATTTGTAGCAGTAGGGAACTCCCACTCGGGCGAACAGAAGTCTCAGGTAATCGTAGATTTCGGTTACTGTCCCCACAGTGGAACGCGGGTTTCTGCCGGAGCTTCTCTGCTCTATGGATATAGCTGGGGAGAGCCCATCGATGAAATCCACATCCGGCTTCTCCATCATTCCCAGAAACTGGCGAGCATAGGCGGAGAGGGATTCCACATATCTCCTCTGCCCTTCAGCGTAAATGGTGTCAAAGGCCAGGGAGGATTTGCCTGAGCCAGATATTCCGGTGATAACCACTAACTTGTCGCGCGGGATATCCAGGTCTATATTCTTTAAATTATGCTCTCTTGCCCCTCTGATTTTGATTATCTGTTGTGACATATTTTTCTAAAAGATTAACTTTATAATATACGAAGGATTTTTACCCTCCGCAAGCACACTTTTGAACAAAAGACTATCGGATTTCCGGGGTGAAGGAATTATTTTAGTTGCTTTTTGAGTTGAGAGATTTTATCTTTTTAAGTTAAAGCTATGGGCTCAATTCGAGAGAATCTAAAGATAGTAAGGGAGAGGATAGACCAGGCGGCCTCGAAAGCTGGCAGTCGAGGGGATGATATAAAATTGGTGGCAGTCACTAAAAACGTCGATGTGGAGAGGATAAAACAAATTATCGCTTGTGGGATAGAGATTATCGGGGAAAATAGAGTTCAAGAAGCCCTGTCCAAGTTTGACTATCTGCCAGCTGAGGTGGAAAAACATTTAGTTGGGCATTTGCAGACCAATAAGGCAAAAAAAGCAGTAAGACTTTTTGATATGGTCCAATCGGTTGACAGTTCAGATTTAGCTTTTGAGATATCAAAAAGAGCTAACGAAATAAATAAAGAAGTCCCCATCTTAATCGAGGTGAACACCTCTGGTGAGGAGAGTAAATTCGGCATAGAGCCGGAAGAGGCTTTACCCTTGATAGAAAAGATCGGCGCTCTGGATAATATAAGAATAGGGGGGCTTATGACTGTTGGTTTATGGAGTGGCGAGGAAAGCAAAGTCAGGCCTTGTTTTGTGAAACTAAGGAAGCTTTTTGAAAGAATGAAGGAGCAGAATATACCTGACGTGCAAATGAAATATCTATCCATGGGAATGACCAGTGATTTCGAATGGGCTATCCTAGAAGGGTCAAATATGGTCAGAATCGGAACTGGAATATTTGGTCCCAGGGTAGTCTAAGATTTAAATCTTTTTGTCGATAAAAGTAGAAAATCCAATTCTGGAGGGAGAAATGAAAATAACTCCTTTGGAAATCAAGAGTCAGGAATTCGGCAAGAGCTTCAGAGGTTATCATACCTTTGAGGTGGATAGTTTCCTGGATAATTTGGCTGTGGAGATGGAAGAACTGGTAAGGGAAAACAACCTTCTTAAAGAAAAACTCAAAGGTCTGGAGGAAAAGTTAGGCGAATACAAAAAGATTGAAAATAGCTTTCAGGAAATGCTTTTGATCACACAGAAGTCAACTGAGGAGATAAAGAAAAATGCCGAGAAGGAAGCCGATTTAGTGGTTCGAGAGGCGGAAGTTAAAGCCGGGAAGATATTGGAGGAGACTTTCGGCCGACTTTCAGAGCTCAAGAACCAGATAGCCAATTTAGACAGCTTGAAGAGAAGTTATGTTCTGAAACTTAAATCTGCCCTAAAAGCCCAGCAGCAACTGCTGGAGGAGATTGAAAAGGAGGACATTTCCACAACTAAATTGAATTTCAGACGAAGGGCTGATCTCACCGAGGAGGAGCTTAACCGGGTAGTGGAAGAGTTCAAGAAAGAAGATGACTTAAGCCCAGAAGAAACAAACTAAACGGAGTACCAGATGGATGATTTAAAAAGCAAAATCAATCAGGCAGTTGATTTCATAAGGAGTAAAACCTCCTTAAAGCCCCAGATAGGGATAATCCTGGGAACCGGCTTGGGCTCTTTGACTGAGATGATAAAACAAGAGATTGTCATCTCCTATA
>Ga0214474_1000934_pt1 | contig 13831 bp, 11 predicted proteins | sample RVTome_2_FD_187335 | JGI IMG/M metagenome (GOLD analysis project Ga0214474, IMG submission 187335) | Soil microbial communities from uranium-contaminated site in the Upper Colorado River Basin, Wyoming, United States - RVT95D214 HiSeq ...
CTCCTTCTTTTAAATTTCAAATCTTCCTCTCAATACCCTTAATGCCTCCTCTCTATTTTGGATCTCGCCTTCCACCTGTTTCTGGCGAATGAAGTCCAGAATTTGTCCAACTCTCGGCCCAGAAGAATATCCTAATGCCATCACATCGTATCCGGTGATCAAGGGGGGTGGATGAACAATCTCTTTTTCTTTAAATAATTCCAAGATCCGAAGACAGTGTTTTTCCACCACCTCATCAATCTGGATAGATAAGATTCCTCGACTGGCCTCCTTATCCGCAAGCGTGAGGAGGACAAGCAAGGGGGTTTCCTCCCCTATTTGATTCACCAATCTCTTTAACGCAGTCTCTTTTGTCTCCCAGGATAGATTGAGGATTCTCATGTGATTCCGGATGAGGTGGAGAATTTTATTTTTCGTCAGATTGGAGAAGCGGAGTCTTTCCATGATCCTCTCCGCTGCCTGAACAGAGAAAGATTCGTGGTAATAAAAATGAACTCTCTCTTTCTCATCCTTGGAATAGGTGTCTTGCTTGCCGATATCATGGAAGAGGCCGGCATAAAACAAAGAGAGCCAATCTTCTTGAGTTAGGAAAATATTTCGATGATTCTGAGCGACCCATTCAAAAGCCCATGACATTTTTTCAATGATGAGAAGGGTATGGGAAAGGACGTCCAGATGGTGATGCTCATTTTGGCCGAGGTTCTCTAAACCCTTCAACTCCGGAAAGAGGGTGAGGAATAAGTCAGATTCGAAAAGGGATTTCATACCCATGGCAGGACAAGAGGAAAGAAGGATTTGATCCAATTCAGTTTTTATCCGTTCACCCGGGATGCGGAGGATCTTTTCTTTTTTAAATAAAATCTCCTCCTTCAATCCCTTATCCATGTCAAAGCCATCAAGGGTGCATCGGTAACGAATCGCTCGTAACATCCTTAATGGGTCTTGATCAATGGAATGGCTTGAGACGGGTCGGATTAACTTTTTTTCAATATCCTCCAAATTTTTTTCAACCCCGTGGAAGGTTTCATTTTGGAGAGAGAAGGCCATGGCATTGATAGTAAAGTCTCTTCTTATCAGGTCATCTTCAATCGTGTCCCCTTGTAAAAAAGTGAGATCTATAGACATATTTTCTTTCATGGTTCGGTAAGTGGTCGTATTGATTTCTTCTTTCCCCACTTTAAAGAAATGGAGATGTAGAGCTTCTTCAATGGTAGCGATGCAGAAAGAGGCCTCCTTCGATAAGGTGAAGTCATAATCTTTCCCAGGTGTTCCAATGAAAAGGTCTCGGATATAACCACCCACTAAAAAAAGGGGGATCTTTTCCTCTCTGGCCAGTTTCGCCAGTTTGGAGAGAATCGGATCCTGATGGATTTTTTTTCTCACTTGGTTTAGATCCATTTTATGCTCAGTTTGATAAAGCCTTTATTTTATGATAACTTAAGATACTTAAAGCATATTCGACTCAAGGGAGGCTTGTCAATTGGCAAAGACGATTCGGGAGGAATTAGAGGAGCGGGAAAAAGAGATTTTCTCTCCTTTTGCAACGTTGAGTTCAAAGACCAGAGGCCGCCAAATCGCAGAGGAGGAATGTCCGCTTCGGCCAGCTTTCCAACATGACCGAGATCGGATCGTTCATTCCAAGTCGTTTAGGAGATTGAAACATAAAACCCAAGTCTTTCTCATTCCCATGGGCGATCATTATCGGACCCGATTGACCCATGCCCTTGAAGTTTCTCAAATCGGTCGGACCATTGCCAAAGCCCTTCGCCTCAATGAAGATTTAACAGAGGCCATCTCCTTGGGGCACGATTTAGGTCATACCCCTTTTGGCCATGCAGGGGAGGATACCCTGAATGAAATCGTTTCAGGTGGATTTAACCATGCCGATCAAAGCCTCAGAGTTGTTGACCTGTTGGAGAAGGATGGAAAGGGATTAAATCTCACGTTTGAAGTCAGAGATGGTATTTTAAAACACACCAAAGGGAAGGGGGTGATCCTTTGTGAGAACCCGGAGGCGATGGCTTTTACATTAGAGGGTCAGGTGGTTCGGATTGCGGATATCATTGCTTACATCAACCATGACATCGATGATGCGATTCGGGGAGGGGTGATTTCCCAAGAGGACATCCCCGATGATTGTCTGAGATGTTTGGGCGATACCCATTCAAATCGAATCAATACCATGGTCAATGATATCATCCAAGAAACCCTCCGAGCCGGTGGAGGAAGACTTTCTATTTCAAAAAAGGTTCTTTCAGCGATTTGGGACCTCCGGGAATTCCTCTGGGAGCGCGTCTACGAGAGCGAGATCGTTCATGCCGATTTCCATAAAGCGACAAAGATTTTGAGAGAGCTTTATCAATACCTGGTCGACCATCCAGATTATTTTTTGTCACTGATCAAGATGGAATCACTTTATGACTCCTCAGAGCGATGTGTATGCGATTTTTTAGCTGGCATGACAGACCGTTATGCCTTCAATCTTTATGAAAAACTTTTCCTTCCTCTTCCGTGGGTTGTTCTGTGAAGAGAAGAGCGAAGAATCAGTCTTTCTTCTCATGAAAGGCAGCCTTGTGAAAGCGAGATGAAGAGGCGATCCCATTGACGAAAATACTTTGATTTTCTTGACATTCCTAATTCCTTGTGATAGAAAAATACAAATTATAAAATGATGATCAGTTTTCTCCCATCACTAAAGGAGACCGGAGAATGGCAAATGAAATTCTAATCGCTGATGCGGATAAGGCCGATCAGGAAGAGTTTCAAAGGATTTTTGAAACCACTGATTATCACCTCATCTTTTCTGAAAGTGGAGAGGAAGCTCTTCTCCGGATAAAACTTTTCAAACCGGATATGATCATTGCTTCAGGAACAGGTCTTCGTGAGATGGGCGGTTTGGAATTATGCGGAGTCCTCAAGGCGGATCCGGAGTTTAAGCATATCCCTTTCCTTCTCATTTCAGATATTTTTACTGAGATTTCAGAAAAGGATCGTCAACATGCCCGCGCAGACGGAGTGATCTCAAAACCTCTTGATGAAGATGAGGTTCTCAATTTGGTGGACCACCTGATGGAAGTGACATTCGGGAAGAAAGAAGGAAAGATGGAGGAGTTTTTGTTGGATGAGATAGGCGAGGGCGAAGAAGAAGAGATCATTGAATTGATAGATGTCGTAGAAGAACCCGAAACGAAAATGAGCATCCATGATTTTGTCACTACAGAAAAAACAGAAAAAGAAGAATCCTTTGGGGAAATTACTCCGTTGGAGTCCTGGGAGAAGCTTGAACTTGACGAAAAACCAGTGGAAAAAGAATGGGTGCTTCATCCCGAGAGGAAAATGGTAGATATCGACCTCGCATTGAAAAAGGAAGGACTCCCGAAAGAACCCGCACCCGAAGAGGAACTTTTTCGGAAGATCGATTTGGAGGAAATTCTCGAAAAGGTGGAACAACTCAAGCCCTCTCTAGAAAGAGAATGGCCCTCTCAAAGTGAAGTGGGGGTTGCCGAGGAAGAGTCATTCAAGATGGAGGAGCTTGAAGAGAAACCTTTCAACCTTGAAGAATTCGAAGCGGCCCTCCAGAAGGAAGTGAAACCCGATCTCCCGGAGGCAGAACTCGAACCCCTTCTGATTGAAGAACCAAAGGGAGAGATCTCAGAAGAAATCCTCTCCGTAGTGGAATCTGTGGAAGAGGAAGAACTGAAGGAACTTTCAGAAGAGGAATTTCCGGATGAATTTTTGGAAGAGATCTTGGGAGAGGAAGAAATCAGTGCCATGGAGGGGCCGAAGGAGGTCAGGGCCGAAGCGATAAGAAAGGATGAAAAAGAAGAGATCAAAGCTCCCAAATTGGTTGAGGAAGAGGTTCGACCTCTGGTGGGGACCGTAAATAAAGAGATGCAAAAGGTCATCTCTCAAAAGGTTCAGGAGATGATGGAAGAGATCGTCAAAAAACTCGTTCCCGAGATGACCCAAAATGTTGTCGGACTGACCATTGAGCGCATTGAGAAGATGGTGAGAGAAGTGGTTCCGGATTTGGCAGAGAAGGCGATTCAAGAAGAAATCAAACGGCTTGAGAAGGGAGAGAAGGATTAATACGTTGTTGGGAAAGTGATTCTTTCAGGCGGCTCAAAAATGCCCATATGCAAGGCTCTCGAAATTCTGAGGAGTGAGGCGTACTTGGATGTACGCCGCAACGACGAAGGATGAGAGAAACGCAGCAGATGGGCGTTTTTCAGAAGCCTGTTAAGGAGGATAAAGGGTGCATCAATGGCCTCAAAAGTGTTGGACAAATCTTATGACCCCCACCAGGTGGAGGAAAAGTGGTATCGCCATTGGGAGGAACTTGGCTATTTCAAGGCCGATGAAAATTCAGAACAGAAAGCTTATTCTATCGTCATCCCCCCTCCAAATGTAACCGGTGTCCTTCATATTGGACACGCACTGAACAACACCCTCCAAGACATTCTGATTCGATTTAAAAGGATGAAGGGCTACAATGCCCTTTGGATGCCAGGGACGGACCATGCAGGCATTGCCACTCAGAACGTCGTAGAGAAACAGCTTTCAGAGGAAGGCGTTGATCGACATAGCCTCGGAAGAGAAAAATTTATCGAGAGGGTTTGGAAGTGGAAAGAGCAATCCGGAGGAACCATCATCAATCAGTTGAAGAAACTGGGAGCTTCTTGTGATTGGAGCCGCGAACGATTTACGATGGATGAAGGCCTCTCTGAGGCGGTGAAAGAAGTATTTATCCGTCTTTATCAGGAAGGTCTGATTTACCGCAGCCATTATATCATCAACTGGTGCCCCCGATGTCAAACCGCTTTGTCCGATCTCGAAGTAGAACATCAAGAAGTCTTGGGGAAACTTTACCATCTGAAATATCCCTTCAAGGATAGCGACCATTCTGTCATTGTGGCGACGACTCGGCCGGAGACCATGTTCGGGGACACCGCGGTAGCGGTCAACCCCGAAGATGGACGCTACCAATCCGTGATTGGGAAGAAGATCATTCTTCCTGTTATTCACCGGGAGATTCCTGTCATTGCAGACCGTTATGTGGATATCGAATTCGGAACAGGTTGTCTGAAGATCACCCCTGCCCATGATTTTAATGATTTCGAAATCGGATTGAATCACCGTCTTGAACAGGTCAAGGTGATCGATGAAGCAGGTCGGATGAACCAAAACGCAGGTCCTTATCAAGGGCTGGATCGTTTCGAGTGTCGAAATCAGGTCATTGAAGATTTTGAGCGGGACGGGGTGCTGATAAAGATCGAGGACTACCACCACATGGTGGGTCATTGTTATCGTTGTAAGAACATCGTCGAACCCAACCTTTCTCTACAGTGGTTTGTCAAAACCAAACCTTTGGCCAAAACAGCCATCGAGTCCGTTCGAGATGGCCGTACTCAAATCATCCCTGTCATGTGGGAGAAAACCTATTTCGAATGGATGGAGAATATCAAGGATTGGTGCATCTCTCGACAAATCTGGTGGGGCCATCGCATCCCTGCCTGGTATTGTGGGCAATGTGGAGAGGTGATCGTATCTAAAGAAACACCGACCTTCTGCCCAAAATGTGGTTTTGATCTCTTGACTCCTGAAACGGATGTCTTAGATACCTGGTTCAGTTCTGCCCTCTGGCCATTCTCTACCATGGGATGGCCGAAAGAGACGAAGGAATTGAAGCGATTCTACCCCACCTCTGTTCTGGTCACCGGCTTCGATATCCTCTTCTTCTGGGTGGCTAGGATGATGATGATGGGTTTGAAGTTTATGGGCGATGTTCCCTTCAGGGATGTTTATATCCATGGGCTGGTGAGGGATGAGAAAGGTGAGAAATATTCGAAGACCCGAGGAAATGTGGTGGACCCTCTTGACCTCATCGACCGTTACGGTGCGGATGCCCTCCGTTTCACCCTCGCCGCATTGACCATGCCTGGAAGTGATTTAAAACTTTCGGAGTCTAGAACAGAAGGTTACCGCCACTTTGCCAATAAGATCTGGAATGCCTCTCGCTTTGCCCTGATGAATCTTGAGAAATTCAATATGGACGAGATGACCCAAAGGGTGACCCCAAAGGAGTTCAGCCTTCCAGATCGGTGGATCCGAGGAAGATTGAACCAGACGATACGGGATGTCCAGAATGCACTGGAAGAGTATAAATTCAACGAGGCTTCGTATGTCCTTTACCAATTCATTTGGCATGAATTCTGTGACTGGTACCTGGAGCTGGCGAAACTCTCCCTCTACCAGGAAGGGGAAAAGAGGGGAAGGACCCTCACCCAGCGAACACTTTTAGAAGTCCTCGATGCCATTCTCAAATTGCTTCATCCCTTCATGCCATTTATCACGGAAGAGATCTGGCAGCAACTTCCGCAACGAAAAGAAAATAAATCAATTATGATTGCTGAATTTCCAAAACCTGACGAACGGTATGATGATGAAACGGTGGCAGACCAGATGGCACTGGTCATTGAAGTGGTCAATGCCCTCCGGAATCTTAGAGGAGAGATGAACCTTCCCCCAGGAGAGCAGATCATGGCTCTCTTCCGAACTGGGAGCGAAGAGGTGGAGAAGCGGCTACGAGAAAACCAATCGTTCATCCAGCTCCTTGCTTTGGTTAAAAAGTTTAGTTTCGGTAGGGATCTCGAAAAACCACTCTACAGTGCTTTTGCTGTCGTTCGGGATGTTGAAATATTCGTTCCGATGGATCGGTCGAAAATGGAAGAAGAGGCGAAAAGGCTTCAAAAGGAGATATGGAGAATTGAAAAGGAGAGTGCCTTCGTTATGAAGAAACTCTCCAATGAACAGTTTCTTTCTAAAGCTCCTCCATTGATCGTTCAGGAAGTAAGAGAGAAAGCGTTGGAGTTTCATAGACAACGTGAGAAGTTAGAAGAGAGTTTGAATAAAATAAAAGAGATGTTGGGTTAACTTCCTTAAGGAAACATCCATATGAAGATGGATATTGAAAAGGTTGCAAGATTGGCTCGCTTGGAGTTGTCTGAAGAGGAGAAGGTCACTTTCGGGAACCAATTGGAACAAGTTCTCAACTATATGGAACAATTGAACCGACTCGATACGACCGGAGTGGAACCCACTTCTCATGCCATCCCCATCTTTAATGTTTTTAAAGAAGACGAGGTCAAACCTTCTTTCCCGCAAGAAGAGGTCTTGGCGATTGCTCCCGATGAAGAGGATGGCCATTTTAAAGTACCGAAGATCATTGAATGAAACAAGCAAAATGGAATAGTGGAAAAATGGAAGCATGGAATTAAAGAAGGAATTTTAGAATAGTGGAACAATGGAATATTGGGTTAAGGAGAAACGTTTTTCCCATTATTCCAGTATTCCAACATTCCAGTATTCCAGGTTTTCCCAATCCATCATTCCAATATTCCGGTTCTGAAACGACGATGGATTTGCATTCATTGACCATTCACCAATTGCATGACCTTTTAGTCAAAAAGGAGGTCACCTCTCGAGAGGCGACAGAGGCCTTCTACCATCGGATTCATGAGATGGATGGGAAAGTCAAGGCCTATCTCCTGTTAACAGAAGGAGAGGCCTTTCTGCAGGCCGATCAAGTAGATCGTAAGATTGCTAAGGGAGAAAGAATTGGAGATCTAGCGGGAATTCCCATTGGGCTGAAGGATATCCTTTGCACCAAAGATATTCGGACAACTTGTGCCTCTAAGATTTTAGAAAACTATATCCCCTTTTACGATGGGACAGTGATTAAAAAGCTTAAAGAGAGAGAGGCTGTTTTTTTGGGGAAGCTCAATATGGACGAGTTTGCCATGGGGTCCTCCACAGAAAACTCAGGATTTCAAGTCACCCATAATCCTTGGGACCTTGAACGGATTCCAGGGGGCTCTAGTGGTGGCTCAGCAGCTGCTGTTGCGGCAGACGAATGTATTGCCGCTCTGGGAACGGATACAGGAGGCTCAATTCGGCAGCCGGCCGCCTGTTGTGGAGTGGTCGGATTGAAACCCACCTATGGCAGAGTATCCAGATATGGACTTGTTGCCTTTGCCTCCTCTCTGGATCAAATCGGTCCGATCACAAAAGACGTGGAGGACTGTGCTATCATGATGAATGTGATTAGTGGTTATGATCCTCATGATTCAACTTCTGTCGATGTGGCCGTTCCGGATTATAAACAGTTGCTGAAAAGGGACGTCAAAGGGGTTCGAATCGGGATTCCGGATGAATATTTCATAGAGGGAATGGATCCAGAGGTCGAGCGGTCCATTAAAGAGGCGGTTGATTCCTTTAGGAAATGGGGGGGAGAAATTCAGAGAATCTCCTTACCCCATACGGAATATGCAGTGGCCATCTATTATATCCTTGCGACCGCTGAAGCCAGTTCCAATCTGGCTCGATATGATGGAGTGAAATACGGCCTCCGTTCGAAGGGGTATCGAGATCTGATGGAGATGTATACCCAGACCCGTGCAAAAGGATTTGGGGGGGAAGTAAAGCGGAGGATCATCCTTGGGACTTATGTCCTGTCCGCTGGATATTATGAGGCTTACTACCGAAAGGCCTCACAGGTGAGAACCTTGATGAGAAAGGATTTTGAGGAGGCCTTTCAGAAGGTGGATGTCGTTCTGGCGCCCACCGCACCCACACCTGCCTTTCGAATTGGTGAAAAGACAGAAGACCCTCTCCAGATGTACTTATCCGATATCCATACCATCCCAGTGAACTTGGCTGGAATTCCTGCAATCTCTATCCCCTGTGGATTCAGCCATGAGGGGCTTCCGATTGGGCTTCAGATCATGGGGAAACACTTCGACGAAGGGATGCTTTTAAGGGTCGCCTACACCTTCGAACAAAATACGGACTTTCATCTTCAGAAACCCAAGCTAAAGGCCTGATAAACCTGTCTACTTTTCGGTTTTTAAATTCCGCAATCCGCATTCCGAAATCCGAGTTGATTCATTTGGTCATTTCTTCCAACCAGTTGAGGTAGGGTGAAGAACCCCCTATCATAGGAAGGCTAATGATTTCAGGGACAGCATAAGAGTGAAGGGACTTTACTCTTTTTTCCAATTTATCAAATCTTTTCGCTTGTGTCTTGATGATGATCAGCCATTCTTTTTCATCACAAATTTTTCCTTCCCATCGATAGATAGAACGGATGGGAGAGACGAGGTTCACACAAGCCGCCAAATGATCTTCCACCAGGGCATGGGCGATCTTTAGCGCCTCTTCTTCTGAACCGCACGTCACCAGGACAACGATGGATTCTAACATTGAAATCCCAATAACCAAATCACAAATCCCAATGCCCAATATTTGAATGACCTAAACTTAGAATGGTGGTCATTGGAAAATTGGGTCATTATTGGTGTTTGGAATTTGGTTATTCCTATATTATTTTCTACTTAGAACTTTTACAAAGATTTTCAATGCTGTTTCAATATCCTCACTGCTCACATCCAAATGGGTGACCAGGCGGATTTGGGTCTTGCCAAAAGCGTGGATGAGGACCCCGTCCTTCTTCATTGCTTCAGCGAATAGGGATCCTATCATCCCAGTGTCGGCTATATCAAAAATGACAATATTTGTTTCCACATGCTTAGGATCAATAGAAACCCCCTTACATTCTTTCAAACCCACCGCCAGGCGCTTTGCATTCTGATGGTCTTCTTTCAAACGTTCGAGGTGATGGTCTAAGGCATAAATCCCAGCCGCGGCAATGATTCCTACCTGGCGCATTCCCCCTCCAAACATTTTTCGAAATCGATGAACGCATTCGATGAATAGTTTACTGCCTGCAACGAGGGAACCAATGGGCGCTCCCAATCCTTTAGAGAGGCAGACCGACACGGAGTCTGCCCATTGTGCATATTCACGTGGTTTGGTTCTCGCAGCCACTGAGGCGTTCCAGAGCCTGGCACCATCCAGATGGACCAAAAGTCCCTTGGATTGGGCCAATCGATAGATCTCTGCCATTTTTTCAAGAGGGTAGATGGTCCCACCGCCTCGGTTGTGGGTGTTTTCAAGGCAGACCAATTTTGTGACAGGGAAGTGGTGGTCAGCAGGTCTGATGGCTTCTTCGATCTGAGAGGCGTCAAGAATACCCCGAACACCTTTCAAACAGTGAAATTGAATGCCTGAAAGAGCAGCTCCAGCTCCCCCCTCGAAATTATAGGGATGAGAAGATGACTCAATGATTACCTCATCACCTGGTTGGGTGTGGGATTTGATGGATAACTGATTAGCCATGGTCCCTGAGGGAACGAAGAGGGCAGCTTCTTTTCCGAGAAGACTAGCCACTTTTCCCTGCAAGGTGTTTACAGTGGGGTCTTCCCCAAAGACATCATCGCCCACCTCAGCTTCTGCCATGACTTTTCTCATGGCAGGCGTAGGCCGGGTTACCGTATCGCTTCTGAGATCAATAAATTCCTTCATGTTCCCTCCCCAAATGACTCACTGAAAATTTAAGGACAGATGCCTATCTGCCCCCATTGAGATCCTACCGAACTCACCCCAAAATACAATTTTAAACAAAGGGTGTCAAGGTTTAGAAAGGAAAAATCTCTTGCATTTCGATATGTGATGCGTTATTTTGATTCCCAAGGAGGCCGAATTTCATTCATGTTTAAAGGGGCGATTACGATCTTCGCCTTTTCTATCTTTCTCATCAGTTATACAGCGCCAGTCACCCCTCAACCTCCTCCTCCACCCCCTCCACCTGCTCTTCTTCCTGACCTTATCATTACCGATCTTTTTCTCAACCCCCAGAGAAAATTGGTTGTAACGATTACCAATATCGGTGACGCCCCACTTCCCTTGGGAGGAGGAAACCTGAAGGTTATGGTCGATGGATCCCTAAAAGGGATTTATACATTAGGAAGCCTTACTCATCAATCTCTTCTTCCTGTGAAAGGAAGTATCACCTTGATGACCCCTTTGGTTCTTGTCGGTCGGCATGAAATTGATGTCCATGTCGACTTTCTCCAAGGGGTGAAGGAATCGAATGAAGAGAACAACAACTTAGAGAAAATATTGGAGGGTCTGCCAGTTGGACCGGATATTGTCGTGAAGGATTTAGATTTGACAGAAGATTTAGAACTAATGATCATCCTCTCCAATTCCAGTGAAATAGATCTCCGAAAGGGCGTCACCTTTCGAATTCGAATTCATGTGAACGAACGAAAAATTTCGGATTTTGACCATTTCATTTCTGAGGCGATGAAGGCCAATTTTGGAAATCGTTATTTTATTGCCCCCCCCTATCGGGTGGGAATTATCGGAATCTCCAAAGTGAGGGTTTCTATCTCTCCAAAAATATCATCCGATGACATTCGTTTAGAAAACAATGTCCTCGAAAGGACATTCATTATCTTTCCGTTTAAGCTCGGACCCCAGGGAAGAGAAGAATTCTCTTTTTCTTTTTCTTCCCCACGGCCTCAAAGTGAAGGTCAAATAGAAAAGATGAAGGCAGAGGCGAGATGGGAAGGGATGGGTTCCACCCTCATGCTTTCATTTAAAAAACAAGGGTCCACAAAGGGGATTCCAACCCTATCAGGGAAAAGCCCTCTCAAAGTAGAATTTCCCATCGTTTTTGAAGAAGTTCAGAAAGAGAGTGTATGGAGTATTTTACTTACCAACCTCGTCGATAAGAAGGTGGAAGGATACCTCATCATCCAACATCCATGATGGAGAGGCCACCCTGAAGGAGTAAGAATGCAAAACATCTATTGGTTTTTAGGTCTGGTCGTTGCTGTCGTCGTCGTCGTTCTCTTCTTCTTGATGGAACAGAGGTGGAGCAAGAGGCTCGAAGAGATCAAAGCGGGTCTATCGTCCCCAATGGTGTGGTCCTTAATGCAGCAGCAGATAGAAAAGTTGAGAGAGCAAGTGAGCGATGGGCTTGCCAGAAATATTTCCCAACTCACCCAGCAACAAGATGCCATCAACACGCAGTTGAGGGGGATTACGGACCAAGTCAATCAACAGCTTCAGAGTTCCAGCGGAGAGATCAGCAAACGGTTGGACAACGCAGCCAGGGTGATCGGAGATGTCCAGAAAAACATCGGGGAGCTTTCGGAGGCCAGCAAGCGAATTTTTGAAGTCGGAAAAGACATTTCCTCCCTTCAGGAAATTCTTCAGCCGCCAAAATTGAGAGGAGGGATGGGAGAACAATTTCTGGGAGAATTGTTATCCCAGATTCTTCCAATTGAATTCTTCACTCTTCAATATTCATTTTCCAGCGGAGAAAGAGTAGATGCAGTGGTGAGACTGGGGGAGAGGCTTGTTCCCATCGATTCAAAATTCCCACTCGATAATTTCAAAAGGATCATCGAATGCAAAAGTGAGGAAGAGAGAAAAGCTTATCAGAAAGCCTTTTACAGAGATGTTAAGAAACATATTGATGACATCGCCAACAAATATATCTTGCCTCAAGAAGGGACTTACGACTTTGCCCTTTTATATATACCTGCTGAAAATGTCTATTACGAGACCATCACCAAAGACGAGGCCTCTGGAGAAGAGAAGGGGATCCTGAATTATGCGCTCAAGAAAAAGGTGATTCCGGTTTCCCCCAATTCTTTCTTCGCCTACCTTCAGGTGATCGTCCTCGGCTTAAGGGGATTGAAAATCGAAAAAGATGCTCAGAGGATACTGGATTCACTGGCAGGTCTGAATAAAGAATTTGAAAACTTCCAAGGGGATTTCCAGTTAATAGGGAAACATATTGCAAATGCCACGAATAAATTTGAGGATGCCAGGAGACGGCTCGATAAATTCAGTTTAAAATTAGAACAGATCGAAAGCCAACCTTCCTTGCCCTTACTGGATAAAAAGATTGAGTCGAAAGATGAGAAATGAGAATTTGAAGGAAAAAGTTTTCTTGAGAAAGTAGCTGGAGAAGAAGATGATCCCTACCCGGGAAGAATGCTTGAGGTTGATGGGTGAATATGGAATGTTAGAAAACATTATCGCCCATAGCCTTGAGGTGGCGAAAGTAGCCCTTTTCATCTCTACCGAGTTGAACAAAAGAGGTCAGAGGATTTCTCTCGATTTAGTGGACGCGGCCTCTTTATTGCATGACCTGACGAAAACGGAGTGTCTCAAGACAAAGGAAGACCATGCCAGGACAGGTTCGCAGCTTTTAAAGGGAATGGGATATGAAAGGGTAGGGGAGGTTGTGGGGCAACATATTTGGTTAGGGGGAGAGGGTGACCCTTTGTCCATCTCTGAAGAGGAAATCGTCAATTATGCAGATAAACGTGTGATGCACGATCGCATCGTTTCATTAGAAGAAAGGTTTAATGATCTTAAGGATCGATATGGAAGGGATCAGAGGGCTATTGATTATTTGGATCGAATGGAGAGGGAGATCTACGGCATTGAAAATAAAATTTGTTTTATTTTACAGATCGACCCTAATGACCTTTTGCATCTTTAGAGAAAGATGAAAATTAGGATTCCTCGCCCTCGTGAGGGTAAAAGAATAAACCTTAACGTTGCATTAAAAAGGGAGGCAAGTGTGCTTCCAATCCTTTAAAATTGCGGATTTTTTCTATGGTTTATGGGTCACATTCGATGTCACCGGAGGCGACCTTTGTCATAGGCTTGAAAACTTGGTAGCAAAACGTTTAAAGGTGCCGCCCTGCCTTCGCCGAAGCGGCTACGCGCAGGCAGGTGTAAAGGTTGTCCAGCACACCCAACTACCTGTTAGGAAGGTTGTTATGCAACTGCTGGGTATAGAAGAGGTATTAAAGGCCACCGGAGGAAGGCTTCTGCAAGGGAAGGAAGGGACCTTTTTCCGGGGGGTCGCTACGGATTCAAGAAGAGTCTCTGAGGGAGAACTTTT